>CZKS01000172.1_pt1 | contig 12137 bp, 12 predicted proteins | sample 1122221 | NCBI WGS metagenome assembly CZKS01 (sample SAMEA3539301, study PRJEB10725) | soil metagenome | biome: tundra; feature: field; material: soil | place: USA | collected 2010-05 | depth 0.15 m
GGTTTTTGTCGATGCTTGAGGTAGCGGGTCCTGGGGGACCCGCGCGGATCAGGGGGTCCGCCCCACCGTTCGCCGGAGTTCTCAGGGCACTGTCAAACCGGATTACGCTTCTTCTTGCGCTCGACCTTGTAGTCATAGCCCGGATCGAAATCAATCGTGCCAAAGGCTAGAGAATCCTGAGCCTGTTGCGGTGAGCGGCGTCCTCTTCCGCAAGAGGAGTGGCTTCCTCCTTGGTCTTGTAGCCGCCGATCTTGCGCGCCTCCTCGATCAGCTTTTTGTCAATCGCCATGACTCATCAAGTATCTCATCCCTGCGTCCACCGCTCCCAGCCCGCCCCCTCCAGCCTCGGCTCGAACGCATCTGGATGCAAAATTTCCGCCAGGATCTCGAGCGATTCCACGATCCTTGGGCCCGGCCGGTTCAGGTACTGATTGCCGTCGGCCAGGTACGCTTCCCCGCTCTGAACGGCACGCAATTCGGACCATCCCGGACGGTCGGTGAGCCAATACATCTCCTGACGCGTTCGCTCCAGATCGAAGCCGCACGGCATGCTGATGATCACGTCCGGGTCAGCGGCCACCAATTCGTCCCAGATCATCCAAGGCGAATGAATGCCCGCCTTGCCGAACAAATTTTCTGCATTCGCCAACTCCACCAGCTCCGGAACCCAATTCCCCGCAGCCATCAGTGGTTCGTGCCATTCGATGCAGGCCACGCGCGGACGGCGGCGATCGCCGCAGGCCTGTGTCGAAATGTGCGCCATCTCGCGACGCAGCACCGTCACAACCTCTTCGCCTTTGGACTCTACGCCGCAAGCCGAGGCCACGCGGTTTATATCCTTCCAGATGTCATCCAGTGCATTAGGCTCCAGTGCTACTAGCTTGGGCCGGCTAGAGATGGAACCCGCCAGCGCTCGCTCGACATCCTCCAAACTGACGGCGCAGACCTGGCATTGCGTCTGGGTCACGATATGCGTTGGCTGCAATCGTTCCAGCACGTCTTCAAAAACTTCGTAGACCGAAAGCGCGTTTGCCAGCCGTTCTTTCACTCGTGCGTCGATGTCGGCGCTGTTCCCCGTCACCGGAAAACTAGGTGTCGTGCAGACCGGAAGCGCTCGAACATCATTGGGAAAATCGCATTCATGGCTACGTCCCACTAGCGCTGGACCTAGCCCGAGTGCATGCACGATTTCCGTGGCGCTCGCGATTAGCGAGACGATGCGGGCCATGTCTTTACTGTAGTCTGGATCGTGACCGGATTTGGTCGCTTGTCAAATAGTTGTCACTGGTGACAGAGGTTAGATGATTCGAGCTTTAAGCCCAAGGAGCCGGTCGGGTGGGTTGGGGGTTGGGGAGAGTCAATAGAAGTAATGGGTTGGAGATTGAAACGCGGATAGTCAGCAGGATCGACCATGGCTCCTTGAGCTCTGCTTGGTTTCATCGCCTTGATACATTGCAAGCCCCGTTCCAAAGTGCGAAAGCTCTCATTTCTCTTTCATTTCCAAGCTGCAGAGAACAACTTGCCAGCAAAAATTACCAGAACGGAACTGCCTCCCATGCAAAACGGAATTACCTGGCTCGGATTTGGGATCGTTACGTGCCGTTGTCACCTCGCTCCTCAGAACGTTATTGCTATATTGGCCTTGTGTCACCCGAAACCGATCCCATTCTCAGCGCGTTCTACGACACCGGCGCGTACCTGCGCGGTCATTTCCGGCTCACTAGCGGACTGCACAGTCCTGAATACCTGCAGTGTGCGCTGGTGCTCCAACATCCGCGTCACGCCGAACATTTCGGGCGGTTGTTGGCCACCGAATTCCGCCGGCTTGAACCCACGCTCGATACTGCCGTCGTGGTATCGCCAGCGATCGGCGGCCTGATTATCGGTCACGAAGTAGCTCGATCCCTGGGCGCGCGCTTCATCTTTACTGAACGCGATGCATCCGGCAAAATGGTTCTGCGCCGGGGCTTCAGTGTGGAACCAGGCGAAACGGCCGTGGTGGTGGAAGACGTTGTTACCACTGGTGGAAGCTCGCGCGAAGTAATCGAGATTCTGAAAGAATCCGGCGCCCGCGTGCTCGCGGCCGGTTCCATCATCGATCGCAGCGGCGGCGCCGTCGATCTCGGCGTTCCGCGCGTCGCGCTGAAGACGCTGGAAGTGATCGCCTACACGCCCGAAGATTGCCCGCTGTGCCGCGCCGGCAGTCCGGTGATCAAGCCCGGATCGCGGCCTGTCCATGCGGCGAATTAAGATCCAGCTTTCCTACGACGGTACCGATTATCACGGCTGGCAGATACAACCCGGCCTCGCCACCATCCAAGGCACTTTGGAGGAAGTGATCTCGGGAATCGAAGGCAAGCCAGTGCCAGTGGCAGGTTCTGGCAGGACCGATGCCGGCGTTCACGCGTTGGCGCAAGTGGCCGCATTCACCATTGACAATCCGATCCCGGTGGATAATCTGGCGCGAGCCATGAACCGCTTGCTTCCGCGCGATATCCGCGTCACGCGAGCCGAAGAGGCACACCTCGATTTTCATCCAAGGTTCGAAGCGAAAGCGAAAACTTACGAGTACCGCATCTTTCGCGCTGAGATCTGCCCACCCTTCGAGCGCCGCTACGTCTATCATCACCCCTATCGGTTGCGCGTCGAGGAAATGATCGCGGCCGCCCCGCTGCTCGAAGGCGAGCACGACTTCACCGCATTCGCCGCCTCTGACGAACGCGACGAACTAGGCGTGTCCAAAATCCGTACCATCTTTTGTTCCCGCCTTATGCAAGAACACGACCGGCTGATCTATCGCGTCACCGGAAGCGGCTTTTTGAAACACATGGTCCGCAATATTGTTGGAGTGCTGCTCGAGACGGGCAAAGGAAACGTGGACCGCACCCGCGTTCTAGCACGTCTGGAACCCGGATGTTTAGTTCCGCCTGGCCCCACCGCTCCCGCGCGGGGGTTATTCTTGATTTCAGTTGACTACCATGAGTGACCTCGCACAATGGAATGTCCACGGTCCGGTTGAAACGATGCGGACCGAGCTTGCCATGTGGGATCCCGCCAAAGAAAAGTGGGAGCCACCAACAAGACAGGGATCGGTCCGATTCCGCCCTGACGGGGCAGCTCGCTGAGATCAACGACGGTTCCATTTCGCGGACCACGTATGCCTACAACCAAGCTGGCCAAATTCTGGAAACGCGCTCCGAGTCGGAAGATGGACCATTCAAAACCATCTACACTTATGATGGCTCTGGACGCCTGGTTCGCACACTCATCATCAAGGAAAACGGAAACGAGAGTGGATCCGAAGCCTTCAATTACGACGCAGGCGGCAGGAAAACGGGAATCCGCTTTCATCCCGGGCTGCGAGGCAAATTGGCGCGGACGGCGTTGTTCGTCTCTGGCGGCGGCCCCGACCCCGCAACCATAACCACCACGTACGACGACCATGACCAGCCCGCCGAGGTACTGGTGCACAATGCAGCCCATCTTCTCATCCAGCGCCTGGTCTACACGCGTGATAGCGCCGGCAAGCTGGTGAAGGAGGAAGTCTACATGGGCGCGGCGTTCCCCGAGATTCAAACTCGCTTTAAGGACGCGCCTCCGGAAGTTCGTGAATCTATCGCGGCGACTCTGGCCACCGTCTTCGGCCCGGACAGAGCAATGTCGACCACCACGTATAGCTACGATCAGAAGGGGCGGCAGGTGGAGCGCCTTTTGCGGATGGGCCCGGTGGGCGAGGATCGCACCACCTTCCATTACGACGATCACGACAATCCGATTGAAGAGCTCTCTGAAAGCACCCATCGTGATGTGGGGCTGGATGAACAGGGCAACCCGCGGCACAGCAATGAACGCTCCGATAAACAAAACAGCCGCTACGTCTACAAGTACGATGCAGAAACAAACTGGACGGAGCGCGAAGTGTGGACGACCTTCGAACCAAACGGGATCTGAAACGATCGAACATCGAGCGCCGCCAGATCACCTATTACCAACCGGCACTGCGTTGATATCCGAGTTCTCAAGCACCGGCTTCGGCCATCCATCTTCCGCGACCTTTATCATGGCCCGCCCGATCTGCTCGGTGGTCGTCACGTACTTCGGGAACCGTCCGTTCAACAATGGCAGAAGCGGCCCCAACACCGCGTAGAACACCCGGTAGAGTTTTGTCTTAGACTTGACTCCGTGCAGCGGAACAATCATCGCGGGACGGAACATGTAAGCATCCTTGAAACGGAGCCGCAGCAAATCGTTCTCGGTCTTGCCCTTCACTCGCGCCCACATGCTGCGTCCCCGCTCGGAGCTGTCCGTGCCCATACCCGACACGTAGATAAACGTCATGTTGGGATTGAGCCGCGCCAACGTGCGTGCAGCCGCCAGTGCAATGTCGTACGTAACGCGAGTGTAGCGCTCCTCCGTCATCCCAGCCGAGGACACGCCGAGGCAGAAAAAGCATGCATCGAAACCTGACAGTTCCTGCTCGATAGCCGAATAGTCCAGGAAATCGGCGTGTATCAATTCGCGAAGCTTGGGATGTTGCTGCCCAGCCGCGCTCCGCCCAATGGAGAGCACAGACTGCACCTCAGGATTGAGCAAGCATTCGCGCAGTACGCCCTGCCCGACCATCCCAGTAGCCCCAAACAGAATCACCTTCACCCGACTATTACACCAGCCCCCAGCCCCCAGCCCCCCAGCCTTGACTTACCACTTACACGTAATTAGAATACTGACATGGCCGCTACAGGTAATCCGCACTTGAGCATGCGGCAGGCCCTGGCCATCCCGGCCTTACGCAAACTTTGGCTGGCCCAGATGGTCAGCATCTTCGGCGATTTTCTGGCGTCTACGCGGTCTTGAGCGCAATGTCGTTCCGCATGCACGCTTCGGCGCGCGCCATCACGCTGGTCACGGTCTTCTTCCTGCTTCCCATGGCGCTGGTCGGTCCCGTCGCCGGAGTATTCGTAGATCGCTGGAACCCCAAGCGCACGCTGGTTACAAGCGACCTCGCTCGGGCGGTGCTGGCCCTGGGACTGGTGGTAGCAGGGGCGCCGTGGCATATCTACATGGTCTTCTTCGCCCTCAGCACTTTCTCTAGCTTCTTCCTGCCGGCACGATCAGTCGTATTGCCGCAGATCGTGCCCATGGAAGGATTGATGAGCGCCAACGCGGTGTTGCAACAAACCGTACAAATGCTGCAAATCGCAAGCCCCGCAATCGCGGGCGCGCTGGCCGGCTGGGCTGGACCCAGCGTCTGCTACTATCTCGACAGCGCGAGCTTTGTCTTTTCCGGGTTGATGATCGCCGCCATGACTATTCCGGCGCGGCCGGCCCACGCGAACCGGCATGTCGACTCGGTGCTGAAGGATCTGTTCTCCGGAACCCGCTTCATTCTGGGGCATCCGGTGATCAGTTTTGTAATTCTCTCCATCGCGGCGGGCACATTCGCGATGAGCGCCTTCGGTTCCCTGACCGCTGTATTCGTGCGCGACGTGCTGCACTCGAACTCGTATTTATTCGGCACACTCGGATCACTGATCGGCGTCGGGATGCTATCCGGCGGCTTCATTGTCACGCCGCTAGCGCGCCGTGTCCAACAAAAAGCGCATCTGGTGAACGCCGGAATTCTGCTGTGCGGCATTTCCATTGGCGCCATCGCGCGCATCCCGAACGACCTGGTAGCGTTGATCGGATGCCTGGGAATTGGCGTGGGCGCGTCGCTCATGGTCATTGCCGCGACCGCGCTCATGCAGGGACAAGTGCCACAGGAAATGCGTGGCCGCGTGAGCAGCAGCTCCATGTCGCTGATCTCAATTTCCCAAGGTATCGCGCTGCTTTTTGCCGGCGATTTGGCTTCCCGATTCGGAATCGTCTACGTATTCTACGGAAGCGCCGCGATGCTGTTGCTAATTTCGCTTGGAGGAGCCCTCCGGCTCAGAAAGCCGCTTTAAGGAGCTTGAAGCTATGTCAAAAAAAATACTCGGCGCATATATCGGCCATTTGTCCGATGTTCCCGATCTTCAAAATTTACTCGATCGATTCGCCAGCAAGGGCGAAGGCCGCGGCAATGTCGTGATGGTTCGCCTAAGCGACGATGCTTTAGCGAAAGTCGATCAGTTAGTGGAGGCGACGCTATTCAACAGCCGCTCGGAGTCCACGGCATATCTCGTTGGCGCGGGCATTGAGAACCAGAAAGAGCTCTTCGACCGGCTGGGCACTCATACGGAGGAGATTCGAAAACTGAAGGAGCAGCTCCGCAAAGTCGCATTCGACGCCCTGAAGCCTAAGAAGAAGAAATAGCTCGTGCGGTACCGAACCGCGACCGTCAGAACCCGTGAAAAAATCGACCGAGCGCCGACTGCGCTCCCGTGGGGGGGATGCAAGATGATTGGGCGGCCCGCTGGAGCGCGTTGTAGAGCGCCTGGTGAGGCTCGTAGACGGCCTAAATTTGGAGATTTTAGCATTTCCTATTTTTTCACGGACTCTCAGGGAGTCGGTGCAGTTCCCAGTGCTACACTATAAGAAGAACTTGAACCAGGAGATTGCAACATGAGAACTATCCTCTGTGCAGTAGCTACGCTCGGTATCTCTGCTTCGCTTGCCCTCAGCGCGAGCCTTCCATCCACCCACGTGCGCGGCGAGTATATTGAAGCCCGTACTGCCGACGTGTATACCGGTCCCTGTTTCGCCAATGCCGAAGTCGGGCTCACCGGCGATCTGGCCGTGATGGGCTGGAAGATCGATCAAGGCAATTTCCAAGGCGTCAACCTGGACGGCCTTTCGGTAATGGGCGCCATTCATGCCTCGAACACGCTCGGCAATGTCATCGATACGGTTTATCCGGTGAAGGCCGTACTGATTATCGATCAGCGCGCCAACGCCGAACAGCGCCTGGCATTGAAAGCGTTCGCTCAGAAGATGGGCGGCCAGCTACTGGCGGACGTGGTGCACATCGAATATCAACCCATCGAGTTCGCCGTCGCAGATAACAACGTCCACACCCGTAAAGCCGTCATGACCGCTGGAAACATGGTAAAGCTCGAAACCCGAGCGATGACAGATGCCGACCAGGTTTGCCACAACGAGTCGGTCTGGTACCAGCCGCTCACTCCGGTAGAGCACGCCATGGCCGCCTACACCGTCTCCAACAATTTCGGCGGAAGCGGACTCGGCACAGTCTGGAAATACAGCGGCAATCGCGGCTCGTTCGTCGGCACGTTCCTGGTAAACGAGTAATCGCGTAGCGTAGGACAAGTCTCCGACTTGTCCAGTCGCAAGCCGGAGGCTTGCAGTTTGTGCCTATTCCGTCGCGACGGGTTTTCCTCCCCGCTTTAACGCTTTTCCTAGCTGGGCTGCTTGGTTACCGTGCGCACTCCCAGGTGGTGGGATTTAGACATCTAACTCCATTCGTTGTCTACAAACATGAAGCGCAGTACACGGAAAATTCAAAATTCCCGCCCTACTTGTTCGACAGCGTGTATGCGAGACGGAGCGACGGATCATGGGCGCATCATTTCACAGCAAGGACTCCCGCAGGTGACCAAACCACGGGGGAAATGATCGAGTTTGTGGATTTTCGCACTCAAAATCAAACGATATTGGAGCCGTTTACGCGCTCCGCTGTCATCTTTCACCTGAGCGAAAGAGAGGCGCGATGGGAGAGGGGACGCGTAACAGACTGCTCTGCGGTCCCCGAGGTAAGCGGGGGCTCAGTTGACGCCTCCCGATTTCGGATGCTTTCGTACACCGTTGCGCGGGTGGCCAAGAAAGAGGATGGCCTCACCCTGGACAATTGGGTGGCTCCGGCTCTCGATTGCTACCCCATCGAAGAGACGGAGGCCTTCGCCTCAGGCTCGCGCAACACCAGAAGCGTCTATAAGGTGGAGATGGGAGAGCCGGCCGAGGCCTTTTTTGAGATCCCCCCGGAGTACATTCCACGCTCGCCACAGCAGCTCGAAGCTGAGTACAAATTCAAATTCGGCGTCCCCTTTTGGGGCGAACCAGGCGTCTCGAACGCCCAGCGGCGATACGAACAGGGTCTTGCTCATTGACTTCAACAGCGCAGCCGCAAAGCGAATAAACCACCTCTCCTTCACTTTGTAGAAGTGGAGGAAGGCTCTTCCGCCTTCGGCAACGGCTTCCGCGGCAGCATCTCTTTCCGCGTGGCTGCATCGTACGCCACCGCCGCAATCACTGCCGAATATTGAATCCAGTCACCGGTCACCGCGCGATCTGATAAGTCACGGCGGAATAATCCAGTGGACGGTGAATTAATTAAGATCCTGGCATCCGACAGTATCGACTAACAGATATAAGTTGCAAAAACATCAGGGCTGGCGCGCACTAAAGCAGCGGTCCTCGATAAAGTAGCCGTTCTCCCTGATAAAGTGAATACTTCCAGGCCACAATGAACAAACACGAGGATGTCCTGCGGAGGTTGTTCGGGTGCCGGCGTAGGGATTACATTGGTTACTCCAGTCTCAGGGCTGCTGTGCGTACGGCCCCTTTCTGGCGCGAGGCCGACCCGTTCGTGCCCGCACCCACTAGGACCGAAGGGAGCCTGTGGCTAGTCGGCTTCCAGGGAAGGCATAATGCTCAATGTAAGGCACAAAGCGATGTCACCAAGTTCAAACAGAATATCCCACATCTCCGTTGCGGCGGTGGTCGTCATAGCTGCCGGAGCGATCGTCAGCTTTTATTTCGGGAAAGCGTTGCATCGCCCGGCCATCGTCCACGCCCAGCTCAAGGTTGAGCCGTTCCTGCTGGAGAGGACGTTATCGGAACGAAGTTCGTCAGGGAGTCTATCCCCGTCGCTTGTCGTAACTATTGCCCGCCGCTCGGATGGCACAACAGCCACGGTGGAGTCCGTTGGGCCACTAGCATCGCCCCGGTTTGTACGAAAGCTCACCTTTCTCGACGGCAGGGTTCTATCGCTAGTCGATTCCATGCGGATCAAGAGCACCGGACCACGGCTTAGCGAGGAGGAGGCGGGTTCACTAATCCAGAGTTTGACAGTTCCGCCGCCCGACTGTGGCGCGAAAACGCCGGAGTTACTGCGTCACGACACATACAGTGGGCAAGAAGTCGCAGTAATACAGAGCTTGATTCCCAACAAGTACCGCGTCACGTATTGGATGGCTCCCAAGTTGGGTTGCGAAGCCCTCTACTATACGACGGAAGAAATCCATGCTGACGGAACATTCACACTCGTCTCTGAGGCCAAAACCTCTCGGCTCGTCCTCGGCGATCCCGATCCGCGATTGTTTGATCTAGGCGAGGCTTTCGAGGAGGTCAAGCCTTCGGAGGCTCGCCGCCGCCTCCTTGAAGACCTGAACCTGAAGCTGAGCCCCGAGGAGCTAAGACGGTTTGAAGACGAGAGCCGAGAAGCTGACCGTCGCTACCGCCGAGGGCGCCGGGAACTCCCTTGAAAGTTAGCGGCCGTCGAAACTCATAGACTACGCAACCGCTACTCATTTCGCAACTGATTTCTTGGCAATTACGTCGGCCATCGACGACAGCAAGAGCGAAACTGCGGCTCGGCAACGAGCAAGCCGGAACCGACCCAACGCTCGATCTGATCGCCCTGGCAGCGTTTCACGTTGCGAGAGGCTTCGACTACTTCGTCGCCGCCGGGCTAGCCTCTTCCGCCTTCGGCAACGGCTTCCGCGGCAACATCTCCTTCCGCGTGGCTGCATCGTACACCACCGCTGCGATCACTGCCGAACATTGCATCAATCGCCGGCCACAGCGTGATCGTACACGTCCATGCTGGAATGGTGTTTGAATCAGGCCGTGGTTTGCCTGAACACGAACGGCTGCTAATCTTGGAGGGGAGACTGTTATGTTGAATTTGCGTTTTACAAGGAATGTGGCAAAGATCTCGGCAAGAAAGTGGAAATGGCTCTTTCTACTCTCTGGGTGCATGGCTGCTGGTTTGCTGAGCTTTTGGATATCGCTTGTGGCGTATTCACCGGCGACACGTGTGCGTGCCGCCCAGCCAGCCAGACCGTTCACCGCATCGATAAGAACTGAATATTATTCTTCGACTGGAAATTTGGCGCGAAGCGTCGTTCGGGAGTACGCTCGATTTTCTGATCGCACGATGATATCCAGGGTGCGAGAGGAGTTTCCAACGCACGATGAATCGCCTTGGGAGATCTTCGATGTGCGAAATGAGCGGAAGCTCATAATCGACCCAAGCACCAGGTCACTTAACACGAGGGGATACGCGAGGCAGGAACTCCTGAGCGATATCACAAATATGGAGGATGAAAGTTGCCCAGATAATCTGGAGAGCTTACCTCGGAGCGAAGTCTATCTTGGCTATCAGACGCGATTCATTAAGATTCATGAGGACCCGGATACAGACCGAGAGAGATGGATTGTTCCGGAATTGGAGTGCTTTCCGGTAAAGAGCATTGTGCGGAAAGGTGGCGCCCACAATGAAATAAACGCCATTTCCTTGAACGAAGGCGAGCCGTCCCGCGACCTGGCGTTTGTTCCCCCGGATTACACAGAGAGAACGCCGACCGAAATCGAGCAGATCTACTTTAAGTCGACGGGCAAGCCTCTCTTCGGTACTCCGCTTACGCGAAGACTGGAGAACGATTACCAAAAACGGAGAGCCCGGCTGGGTCAATGAAGTAACGAACTGACGTAGCGACTATATCCTTACCCTTGCTACGACCCAACGCTCGACCTGATCGCCCTGCCAGCGTTTCACGTTGCGAGAGGCTTCGACTACTTCGTCGCCGCCGGGCTCGCTTCTTCCGCCTTCGGCAACGGCTTCCGCGGCAGCATCTCTTTCCGCGTGGCTGCATCGTACACAACGGCTGCGATCACTGCCGAACATTGCATCAAATCCCCGGCCACGGCGTGATCGTAGACGTCCATGCTTGAATGATGAGTCACCGTCGAATAATCCAGCGGATCCTGGATGAACTGGAATCCCGGCAACCCAACCGCATCGAACGACAGATGATCCGTTCCCCCCGTATTGCGGATGGTGATGGTGTTCACTCCCAGATCCCGAAACGGCGCCAGCCAGTCTGCGAATAGCGGCCGCATGGCGTCATGGTTCTGCAGATAAACTCCGCGGATCTTGCCGCTGCCGTTATCCAGATTGAAATAACCCGAAAGCGTGGCGTGAGCGGATGTCAGCTTCATGGTCTTGGGATCGCCGAAATGCTCTTTGACGTAAGCCTTCGATCCCAGCAACCCCTCTTCTTCTCCGCTCCACAGCCCGATGCGAACGGTTCGATCCATTTTCAGATCCAGCGCTTTCAAAATACGCACCACTTCCATCATCACCGCGCTCCCGGCGCCATTGTCGGTGGCGCCCGTTCCGCTGTGCCACGAATCGAAATGCGCGCCCACCATCACGATTTCGTCTTTCTTCGAGCCGCCGGGGATTTCGGCAATCACGTTGTATGCATCCACCGCGGCGTCCGATGCACGCGTCTTCAAGTTCACCGACAGCTCGACCTTGGCCTTATCGCCGATCAGGCGCGCGATGCGATTGTAGTGCTCAGACGTGACGATGAACGTCGGGGGCGCGAACTGGTTCTTGGGATCATACGAACCGGCAGCTTCGGCGAACACCTCCCCATCGCGAGCCCGCTGATCGTTCTGGATCAGCGCCAGCGCACCTTCATCCAGGAAAAACTGGGCGCGTTTGATGGACAGCTCTTTTCTCTTCTCGAAGAACGCATCGATCATCGCGGGCGACATACTGGTAAAAAACCGCATGCGCTGCTCGGCATCGTCCGGTATGTCCAGGTTTGCCACATCGATCTTCATCTTCTCCACCGGGGCCGGCGCAACAGCCATCTCTTGAAGTTCAGCGTCGGTATAGCGATGGAAGGCCGGCTTCGATTCCGACTCCACGATATTGTTGATGGGTTCCGAAATCAGGACGATCTTGCCCTTCAGCTTGCCTTTCCACTTCTCGATGTATTTCTCCAGATCCGCTTCGCCCAGGCTGAACGTAGCGGCCAGTGGCGCTAAAACTGGTTCCCCGCTGACGGCGCCTTTCGTGCTCTGAGACCAGGCCAGTGGCCAGGCGTCCAGCAGTGAATAGCGCGGCTGAATCATCTCTACCGCAAACTTCTCTAGCGTCCAGCTGCGCCCAAACGGCCCCCATT
>CZKS01000094.1_pt1 | contig 12119 bp, 13 predicted proteins | sample 1122221 | NCBI WGS metagenome assembly CZKS01 (sample SAMEA3539301, study PRJEB10725) | soil metagenome | biome: tundra; feature: field; material: soil | place: USA | collected 2010-05 | depth 0.15 m
AAGGAAGTGTCAAACGGCTGGTGTGTCCTCGTTCCGGCGGGGACCTGGCACAACATCACCAATATCGGCGCGACGCCAATGCAGGTCTATGCGATCTACGCGCCCGCCCATCATACACCCGACAAGGTGCAGGCGACGGCGGCGGCGGCTGAAGCCGACAAAGACGACGAGCCAGCGGCCTGGTCAGTGCAGCCAAAACATGCCCCCGATAAACACGGGTGACCGCAAGAAACTCGGAAAACTTTTGTAATCCCTTGCGGCGGGCGATCAGGTGTTGGCGACGCGGATCGACCGGCTGGCGCGATCCCTGTTCGAGCTTTTCGCCATCGTCAAAAAAATCATCGACGCGGGGGACAATTTCTCAACCCGTGAGACGACACTAACGATGGTGCGACCGTTGCGGCTACACTCGGCCGGAAACCATCTGGCCCAATTGTGGACCTCAACCGCTTCACCCGTGGGAGGCAGCCGAACTCAAGGAAGCTTTTGAACGTCAGAAACTACGCGACAGCCAACCCGCCCAATTATTACCCGATGATGATGTACCTTTTTGACGGCCCCCGGCGACTGTCTCGCAAAGGGTAAATTTTGAGACGCGGGTGCGTCTAGCAGAACAACTCTTTAAGAGTCTCAGGAGTCTGTCTCAAAACTCAACCCACGTCTTCGAGTCGCTCCAGACGACCACTGCGAGCAACCTGACAGAGCGGCCCAGGCGTTAACCGTAAAAAAGTCGCATTTGTCTGTCTCGAAACAGCGGGCGCAGAAACGTGCTCACCGAACCCTATTGATTGCTCGTTGTCCAGAAGTCATTCGAGGACATGAGCAACGCCGCCGGTCGTAGTGCTTGGTAATTACTCCAACACCGTTTGCGATCCCTCAGCCCCAGCACCCTGCCTTGATCGTAACCGCAGCCTGGATTCAGTCCTCTCGCCTCGGACACGGAATGGCAGTCTCTGAATACCACGAATAGGGTATGCTTCTTCCAACTAAAGTGGTTACTCGAAAACCCTTCCATCTCATGATTCCGCTGACTCGTTAATCGGGCATGGTTGAGGAGCTTAGGCTTCCTGAAGGAGGAACCACTATGAAAAGGATTACCTTGCTGCTGGTTGCCGTTGTAATTCTGGCAGGTATTATCGCGTTTACGGCGCCGGCGACTCTACACGCCGATGACTCGGCCGCCCCAATTTTCGTCACAACAATTCCCCCCGGATACCGAGACTGGAGGTTGATCTCCGTGGCCCATGAAGAAGGCAACCTCCACAGTTTCGCCGCCGTTTTGGGCAACGATGTAGCGATCAAGGCGTACCGCGAAGGGAAGCTCCCCTTTCCCGACGGCACGATCATTGCCGCTCTGCACTACGGTCACGTCCCGTCGGCGGAAAACAACAAGGTCTTTGGCCAAGCCCAATCTTTCGTTCCTGGCCCCCCCCACGAACATTCAGTTTATGGTCAAAGATTCCACGAAGTACACCGCGACGGGCGGCTGGGGGTTCGCTTTCTTCATGGACGGCAAACCCGCCGCCCCGGCGTCAATGCAATCCTGCTTCCCCTGCCACAATCAGGCCAAGGCTAGCGACCTGGTCTTCACGCATTACGCACCGTAGATACCGACAACGCCTTCGAGAGGCCTATCAACGAAAGAGCCGTCATTGCCGGCAGCAACCATCGAACATTTACGCTTAGGGAGCATGACTGCGAGGAACCAAACGTTTTCGAGTGCGAAACGCACTAACCGGGGATGTGCGTCGGCCGAGGCGAGCCGGAAGTCCGCTTGGAGGAAGCGACGCAGTTATCTCCGCGAACGCCGTCTATTGCCAAATTTCGCAGTGCCGACCGTACGGACACAACCGGACAGCGCTACGTCGTCATTTCATAAGCGAAGGATACAGTCGTCGCCATCATACCCGTTATCTATTCCTGGCCGACGATATTAGAGTGGGCGGGTGGCAAGAAAAACTCCGGCGAATCCGAAGGCCCAACAATGGGATGTCGGTCGCGCGATTCTCTGCGTCGAAGCGGGGAAGGTCGATCGCGTCATTTTTTGCTGATCTTCCGGTCGTCGAGATCAGCAGTCAGCTTACGGGTGTACCATCAGCTATGAGTCGCCGATTATTGTGCATGGAGGCGTTCGCAAATGATATCTCGATGGCATTCGCATGGGTTGATGCTATTCCTGCTCGGCCTGACTCTCATTCCGAAGACCAGTCTGGCTCAAAACGGTGGCCAGCAGAGCAGCCCCACAACCAGTAACAACGCGTTACAGCACGGCACCTTGGAGGTCTGGGTTCCGAAGAATCACATCAGTGGCCTTATGGGTGACCCCGGCGCGCGAATCGTTAACGAGTACAACTGGACACGGCTCCTGGATGAGTTCCGAACCGACTTCCCTTCCTGTGACCTCCGCTTGAGGATATTTGACCGCGATGAATTCGGGCCGACGCTGATTTCATCGGAGCAGAATCCACCAGACGTGGCATTTCTCGATAACCAATCCCAGCTTGGGCCCCTGAAGAAAGTTGATGCCATAATCCGTGAGCTACCACTGGCACAGTCGCGATTCGGCTACAACGGCTGGTGGGGAATCTTTCGCCGCGCCAAGCATCCCGAGGCCAGTAAAGCATTCCTGCTGTGGGTGGATCAGTCTCCACATTGGACACCCTGGCAACTCCGAACGGCGTCTCTATCAACTGCGGACGTTTCGGCGGTGAAGTCAGTCGCTATGGATGCGGTTCGGCACCTGCTTACGAAGGATAGCGATGCACTCTCATTGCTAATGGACCCGGACGCAAAACATTTCAACTGGCCGTATCCGAAGATGAAAAAGCTATCCAATATTGAAGCGCTCATGACCTTTGGTACCTCACGACTTGGATTTGCTCTGGTCTCGGCCGTGGGTGAAGGCGATGCTATCTTCGGGATGTCGCATTATGCCATGATCCTGAGAAAAGCCGAGGAACGTTGGAAGGTCCTCGTGCTCATGCCGGGGTCCTTACCATACCTTGAAAGCCTCCTCAAGTCTTTCGACGCGATGGGATTGGTGGATGGTGAAGCGGGGGAGGTTCAGAAGGTAACGACTCTGTATCCGGCTGACCACGCGAATATGACACGCTGGCCGACCGGAGAAATTGAGTGGAGCACAACCGATCCACAAGTTGCCGGGTATGTGGTCGAGTCTCAATTTGGTCTCTATGAATCCGAATATTGGTCGCCCAGTCGGTTAAAGATTGTCCCTCCTGTATCTGAGAGCACGTCGATCCACATCACAACTCCTTTCGGGGCCGGATTCCAGCCGCATCGATGGAAAGTATGGGCGATTGGCAGAACAGGCGTCCTTTCTTTCAGCGAGTGGCGAACGATTGATTTTACGAATTGATGATCACGAGTACAGTAGGCGGTGGCGCGGCGGAAGCCAAGCGCGCGCAGTAATGCGCTACTGCTGGTGAAGAGGCAGTTTGTGGACTGCAAGCGGGCTGCGATTGCGCCCTGCGAGTGTGAGACATTAGGCCGTGTGTCCAGCTGCGCGAAAGGGGCCCTCGACCACGCGAGGAACTTTCGGCTTCGACGACCGTCCGCCATGTCCTCGATCGGGGGGCATAAGCGGCGCCCGTGGAGCCGGAGTAGGCCTTTACTCGGATTAAGTAATCCCGAGTCGGCTTGTGCCTGCCGATTCCGAGTGGATCACGCGCCAACCGGAAATTATCCGACGAACTTGCCACGAGCCGGAAGTCCCTTTCGAGGATATGAACAACGCCGCCGTCGGTACTGCCTTCGAACTCACCCAGAACAGCGTTAGGACTAGTATCCAGCTGGCGCGGATGTGAGGAAACTCAGAATTTTGCATCCCGGCCGGGCCATCGCTAGCGCGTATTTATAGGCGGAGGGATATGCCGCCGGTGCAGAGGATTTCAGCCGGGATTATGATGCTCGCGCTCGCAGGGAGCGTCTCGGCGCAGGAGCCGATCTACAAATTCAGCACTACTGTGATCGGCGAGCCACTTTACACTTTCGGCACTACCGTCGTAGCGACTACCGGTTTTCGGGGCGAAATCTACCATATCAAGCCTGGTAGCCGAAAGCTTCCAAACTTCTCGACATTGAAGCCTGTCGGGGAAATCTACACGCCGTACCTCTGTGTGCCGCCGCGCTCATTTGACGAGGGCTTCCCTGGAGTCACAGACCGATTCGAGTGGTTCGCGATCGACTACACTGCCCGCTTCTGGGTTTCGGAGCCTGGAGTATACCGCTTCGCACTGGCCTCGGACGACGGCTCAATTCTGTATATCGACGGCAAGAAGGTCATCCAGAACGATAAACAGCACCCCGTCGTAGAAAAGGCCGGCTCAGTAAATCTGAAGATGGGAGAGCATGCGATCCGCGTTTCGTATTTCCAAGGCCCCCGATTTCAAGTTGCCCTGGTCCTTCGCGTAGCGCGCCCGGACGACCCAGAGCTTCGCGTCTTCCACACCGACGACTTCAAACCGTCCAGCGATTCTCAGTGAGTCCTCGGTAGTAGGGCAGGATGCCATCCCAATGTCACTTAGTTTTCCCAAGATTGCTCAATTTGCATTCTTAAGTGGGGCGGTCCCCCTGGACCGCAGCCGACGCCCTCGTCGGCTTGCCGGATTTTGGAGGAAGCTGATTCCGTTGGCGAAGAGCGGGTCCAGGGGGACCCGCGCAGACCTGGGGGTCTGCCCCACTATGACGGTAGAATCCCCAGTCTTGGGAAAACTAAGTGGCATTGGGATGCCATCCTGCGCGCGGTTGTTAACCGCGCCGTTTTGCCCGCTAGAATTGAAATATGCTCAAGCCCACCATCTTCCGCGAGTACGACATCCGGGGCATCGCCGATTCGGAACTCCTGAGCCCGGATATCGAACTGCTGGGACGGGGGTTGGGCACCTATCTTCAGCGCCGCAGTGGTGGCCGCAAGATCAACGTTGGCCGCGATTGCCGGCTTAGCTCTTCCCGGCTCCGCGACGCGCTGGTGAAAGGGCTGCGGGACGTTGGTTCGGACGTCACCGATATCGGCGTCGTCCCCACTCCGGTACTTTACTATTCGGCGCAACATACGAAAGCTGACGGAGCCATCATGATCACCGGCAGCCACAATCCTCCGGAATACAATGGCTTCAAGACCGTGTGCGGGTCCGACACATTGCACGGCGAAGCTATCCAGGATGTCCTGCACCTCATCCAAAAACAGGACTTTGACCAGGGCGCGGGCAATCTGACCGTGATGGACGCGGCCACTCCCTACGTGGACGAAATCGCGTCTCAGTTCCACTTCGATCGCCGCATCAAAGTCGTCGCCGACGCCGGAAACGGAACCGCCGGTCCCGTTACTCATCGGATCTTTGAAAAGCTCAACGTCGACGTCATCGAACTGTTCTTTGAAATGGACGGAAAGTTTCCGAATCATCATCCCGATCCCACCGTCCCCGCCAATCTCCGAAGCCTGATCGAAAAGGTGCGGGAAACCGGCGCCGAGCTGGGCATCGCCTTTGACGGCGACTCCGATCGCATTGGGGCCGTCGACGAAAAAGGAAACGTAATCTACGGCGACTTCCTGCTGCTGATCTACGCGCGCGAAGTCCTCAGCCGCAAGCCCGGCGCCACCTTCATCGGCGAGGTTAAATGCTCCCAGGTGATGTACGACCAGATCAATAAGCTGGGTGGCAACGCCATTATGTATAAGACCGGCCACTCGCTGATCAAGGCCAAGATGAAAGAAGAACACGCGGAGCTGGCGGGTGAAATGTCCGGCCACATGTTCTTCGCCGACAGATATTATGGCTACGACGATGCGATCTACGCCGCATGCCGGCTGATTGAGATCGTGGCCAAGTCCGGCCGTCCGCTCTCGGCCCAACTGGATGGATTGCCACACATGGTCTCGACACCAGAGATCCGCGTGGATTGCCCGGACGACATCAAGTTCGGCGTGGTGGAGCGCGTGGCGGCGCATTTCAAGAAGATCCGCAAGACCGTGGACACTGATGGCGTTCGCGTAATCTTCCCGGAAGGCTGGGGATTGCTGCGCGCCTCAAACACGCAGCCAGTTCTGGTGATGCGCTTTGAAGCAGCCAGCGAAAAGCTTCTGAAGGAATATCAAGCCGAAGTAGAGCAGGCGCTCGAAGAAGCCAGATCGCCGGTTTCTGCATCTCACTAGTGGCCGCCTCACGCCAGTCCGCCATCCGCTTCATCGTCGCGCTCGGCACCATCAGTCTGTTCGCCGACGTGACGTACGAAGGCGCGCGTAGCATCAATGGTCCGTTCCTCGGGACACTGGGCGCGAGCGCCGCGATAGTCGGCATTGTCTCGGGCGCCGGCGAGCTGGCCGGCTACCTGCTGCGATTATTTTCAGGCGTCGCCGCGGACCGCACGAGGGCCTATTGGACGCTCACTATCGTGGGCTACATCATCAATCTTCTGGCCGTGCCGTTCATGGCGCTGGCTGGGCATTGGGGAGTGGCCGCCGCGTTGATCATCACCGAGCGCGCCGGCAAAGCCATTCGAACTCCCGCGCGCGACGTGATGCTCTCGCAAGCGTCCAAGATCGTCGGTCGCGGCTGGGGCTTCGGGCTGCACGAATTCATGGATCAGGTGGGCGCTTTCCTGGGGCCGTTGCTGGTGGCGCTGGTTCTCGTGGAATCCCGGCGGCAATATGCGAGCGCTTATGCCGTGCTCGCACTTCCCGCCGGCCTGGCACTGGTCAGTCTGTTTACCGCCATCAAGTTCTATCCCGATCCGTCGCGCTTTGAGGAACCGAAGGCCGCCCGAATCGCCACCACCGGTCTGCCGCGAGCCTTCTGGATCTACATGGCTGCCGCGGGATTGCTCGCCGCCGGTTTCGTCGACTTTCCATTGATCGCGTTTCACTTTAACAAGACCGCGCTCGCAACGCCGGCTCAGATTCCGGTCTTCTATGCGGCTGCGATGGGAGTGGAGGCACTCACCGCTCTTCTGTTCGGAAAGCTTTTCGATCGCGTTGGCATGCCGGCTTTGATTATCGGTGTCGTGCTTTCCGCAGCCTCCAGCCCGCTCGCCTTTTTCGGATCGTTCTACACCGCGCTTGGCGGGATGGCCTTGTGGGGCGCTGGAATGGGCGCTCAACAATCCTTGCTGCGCGCTAAAATAGCGGATCTGGTTCCCGCGGAACGGCGCGGCGCCGCCTATGGAATCTTCAATACCGCTTACGGGATTTTGTGGTTCGCCGGAAGCAGCGCGATTGGTATCCTTTACGGGAGGTCGCTTGCCTCCGCCGTCACGTTTGCGGTGGTGACGCAACTGGCCGCTATACCGCTATTGTTAATGGTCAGAAGGAGACCCATTTGAGAAAACTTTCGCTCGTTCTGCTGCTCACCTTGGCAGGATGCGCCCGCCCGCCTCATCTGTCCACGTCGCTCAACGTCCAGAAGAAATCGGACGACCTGATTCTGGTGACGCTGAAGGTGGTTAATCTGGAGAACAGCGTGACCACGCCGATCAACATCGAAGTCACAGGCCAGGCCCGGACAACAGGCCATTGGAATAAACCAGAAACGCTGTTTCATCCAGCCGCATTTGTCCTAAACCGCAACGAGCAGCGCGAGATTACCAAGTTCTGGAAGATTCAGGCCGACGGCGTGCGCACCACGATAGTGATCAAGGAGCAGGAAAACGGGCATTTGCTGAAGAGCGAGAAAGCGGAGAAGGTTTTCTGAAGGTGATCTCGCCAGCGAAACAAGTCGACGGCTTCATCGCGAAGTTCGACCCGGCCATGGGCAAGCTCATACGCTCGATACGTGCGGCGCTACGAAAGCGATTTCCGACTGCTGTCGAACTGGTTTACGATAACTACAATTTCTTCGTGATCGGCTATTCTCCCACCGAGCGGCCGACGGATTACATCGTCTCACTGGCCGCGAACGCGAAGGGCGTGGGCTTGTCCTTTAACCATGGTGCGACCTTGCCCGATCCCACGAAAATCCTGCTGGGGGCTGGAAAACAGAATCGCTTCATCCGCCTTCCAAATGCGGCAGTGCTGGCCAAACCGGAGGTGGAAGCATTGCTGCGCGCTGCAATCGCGCAAGCAAAGTCATTGCCTGCCGCTGGCCGGGGTGAGACGATCATCCGATCTGTCTCGGCCAAGCAGCGCCCACGCAAACTTCCCGCGAGTAGTTAACAATTGAAGTGTGAGCATCGGCCGCACGTTGATCGCGCTTGGAATTGTCATTCTCGCGCTGGGAGTGGTTCTCACGCTCGGCGAAAAGCTGCCCATCCGTCTTGGCCGGCTCCCCGGGGACATTGTGATTCGTGGTAAAAATTCGGCGTTCTATTTTCCTCTGGTGACTTGTCTGCTGGTCAGTGTCGTCCTGTCTTTCCTGCTTTGGCTGTTCGGCAGGCGGTAACTTGCCGGTCCCCTTGCTTACGCGCGGGGCTACCATGGCTTGGGATTTGTAGCCCCGCGCGTTAGCAAGGGGACAAGTGACCCTACGTTGGTACTACGGCGACTGACGGAGTCACGCGCAAAAAAACCATTAATTAGTGGATCGAGCATGCAGCAGCTACCTTGCGCATCCGATGTTTACTAGTAGCCGAGGTACTTCCTTCGGCAGCAGTGAACACCTGGGGGCGAGCAGGGCGCGACTAGTATGACATCAATCGGTAAGTACAAGCTTCTGGACGAGATGGGTGTGGGGGCCGTAGGCACAACCTACCGCGCTTCGGACAACTTCCGCAATCGCGAAATGGTATTGAAGGTTCTGAATCCGGCCATCATCGGCAGTCCGGAATTGCGCGACCAGATTTGCCGCGATTTGAGCGCCTCAGCCGAGCTACGCCATCCGCATATTGTGAAAGTGCGGGATTTGGGCGAGGTGGATGGCGCAATTTACATCGCCACCGAACTTCTCAATGGAGTGGATCTGCGCTGGCACATCGATCGGCGGATTCTGTCGCTGGCCGACAAGATCGATCTGATGGTGCAGGTTTGCGGGGCGCTGGCATTCGCGCATTCCAAGGGAGTGGCGCACGGAAACATCAAGCCCGGCAATATCTTTGTAACCGGCAAGGATGCCACAATTCTCGACTTCGGAATCGGAAAATGCCTGGCGTCCATTGTGGAGGCGGGAGGCCGGCCGGGAGCATTGTTCCCGAATTACCTGGCGCCCGAGCAAATTCTGGGCAAGCCGTTCAAAGCGAAATCGGATGTATTCTCGGTTGCAGTTGTGCTGTATGAGCTGCTCGCCAAATATCCGTTCCCGGCCGACGCAAATCTGATCACGCGAGAAATTGTACATACGACGCCCGAGCCCCTGCGGAAGCTGGATTCGGAGATTCCGGTGGAGCTTGAGCAACTGATGATACGTGCGCTTGAGAAGGACCCTGAGAAGCGATTGGAGCGGGCCGACGAATTTGCGGCGGGCCTGTATCTGATTTCGCAGAAACTGCGTGGGCCGGGCGCGGCGCCAGTCGCGGTTGCCCCGGAGCCTCCCGTAGAGCTTGCGCCACCGGCATTCGCTCCGACCTTTGCCTCAGCGACGCCTCCACCAGTTGCAGCCCCGGTTGTAACTGCTCCGGTGGCTGAGCCCGCGCCCTCGGTAACGCCTGCGTCTTCTGTGACGCCTACGCCGCCGAAAGTAGCCCCGCACGTAAGTAAGGGGACAGCCCCAGCGCCCCAGCCAAAAGGATCCAAAACTCGATGGATCCCCTATGCCATCGCCGCGGTCTTGACGTTCTGCATCAGCTTGACATTCCTTTCCCGCCAAAGCATGCACGCCTCCCAAAGCCAGGCTCCAGCTCCGGTGGTGGCCGTTCAGCAGCCCAGCGCTCCGGCGGTGCAACCGCAGGTGGCCGCGCCTCCTCCCCAAACCCCCGCGCCGGTGGCTGCGGCAGAGGTGCTGCCCGCAAACGAATCCGCTCCGGTGAAACCATCCGAGGAACAGGTTCTTCTGGGCCAAGTGAAAGCGCTGTGGGCTTCTGGCAAATATGCGCAAGCCCTGGAAAAAGTGGACGACCTTCTGGCCGCCCATCCGGATCATATGGAAGGACGCATCTGGAAAAAGAAGATCCGTTCCGCGCAAGAAGCGGAAGCGGCCATGAAGTAGGTGCCCATGAGACCAGCTAACCGATCCATTTTATTGAGAGCTGCTTTTCTAGCGGCTCTGCCTGTCTGTTTCGCGCCGCGGATGGTGGCCGAAGATCCCAAACCCGCGCCCTCTGCGCATTCCAAGAAAACCGAAGATACGTTTATCAACGGCGCGCCGCTGACCTTTGAGCAACTGCTCAAGTTCGCGGGTCAGGATGCCATTCCGCTGCACCGCCGCAAGGAAGCGATTTTGAACCGTGGCGTTGATTTTTTGCTAACGCCCGATCAGGCCGACAAACTCAAAGCTGCAGGTGCTTCCGACGAGATTCTGAAGGCCATCAGAAGCAAGACCAAACCACTGGTGGCTGTCTCGCTTCCGCCTCCTCCGAAGAAGGATCCATTGGGCACGGTATTGGGCACGGTATTGCTCACCTGCGCACCCGCCGAGTGCGATATAAGCCTGGATGGGACCGCCGTCGGACCAACACTGGATGGACGGCTGGAACTAAAAAAGAAGCCCGGCAAGTTAGTGGTCGACTTCAATGCCAAAGGCTACATCGGCCATCAAGCTACGCTCACAGTCGAGGCGGATCGGACCATGCCTGTGTCGGTGGTGCTAGAACCCAGCCGCGCCACCCTGGAAACTTTCGGGGCCGATCTGCTCAAGAAAGTGGTGAAAGCCGTGGCCGGCGACGACGGGCTGCGCGAGCTGACCACCGTCCAGGCTTCCGGCAGTCTCACCGTCTGGAGTAACGGGGGCTCGAGCGTACGCTGGACGCTGTTCATGCGCAACAATCCGGACCGCGCGCTATTTCAAGCCAAGGCCGGAGCCATCCTGCACGAAGTGGCTTTCACCGGCAGCGAATTCACCGCCAGCAAGAACCTGAAGGGGCAAGACGCCTTGGATCTGCCCACTGATTTGGGTTTCATCCGCGATTATCAGGTCTCCGCCGTATTGGCCAGGGTCAGCGGCGCGCAATTCAAGCTTGTCGCGAACCATCCGGTCCCCGGCGCCGACGAAGAGTATCCGCTGGTGGCGGAAAACGGCACCGAGAAAATCTCGATTGGTCTGGACAGCAACTTGCGTCCACAGAAAGTACGAATCAGCACCACCACCGGAGTAGGCTCCGCGCTCATTAGTTACTCCGACTATTTCAAGGGCGAAAAAGCATTCTATCCGAAGACCGTGCAGATCAAGCCGGACGGCTCCCCGCACGGTATCGACGTTCGCTTCGACTCCGTGAATCTGAGTCCCAAACTCAACGCCGCCGACTACAAGTTGCGCGGCAAGCCGCTGATGAACGTCGGAAACTGAACCGCGACCGTAAGGGAGTCGGTGCCTTTCCGCTTCCTGAGGGAGATTCGTTACCGTATAACCAGGTATGCGTCTTTTTTCCGACCGGCTGGTAGAATCTGTACACAAAACTGGAAGTCCGTGCGTGGTCGGCCTCGACCCTCGCATAGATCTGATGCCGGCCTTCATAAAATCAGGCCGTGCCGCGCCCACTGCTGACGTGATCCGCTCCGTGATTCGCGATTTTCACGAACTGGTGCTGGATACAATCGCCGGATTGGCGTCTGTCGTCAAGCCTCAGTTGGCATTTTTTGAGCAATACGGATCGGCGGGCATCCAGGCCTTCGAAGACACCGTCCAGGCCGCGAAGCAAAGAGGACTGCTGGTAATCGCAGACGGCAAACGCAACGACGTGGACTCCACCGCCGAAGCCTATGCCGCGGCCTACCTGGGGAAAAAAGCGTTCGATGTGGATGCCATGACCGTGACGCCGTATCTCGGCCGGGACAGCATGCTTCCTTATGTAGACGCCTGCCGCGAGCACGGCAAGGGGATTTTCATTGTTCTCAAGACGTCAAATCCTGGATCGAGAGACTATCAGGATCAGGTGTTGCAAAGCACTGGGCATCCGCTTTATGAAACCATCGCCCAGACTATTCGAGAATTCGGCGAGGGTCTGGTGGGAGAATCGGGCTACAGTTCCATCGGCGCTGTGATCGGCGCAACTTTCCCCGAGGATGCCGGCCGCCTGCG
>CZKS01000072.1_pt1 | contig 11998 bp, 10 predicted proteins | sample 1122221 | NCBI WGS metagenome assembly CZKS01 (sample SAMEA3539301, study PRJEB10725) | soil metagenome | biome: tundra; feature: field; material: soil | place: USA | collected 2010-05 | depth 0.15 m
AAATTACGCAATATGTCGCTGCCGAGCGGAGTGTGGTGCACCTCAGGATGAAACTGCACCGCCCACATTTTGCGCTCGGGGTTTTCGATGGCGGCAACCGCATTCGGAGTTTTCGCGGTTAGCCGGAAACCCGGAGGCAGTTCTTCCGCCGAGTCGCCGTGCGACATCCACACCGCAAGCAGGTGAGGCAGTCCCCGAAAAAGTTGGGAGTTGGATTCCTGGATTTCCACCTTCGCGTGCCCGTACTCACGTTTGGCGGCGGGACGCACCTTTCCGCCGAGCGCGTAGACCATGAACTGCAGTCCGTAGCAGATGCCGAGCACGGGGATGCCAAGGTCGAAAACACTCTTGTCGGCCAGCGGTGCATCTTTGTCGTAGACCGACGACGGTCCGCCCGACAAAATGAGTCCCACCGGAGAATAGCTGCGAATTTCTTCCAGGCTGGCGTTGAACGGCAAGACGACCGAGAAGATTTTCTGTTCGCGGATGCGGCGCGCAATCAGCTGCGAATATTGCGCCCCGAAATCGAGGACAACGATTGCCTCGTTAAGCTGGGATTGGGTTTCCACCGATGAGTTTCTCAGATTGACGCGACAGTTGCAAACAAAAGCAAAACCTTAACCACAGGGGACGCCGAGGAACACAGGGAAAACCCGGCCTTCTTCGTGTTTCTCTGTGTATTCCGTGGTTATCGCACTTTACCGCACCACGATATTCACTAGCTTTCCCGGCACAACAATGACCTTCACCACTTGCTTGCCTGCAATCGCCGCTTGCACCTTGTGATCGGCGAGCGCCGCTTGCTTGATTTGATCCTCGGGAGCGCCCGCCGGCACCACCACCAGCCCGCGCAGCTTTCCGTTGACCTGCACGGGAATCTCGATCTCATCCTCCGCCGCCAGCGCCGCATCGTACTTTGGCCAGGGAGCTTTCAGCAGATTGCTCGTCTCGCCGGTCATCTCCCACAATTCATGCGCCAGATACGGAGCCATCGGCGCAAGGAGCAAAGCGATGTTGCGCTGCACGTCCAATATCAACGAAGAGGGAATTCCGCCAGCGGCGCGCGCATCCTCGGCGCTATAAATCTCGTTCACCAATTCCATGATGGCCGAGATGCAGGTGTTGAAGTGCCAGCGCCCCTGGAAATCGTCACTGACGCGTTTGATCGTCTGGTGCAGTTTGCGCTGAATCGAGCGCGCTTCGGGGGACAATGACTCCGTCTGTAGAGACGAGGCTTGCCCCGTCTCGCTTTGTCCGGCCTCCCTGCTCGCGCTTGCGGGAGACGCGGCAAGCCGCTTCTCTACGGGAGGGTTTCGCGAGTAGAAGCGATAGACCCTCCCCAGAAACCGCTGAATCCCCTCAATCCCCGTCTCCTGCCAGTCCAGATCGCGATCCGGAGGCGCGGCAAATAAGCTATACATCCGCGTAGCGTCGGCCCCGTAGCGCGCCACCATTTCATCGGGAGACACTACGTTGCCCAGGTTCTTTGACATCTTGGCGCCGTCTTTAATCACCATCCCCTGAGTGAACAGACGTTTGACAGGTTCGTCGTTTTTCACCAGCCCCATGTCGCGCATGAACTTGGTCCAGAAGCGCGAATAAATAAGGTGAAGAATGGCATGCTCTACGCCGCCAATGTATTGATCAATCGGAAACCAGTAGCCGATTTTAGCGGAATCAAACGGCGCCGAGCTATTCTGCGCGTCGGCATAGCGATAGAAGTACCACGACGAATCGACGAACGTATCCATCGTGTCCGTTTCCCGCCGCGCCGCGCCGCCACACTTCGGACAAGTCGTATTCAGGAACGACGGCACGTTCATCAACGGAGACCCGCCCGCCAAAGTAATCGGCACTTTGTCCGGCAAAATCACGGGGAGGTCCTTCTCCGACACGGGCACTACGCCGTCCCTATCGCAATACACCATGGGGATCGGCGTGCCCCAATAGCGCTGCCGGGAGATGCCCCAATCCTTCAGCCGAAACGTCACTGTAGCCTTGCCAAAGCCTTTTTCTTCGGCGCGCGCCGACATTTTGGCAATTGCCTCTTCGCAACTCAGTCCGCTGAACTCACCGGAGTTCACCACAATGCCGTCCATGGTCGTAAAGGGAAGCGGCGGTTCCGCCATGGTTTCTTCCGGATCGGTCGACTGCGGCAGGATTACCAGCCGAATTTCCAGTTTGTACTTCATGGCGAATTCGTAATCGCGCTCATCATGAGCGGGCACGCTCATGATCGCGCCGGTGCCGTAGTCCATCAGAATGTAGTTCGCCACCCATACCGGCACCGCCTCGCCGTTATAAGGATTCTTCGCATAGCGCCCGGTGAACACGCCGTGCTTCTCGATGTTGCCGATATCGCCCGCCTCTTTCGCCCGGCGCTGCTCGGCAATCATCTCTTCCACTTGCGCGCGCAGTGCTGCGTTGCGGACAATCATGTCGCACACAATGGGATGCTCGGGCGCCAACTGCACCGAGGTCGCGCCATAGATCGTATCCACCCGCGTGGTGAACACCGTGATCGTCGATCCCGCTGGCCCGATTGTTCCGCCCAGATCGAAATCCACCAACGTTCCTTCGCTGCGTCCGATCCAGTTCTGTTGCATGATGCGGACTTTTTCCGGCCATCCCTGCAGCTTTTCCAGATCGCGCAACAACTCGTCCGCGTACTTGGTGATTCGTAAAAACCACTGCTCCAACTCCCGTTGCTCCACGGGAGTGTCCTCATGCCGCCAGCACATCCCGCCCACAACCTGCTCGTTGGCCAGCACGGTGCAGCACTGCGGACACCAGTTCACCTTGCTTTTCTTGCGATAAGCCAATCCCGCCGCGTAGAGCTTAAGGAAAAACCACTGGTTCCAGCGGTAGTAATCCGGCAGGCAAGTGGTGACCTCGCGCGACCAGTCATACGCGAAGCCAAGGCGCTTCATCTGCACCTTCATGGCCGCGATGTTCCCGAGCGTCCACTCCTTGGGTGGAGTGTTGTTCTTGATCGCCGCATTCTCTGCCGGCAGTCCGAAGGAATCCCAGCCCATGGGATGAAGCACGTTGTACCCGTTCATCCACATGTAGCGAGCCAGCGCATCGCCGATTGAGTAGTTGCGCACGTGTCCCATATGCAGCGCGCCGGAAGGGTAGGGAAGCATCTCCAAAACGTAAAACTTGGGCTTAGTCGGATGGGCGTCGGCGGCGTACAGCAACGGATCGCTCTGCCAGCGGTCCGTCCACTTTTGCTCGATGCGTTGCGCATCGTAGCGCTCATCGTTACGGCCATCGTTACGTTCTGGGCGCGCGGTGGGGATCGGTTTGTCTTCCTGTGGCATAGATATGGATAGTGCAGTAATGGGTTATCCATAATTTTACAACGGGTAGACCGAGTGTGCGGCACGGGCGTCTCCGCCTGCAAACGGCGTCAGGCCGCAGGTCAACTGGGAGTTACCAGACTCTTCCGAAGAAAACGGAATACGATTGCAGTTTTCCGTTCACGTTGGGACGAAAGGCAGGTGCGTTCCAGTTCGTGTTGTCGGTGTAGCTTCCGTAGTTGAATCGGAGACCACCATCGAATCCGGCGCGGAGGTGGTAATTGCCCGTGGCTCCGACGAGGGTCTGCGGGACGTTGACCTCGGACACCGGGCCCGCGCCAATCGCGAGCGCTCCGGCGAAGGCCACTGGGTCGATGCAGAACGGCGGGCAGGTCGTCGGGTAGTCTGCTGGATTGACGTCCGGGCGCATGCCGCTGTGGGCCGCTGAGTGCGCGAAGCTCACATTGAGCCCCAGACGCTTCTTGAGATCGTAGGTGGAATGTATGGAAAAGGTCTGGCTCAGTTGCTTATAGGGCACCAGCGTCTGCGTATAGACGGCGGCGGCTGCATCGTTGCCGAACTGCATGTCCGTCCGCAGATTGTCTTGCAGGTAGGTGTATCCACCCCCGATGCTCCACTGCGGAACCGGCTTGATAGTCACGAAAATGGAATCCACATAGAGGTGGTTGGTGCGCTGCACCACCGGAAACGTCTTCTGCAGAACCATGCTGGCGTCGTTGCCCAAAGTGAGCCAGTGAGCCGGAGTAAGGGTGACGTTGCCAAACAGGCGGTTATTCGTGCGCGGGTCGGTAACATAGCCAGGATCGTGGGTGCCCGTCCACTCATAGCCGGCTCTTGCGCTCCACAATTCCGCGCTGTGAAAATGTACGGCCGCGCCCGCAGTGTTGCTGAAGGTCACGGGCACGACGTAGAGCGGATCGGTATTGTCAGGCGAGGAGAACTGCGGCCACAAAGTTGAATTCGACCGGGTAATGTTCATGCGCGTGTAGTGCGTCTCCAGGTCGAAGCGTTTTGACACGCGGTAAGCCAGCTTCAGACCCCCCCACTGCCGATGCAATGAGGGATTGCCAAAGGTGTAAAACACGGTAGGGTCAGCGAGAGAATAGGACGAGACAAACCCGTTAATCAGATTTTGCTCATGAAAGTCAGCTACTACGCGTAGGGGCGAAACCGGGTTCCAGGTCAGCGTTGCGTCGGCGTTAAAGGAGTTTTGGGAGTGATTGCCGGCATCCACGAGCCGCGGGTCGGACTGGGCAAACAGGTTGTTGGTCCGCGCGTAGCTGAGGTCGCCGTTCAAAGTGACGTGATGGGCCACCGCCATGCTGATCTGCAGCGAGTCGGCCTGCGTTTGATGGCGCGGCAACACACTGTGAACGTAGAGGCCCGCCGGCGTAAGAGGAATGTTTGCGGGGGGGGTGTCCGCGTTGGGATCTGAGGTTCCGTAGATATCTCTCGGATTCGGCATGCGGTCGTTGAAGCTGCGAAACTCGTGCTGGTAGACGAGTTTCATAAGCTTTCCCAAGGTAACTTCAGCGCCTCCGGCTATGTTCCGCGTGGTGTAGTTGTAGGTACGGTACTGGGAAGCGGAGTGACAGTTGGCGCAGCCTGTGTTGTCTATTGGTATTACCCCGTCGCCACCCATATCGAAATACTGCATCTGGCTGTTTCCGTCCCGTGCTTGCCAGCCGCCTTTGACAAACAACTTCACCGGTATCTTGGGCATCTGCAGTTTGAGAGAAGCGTTGTTCATTCTGCGTCTTATACCTAGCAGGGAATCCGGAGAGACCGTATCGATGCGAATGATGTCCGGAGAAATCACGGATGCTCCGAAATAGGAATTGTCATCGAGGTGACGGACAAAGCCGCGATTGTCGAGCGTGAAGTCGAGCCACTTCCCGAAAGTGACCCGCGACTTCAAGTCGTAGTCGTCCCGGCTAATGATGTCCCAAGTGGTTTTGACGGTCATGTGCTGCGGAACACTCACATAGTCAAAGGACAAATCACCGCCCAGCGACTGTTGCAGACTGTCGTATTCGCCCACCCGGCCGCTGTATCCGCTGGTGTTCAGGAACCGGTATTGCGGCATCATCACGGTGAGATGGTAGTTGACTTCGGGGGCATTCTCCGGCGGCTGCGAACTGCTCGGACTGGGCTGCTGAGCCTGTACCGGGTACGTGGCTGCCGCAATTATGAGTGCAACCATCACTGCAACTATGAGGAGTGCGGAAATCCTATGCATCGCGGGACTCCTTGCCCGAACCAGTCCTGTGGCCGGGTACTACTTATCGATGAACTTACTTCCGCCAGTTGCGGAAGGTATGTCGCTTCCATGAATTGCGTTATGACAATTGGTACACCGGTCTACCAGGGGCAGACTCGCTCCGTTGTGGTGCGCCGAATGACACTGCAAGCAGAGCGCCGGTTGGCTCACGCTGAGCATGTTCTGGTTCGGCGAACCATGGGATGAGTGACACTTGAGGCAGCTTTCGTTTACCGGAGCGTGCTGGAATGTGAACGGCCCCTGATATTCGGCGTGGCAGGTGAAACAAAGTTCGTTGGTGTTGGACAACTTCAGATTGTTTCCGGCGCTACCGCCATGCGGATCATGACAATCCACGCAACTCATCTTGGCTTCGCGAATCGGGTGGTGGTACGGCAGATCCGCTTCGGCATTTTGCTTCTGGTGGCACCGCAGGCAGTTCTCATTCTCCTGCCGGCGAGACTCGATCGCTCTCGAAATGCCAGGGGCTTCGCCCTGGAACTCGCCACGCCTCTCGCCATGCGCCTCGCCATGAATGCTGTGGCAGTCGCTGCACTTGATGTCCTGTGCCTGGTGTGCGCCCGAAAACCAGTTCCGGACATGATCGGATTTCGCATGGCAGCTTAAGCAAACTCCGTTCGCTTGGTCGGCGGAACGGTCGCGGAAGCTGATGATCTTGTCTTTCGATTCGCTAGAGTACCCGCCCGCCGCCACATGCAGACTGCCCGCCCCATGGCACTGTTCGCACGCAATTTCCTGCATCGAATGCCCGCTCCGGCGATAGCTCTTGGAGAGGTCAGCATGACAAGCAGCGCATTGTTCAGCTCCAACTTTCTCCGCGCCGGGGATTTCTACGAACTTGCTGAAATCCTGCCGGATCTTGTCCGACGTGGCGGTCTTGGGTTTGTCCTTAGCCGGAAGCGCAGGCGTAAGCAATAAAGGAACGGAAAAGAAAAAAGCGAGGAGCAAAACACGTCGCCGCATAGCGACCTCCCGGAGCACTACCCAACCTAGTAGATTGGCGGCGGGGGATTCTGTGACTGCAAACACCTAGACAGGTGACAAACGGTACACAGCGCTAGAGACGTTCCTCGCGGGCTCCCCAGAGTGACGGGAGACTCGGAAACAGACCCACAACCCGTCTCCCCGCGTTTGCCCCATTCCCCACCGGAAGCTAAACTGAACATCCCGGGGTACTCCTATGCTCGTCGTCATGCAGGCGCAGGCTACTGAAGAACAGGTCCGCGCCGTTTGCCAGAAAATCGAGGCGCTTGGATACCGCGCCCATTCCATGCCCGGAGCGCAACGCACCGCCATCGGCATCACCGGCAATAAGGGCGAAGTCGAATCCGGCTCGCTCGAAGAAATGCCCGGCGTGCAGGAAGTCATCCGCGTTTCAAAACCCTACAAGCTGGTCAGCCGCGACACCAAGCCCGACAACACGATCGTCAAGTTTCCCAATTCGCGCGTCGCCATCGGTGGCCCCGACCTCGCCATCATCGCCGGCCCCTGCGGCATCGAGACTCGCGATCAGGCGTTCACTATCGCCGAGCGTGTCGCCCGTGCCGGAGCCCAGTTCTTCCGCGGCGGCGCCTATAAACCTCGCACTTCTCCATATTCATTTCAGGGCCTCGGCGAAGAAGGCCTGAAGATCATGGCCGAGATTCGCGATCGCTTCGGCCTGCTCATTGTCACGGAAGCCGTCGACTACGAATCGCTCGACCTGGTGGACCAATACGCCGACATGATCCAGATCGGCGCCCGCAACATGCAGAATTTCTCGCTGCTGAAGCGCGCCGGACGCGCCCGCAAACCCGTGCTTTTGAAGCGCGGCATCTCGGCTACGCTGGAAGAATTTCTGATGGCCGCCGAGTACATCATGAGCGAGGGTAATTACAACATCGTCCTGTGCGAGCGCGGGGTGCGCACCTTCGCCGATCACACCCGCAACACGCTTGATCTCAGCATTGTGCCCGCAGTCCAGCGCCTCAGCCATCTGCCCATCATCGTCGATCCCAGCCACGGTACCGGCAAGCGCAACAAAGTGACGCCACTCTCCCGCGCCGCCGTTGCTGTCGGAGCCGACGGCCTGATCGTCGAAGTCCATCACGATCCAGATCGCGCGTTGTCGGATGGCATGCAGTCGCTGTTCCCCGACCAGTTCGACGCGTTGATGGCGCAGGTTCGGCAGATCGCGGCGGTGCTGGGACGGTCCATACCAAAGGCTGTCGAACCCGAGGTTTTGGCGGCCCAGTCATATCCACATGCCACCTGAGCCGGAGAAACCATGAAGGGGATTGCCCTCTCTCTCATTATTTTGCTGTGCGTTTGCGAGAATGCCATATCGCAAGAAAACGCGCCACCTTCATCTTCTGACACGCCCCGGCAGACTTTGGTCGAGCCGGTCTATCGAGTGGGTGGAAGTGTGAAAGCGCCCCACTTGATCTATTCGCCTAACCCCGATTATCCGAAGCAGGCACGCAAGGGTCATGGCGCAGGCCCAATTGACATCGTGTTAACAGTTGGCAGCGATGGGCAGTCACGCGATGTAAGAGCTTTCCGCGGAATAAGCCCTGAGATCGACCAGGCCGCCGTGGAGGCGGTGGAAAGATGGAAATTCAAGCCGGCCACGAAAGACGGCAGTCCGGTCGCCGTTCGGATTAACGTTCATTTCGACTTCCAGCCGTGATCTACTGGCTTGTCACTTGTTGCGCAAAATTCTGTCGAGCGAGAGATATATGACACCGCGCGCTCTGTTCCTTCCGCTGCTTCTCTTTGGCGCCGCCCTTGCACAAGATTCTGCTCCCATATCGCTGTCTGGAAAGGACCACGCTCCGATTTGCCACGGCAAGGACACCGACCAATCAGACTGCGTCACCCCTCCACATGCGATTTCCGCACCCCCGCCGGAGTATCCGGAGAAAGGGCTCAGGCGCGAAGGCCGTCCTGAAGGCACCGTTATATTGGGGCTTGTCGTAGGTTCCGACGGTTTGCCGCGTGACATCACAGTGTCGCATCCTCGGAGTCCCAAGTTGGATGAGGCAGCGATCGCTGCTGTGAAGAAGTGGAGATTTTCCCCTGCAACCAAAGATGGCAAACCGGTCGCGACTTCAATCCTGGTAGAAGTGAGATTCCACCTCTACTGATACTGATATTGTCACTACTGATAATCTCATGCTTGCAGCGAGGCCGACTCGTCACTGAAAAATGAGAAAATTCCTGTTACTCGCCGTCGCGGTCCCGCTCGTCCTCGCCGCCGGCTGGTACTACTTTCACGAGCGCACGCTCCCCGCCTACGGACCTCTTTACCGCGAATACGCCTATATCAGTAACGGCAAGAGCAACACGGTCACGGTCATCGATCTGCGCAGCTTTCGCCCGGTAAGAACGCTGCAGGTCGGCGCTGAGCCCACCGGACTTGCGGCCAATCCCAAACGCAACGAAGTCTACGTCGTCAATTCCGGCTCTTCGAATGTCAGCGTGATCGATGCGGAGCAGAATAAAGTCGTGGCCACCATCGGCGTCTACGGGCGTCCCTTCTTCATTGACGTCTCCCCCGATGGCCACCGCGCCTACATTGCCAATTCCGGTTCCAACAATGTTTCTGTGATTGATCTCGACCATCGCACGATTGCGGCCACGCTACACGTCGGCGGAAGTCCCGGCCTGGCAAGGGTTTCGCCGGATGGGTCCACCGTGGTGGTCACCAATCGCGCGGACAACTCCGTCACCATCATTGACGCGACGCGCCTCGCCGTGCGCTCCGCCATCAACATCTGCATTCATCCTGAGGACGTTGCCATCCTCCCCGATTCTACGAAAGCCTTCATCTCCTGTTCCGGATCGGGCCAGGTGGCGAGCATTGAGCTTAAAAGAGACGAGCTAAAGAAAGACGATCCCCAAAGGGACGAGCTTAAGAAAGACGACGTCAAAAACGACAAACTGCTCGCGCTCCTCGACGTCGGAAAATCTCCGGTGAGCCTGGCATTGAAACCGGATGGCGGAGAGCTGATCGCCTTCAACTTCGACGCGGGCAGTATCTCCATGATTGAGACGACGCCCAACGAAGTGGCAGGCAGTTATCTGGTCGGAGCGCAACCCACGCGCGGCGTAGTCACGCTCGATAACTCGCGCTTGTACATTTCCAACTTCGGCTCGAATAACATCGCGGTCTACGACATCGACTTAGGCAAGATCATCGCGTATCTTCCGGTGGGAACGCATCCCGACGCGCTTGCGCTCTCGCAAAATCAGAACTATCTGCTGGTGCTCGACTCCGGTTCAGGAGACCTGGCCGTAATTCAGAAACGCACCCCGAAGAAGAAATTTGAGCCGTCGGAATATTCTCTGCTGACCATCATTCCCGTCGGCATGCAACCGAATCAGATTGTGGTGAAGTCTTTTCTGGCGACGAGGCTGATCGAGGGTCGCTAAGAAATCCCTTGCGGAGCACAGACGCGGAATCCAACCTTGCGCAAAGAGGGAGAGCACGGGCAGGTCAACGTGGCGTGGTCGAGTGAACTAAACTGGCGGGAATGGCCATGCACGTCTTGGCGAGAACGCGGTCAACGATCTCTTCAGCGCAATCATGGTACAAGGTGTGCAACGTATCGCGCCAACCCGCGAAGTCACCACGCAGGAACTCGGTCTCGTACCCTGCGGGGTCTTTCTCGTACTCGGCATGGAAGGACTTCAGAAGAAATTCCCCCTGTGCTACCAGTCTATTGATAGTTTCTGCATTTTGCATTAGATGCATGGTTGTTATCCTTATAGACGCGAATTGCATTCGAGCATCACTGCGCGGAGCAATTGAGAAGGGCGGCCCTTCAACGAGGCCGCCCCCGTACGGCTGATGATCTTCCTTACGACGATCTTCCTTACGCCGCTACGAGGGCGTTATGGAAGGTCGAGGTGACAGCTTCAAACGTCTGGACCCTGGGCGTTCCATCGATCATTTTTGCAAATGTTCGCAACACTTCCGGATAAAGATTAGTGTTGTAAGCATCGGCATGGGTTTTGCTGTCCCACAGACTGATCGCAACCGCATCCTGGCTGCCGGGATTTGACAAGGTGATTTCTTCCTTGAAGCCCGCCTGCTTGCGGAGTAAAGGCAGAATTTCGTTTTCAAAGGTACGGGTATAGTCGGAATGCGTGTTCGATTTCAGACGAAAAGATACACTGCGTGCAAACATATAAACCTCCAATAGGTTGTAGTCGCTAAGAGGAGAGAACTTCAGATGGGCTGACTTAGTTTCAGGGAACCTGAAAGAGGTGGAAGCCACCTCACCTGCAACCCTAACCCTCTGCACCACCATTGTCAAGCTAGCGACCAATTGCCAAAACGCTAACTGCCGAGCGGCACACGTGGGGCGCACGGACCCTGCCGGCATCACGACCTGACACTGGCTGGTTATTCCGGGCCTAACTCTTCTTTCCGGTTACGGCATAGAACGCGGTGGCTTCCTGCTCCACCTTCTTGCTGCCGCACTTCGGGCATTTTGCGGTTGATTCGTGTTCTTTCAGGGTGAGAATTAATTCGAAGGTTTCGTGACAATCGTTGCAGACGTAGTCGTACACGGGCATCGGAGCCTCCCGCTCGATTGCAAACACGAGCTACGGTTGAAATTGTACGCCGATGCGGGGGAGTGAATCGAGGAAATCCTAAGCCCGTGATCGCCGTGGGATCCCACCCTTCAAAAAACGAAGGGTGGGGCACCCGGCACCCGCAACAGTGATCCCGCTTCTATTTCGGCATCACTTCGTGCGCCAACTTGCTGGCAACCACTTCGCGAATGTCGTTGCGTTTTTTCCCCGCCTCGATCATGGCCTCGCGCGATCCGTAGTGCTTGGCGAGGATGGTGGCTGTTCTAGCGTCGCTCTGATCGAATGCCGACCAGTTCGAAAACATCAGTCCCACCGCAACATCCCAGTCCTGCGGGCCATCGGTGGTCACGTTGGTCCAGACTTTGTAGTCGGTGAGGATGCCTTCCTTCTTCAATGATTCATAGGAAGGCTTCGCGTGCTCGCGGAAATCCTTCCAGAACGCTTCGCCCTGGCCGGGCTTGATGTGGAAGTAGGTGACACGCCATACTGGTCCAACGTCGTAGTTTGGATTCTGTGCAAAAGCGGGGAGCGCGGTCAGCAGGGTTGCAACCAACAAAGTGGCCCATAGAGCTTTTTTCATCTTGCCTCCTAGTTTGTTTGGAATGGAAGGGCATGGCCCCTGTACGGACGGCGAAGCGTACCATTCCCGACGACGGTTGACAAATTGGTGTAAAAAAACTGGAAGAAGTCAATCAGCAAAAGATGAGTGGCCAAGAGCCAACAGTCAGCAGCTAAGAGTCAACAGCTGCCTGTCGAAAATGCTCAAGGATGGCTTGGGCCTGAGCTTTGGTCACCACTGCCGATAGCGCCG
>CZKS01000795.1_pt1 | contig 11938 bp, 6 predicted proteins | sample 1122221 | NCBI WGS metagenome assembly CZKS01 (sample SAMEA3539301, study PRJEB10725) | soil metagenome | biome: tundra; feature: field; material: soil | place: USA | collected 2010-05 | depth 0.15 m
TTGCAGAATCGGTCTATGGCCACTGGACATTTGGCGCGGTTTACCTGATCACTGGGTTAGCGGCGAGCCTCGGGAGCGTGATCTGGAATCCCGTCATCCTGAGTGTTGGCGCTTCTGGAGCGATTTTTGGGATTGCAGGGGCTCTGATCGCGTCCTTTTATCTGGGCGAGTTTTCGCTACCGAGGGCGGCGGTATCGGGCGTGCTGCGAAGTGTGCTGATATTTGCTGGTTACAGCCTCGTCTTCGGAGCCATGTCACATGGCACCGATAACGCGGCGCACATCGGCGGCCTACTGATGGGGTTGTTACTCGGCGCGCTCATCGCAAAGGTCGCACCCGGAGAGGGCGACTTTTTGCGCCGAATCGCGGTGCTGCTGGTTGGAGCGCTGTTCGTGGGGGGCGGCGTAATGTGGCTGCAGCATTCCCACGCCTATCTGCTGCATGGACAAAACGGCGTCGGACTTCTCGACCAGGGAAAGACTGACGCAGCCATTGCGGAGTTGCAGAAGTCGGCACGCCTGCGACCCGATTTCGCGGCTGTCCACGCGGCCTTGGCGAGTGCCTATATCAAGAAGAATGACTTTGAGCATGCGGCGTCGGAACTGCAACGAGTGATTGCGTTAAATCCGCAGAACGAAAACGCGTACTACCGGCTTGGACTGATTTATATCGAGCAGAAGGTTCCGGCAAAGGCGCAGGCCATCTTTTCGCAACTGCTCAAAATCGACCCTGACAGCGCCGAGGGGCACGCCGGACTCGCCTCCGCTTTGGCGGACCAGCGTCGGAATCTCGAAGCTCTCGAAGAGTACAAACGGGCCGCTGCGATCGACGCCAGCTCCCAGGGCGTGTACTACAACATGGGCGTGACCGAGGCGCGACTGCTGCGCTACGACGACGCTATCTCTTCCCTGTTGAAGCAACGGCAAGCGGCGGACGATGCCGACAATGAAAACCTGCTCGCCGGGGTCTACGCATCCAAGGGAATGAAGCAGGAAGCCGCGGATGCCCGGCAGAGGGCGAAGCAGTTCCAGGCTTCTCACTAAGATCGCTGCAGACGCCTGCTGCGCGGCCCCTTCGAAGAGTTTGCGGCATCGCTAAAGCGATGCCCTGATACGAAACCTGAGTTTTCCAGCAACCTGCTGGGACGGCGCGCTATCGCAGCTTCTCAATCGCCTGATCGATTCTGGCCAACGTAGTTTCCCGCCCGAGAACCTGGAGTGTCTCAAACAAAGGCGGGGCATTTTTGCGGCCGCAAACGGCTACCCGAATCGGTTGGAACATCTGTCCGGCTTTGAGTCCGAGTTCATGGGCGGCGGCGCGGAGGGCTTGGTCTAGCGGGTCATGCTGGAACTCCGTTTGCGCCAGGACTTCTCGCGCGCGGGTCAAGACTTTCAGCGCCATGGCGGCATCGCCCTTCTGGGGGTTGAGCTCGGCTGGGTCATACCTCGGCAGCTGATCTAAAAAGAAGAAGTCGGCAGCAGTGAGGACATCGCGGAGAAGCTTGATACGTTCGCGAATGAGTGGGGTGATGGCGTGCATCTTCTCCGGCGTGATCGGGAATTCGGCGGCATGCACAACCGGGAGCAGGCGCGCGCTGAGGTCGTCGATCGAAAGCCCGCGTATATGTTCTGCGTTCAGCCAGATGGCTTTGGGGTCGAAGGTTTCTTCCGGAGTTGCGGCGGGCTCCTTGAAATTAATGACCGCGTTGGCGCGGTTGATCCCCTCGAGGGAGAAGGCGCTGATTAGTTCCTGGCGGGTCATATTTTCGCGATCGTCTTTGGGCGACCAGCCGAGCAGGCATAAAAAGTTGATGAAGGCTTCGGGAAGAAATCCTGCGTCGCGGTAAGTGGTGACGCTGACCACAGGCCCGTGGCGGCGCTTGGAGAGCTTGGATCCATCGGACGCGACCAGCAGGGGAAGATGCGCGAACTGCGGCGGTTTGGCGCCGGCGCCTTCAAAAATCAGCACGTGCTTGTAGGTGTTCGAGAGATGGTCCTGGCCGCGGATGACGTGGCTGATACGCAGGTCGATGTCGTCGGCACACGAGGCGAGATGGTAGGTGGGCATGCCGTCGGAGCGGAGCAAAGCGAAGTCTTCAATGTCGTCGGCAGATTTGATCTGCACGCCATAGACTGCGTCATTGAAGTTTACTTTTTCGAGCGTGCCGCGTGGTACACGGAAGCGGAGGGCGAACGACTCTCCGGCGGCGGCTCGGCGGTCGCTCTCGGCGCGGGAAAGTTCGCGCATGCCGGGATTGAAGAGCCAGGTTTGATTGGCCCCGGATTTCTCGACGTCTCCAGTGTGGGCCGGGGTGAAGTCACGGTAAGCAAGCCCCTTCTGAAAGATGGCGTCGGCGATCTGGCGATGCAGAGCCAACCGCTCAGATTGCTTGTATTCCTCGTCCCATCCGAGATCCAGCCAGCGCAGACCTTCGAAGATCGAGTTTACGGAGGCGTCGGTGTTACGCTCAACGTCGGTGTCATCGAGCCGCAGCACCATTGTCCCGCCGTTGTGACGGGCGTAGAGCCAGTTGAAAATGAAGGTGCGGGCACTGCCCACGTGCAGAAAACCAGTGGGAGACGGCGCGAAGCGAACGCGAAGCATAACTTCGGAGTATAGCGGGATTAAGTTTTCGGCTCTAGCCGTTCCAGTTCCGTAGAGGCCGGTTTGGCCCCCCGTCTCCGGGAGCCAGGCACTGCTTAGACGCGGCAAGCCGCGTCTCTACGGGAAATCGGACTGGTTACGGCCGGGTTACGAAGGTAACTCTCCATCAGAAAAACCGCTGTAGCAGCCTCGCATCTGATAAGAAGATACTGTTGAAAACGCCGTGTCCAGGACGGAACTTGACCGAAGACACCTGTTGTTTTGATCTGTCTGGTGTGACAGGATTAGGCCGATCCGAGTTCCATCCGGGCCACAATTACTCGTGAAAAGGGAAGCGCCAATCCATGTATAGCGTTGCCACAGGTCTGGTATTGATTCCCGGGGCCGTGGCCCTGCTCGTCTTCCTGGTCTTTACCTACCTGCACGAGCAGAACCGTCATAGTTATTTTCGCGCGTGGCAACTGGCTTGGGCGGCATACACGCTGTACTTCGCATTGAAGGCCGGGGAATACTTCCACGGCCCCTCCGCGCTGATGTTTGTTCTAAGTTCGTCGATGCTGGTGGGGATGGCCATTTGCATCCTGGTCTCGACCCGGCTGATGAAAGAGCCCTTCCGGTTGAAGTGGTATGACGTCGCCCTGACGATTACCGGACTCCTGATGGTGTATGTGAGCCTGCGTTCGCACATCGCAGGCGGCGTTTTCAACGAGGCTGCAGCTACGGTGCCGATCTATCTTCGGCTGGAAGTAGGGTTGGCGGCGACGCTGCTCTTCTGCTCGTTCCATTTCTACCGATACGCTTTTCGCAGGAGTTCGGTGGCCTTCTGGACCCTGGCATTTGCGCTGGCACTCTGGGCGGCGCTCATGGGAGTCGGGCAGGTCCGCCAACCGTTCCTCGATGTGGGGGGGCATCTGGGAGGTTTCCTCGGACCCATCCCGCAGATGCTGTTGGCCATCGCGATGGTGATGGTGCTGTTTGAAAACGAGCGCAACGCGATTCAGGAAAACGCGCTGGAGTTCTCGACTCTGGGCGTGGATCCGCGCCGGTTGTTCTCGGCCGCGGACCTGATACCGCGCTTGCAGGCATTTGTGGATCGGTTGGTGGCGCCCCTGCCTTCGCGTCGCGCCGTTTTTTTTGTTTCACAGCAGTGGCGCGCTGCCGTGCCCTCGGTACAAAAGGGCTTTTCGGCGGAGTTTCTGGAGAAGTTGCAAAAAACGCAGGCCGGGGATTACATCGCCGAGCTCGCCTACCGGCGGGGCGGAGTGGTCACCTTCAGAAGTCTCGCGGACCTGGAGGAGCCTTTGCCGGCTCTTTCCGGAGGGAAGTTCGAGATTTGCAAGCAGACTCTGCTGGCCGAGGGAATCACCGACCTGATGGCCGTAAGCCTGCAGACACGGGAGCACAACTTCGGGGTCCTCATTTTTCCTCACGCGGAACGCCGGATGTTCGGCTCTTCCAACCTGCGTTTGTTGATCGGCCTCGCGCTGCAGATCGCGCTTACCCTGGAAAACTACGTCGTAATGCACGAAGCGCAGCGGCGAACCAAGGAATATGAGTTGCTCACCGAGATTGGGCAGGCCATCAGTTCTCATCTCGACAAGGACGAAGTGCTGCGCACGGTGCAGGTCGAGCTAGGCCAGATCTTCGACACCAGCAATTTTTATATCGCGTTTCAGGAAGAAGATGAGATTCACTTCGAGTTGGAGATCGAAGGCGGCGTGGTTCTTCGCAAGCGCTCGCGCAAAGTCAGCAATGGATTCACCGAGCACATCATCAGGACGGGGGAGCCGCTCCTGATCGAGTCCGATCTGGAAAAGATGCGGGCACAACTGGGGGTCGATTTTGTACCTCCGCAGCCGGCCCGGTCGTTCTGCGGTGTGCCGATCTTTCTGGGCGGAAAACCTGCGGGAGTGATGGCGGCACTGAGTACGGAGCGGGAATCGCAGTTCCTGGCCAGGGACCTCGAGGTTATGCAGACCGCTGCCGGACAACTGGGCGTCGCCATCGAGAATGCACGCCTGTTTACCGAGGAGCAGCGCCGCGCCCGCCATCTCGCCTTTCTGAATAACATTTCGAAAATGGCGATCTCGAGCGAAGATGCAGAGCAGATGATGGCCGACATCGTGCGCGAGATCCAGAAGAACTTCCATTACGATCACATAGGCATCGGTCTGATGGACTACGCCACCAAGGATATCGAGATCAAAGCCGAGGCGGGAACGACCTCGCAAACGCTCGGCCGCCGCATCGCGGTGGGCAGCGGAGTTCTAGGAAAGGTCGCGCGCACCGGAGTCAGCGCACTGGTGCAAAACGCCGGTCCGGGCCAACTCGCCGGCGTGCTGCCGGAATCGCGGGCCGTGCTCTGCCTGCCGATCAGTTATGGCGAGACGCTGCTCGGCGTGCTCAATGTGGAGAGCAGGGATGAGAATGCGTTCGCGCCGCAGGATGTTCTGATCCTGAATACGCTTGCCGATCTGCTGGCGACGGCGTTGCACAACTCGTTCGTCTTCCAGAAACTGCAACAGCAATCGATCACGGATGGCTTGACCGGCATTAAGACGAGGCGTTTTTTCTGGGAGGCGCTGAGTTCGGAGTGGAAGCGCGCGTCCCGTTCTGGCCGCCCCTTCTCGGTGGTGCTGATTGATTTAGACAAGTTCAAAGAGGTCAACGATTCGCTGGGCCATCTGGAAGGGGATCTGGTGCTGGCTCGCGTAGGCCGGTTGCTCGAACAGAAGTGCCGCCAGTCGAACGTGGTGGCCCGCTACGGCGGAGACGAATTCATCATCCTGATGCCCGAAACTGGGATCGAGCAGGCGCAGGTGTTGGCGGAAAGATTACGGCTCTGGCTGGCCACCGACCCGACCCTCGAAGAGCACCATATCACGGGCAGTTTCGGTGTCGCCAGTTTTCCCGTGCATGGGTTCTCCATGGAGGACCTGATTCGCGTGGCCGATGCGGGGATGTATGTCGCCAAGCATGCGGGAGGGAACCAGGTTTCCACCTCGAATGCCTTCGGCGAGGGTTCCGCTGTGCAGCGGCAACTGGTCTCCGGTTACATCGAAGGATTCCTTCAGCGCGAGCATAACGGGCCCGAGCACCTTGAAGAACTGGTCGCCACGCTGCGCAAGCTGTGCGGCGGCGAGGATGACACGAGTTTTCGGGCGATCAAGGAGGCGGTAGAAGCCTTATCACGCGCCGCCGAGCTCAGGGAGCACAACGCCGCGGGACATGGCGAGCAGTGCGGACACTATGCCGGGATAATCGCGCGCGGACTGAACCTCGCAACGCAGGAAGTGGACGACATCACCTTCGCGGGGCGAGTGCATGACGTGGGCAAGCTCTTCATCTCCGAGCGAATCCTGAACAAACCAGGCGCGCTCACGGAAGAGGAATTCGCCGTGATCAAGACCCACGCGCTAGCGGGAGCTGAGGTGCTGCGAGCGATTCCAGAAATCGAGCGCGTGGCGCTCGCGGTCGAATCTCATCACGAGGCCTTCGACGGGAGCGGCTATCCTCGCGGACTGAAGGGCGAGAACATACCGCTGTATGGCCGCATTGTCGCGGTGGCGGATGCTTACGTGAACATGACCGCTGATCGGTCGTTCGCTCCTCCCAAGACCGATGAGCAAGCGCTCGTGGAACTCGGAAAAATGAGTGGCACCCGCTTCGATGGCATGATCGTCCGTTTATTTGTCCGCCTGCTCAAGATGGAAAGAGCCTCCAGCCTCGGCGGTGCGAACTAGAAGCCGTGCGAGACGCCTTCGGAGGTTATCGTCAATACTCTCAATAGAATTGTCATCCCGAGCGAAGCGAGGGATCTGCAGTCCGCCACAAGATGCAGATCCCTCGCTTCGCTCGGGATGACAAAATTGATGGATGGTGGTTGAGAGCAGAACCTTGCCTTCAGGCGCCCAACCCGCTCAACGTCAACACCAGCTTCGCGTCTTTAGGCAGGTAGCTCTTGCGGCGAAACCAGTCTTCCATCGCATCCCGCAATTGATCGATCGGGACATGGGTTCCAATTTCCAGGCAGCCATCCGTCACCGGCAACGTGTCGTCAAAAACCGACGCGTTGGTGAAGTTGCGCATACTGAAATTGTCGAGCCATTTCAATGGACAGGGTTGAAGCTGCCCTTCGTGTTGATATTCCACGCGGACTTTCCGGGCGAACATAACTTGATTGGGACGTTAAAACATTGAGACATTGAATCATTGAAAGACTGAGACATTCATTCGATATCAATGATTCAATGTCTCAATGTGCGAATGATTCAATGATTTCCGATCTACTTTTTGGCTTTCCAGAGCCGGTCTTCCAGTTCGGTGATTTCCTGTTGCAAGGCCCGGGGAAGACGATTGCCGAAGCGGGCGAAGTACTCCCGGATCAGAGGTATTTCGTCATGCCAGCCATCGAGGTCCACGCGAAGCAACTCGGCGATCGCTGAAGCAGGAAGGTCAAGCCCCTTGGTATCGAGATCCGCGGGCTCGGGAAGCCTTCCGATGGGCGTGTCGGCAGCATGCACTTTGCCATCGCAGCGCTCGAAAATCCATTTCAACACGCGGCTGTTCTCACCGTATCCAGGCCAAAGGAATTTGCCCTTATCGTCTGTACGAAACCAGTTCACATAGAAAATCTTGGGCAGCTTTGCCCCCGGCCTCTTGCCCATTTTGAGGAAGTGGGCAAAGTAATCGCCCATGTTGTAGCCGCAGAAGGGGAGCATGGCCATCGGATCACGGCGAAGCTCGCCGACTTTTCCGGCAGCGGCTGCAGTTGTTTCGCTGCTGACGATCGCGCCCATAAACGTCCCGTGCTGCCAGTTGAACGCCTCGGTCACCAGCGGGACAACACCAGCTCGACGGCCCCCAAAAAGAATGGCGTCGATCGGCACGCCTTTCGGGTCCTCCCACTCCGGGGCAATCACCGGACACTGGCTTGCCGGAACGGTAAAGCGAGAGTTAGGATGAGCCGCTTTGCGAGCAGAAGAGGGATTCCACGGCCGCCGCAACCAGTCGATCAATTCGGGGGGCTTTTCCGCAGTCATCTGCTCCCACCAAATGTCGCCGTCGGGGGTCATCGCGCAATTGGTGAAGATGGAGTTCCTGGTCGCGGTGAGCATGGCGTTCGGATTCGACTTCATGCTCGTTCCGGGTGCCACGCCGAAGAAACCGTACTCAGGATTGATGGCATAGAGCCGGCCGTCGGCCCCGAACTTCATCCAGGCGATGTCATCGCCGATGGCTTCGACCTTCCATCCCGGGATGGTCGGAATCAACATCGCCAGGTTGGTCTTGCCGCAAGCCGATGGGAACGCGCCGGTTAAGTATTTGACCTGACCTTTGGGATTGGTCATCTTGAGGATGAGCATGTGCTCGGCCATCCAGCCCTCGTCGCGGGCTTGCACTGAAGCAATGCGAAGCGCGTGACACTTCTTGCCCAGCAGCGCGTTGCCCCCGTAGCCAGAGCCGAAGGACCATACTTCCCGCGTCTCTGGAAAATGGCAGATGTATTTTTCCTCTGCATTGTTAGGCCAGGTGGAATCCGCCTGATTCGCAGCCAGCGGAGCGCCGACCGAGTGCAGGCCGCGCACAAAATGGCCCTCGCTTCCCAGGGCTTCGAGCACGCGAGAGCCAACTCGCGCCATGATGTGCATGCTGGCCACAACGTAGGGCGAGTCCGTAAGTTCGACCCCTATATTTGCAATCGGCGACCCAATCGGTCCCATGCTGTAGGGGATGACATACATGGTCCGGCCGGACATGGCGCCCGTGAACAATCCATGCAGCTTCTGCTTCATCTTCGCGGGGTCTGACCAATTATTGGTAGGGCCTGCATCCTCCTGCGTCACTGAACAAATAAAAGTCCGGTCTTCAACGCGAGCCACGTCGCCCGTACTTGATCGCACCAGGATGCTATTGGGCCGCTTGTCCTCGGCCAGCCGGATGGCGGTGCCAGTGAGCACCATCAGTTGCAGCATCGCCTGATATTCCTCAGGCGAACCATCACACCAGTGCACTCGATCCGGAGTGCAAAGATGAGCAGCTTCCTTCACCCACGTGTTCAGCCGCTTATGCTCGGCCTCGGTCTTCTTGTCACTGAGGGTTTCCATATCGGAGGTTAGGCTGGACATACGAATGCTCTCCTCAAAAGCAGACCGCACAATTCGGATTCCGCGCCGTGGATACAGCATTTGCGGGCAAAAAGGCGAGGCAATGCTGAAGATTCTGTCCGCCCCAAAAGGACTGGGCTAATCATTGTCCCTCATTTCGAGGCTTCTTTCCAGCTAAGGGCGGCGGCTAGCGGGCGGCGGCAGCTGGGAGTTCAACCGGCCCCACTACGCCTTCCAGGTGCGCGAGGGTCTCATCGACGGTCAGGGAATACATCTCACGACCCAGACCTTCACCGGATTCCAGCGCCGTTTTCAGAAAATGGCCGGCGATTTCCTTCGCCAGAGAGTCCGTGATCATTTTCCCGGTGCGCTTCTTGTATTCCACCCATGCCGGATGTGGAAGCGCAACCCAGACTGGACGCCCGTCCACCAGGAACTTGATGTCGACCGCATCGGCGTGCCGGGTGGCGATGGCCACGATCAGGGCCTGGTAAAGACAGTGCACAGGCTTCTTGCTCCAGCGGTCGTTCGCAGTAAAGTCGGTGAACATAAGGAAATCAAGACAGAGGTACCCCTAAATATATCGCCGCCCGCGCCCGGTAGCAAACCGGAAGTGCCGCTGCCAGAGGCTTAGACAGCTAACGACACCGAGGGGAGACCGTTAAGCTCGGATCACCAAACCGTCCAGATTGCGTCTGCGCGACACCGGAGTCGCTCCAACGCTAGCCGTCACAGCGCCCGACATCACTTTCTGCCACGCGGTCTGGAACTGCTCCATCTCGGGTGCGGTGCCAATCGTGACGCGGGTGTAGGTCGGCATTGCCGGCCAGATGCGTCCGATATACACATTCTGCATGGCCATGGCATCGATCGCAGGTTTCGCCGGACGTTTCGTGTCCAGCATGAAGAAGTTCGATTCGGATGGAATGTAGGAGTATCCATTACGGTCAAGCCAGGCAAACACTTCGCTGCGGATGCGGGCATTGATGCGCTTGCGCTCGGGCACCAACTGCGCGTCCTTCAGGCTGGCGTTGGCGGCGACCAGCGCGGTGATCGGCATGGCGTTCCAGCCACCATAGTTGTCGATTTTCTCCAGCAGGTCGGGACGGGCGAAGGCAGCTCCGCAACGCAGTCCGGCCATTCCGTAAATCTTGGAGAAAGTGCGCAGCAAGATCACGTCCTTGCCCGCTTTCACCAGATCCATGGCCGAAGGCGCGTCGCAAAAATGAATGTAGGCTTCGTCGACCATCACTACTGACCCTTGGGGCTTGTTCTCGACCAGATATTCGATATCGGAGTGACTGGTGAGCGTGCCGGTGGGATTGTTCGGGGTGCAGACATAGAACAAGCCTGCATCCGAAGCATTGGCCAACATCGCCTTCACATCGTGGGCGTAGCTTTTCGTCAGCGGGACTTTCACCACCTTCGCGTCAATGGCGTGGGCGGCGAACATTCCAGCTTCGTAGCCGGGATCGGCGGTGACGTAACTGCGTTGCGAGGAGGCGAATGCGGCGACCGCGTGATGCAGAGGTTCGCTCGATCCGGGATAGACGCGAACCTGCTCCGGCTTCAAGCCCGCCATTTCCGACAACGTCTTCACCAGATCGTCGGTCAGCCAGTCGGAATAACGGCCGCCCTGCGGGAGGATAGCGGCTGCCGCCTCGCGCGCCAAAGCGCCCGGCCCTAAGGGATTTTCGTTGGCGTCGATGCGGATTGCGTCCTTCGGAACATTGTGGACGCGCGCGTGCGCCAGCATTGGTTCGGTGATGATGCGCATCGCCAGCGCGGCTGATGCTGCGGCAGAAAGACTTAGAAACGAACGGCGCGATGTCGAAGAAGTGCTCAAATCGTTGTCTTTTTCTGGAGAAGCCATCCATCACCTCGTGCGGGCAATCTTACCGCAGTTTCGGGTTTCGGATCGACAGGACTAGTTGGCCAACAGCCGCTTTACTGCCGCGATATCGTCGTTGAGATCTGGAACCATGCGGCCGGCTTGGGATTGGGCTGCGCGGGCCGCCTCTGCCCTTCCGGCCAACTCAAGCGCCTGGGCGAGAAGCAGATAGCCGACGGGCGAGGGCTGAAGCTCGACGGAGTGGTCGTAATTCTTAATCGCGCCATCGATGTCGCCCGATCGCTGCGCCAACAGGCCAAGTCCACGATAGGCGGGCGAATTTTCCGGCTGCAGGTTCAGACCAGCTTCGAAGTCCCGCTGGGCGAGGTCAAACTGCTGGAGTGAATAATGCGCATAGCCGCTATTGACTCGGGCGGTCGCCCTCAAAGACGGCAGAACCGTGAAGCGGGGGACCTTCGCGTAACCATCGAGGGCGGCCGGATAGTCGCCGCGCATCTGCGCGTATGTGGCGAGATTGAGCGTGGCAATCACGTCGTCGGGCCGCAGCAAACGGGCCCGCTGAAAGTGCGGCACGGCTTCCTCTACTCTGCCTTCAGCCAGCAGTGCGGTGCCAACACTGTCTTCAGCGGTGTAATTCCCCTGCGTGATTTCAAGAGTGTGGGTCCACAGGGTGAGATTGTCGTCCCAGAAACCCACCTGCCGATGTAGCGCAAATCCCAGCGCCAGCAGCACCGCTAAAGCGACGCACGCCGGTACCGCGGCCGGAACATGCCAACTCTCCAGCAGATCGGCCACACCCCAGCAGACAATCACGAAAATTCCAAGCAGCGGGATATAAGCGTAACGGTCGGCCATGGAATGAATGCTGATCTGTACCAAACCGATCATGGGTACCAGAGTTCCCAGGAACCAGAACCAGCCCACAAAGTAAGGGCGGCGGCGCCGAAAGATCACCGCCACGGCGGTCAGCGCGAGGATTGCGATGGCAGATAACAGGGCCACCGGAATGCTGATCCCAAGTTGCGGATGCGGATACACCAGCGCCAGATTGACCGGCCAGAAGGCCTTTCCCAGATAACGGACGTAGGAGATCGCCGCGTTCCCGAAGTGTATCCAGAGCGGGAGTTTAGCCTGAGTTGCAGCCGCCTCGACCTTCATCGTGATGACCGCGCTCACGGCCGAAAGCGCAAACCATGGCGCCTTCTCCCAAACCAGCTTCCAAAAGGTGTGAGTGCGGGCAGGCTCGCCGGCCGGTTCCGCTCCAAGTGGATGGGACGCCATAGGTGGTCCCAGACGATACAAAGGCCAATAGTCCAGCAGCAGGAGGGCAAATGGGAAGGTAATCACCTGCGCCTTGGTCATCAGCCCCAAGGCA
>CZKS01000639.1_pt1 | contig 11916 bp, 9 predicted proteins | sample 1122221 | NCBI WGS metagenome assembly CZKS01 (sample SAMEA3539301, study PRJEB10725) | soil metagenome | biome: tundra; feature: field; material: soil | place: USA | collected 2010-05 | depth 0.15 m
ATCCGTCACGCGGTCTCCCAGTCACGTCCTGGCCCCCAAGTCGACGTTTCACAACGTCGGAGTTGGGCTTACCGTTCGGGTTAAGCGGCGATGCCAGCATTTTGCGGGCTGTTTCCGCGTCAATGTCAAACGGACCGCCCTTCATCATGCCAAGAAAACAAAGGTGAGCGTTCTCAGCCAGCGCACCTGCTCTGGAGGCATCGACACCGGCGGTCAAATCTGCGTTGATCTCTGCGACGGAAGCTCCGTCGAACACGCGTTCTTTTTGTGTGCCGTCGTCAAAACCGAGTATCGAGACACGAACTGCCGCCCCATCCAGCACCCACGGCCTGTCGCTCCACGTCATAAAGATGTCGCCGGTCTCCTTGATTCGTTCTAGCACTTTGCGGTTGGCGATCATACTGATGGAATTTGTCGCCAGTAATCCCGCTCGCTTCGCTTTGCCCGCCTTAATCTGCTCGCGGGCTCGCTCATACCAAAAGGTCACGAAGTCAGCGCCGCCGGGGACACGCCCCTCGTATAACCTGCGAAGATCGTCAACATATTTGTCGCCCAAGCCTTCGCGCATTTTCTTATCGCCGAGGAATGGGGGATTGCCGATGATGACTTCTGCCTCCGGCCATGCCGGTTCCACGGGCGAGTCTTTTTCGTCGTAGGAGAGTACGGCATCCATGCGCTGGATGTTCTTGAGCGGTTTCAGGATGGGGTGCGAACCGAAGTTGAATCCGTTATCGTGCTGCCACTGGATGTAGCCAATCCAGACGACAACGGACGCGAGTTCATGGGCGTAGACGTTGGTCTCTATGCCATAGAGCTGCTCTGGACTGGTGCGCGGTAACAGGCCCGAGAGGCCGTTGCTGGCGGCGAAGACGCTGACCTTTTTTTCGAGATCGAGAATCTGTTTGAGCGCGACATAGAGGAAGTTGCCGCTGCCGCAGGCGGGATCGAGCACGCGAACTTTCGACAGCTCCTCGGCAAAGCCCATCAGCAAGTCGGAAAGCGCCTTGCGCGATTTGGTCTGACCGGCTTTCTGCTGGGTCTTCGACTTCTCAATGATCTCTTTGGCCTTTTGCTCGACCTGAGCCCAACGACGGCGCAACGGCTCCATCAAAACCGGTTCGACGATCAGGCGGATGTCGGCTTCGCTGGTGTAATGCGCTCCCAACTGCGACCGTTTGTCGGGGTCGAGGCTGCGCTCAAACAGAGTGCCGAAGATGGCAGGCTCGATGCTGGACCAGTCCAGCACCGAAGAGAGCGCGAGCACGGCGAGATCGTCCCTGGTCAGGTCGTAGGCTTCGTCGTCGGAAAATAATCCGCCGTCGAAGTAAGGGATGTCGTGTTCTCCGAAGGAGCCTTGCTCGCCAGCCATGGCGCTGAAGAGTTGCCGCAACCTCTTGGTGAAATCCTCGGGCCGCTGGATGTTCGACTGAACCAATCGAGAGAAGAGCTTGCCGGGCAGCAGGCCGATGTCTTCGGAGAAGAGACAGAAGAGCAGGCGCATGAGGAAGTGGGCGGCTCGTTCCGAGGGGACTTCGCGAGAACGCAGGCTTTCGGCGAGTTTGGAGAACTGTGCGGCGGCTTCTTCGGTTACTTGAGCGGTGGTCTGGCCGGGCTTTAATCTTCCCGGGTCGGTGAAGACGGCGCGGAGCACTTCCAGCGGTGGGAGCTTGCAGGTGGCGGTCGGCTGGTTCGCGATGAGATCGGCCAATTCGAAGGCGAAGATTTCTTTTCGCGTATTGGGATAGTTTGTGTGGACTTCGAAACGATTAAAGTCACAAACTACGAGCAGGAGCGGGTTCTCCAAGTCCTCGCGATATTGAAGAAGCTGTTGGTAGGCTGCGTTCAGGTCTTTGTGTTTGCCTTTGTATTCCCAGGCGAAAAAGCCGCGCATCCAGACGTCCGCAAAGCCACCTCCCACCGGAAGTTTTGGTGACTGCTTTTTCGAAGGTGTAGGAGTTGCCCTCCGGATCCACGCTGGCAGGAACGGGCTGCCCCAGAATTTCGCAGAGGTCCATGAAATGCTGCTGCGCGGCGCTGCGTTCGGAAAGGGTAGACCGCTGCCAACGGGCTACGAACTCGGGGATCGATAGAACAGACATCGATGTCAGGTGACGTGACAGTGTAGTTGGTTTGTGGGCGCGTGCGCCAGTAACGTGCCGGATGAGATTGATTGCGCCTTGGCCCTCAGGGGCTAAAGCCCACATATTCCCTGGTTCTAACGGTACGGCTGAAGCCGTGCCCTTTCAAAACAACGTCAAAATACCGCGTGGTCGACGGTCGTGGAATCCCAACCTTCACAAAACGAAGGGTGGAGCACCCGCTACTTATATTTCGATGCGGAGCAGCACGGGGCACGGGGAGAACGCCTTGACGCTTCACCGGCAGTGTGGGAGGTGCAGGGGTCCTTCGACTACGTAGCTGCTTCGCTTCGCGAAGCGGCTACTTCGCTCAGGATGACATTTTTATAGGGGCAGGTGAGGCAGGGGGCATATCGCAGCGGTGAACCGCTGCGCCACCCAAAAGCAACCAAGATCAACAAAATGAACATAGAGTTTTTCCGCAAGCGGTTAGAATCGCGACACCTTCGCGCGCTTGCGCTCGGCCAGCCGAAGCGGCGCTGTGGATGCTAGTTCTACTTGGTTCCTTCCTTTATTCTTGGCGCGATAGAGAGCCTGATCGGCTGCCTGGATTACCTGCTCGGGCTGACGGTAGCGGGTGCTGGGCTCGGCCACTCCTATGCTGACGGTCACCGATAGATGATCGGGTTGCTGGTTTGCACGGAGCTGCGCTCCGCTGGACAGCCGAGGGCGGCTGTCCCTTCGCAAACTTGTTTTCTTTTTCGTGGACTTTCTGCGATCCGACTCGCCCGCCCGGAGGTCGTTTCTAAGGTCCTCGGCTGCTTTTTCGGCTGCTCTTTCGGCTCTTCGGTCTGCTCTTCGGTCGGCGCCGCGCACATGAAACGTGGATTTTTCGATGATCTGGCGCAGGGTGTTCAGATGTTCGAAGGCTTCTTTGGCAGAGGTGTTGCGAAAGACTATGGCGAACTCCTCGCCTCCGCAGCGGAAGGCCTGGCCGTCGCCGGTGACTTCGGACAGGCGCGAGGCCACCATGCACAGGACCTGGTCGCCTGTGTCGTGTCCGTAGGTGTCGTTGAACTTTTTGAAGTGGTCGATGTCGACTATGGCGATGGCATATTGCTGGTCGAGGGAGAGGAGGGACTCGTTGAAGGCGCGGCGTCCACGAATGCCGGTGAGTTCGTCGTGGTAGGCGAGCACGTAGGACGTCTCGATGAGCGAGGCGGCGAGGATGAGGGCGGCGGTGGCGACATAGGCGTCCGACATTTTGCCGACTGGGGCGAATTGCAACCAAATGAATACCGCTGCCACGGACCAGACAAAGCCGGGCTCGATGGGCTTGCGGGTTTGAACAAAACGCCGTATGAATACCGCGATAGCAGCCACAAAACTTAACAGAATCCAGAGTGGGATCGCCGTGGCGCCCGCGGGATGCGGATTGGCGGGACTATTTTCGGGCCGGCAGAGCACGGCGAAGAAAATCGATTCGAGGAAGAGCAGTCCGAAGCGGGGCGCGATGCCGGCGACGATCAGGCCGCGCTCGCGCATCGTGGCAAAGGCAATAAAGCTCAGCGGGACGAGCAACGCGGCGAGTTCTACCGCCATCCGTCCCGGGCCGGTGTGCACTGATCCAATGTTCGCTGAACCAGTTTGCAGCTGACCGGCGGAAAAGAAATCGACGGCGCGATGGGCGAGCAGCAAAACGAGGAGTGAAAACAGAATGCGGCTGGAGTTGAAACGCCAGGCGAGAAGCAATCCGGCGGCGAACACGGCAACGTAGTAGAAGGCCAGGGAGGGCGCAATCGAGCTGAACAGGGAGCTGTTGACGAGCGTCACCGCGAGCGTCAGTAACAAGCCGCCGGGGACCAGCCACGCCTTCCACGTCCTCGCGTTCACATCTTCAGAATACGGCAGGCGGGGCCGTGGGACGGTTATGTTTTGGGCACGGGCGCGGGCGCTGCTTTACAAAAGCGTAGGAGTGGTAGTCTTCCTTCTTAATCTTTTGCGATTGTCTTTCCGATTATGAATCGCGCATCTCGTTCCAAACTTCGTTGGGCAGGGCCAGAAGCAAAACCAAGGTCAAAGGTAGCGGGCGAGGGCGCCCGCTCCACACGGGCGTGCATTGCTATCGACACTGGTGGCACGTTTACCGACTGTGTTTGGGTGGAGGGGGGAACGCTCAGGACTCTTAAGGTATTTTCTACGCCGGATGATCCATCACGCGCGATTGGCGAGGCTCTCAGAAAGATTGGACGGGCTGCGACCGAGTCTGGCGGATCCGCAAGAAACGGTGACCGAGGTGCGCTGACCCTGCTCCACGGAACTACGGTTGGGACGAACGCTCTGCTGCAACGAAAGGGCGCTCGGGTCGCGTTGATTACAACGTCGGGATTTGAAGACGTCATTGAAATTGGGCGGCAGGCCCGACCTCGGCTCTATGACTTCTTCTTTGATCGGGTTGCTCCGCTCGTGCTGCGAGAAATGCGATTCGGCGTCGGGGAGCGGACGGATTCCGAGGGCCGGATTTTGGAGCGTCCGTCCGACGCGGAGTTGACGCGATTGCGCGACTTGGTGCGGCGTTCCGGAGCGGATGCTATCGCCATTTCTCTGCTTTTCTCGTTTGCCAATCCGGAAAATGAGGTCGCGGTGGCTGCGGCGGTGGCGGAGCTTGGCAAACCGCTGTCTGTTTCGCATCGGATTCTGCCGGAGTTCCGGGAATACGAGCGCACGAGTACGGTGGTGGTGAACGCATACCTGCAGCCGCTGATGCAGAGCTACATGGAAAAACTGGCGGAGCGCGTCCGGGAACGGACGGCCGACGCGAGCGGCGATTCTCGCGCGGCGGGGAAGCGAGGCGAGACGCGAATGTTTGTCCCGCGAATCATGGTCCCGCGAAAGTCCGTCCCGCGGATCTTTGTCATGCAATCGAGCGGCGGAATCACGGCGCTGGAGTCGGCGGCGCGGGAACCGGTGCGCACCGTGCTATCGGGGCCGGCCGGCGGTTTGGTGGGGGCGGCGGCCATGGCCTCCCGCAGCGGGTTCCGCAAGATTCTTTCTTTCGACATGGGGGGAACCTCGACCGATGTGGCGGCGGTGCAGGGTGAGGTCCGAACCGGCGGCCAAGCAGAGGTGGCGGGGCTTCCGGTGGGAGTTCCCATGCTGGAGATTCACACAGTCGGCGCAGGGGGCGGGTCGCTGGCGCGCTTCGATGCGGGCGGTTCGCTGCGCGTGGGGCCGGAGTCAGCGGGTGCCGATCCGGGGCCGATCTGCTACGGCCGGGGCACCGAACCTACCGTGACCGATGCCAACCTGCTGATGGGACGCCTTCGCCCCGATCGTTTTCTGGGCGGCGAGTTCACGCTCGACGTGGAAAGAGCGCACCGGATCACCTTGGAGTGGCTGAAGAAACAGGCCTCCCGTTTGAGTCTGGAGCAATTTTCCGCCGGCGTGGTGCGCGTGGTGAATGCGAACATGGAGCGGGCTTTGCGCGTGGTTTCCATTGAACGAGGGTACGATCCCCGCGATTTTGCGCTGGTGGCATTCGGAGGGGCGGGCGGTCTGCATGCCTGCGAACTGGCGGAGGCGCTGGCGATTCCGACGGTGATGATTCCCGCGCGGCCCGGAGCGCTTTCAGCGTTGGGCATCCTGGTCAGCGATGTGGTCAAAGATTATTCGCGCACGCTGCTCTGGCGGCTGGCCGATGCGGCCGTCCCCGAGGCGAAACTGGAAAGAGAATTTCGCAAGCTGGAAGTGGCGGCCCGGAAAGAAATCCGCGCGGAAGGGTGGCGCGGCGCTCCTCATTATGAACGGAGCCTTGACCTGCGGTATCGGGGACAAGGTTACGAACTGAACGTACCCGCCGGGGAGAATGTCATCGCGGGTTTCCATGAAGAACATCAGCGGCGGTATGGATATCATCACGCGGGCCGGGAGATTGAACTGGTCACTCTTCGTCTGCGCGCTCGTTTGCGCACTGCAGAACCTCCTTTCGAGTTAAAGCGGCGTCGGGTGAAGCGAAAGACTTCGACGAAACGAGCTGTACCTGTCGAACACGCATCTGTTTTCTTTCATGACAAAGCCGTGATCACGCCGGTGTTTGAACGCGGAGACCTGGTTCCCGGCCAATCGCTGAAGGGACCGGCCGTGATCACGGAATATAGCGCAACGACGGTAATCCCGCCGGGAAAGAGGTTTTGGGTTGACGGGGCGGAAAATTTGATTGTAAAGATCAGCTGAGGCCGAGAGAGCAGGTCCTTCGCTTCGCTCAGGATGACAAAGATTTTGGGTTCACTCTTCGTCCGGGTCTTTCTTCTCTTCGATCGCCATGTCCTTCAATTCGCTGGATTCGAAAACGTCCCCACATTCCTGGCATTCCACATATTCCGAGTCCTCGTCCCGGGAGACGATCTGCACGCGCGGATGCTTGCACTGCTCGGGAGGGACCTTCTTTTGAGGGGATTGCGACGGCTGGCTAAGCGTCATAACATGCCGAACTGTTCATCTCGCGAGAGGGAATATGGAGATTGGCCCGAATTGGCGATATTTTGAAGCGGCGAGCTCCGGATGTCAAGTACCCTGCAGCGCTAGTAGTGGCTCAGTTTGCCTAACCCTTTACAACCAATGATCGTGTAGCGCGGACACTCTTGTCCGCGCCGGCGGCCGAATTGCTGCAAACACGCGGACAGGAGTGTCCGCGCTACACGTTCTCCGTGTTCCAGCCAAACTGAGCCACTACCGCAGCGGCTGGTCATCTTGGTTCGCTTGAATCCATGGAAGCCAGACTGGTTGGACTAGCGTGTCACTTTCCGTAGAGACGCGGCTCGCTGCTCCGCCAGCCGCGCTGCGGGTTACGGTGGCGGCAAGACGGGGCAAGCCCCGTCTCTACGGGAGACGAAATCCGGCGATGCCAGCGGTCGTGTAGAATAACCGTTTGTATATGGACCTCTCCGCCATCCAGCAAGCCTTGCGCGAGCGTAACATCGACGCGTGGCTTTTCTACGATCATCACCATCGCGACCCGATTTCTTACCGCGTTCTCGGGCTGCCGGATGGGCTCATGGTCACGCGGCGCTGGTACTACCTGATCCCCGCCAAGGGCGAGCCCATCAAGCTGGTGCATAAGATCGAGTCGGGACACCTGGACACGTTGCCGGGCACGAAAAAGCAGTATGCGGGATGGCAGGAGTTATTCGACGGCCTGAAGCAGATGCTGGCGCCGCATCGCGATGTGGCGATGCAATACTCGCCCAACAATTTTGTCTTTACGATTTCCATGGTGGACGCGGGAACGGCGGACATGATCCGCGGGCTGGGCAAGAACATTGTCAGCGCGGCGGATTTGATCGCGCAGTTTGAAGCGACGTTGAGCGCAGAGCAGATTCAGTCGCACTTCGCGGCGCGCGATGTGATTGACGCGGTTACCGCCGAGGCTTTTAGGGAAATTGGACGGCGGGTGCGCAACGGCGGCACGCACGAACATGAAATTCAGCAATTCTTCATGGAAGCATTCCAGCGCGAGAACATGGTGACGGACGATCCGCCGATCGTGGCCGTCAACGCCAACAGTGGCAATCCGCATTACGAGCCGAGCGCGGGCCATCCGGTGCCGATTCGCGAAGGTGACTTTGTTCTGCTGGATGTGTGGGCGAAGAAGAATACGCCGGGCGCGGTTTTCTACGACATCACATGGGTGGGAATCGTGGGTAAGTCGCCGTCAGAACGGCAGGTCGAGATTTTCAAGATTGTGAGCGAGGCGCGCGATATCGGGGTGAAGACGGTGCAGGACGCGGTGGCTTCTTCGAACTCTGCCGGCAAGCCGATCGCGGGATGGGAAGTGGATCACGCCGTACGGAATCACATCAAGCAGGCCAAGTTTGGAGAGTATTTCATCCACCGCACGGGCCACTCCATTGCCACCGAAGTGCATGCGAATGGCGCGAATATGGATGACCTGGAGATTCACGACGAGCGGCGTATTCTGCCCAACTCTTTGTTCTCGATCGAACCCGGCATCTACCTTCCTGAGTTTGGCGTGCGCCTGGAGGTGGACGTGCTGGTGCGGCCGGGAAGCGCCGAGGTCACTGGTAAAATCCAACGAGAGATCGTGACGATCTGAATGGCCAAGCCGACAATCGATAAATCAAAGAACGCGGTGCCGGGGCCGGAGTACCCGCTCACCACCATGGCGATCGTCGCGCCGATTGTGGGATGGCTGATTCCGGGCGGAGGACATTTCCTGCTGAAGCGCTATGGGCGCGGGATTCTGCTGCTGATCTCAGTGGTGGCGATGTTTCTGGTTGGTCTGGGCATGCAGGGCAGGATCTATAAGCCAAACGGCGGAGATATCCTCGACATCCTTGGCTTCGTTGGGGACGTAGGGGCGGGACTCCTTTATTTTCTGGCACGCATCATGGACTGGGGCAATGTGATGGCGGCGAATGCCACCGCTGATTATGGCAAGACGTTTCTGATTGTGGCCGGTCTCTTAAACCTTATCGCGGCGGCGGATGCGCATCACATCGCGCTGGGGAAGAAACCGTGACCATCAATTTGTCGCACTTCTCGGCGGCTGTAGTATTTGCGCTGTTTGCCTCGGTGGTCTTCGGCATCACGCAGCGCAATTCGACCATGGAACAGGTGAAGTACGGTCTCTATTGCTTTGCCATGTTTGTTGGCGGAGTGTTTGTGGCTGGATGGGTGATGGCGTTCATTCGGCGGTGAGGGGCGGCATTTCCCTGTTGTGAATTAGCGGTCAGTTGTCAGCTCGCAGTGGTCAGTTCTCACTGCCCCGACTTCAATCCTTTGAGCAAACGTGTGAAGACGGGCTCCGTCCCGTGGTGACGGGAACAGCCCAGTTCCGCACAGCTGACTCTTCTTGATCTTCCGACGCTATTCCTCGGGCGGTCCGGCTTGCAGGCCTTCGCCGGGAGCGAGCGGGAGGTGAGACGCTCCGCCGAGAAGGCGGCGCTCCTGCGGCGAGAATCTGTTTCTGTACTGTTCCGAGTTAATGAGTTGGTCGCGCTGATCGGGGGTCAGGCCACGCATGCCGCGGATCGTCCGGTTGACAGCCTCCCGGCGATCGGGCGGCAACTGCTTGAACTGCTGAAAAAGCTGGCGGGCCTGTTGCTTCTGATTCGAAGTCAGGTGTTCCCAGGTCTCCATACGGTTGAGCACGCGCTCTTGCTGCTGCGGAGGGAGACTGGAAAAATGCTGCAGCCTGTTTTGCAAGCGCATCTGCTGTTGTGGGGGGAGTCTACGGAACTGGGGATCGTTTTCAAGCGCACGGTGCTGCTGTGCCGGGGGCAGATCCTTATAGCGGCGCAGCCAGTTTCCGGCGTGTCCGGGCTGGTTCTGCGGCGGACGGGATGGATTGGGGCGGCTGGGGTTAGGACCGCTTTCTTTCTGGAAGCGGTGCCACCGGCCGTCCGCCTGCGATTGCGGATACCGGTGCTGCGGAGGCGGCGGAGTTTGCCGAACTTGCGCGAACGACGGGGTCAGCAGCAACGCTGCCAGACAGCCCGCAATGGTCACTCGGCCCCACATATTTTCTTCGCTCCGGCTCCGGCTGTCGAAATTTACGGATTCGCGGTTACGTCGTCCTGCACCTGCAACTGATCGAGCACGTCGAAGTCGGCATACAAGTCGTCGTTCCTGTCCAGTGCCTGCAGATCGCCGACGGCCGTTCCGGGCTGCACCGGCAGACTGAGGGAGGGAGGTTTGGTGGCAATGGCTTCGGTCTCGACAAAGTACGACTTGTTGAAAATGCCAACCACCAGCGCTCCGGCAAAGAGCACGGCAGCGAGCGAGACCGACATGGCCCGCCCCGGACGCGGCAGCCAGTTGAACCAGGCAGCCGGCGGGCGCGCCATTTCTTCGCGGGCGCGCGCCAGCAGGCGGGTGTCGAAATAGGGGGACGGCTCGGGCGCTTGCCACTCATCGAGCAACGCCATGGTTTTCTGCAGGTCGCGCAGATGAGTGGCACATAGGTTACAGGATGCGATGTGTTGATCGACCTCCGGCTGAGGTGTGGTAGCGTCCATGCCCGCAGCCAGGTCCGGCAACAGTTCGCGAATTTGATTGCAATTCATATAGCTTGCCTCTACTTCCCCGAAACAAACTCTTTCAACTGCTCGCGCAGCGTTTCGTAGGCGCGAAACAGCAACGACTTGGTGGCGGACTCGCTCAGCTTCAACACGCCGGCGATCTCCCGGTAATCCATCTGCTGATACTTGTGCATGATGACCGCCACGCGCTGGCGCTCGGGCAGCGCATTCACCACGCTGCGGATGGCCGCGAGCCGTTCCCGCTTGAGGATCTGCTCTTCGGCGCTGAGCGAATCGTCGGCCAGGTCGGGCGTCGTGCCCGTTTCCTGGTCCGGCTCATCGAGACGCACGGTATTTTCCGGACGCTCGTGGCGCGTATCCCGCGCGTGATTGACCGCCAGGTTGGTCGCGATGCGATAGAGCCAGGTCGTGAACTTGGCACTGGGCTCGTAACCGGCACGCGACCGGTACACGCGTAAAAATACCTCCTGCGCCAGTTCTTCGGCGGTCGCCGGGTTACGGCACAAGCGGTACATGAAACCGATCATCGGCCGGCGATATTTCTGCACCAGGGACGCGAAGGCGGACTCGTCGCCTGTCTTCACGCGCAGCATCAGGTCGACGTCGGAAACGGCCGCGTCTGAGCTGACGGCGGAACTTGACGCACTGGCGGGTGACGCAGACGGCGGCTTCCCCGCAAAATTCAGCAGCCCGGGATTGGCTCTTCCGCCCTTCAGCAGTCCCCGATCCATGGCTACGCTGCTCACATTGGTAGAAACCCCATCGGGGGGAGAAAGTTGCGCCTTGTCGGGGGCATTCGGGCGAGCAGAAGTGTTTTCGCTTGAGTCAGTTGCGGGTCGCGCGTCGGGAATGTCGGAAGCCGGCATGGAAGGGCGATGAAAAGAGGCTATCGGGAGCGGCGAAGGCGGTCAAGAGGCTGGTTGGATGCGGAGGAGGCTGTACCATTTTGCGGTGTCAACCACTTGCGATGAGAATCATGCTAACCGTTCGGAGTCGGAAGGTCCTATTCGCTTACGAACAATTACGTTCCATGACGGATTCTTTACCGCATTCCGGTCCGAACAGTGTTTCTATAGAACGTCAGGGCAGTTGAATCAAGTCCTAAGTAGAGGAAAAGAGGCAACAAAACACATCCAAATGGCAACAATTAACGGGCGGGGTTTGGGATCTCAGGAGATCAGCAAAAGCGACCTTTTGAGCGGCTGTCTGACCTCAGCGGCTGAAGCCGTCGTTGGAAACGGGCGAGCTATCGCAGCGGTAAAACCGCTGCGCCACCCAAAAGCAACAACAAGATGGAGTTTCTCGGCAAACTGTAGCGCCGCGATTGATTTTGCGGCACTTACGGCGGGGCTGAAGCCGCGCCTCTTCAAAACGGAGTCAAACTGAGCCACTCGCCCTAGAGCGAGGCTGCTTTTCAAAATCGTCCGGCGAAGCTAACATACTTCGAAGGTGTGGCGCCCGGTTCGATGCCTCGCTGTACTCACCTGGATTACCTGATGCAAGAAGACTGGATGGATCTAACCTCTGATGCCAGAAGATCGGATGGAAAACAAACCTCCTGTTTCGTCCCCTGCTTCGTCAGGTGCTTCGTACATTGATGCGCAGCACCAGTTGCCGCCGGCAAGCGATGTCCCTAGGTCCAAGTCGAGGTGGCAGCGACCATTCGTGTGGGTTGTACTCCTGCTGACTTTCGGGCTTATTTTCTGGCTTGTGTTGCGTCATCGGGCCGACACGCAAAGCAGTGCGTCATCGTCCCGGCGCGGTGCGAGTGGCCCGGT
>CZKS01000174.1_pt1 | contig 11875 bp, 11 predicted proteins | sample 1122221 | NCBI WGS metagenome assembly CZKS01 (sample SAMEA3539301, study PRJEB10725) | soil metagenome | biome: tundra; feature: field; material: soil | place: USA | collected 2010-05 | depth 0.15 m
AGAAAGCAGAAGGCAGAAGGCAGAAAGCAGAAGGCAGAAAGCAGAAGGCAGAAAGCAGAAGGCAGAAAGCAGAAAGCAGCACACCGAAGTGTTGAGCCCGCCTCACTCTGCTCGCTGCCTTCTGCCTTCTGCCCGCTGCCTTCTGCCTTCTGGTGTTACATTGTCCTCAGTGCCCCCCACCGTCGCTGCCACGCCCTCCCGCACCACCAACTTCACGCGTTACGCGTGGGCAGTCCTGGCCGCGAACTTGCTCGTCATCCTATGGGGCGCATTCGTTCGAGCTAGCGGCTCTGGCGCCGGATGCGGAGGCCATTGGCCGCTTTGCAACGGCGAGGTGGTTCCACACAGCCCGCACATCCAAACCGTGATCGAATTCACGCACCGCGTGATGAGCGTCGTCGCCTTGCTCGCTGTGGTCGGACTCGGTGGTTGGAGCGTCCTGCTGTTCCCACCGCGCCATCGCGTGCGAAAAGCCACGATTTATGCCATGGTGTTTTTCGCCGCCGAGGCGTTGCTGGGCGCCGGATTAGTCCTGCTTCAACTGGTCGGCCAAAATGCTTCGGCTGGCCGCGCTTTTTATCTGGCCATGCACCTGGTGAACACTGAATTCCTGTTGGCCGCGCTGGCTCTCACTGCCTGGTTCTCGCGCGATTCAGCGCCTCCCTCGTCACGCCCCTCCGCGATGATCGCCGCCACTTTGCCCGTTGCCATCCTGGTGAGCATCACAGGTGTCATCGCGGCTTTAGGCGATACTCTGTTCCCAGCAACATCCCTCGCCGAAGGCATGCGCCAGGATCTCTCTTCGAGCGCAAGCTTCTTGATCCAATTACGCAGCGCACACCCACTTCTAGCTATTCTCGCCGCGGCCTATTTTCTCGCCGTAGCAGTTTCAGTAATGCGATCGAAGCCCCTACCGATCACCGGCCAGATAGCGCTCGGAGTACTGGCCCTTTCAATCGCGCAACTCTGCGCGGGCGCCATCAACCTCGCGCTGCTAGCCCCCATCGCCATGCAGATCGTGCACCTCCTGCTAGCCGACCTTCTTTGGATTGCACTGGTGCTCCTCACAGCCCAGGTTCCCGCCAAAGCAGTTCTAAAATCATGACGCGTCATTTATTGTTGCTCGCAGCAACCGCGGCCCTCGCGTGTGCGCAAATTACCGGTCCCGACGTCAGAATCTATAAATCGGTTGGGACCACCAATCTGACCGCTCACGTATTCCGGCCGGAAGTGAGCGATCGGACCGCTCGTCCTGCAATCGTACTGTTCCACGGCGGAGGCTGGGTTGCGGGGTCTCCGGAATGGGTCTACGATGCCGCAAAAAGATACGCCGGGTATGGCGCGGTAGCGGTGGCCGCGGAATACCGCTTGTCAGATCAGAAAACCATCACCCCGCTCGATGCGATGGCAGACGCGCGCGACCTCATTCGTTGGATGCGCCGCAATGCCGCTGGCCTGGGTATCCAGCCGGATCGAATTGCGGCTTATGGAGTGTCCGCCGGAGGCCATCTGGCAGCATCACTGGCAACTTTCGACGATCACGCCAGCGGCCAACCTAGTGGTCAACCCAGCGCGATCCCGAACGCCATGGTGTTGATCTCTCCGGCAGTATCCCTGGCCCAAGACGGCTGGTTCCAAAAAATTCTAGCCGCCCGTGCCTCCGCCGCCGACGCCTCTCCCGACGAGCATGTAGACAAAGTTCTACCTCCCATGGCCATTTTCGTTGGCGGCTCCGACACGCTAACGCCCGTCGCGGGGACGAGGCGCTTCTGCGGCCGTGTAAACGAACGCGGTGGACATTGCGAGATCCACGTCTATCCAGGAGTCGGCCACCTGTTCACGCGCAAACTCGACAACCAGGAAGACGATTTCGATCCCGATCCCAAAGTGGCGCTGGACGCCCGCCTGCAAGGCGATCAGTTTCTTGCGAAAAGAGGCTTTCTAAATATCGTTAAGTAGTCTGGAGCCCGTCTACGGCATCTGCGGACGACCGCTCTCAAGCATGTTCGCGACCCATTCGGAATGCGGAAGGCCGCACCCGACGAGAGCCTTGATTTCCCTCTCCACGTCATACTCCACGCGCCGGACCGTCGGCGTGGAATCATCTAGCAAAAGATACGCCGCGCGACGATCTCCATCGTAGGAAAGGCTAACGCTGCCTGTATTGGCAACGATCATGTTTGAAACGCTGCGCACGAACGACCGATGAATATGCCCATAGATGGCCACCGGCCGGCTGAGCGGCGAGTAAACGGACTCGAGTTCCGCATCGCTCGCTTCCGGCGTCGGCGCCTTCCAGCGACTCTCCGGACTGGCGTGTACCACCGCCATCGCACCATGCGTCTGCACCAGTGGCAGACCGCGCAGCCATGCGATCCTCTCTTCGCCCAGCGCTGCACGCGTGGCCGCAGCCATCTCACGAATCGCGGACCACATGGACGCCGGCGCCAACGATTGGCTCACAAACTCCTCCAGTGTCTCTGGCATCGCAAGCATTTCATCCGTATTGCCGATCACGCCTTGCCAGCCCAGATCGCGCACGCGATCCACAATCTCTACGGGACTCGATCCGCTGTCAGCCAAATCGCCACCATGGAAAATCAAATCGGGAGAAGTCTTCCGCAGGTCCGCCAACACTGCCTCAAACGCAGTGAGGTTGCCATGGATATCCGATACGATTGCGACGCGCATCACGGTACCTGCTAATATTATTGCCGATGATCAAATTCGGCCTCGGATTCTTAGCATGCGGCACATTGCTTCTGGCCCAGCCCTCGCCGGACCAGCGCAAGCAGGAATTGGAATATACACGCGCCCACTACACCAAATACGATTACCGAATCCCCATGCGGGACGGCGTGAAGCTGTTCACCAGCGTCTACGTGCCGAAGGATACTTCGCAATCCTATCCCTTCTTAATGCAGCGCACGCCCTATTCAGTGGGGCCCTACGGAATCGACAACTACCGGCCGGTGCTCGGTCCGTCCGAATTATTCGCCAAGGAAGGATTCATCTTCGTATATCAGGACGTCCGCGGACGTTATCTCTCCGAAGGTACGTTCATCGATATTGCTCCGCACAAAACGCATTTCTCTGGCCCGAAGGATTTTGACGACAGCACCGATACCTACGACACCATTGACTGGCTGGTGAAGAACGTTCCGAATAACAACGGCAAGGTAGGCATCTGGGGCATTTCATATCCCGGATTTTATGCCGCATTCAGCCTCATCGATTCGCATCCGGCGCTGAAAGCCGTATCGCCGCAAGCCCCCATGGGCGACGTTGGAAACGGTGACGATGCCTTTCACAATGGCGCATTCTATCTGGCGGCCAATTTCGGCTTCTACACCAGCTTCAAGCCGCGAGGAGTAGATCCGGAGCGGCCGCAACGCTCCGTACCTTTCGATTTTGAAACACCCGACGCTTACGATTTTTACCTCAAGATGGGTCCGCTCTCGAACAGCAACGAAAAGTATCTGAAGAACGCCAATCCCTACTGGACCGACAACCTCAAGCATGCCCGTTATGACGAATTCTGGCAAAGCCGCTCTCTCGTACCCCACATGAAGAACGTCACGCCCGCCGTGATGTTCGTCGGCGGTTGGTTCGATGCCGAGGATCTTTCGGGGCCAGTAAGGCTTTTCCACCAGCTGGAGAAAAATGGTCCGAGTGCGCCCGACACTTTGGTCATGGGCCCGTGGTCGCACGGCGGATGGTCGCGCGGACCCGGAGACACGCTGGGCAACCTCAACTTCGCATCGAAGACCGGCGAGTATTATCGCGAGCACATCGAATTTCCATTCTTCATGGAGCATCTCAAAGGCAAAGGCGACGGGCTGAAGGCCAAGGCGGACGCCGCTCCACCGAAGGCTTACCTTTTCGAGACGGGAACCGCCCAGTGGCGGCGATTCGATGCCTGGCCTGCCAAGAACGCCGTCTCCCGCGAATTGCATTTCGACGCGGCCGGCAAGCTCTCCCTGAAAGCCGCGACCGATGTCGGCTTCGATGAATACTTGAGCGATCCTGATCGCCCGGTTCCAGTCATCGGCGAAATCGGCGCCGGTATGCCTGGCGATTACATGACCTACGACCAGCGCTTTGCGTCCAAACGTCCGGACGTCCTTGTGTATCAAACAGAACCGCTCGATCATGACGTTACTATCGCCGGTCCCGTCACGCCCGTGCTATCAGTCTCCACCACCGGAACTGATTCCGACTTCGTAGTGAAGTTGATCGATGTGTATCCCACCGATTATCCGGATCCCGATCCGAATCCAACCAGGATCCACATGGGTGGTTACCAGCAACTGGTTCGCGGCGAACCGTTTCGAGGAAAATACCGCAACAGCTTCGAGAAACCGGAGGCGTTCACCCCCGGTAAACGCACCCGCATCGAGTTCGGGATGCCGGACGTCTGCCACACCTTCCGCGTGGGACATCGCATCATGGTGCAAGTGCAAAGCTCCTGGTTCCCGCTGACGGACCGCAATCCGCAACAATTCGTGGATATCCCGTCGGCGAAAGCGTCAGATTTCCAGAAAGCCACCGAGCGCGTCTATCGCGGTGGCACCGACGGCTCGGAAATCCGCGTATTAGTCCTTGAGTAGGGCAAGTCTCCGACTTGCCCAAAGGACAAGCCGGAGGCTTGTCCTACTTCTTCCACCCACCCACAATCGCCCCCATCACCAACATCCCCACCAACGGATACCCCGCCGTAAGCACAAACCCCTCCAACGATCGCCCTTCGAAAATAAACGCAGTCCCGATCGTTGTTCCCACCAGCCCCACCCACAACAGCGCGCCGATAGTAATTCCCCGAACGGCAGTCTGCTCGCCCGTCCTGATCACTACCCACCCCAGCACATACGCGATGATCAGATTGCAAACCAACGCGATGCTATAAGCAATTCCCGCATTGACCGCTCCCTGAAGCTGCTCCATCGTTTTTCCGATGCTGGCCAGCCATGCGTTCGAAAAAATAGTAAACCAGGCAGCGCCCAGCAGCCAGTAAACCACCGCAGCCACCAGCACCGCCCAAATGTTGATTCCACCTCTGTTCATTTTTGCTCTCCCTTCCAAACCACCGGACCCTGATCGAACCGCCGCGCCAGCTCCGCCATCGTGTATGCGTTGCCGCGATCGAAAAAATTGTACACCTGATTCCAGTCCTCGCCATTTTCCCAACCCAACATCGATATGGTGACCAGCGCCTGCTTCACTCCAGCATCTTTGAACGTCAGCACCGCGAACAGCGTGCCCGCCTGGCGCGGCCGCTCTGGAAACTGATCGGTAAGCCCCACCTTAATGAAAAACATTTCCATCGGGATGTAGTTCAGCACCTGATTATGAATTGTCCCTGGATCACCCAGCTTGCTTCCCACGCGATAGTTGGAATCGAACACCCCTCCGGTCTTCAGTTCCATATGGACCACCGGCGCCCATGAAAATTCACCTGGGCCCTTTGCGCTTTTTGTACTCCGGCGATTCCAAATACGGTTTCAGCTGCTCTACCAGCATGTGATGCCACACCGAATCAACAATCTTCTCCACGCCGTCGGGAAGCTGCCCGGTATAGCGCAACCGTTTCCCGCGCTCGGCGTAGATCACCGTGGCGTGCAGCGCGCCCTCGCCTGCGTCGTTGAAGATCTCATAGAATCCGCCACCCGGCCGAGGTTCGATATACAACTTCTTAGGCGTTGCAGTGAAGTGATGATCCCACCACGGGCTGATATCGCCCGTCACGGCATCGTAGACTTCCGCCGGACTCCCCGGAAGCACAATCTCCTGTTCAATGGTGAAGCCGCTGAGCTTGGTCTCTTTGATCTCACCAACGGCGGCGAGCTGAGTACACAATGCGATTACAACCAAGCCTGTTTTATTCACGATCTACCTCCCGTTTTCTTTCGAGTTTTCATCTGTGATTCCAGCAACCGATCAAAATACGCCCGCAATTCGGCCACGGCCTGATCAAATGGCTTCACATCCCGATGCGAGCGTGAAAGCATCACGCCGCCCTCCATTACCGCCAGCACGAATCCCGATAGCCGCTCGCGATCGATGTCGGCCGGCAATCGATCCGCGGCCTGTTCCAGACACCCGTGCACCGCCGCGGTCCATCCGTCGAAATTCTTCGCCAACCGCCGATGCACTTCCTCTTGCTCAGGACCGATCTCCAACGCCAGCCGGCCGATAGGACAGCCGTAAGTGCACTCGGTCTGCAGAATCAATATGCGATACCGTGCCAGCAGCGCAAAAATGCGCTCAATCGGATCGTCCACGCCCTCCCACGCCGGCGCCAACATGGCCGGATGAAGCAGCGCAAGATACCGATCCAATACCGCCAGAAGCAAGTCTTCTTTGCTCGAAAAGAAATGATAGAAGCTCCCGCTGTTGGCCTTGGCTGCGCCCAGAAGGTCGCTCATGCTGGTGTTGGCGTAGCCTTTTTCCCAGAACAGAGCGATGGCGGCGTCGAGCAACCGCTCCCTGGTCCCCAGCACTGCCATCGGACTAGTCATAAATAACGCGGCAACCGCACGACCGGTCGCTTACAGAGTGTTACCGAACCGCGACCGTAAGGGAGTCGGTGCCTTTCACTTACTTGATCGTTCAACAAAGCATATAGCAGCCCAACTTCACTGTCAAGACCCTTCAAAAATTTGGTTACAACCTAATTACTTTCCGAAGCATCCCACCAAACGTGGTGTTATACTTCTCCAGGCCCCGAATTTAATTGGGAGGTTTTCGTGAATCCTACACGCAGAAGTTTTCTGAAGATAGGGACCGGCGCCGCAATGGCCTCTGTCCTCGGCTTCGACCTGAAAGCCGCCTACGCTGAATCCAAAGAACTCAAAATCGCCCGGACCACGGAGACCCGTTCCACCTGCCCGTATTGTTCGGTGAGCTGCGGCGTCATCATCCACACCATTGGCGACAAGGCCAAAAACGTCACGCCTCAAGTGGTCCACGTGGAAGGCGATCCCGATCACCCCATCAATCGCGGCACGCTCTGCCCCAAAGGATCGTCGCTGATGCAGGACATCCTCAATGACCGGCGATTGCTCAAGCCCCAGGTCCGCCGTCCAGGTTCCGACCATTGGGAAGACATTGGTTGGGATCAGGCCTACGCGGAAATCGGCCGCCACATCAAGAAGACCCGCGACGAATCTTTTATCACGACAGATTCCCAGGGCCTCACCGTCAACCGCGTGGAAAGCATCGCCTGGAACGGCGGATGCACCGACACCAACGAGTTCAATTATCTCGCCGTCAAAACCATGCGCAGCCTCGGGGTCTGCTTCATCGAAAATCAGGCCAGGGTTTGACACGGCCCCACGGTCTCCAGTTTGGGGCCCACATTTGGACGCGGTGCCATGACCAATGGCTGGATCGACATCAAAAATACCGACATGATGCTGATCATGGGCGGCAATCCAGCCGAGAATCATCCATGCGGTTTTAAGTGGGCGGTGGAAGCTAAGCGCGAGAGAAACGCGAAGATGATTGTGGTCGATCCGCGCTTCACGCGAACTGCTGCGGTGGCTGACAAGTTCCTGCAGATCCGTGCCGGCGCCGACATCGCGTTCTTGGGCGGAATGATTAACTATGCGCTTGAGAATCAGCGAATTGCAAAGGAATATCTCGTCAACTACACGAACGCGTCTTTTGTGATTAAGGAAGGCTTCAAACTCCCCGACGACGGCCTCTATTCAGGCTACGATCACGACAAGCAAACCTACGACAAATCAACTTGGAACTACGAAGGTGCGGGCGCTCACCAGGCGCCGTCAGGGAATGCCTCGCAATCGGGTGAGGCGCCTGCGCCGCCGTTAGCGCCCAGGCAAGCCCCGCCTCCGCCATCGCTTCCACCCAATGTGATTTACGATACTTCGCTCGCCCATCCACGTTGCGTTTACCAGCTTCTGAAGCAGCAGTATTCGCGCTATACGCCGGAGATGGTGGAGCGCATCACAGGCATTCCGAAGGATCAGTTCCGCGAAGCCGCCGACATGTTCACCTCCGTCCGCAAGGATGGCGACATGAAAAAAGTGGCCACCATCATCTACGCGGTCGGCTGGACCCAGCACAGTTTCGGCGCCCAGATTATTCGCGCGGCGGCTATGTTGCAATTGCTGCTGGGCAATGTCGGGCGCGCCGGAGGCGGAGTAAATGCATTGCGCGGGCATTCCAATATTCAAGGCGCCACCGATGTCGCCGGTATCTTTGATAGTCTGCCGGGCTACCTCAAAGTCCCCAACCCAACGGATAAGGATTTCGCCGCGTGGATGACTCGCATCACTCCCGGGTCGTCCAAGCCGAAGGACTGGGATTCGTTCAACTACTATTCCAACACTCCTAAGTTCGCGGTATCGTTCCTGAAGTCCATGTATGGCGACGCCGCCACCAAGCAGAACGATTGGGCGTTTGACTACTTGCCCAAAGTGGATCGCGAATATTCCTGGGTACACATTTGGGACGACATGTATCAGGGCAAAGTCAAAGGCGTGCTTTCCTTTGGCATGAACAGCGTCGCCATCGGGCCGAACTCGCAGAAGACTATTAACGCGCTCAAAAAAGCGGACTGGTTGGTGGTCTGCGAAATCTATCCGGACGAGACCAGCGAGTTTTGGAAATCCCCCGGCATCTCAACCGATGATATGAAGAACATCCCCACTGAGGTGTACCGCCTGCCCGGCTCTGGCTTCGCCGAAAAAGACGGTACCTTCGTGAACTCGGCCCGCTGGTTGCAATGGAAGTGGGCCGCCGTGCCTCCGCCGGGAGACTGCCAGCTCGATCAGGCGATTCTGGCCAGAATTTTCCTCAAGGTTCGCGAGCTCTATCAAAAGGAGGGCGGAAAATTTCCGGATCCGATCCTGAACCTCACCTGGAACCACCTGGATCCGAATAACCCGTCTTTGTCGGAGCTGGCCAAGGAATTAAATGGCCGTGCCATCTCCGACGTCACCGATGCACCCACGCAAACCACTATGAAGGCCGGTCAGCAATTGCCGGGATTTTCGTGGCTGCGCGACGACGGTTCCACTTCCTGCGGAAACTGGATCTGGTGCGGCTCCTGGACCGAAGCCGGCGCGCTCACTCAGCGCCGCGGAACGGATGATCCTTCCGGACTCGGCATTTATCCCAACTGGGCTTGGTCGTGGCCCATGAACCGCCGCGTATTGTACAATCGCGCGTCCTGCGATCTGGATGGCAAACCCTGGGATCCGGATCGCCGCCAGGTCTGGTGGAACGAGGCGCAGAAAAAATGGCTCGGCGCCGACGTCCCGGATTTCAAGCCCGATTCCGCTCCCGCGGACCACATGGGTCCCTTCATCATGAACCCGGAAGGCGTCGGCCGATTGTTTGTTCCATTGGCAGGCATGGCCGATGGACCGTTCCCCGAACATTACGAACCATTCGAAAGTCCCGTGCAAAATGTTCTTCATCCCCAGCAGGCTAACAATCCTGTGGTCAAGAAATACAATTCCGACATGGACAAGTACGGCACCCCCGAGCAGGGATTTACGGTGGTCTGCACTACCTACCGGCTCACCGAGCATTATCATTACTGGACCAAGAACAATCCCATGAACGTCCAGCTTGTTCCGCAAATGTTCGTCGAAATTCCCGTGGAGCTCGCCGCCGACTTGGGTATCAAGGGCGGAGAGAAAGTGAAGGTATCGAGCGCGCGCGGAACCTACATCGCGAAAGCCATGGTCACACGCCGCATCAAACCCATGACCATCGACGGCAAGAAGGTCTACCAGATCGGTATCCCCATCCATCAGGGCTATCGCGGTATTCAAGAGGATGCCGGCAAGGAATCCAAGACTCTGGCGAACTTGCTCTCTCCCACCGTGACCGATCCAAACGCCTACACCCCGGAATTCAAAGGCTTCCTAGTAAAACTGGAGAAAGCATGAAACCGCCGACCTTTCCATCACACCATTGCCCGTGGCGCACGCACTCTTGCGTGCCGCGTCGGCACTCATGCCGACGCTTGGAATTGAAAAAATTCCTATGAGCAACGGCACACTCGAAATCAAAGCCATCTCCGGCCACGCCGGCCCCGTCGCCGGCCGCGACACCTCGCGCGATTACGACGTCTGCAAGCTCATCGATGTCACCACCTGCATCGGCTGCAAAGCGTGCGAAGTAGCATGTCTCGAATGGAACGGCTATCCCTTCCGTGAAACCGTTTTCGACAACACCTATCAAACCATGCCGGATCTGGCATGGAACTACTACAACCTGATCCGCTTCAACGAACACGTCGCGGAAGACGGCACCTTCAGTTGGCTCATGCGCAAGGACGGCTGCATGCATTGCGCCGATCCCGGTTGCCTGCTGGCCTGTCCCGCCGATGGAGCCATCGTGCAATACGCCAACGGCATTGTCGATTTCAATCAAGACAACTGCATCGGGTGCCAATATTGCGTGACCGGCTGCCCCTTCAACATTCCCAAGTTCAACCACGAGACCAAGAAGGTCCATAAATGCACGCTCTGCTCGGACCGCGTAGGCGCTGGCCTTGAGCCGGCGTGTATCAAGGCGTGTCCCACCGGCTGTCTCCACTTCGGCAGCAAGGACGACATGAAGGACCTGGCCGATAAGCGCGTAAAGCAATTGCACGAACACACCTCGCACAAAAGTGCCGGTGTCTACGATCCGGCCGGCGTCGGCGGAACACACGTCATCTACGTGCTCCACGATATCGACCATCCGCAGTATTACGGCGGCTTGCCTAAGGACCCGCGCGTTCCCCTCCTTGTCAGGATCTGGAAGGGTCCACTAAAATGGCTGGGCAACTTTGCGATCGCGGCAGGAGTAATTGCAGCCGCCACGCACTTCGTCCGGTACGGTCCTAAGAAGGTTGAAGAGCCAAAGAAAGAGGAAGTCAAGTGAGCACCACGGCCGCCACTCACTATGTTTCCGAGGATTCAATCCAGCGCTATTCGTTTCACGAACGCGTGATGCACTGGCTCAACGCGCTCGCCTATACCTACTGCCTGGCTACCGGCCTGGCATTTTACACGCCGCATCTTTTCTGGCTGGCGGTAATGTTAGGCGGTGCACCCACCTCGCGTTTCTGGCACCCCATTCTCGGCATCGGCTTCTTCATCGCCATGATCTGGATGCATGTGGTCTGGCGGAGCGACATGGAAATCACCGAAACGGATAAACGATTCTTGAGTAACGTAGAAGACTACGCCACCAATCGTGATGACCGCGTCCCTCCGCAGGAGAAATACAACGGGGGCCAGAAGCTCTACTACTGGCTGATGTATTACGGCACATTCTTGCTGGTGTTTTCAGGGCTCTTTCTGTGGTTTCCGGAATATATTTCGTTCTCGCTGGCATGGGTGCGGCATTTGATGATCGTACTGCATGAAGTCGCTGCGCTGATCACCATCGGCGGCTTCATCGTGCATGTCTACATGAGTGTGTTTCTGGTCCCTGGCAGCACCGACGCAATGATCCATGGTTCCGTCAGCCGAGCCTGGGCCCGCACGCATCATCGCTTGTGGTACATTCGCATGACCGGCGGTGATCCCGTCGGGAAAGAATGAAGGCGAGCCTCGATCGCAGGATCACCCGCGCCACCGAACTCGCTCAAACCTACCCCAGCGCCGCCAGTCTCCTGAGTTTCTACCGCGAACTGGCCCATTTTCAAAAAGCGGTTTCCGAAGACGTGCAATCGAACGCCATCACCGATGCCCGCGCATTGACTCGCCACTTTCCGGCCCTGCTCGAACTGATGTCGCGCGTCGGCGCCCAGCCCATCGCCGAATTCGGCCGCGAACATCTTCAAGATCCCGCCGCGCAGCAGGAGCTGCTGCTTGCATATTGGGAGAGCGGTCCAGTGAATGGCCTC
>CZKS01000438.1_pt1 | contig 11667 bp, 12 predicted proteins | sample 1122221 | NCBI WGS metagenome assembly CZKS01 (sample SAMEA3539301, study PRJEB10725) | soil metagenome | biome: tundra; feature: field; material: soil | place: USA | collected 2010-05 | depth 0.15 m
CAGTGAATAGCGCGGCTGAATCATCTCTACCGCAAACTTCTCTAGCGTCCAGCTGCGCCCAAACGGCCCCCATTTCTCCAAATGAGCGTTCTCGAGGCCGTATTCTTCAAGGCGCTTCAGCGCCCAATCCGCCGCTTCCTTAAATTCCGGCGAGCCAGTCAACCGAGGACCATAGCGATCAGAAAGGTTCTGGAGTGTCTCCATGACCTTGGAATTCTGAAATTCCTCGGCCTTGATCCGATTGACAACAGCGAGGTCAACAGAGTCGGCCGCCAGTGCCGTAACTGCACAGGCCAGTGAAATAACGATCGCACGCATGAGGACTATCGTACAAGAGTTCAAAGAAGACGCGAAGCAACCTCCTTCCTCGACTTCGTGGATTCCTGAATTCCTCGAATTCTTCTTCCTACTCAGTGGGCGCTCCCGCGCGCCGCTCCGGCTGCGGCTTCGGCAACGGCTTCCGCGGCAACGTCTCCTCCCGCATCGCCGTGTTATAAACGAACGCCGCCATGATCGCGGACGCCTGCATCAGGTCGCCACCTTGCACGTGATCGTACACATCCATGTTGGAGTGGTGCGTGCGCGTGGTGTAATCCATGGGGTCCTGAATAAACTGGAAGCCCGGTAGCCCGACCGCGTCGAAGGACTGGTGATCCGTTCCGCCCGTGTTGCGAATGGTCACCGCAGTCGCGCCCAGATCTTTGAACGGCTCCATCCACGATTCGAAAATCGGACGCGCCATATCGTTGCCTTGCAGATAAATCCCACGGATCTTTCCGGTGCCATTATCGTAGTTGAAGTAGCCGGCCAGTTTCGCGTGCTCAGCCGCCAGCTTCATTGTTTCCCGATCTGCGAAATGCTCCTTCACATACGCCTTCGATCCCAGCAGGCCTTCTTCTTCCCCGCCCCACAGCGCCATGCGGACGGTCCGGTCCATGTTCAAGTTGAGCGCCTTCAGGATGCGGACCGCCTCCATCACTACCGCGCTGCCGGCAGCGTTATCAGTAGCGCCCGTGCCTCCGTGCCAGGAATCCAGGTGAGCGCCCAGCATTACGATTTCATCCTTCTTGGCATTGCCGGGAATTTCCGCAATTACGTTCACCGAGTCCGTCTGGTCTTCGAAGAACTGATTCTGAATGTTGAATTGAAGCTTCACCGGGATGTTGTGATCCATCAGCCGCGCGATGCGATTGTAGTGCTCGGGCGTGAGCGCAACCGACGTCACCGCGATCGGTTTCTTGACATCGTACGGCCCGCCCGACGACGCGAACACCGTGCCGCCGTCACCGTTGTATCCGAACGACAGCAACACTAACACGCCTTCATCCTTCCAGCACTGGGCCAGTTTCTCCTGAAACTTGCGCCGTTCTTCACGCCGCTGGCGCGCCTCTTCGGGAGTCGCGGGCGGCTGCTGTCCGTCGGGACTCCCGGGTGGACGGAACCCAAACGGCGACCGGCCAGGTTCAGGCGCCATGGTTTCATCCGCCAACTCGGCATCAGTGAGACGATGTCCCGACGCCGTGATCTGCATGGCGAGTTGTTTCGCCGGCGCCGCCATCACCACCTTGCCCTTCAACTTGCCTTTGTATTTCTCGAAGTCCGCATCCACGCTGATCTTCACCATGATCGGCTCGCCCGTGACCGTTCCATCTGTTCCGGCCGTCCACGCCAACGGGATGCCGATCAGCGGCTGGTATTGAGGCTCAATCAGGTGCGCTTCGAAGTGTTTCGTGGCCCAGCCGCGTCCGAACGGCCCCCACTTTTCCTCTTTCGCGTTCAGACCATACTCGGTCATGCGCTTCACCACCCAATCCGCCGCGCCCTTGTAAGCGGGCGAACCAGTGAGGCGCGGGCCATTGACATCGGTGAGGTAGAACATGTCATCCATCACCTTCGAATTCTCGAAGGCTTCGGCTTTGATCCGATTGATCACCAGAAGATCTACCTTTTCGCCGGCCAGCACTAATAGAGGAATGCTCGCGGCCGCCAGGCAAAGAATCGTGCGGATGGTCTTAGGTTTGGGCATAATTTACCAAAGTGTCATGGCGTAAACGGGCCACCGGGAAGTTACCGTGCCACGCTACAATTTGATTTAGCGTGAAAATCACCATCTCCAAGGAGAACTATCTAAAGACGATTGCCGAGGCGGAGAGCGAAGGCGAGCCCGTTATCGCCGCTACTTTGGCGCGCTGGCTGAACGTATCAGCGCCGGCTGTGACCATGGCCATCAAGCGGCTGAAACGCGATTCCCTGATTCGCGTGGGCCGCGACGGTCAGCTATCGCTCACGCCCGGCGGCCGCGATATCGCCAACCGTCTGCTCAACCGCCATCATTTGATTGAGCGCATGCTGACCGAGATCTTCGGCATGGAATGGTACAAAGTCCACGAAGAGGCCGAGCAGTTGGAGCACGCCGTGTCGGCCGACTTCGAACGCCGCCTGCTGGAACGCCTCGGCACCGGCGAAGCCTGCCCGCATGGAAACCGTGTGGAGCGCGACACCCCGCAGGATCGCCGCAATCGTGGCTGGAGACCTCTTGACGAAGTGCCTTCGTCCTCGGGCGCGGTAGTCGTAAGCGTATTCGAGCGTGACCAGCGGCTATTGGAGTATCTCAATGGAATCGGAATTCGCCCCGGCGCTACAGTCAAAATGCTGGCGACAAATTACGACGACACGCTGACCCTGGGTATCGATGGAAAACCGGTCCAGCTAGGCCGTGGCGCGGCAGCGAAGGTGTGGGTCGGCCCGCTGACTCCCTGACGGTCGCGGTTCGGTAACCGAAACTGAACCGCGAGCGTAAGCGACCGGTGCTTACCGCGCCACTACCGGAGCATCCAGCCTCTGGAAATACTCGATGGTCGCGCGGAGCCCGGCTTCTAGTTCGACTTTCGGCTGCCAACCCAGGATGCGCTTGGCCTTGTCAATCTGCGGCTGGCGCTGCTTGGGATCGTCTTCTGGAAGCGGCTCGAACTTGATCGGCGCCGTGGTTCCCGTGATCCGGCGGATCCGCTCGGCGAATTCAAGAATCGTCATCTCCAGCGGATTACCGAGATTCACGGGATACCGTTCGTCTGAAAACGCCAACCGGAACAGCCCGTCCACCAGATCGTCCACGTAACAGAAGCTGCGAGTCTGTGACCCGTCTCCGAACACCGTCATCGGCTCACCCCGCAACGACTGATCGATAAAAGCGGGCACCACCCGGCCGTCGTTCAACTGCATCCGCGGCCCGTAGGTATTGAAGATGCGCGCGATGTTTGTTCGAATCTTGTGGACCCGATGGTAAGCCATGGTGATGGCTTCCGCATATCGTTTGCTTTCGTCGTAGCAGGAACGCGGACCTACCGGATTCACATTGCCCCAGTACGTTTCCACTTGCGGATGCACCAAAGGGTCGCCATAGCATTCCGAAGTGGATGTCAACAGAAACCGGGCGTGGTGCTGGCGCGCGATTTCCAGCATGTTGCGGGTCCCCACTGAACCCACCTCGAGAGTTTCGATGGGATGCTCCAAATAATCCTTCGGGCTCGCCAGTGAGGCCAGGTTCAGGACGCCATCCACCGGACCTTCCACTTCCAAAGGGCGGCAGATATCCCACTCGCGAAATACAAATGCGGGGTTGCCTTCGAGATGTTCCAGATTTCGCGCCGCGCCAGTGATGAAATTGTCCAGCGCCAGCACGGAATGGCCTTCCGCGATCAGCCGGTCGCAGAAATGGGAGCCGATAAAACCGGCCGCGCCTGAAATGATGAATCGCAATGGTTGCTCCAAATCATCTATCGTAGCGAATCGCGCCAAGCTTTACCCCCCGCGTTACCGAACCGCGACCGTAAGGGAGTTCCCATGGGCTGGCCCACCAAAGGTGATAAAGACTCGCCGTAGCGCACGCACTCCTGCGTGCCGCGTTCACACTCCTGTGAACGCTTGGGATTCGGTCGTCACGGGTGTTCGCAAGAGTGCGAACACGGCACGCAGGAGTGCGTGCGCTACGAGTGGGTCCCGTAGAATCAATATTTCTGGACGGGCGTCTTCAACGGAGTCGGTGCCTCTATGTGACGCCTGCGCTACACTCGCTGTTTATGGTTGAATTCTCCTGGCCGGAGATTACCCTGTTTCTAGTCCTGCTAGTGGCGTCGCTATGGGGCTTCTGGCTACGATTCCGCAAAGTTTGGCGAACCGTCCTGCACTCGAAAAAAGATCCCGAGTTCAGCATACAGCCGGTGGGACGCCGTGTCCGCGATTTCGTTTGGGAAGTCCTGCTTCAAGGGAAAGTCATCCGTCAACGTCCGCTGCCCGGTCTGGCGCACGCCTTTGTCTTCTGGGGATTTTGTGCATTCGCTCTAGTTACCATCAACCACTTTGCCGAGGGTGTGGGGTTGCATTTAATCTCGCGCGATGGCTTTTTCGGAAGGTTCTATTTCACCGTAGCGGCGATTTTCGGTGTCCTGGTGGCCGTTTCCATTGCCGGACTCGCTTTTCGCCGGCTGGTAATCCGGCCCAAGTGGCTGGGTCCGCTGTCTTATGAATCGGGCTTCATCGCGCTGCTCATTTTTCTGCTGATGGTCACCTACCTCGGGACTTTTCTTCCAGGTGGCGAGGAAAGCCGATGGTTGTGGTGGGCCCACACCCTGACCTTGCTGGTTTTCTTGCCGCTGATCCCGCACACCAAGCACCTGCATCTGGTATTGAGCCCGCTCACCGTGTTCCTGAAGCGCGATACCTTCAGCAAGATCCCTCCGCTAGTGGGCGATGACGACTTCGGTCTCGACACCGGCAAAGACATCACCCAACTCGTCTCGCTGCAGGTCTACACCTGCGTCGAATGCGGACGCTGTACCGAGCATTGCCCCGCCAACAATACCGGAAAAGTTCTGGACCCGAAAGAAATCGCACTGGGTGTGCGCGGATATCTGAACGAGTTCGGCCCATCGAGCGAGACACCTTTGCTCGGAAAATATCTTTCGCAGGAGGCGGCGTTTCAATGCACCACTTGCGGCGCCTGTGAATTCCAATGTCCGGTGGGAGTGCAGCACCTGCCCATCATCATCGGCCTGCGGCGCGGCGCGGTGAACACGGGAAAATGGGAAGACGATTACGGAACCAAGCTGTTCCTGAACCTGGAACGCAACGGAAACTCGCTGGGCTTTTCTTCCACCGAGCGCGACAAATTCATCCAGAAACAAGAATTACCCATCTTCGACGGAACCCAGGAATATTGCTTGTGGCTGGGCTGCATGGGCGCTTATGATCCGCGCGGCCGCGAGATTGTCGCGTCCCTCGCGCAGGTGATGCGCCACCTGAACGTGAGCTTTGGCGTTTTGCGAAAAGAGAAATGTACGGGCGATCCGGCTCGCCGGTTAGGCAATGATCTAGCATTCGGCCAGCTTGCCGAAAATAACCTGGAAACGCTACGGCAGAGCAAGGTGAAGAAGATCGTCTCCATATGCCCGCATTGCGTGCGCACCATCGGCACGGATTGGAAGGAATTCGGCCAAGCACCGCCGGTGGAACATCACAGCGAATTTCTGGCGCGCCATCTGGACCAGCTCCCGGCGAAGACCGCGAACGGCGAGACTATCGTTTATCACGATCCTTGTTATTTGGGCCGCTACCGCGGCGTCTATGATGAACCTCGCAGCGTGATCGCGCGGTTTGGAACTGTAGTAGATCCTCCGCGCGCCCGCGAGCGTTCGTTCTGTTGCGGCGCCGGCGGAGGCTTGGCGTTTCTCGGCGAGGAAAAGGGCAAGCGCGTAAGCGCGGAGCGAGCGGAGGAGTTAGTAGCCACCGGCGCAAGCGTGGTGGGAGCGGCCTGTCCATTCTGCAACACCATGTTCCGCGATGCGCTGGCCGCCGTCTCAAAAACGCCGCCCAAGCTAATGGATATCGCGCAAATCGCGGCAGCAGCCTTAGCCGCAGATGAACGCCGATAAACGCGGATAAGGCCCTTGCGGCCACCAGCCACCAGCTACCGCTTACCCCAGTTGCTCAAACGCATGTCCCGCCCGCAGCACCGTCGCATCCTAGTGTTGTCCTCGCTAGGCGATGAGATATCGGTCGGTTGTGCCAACCGCCTTCGGCGTGTGACGATAGGTTTGTCGGAGAGCCCGTGCAGAAGGAATACGTAAGAAAGGTCGAAGGCGCATATAGGGTCGGTGACACGCGAGTGTCGCTCGACTCCCTTGTCTATCTCTACCGCGAGGGACTGTCCGCAGAGAGCATAGTTGAGTCCTATCCAGCATTGACGCTCGAGCAAGTCCACGGCGCGCTCGCATTTTATTTGGGAAATCAGAAAGAGATCGACACTTATCTCGCCGAAGGACAGCGAATCTCTGAATCCGCGCAGCTTCAGTCGAAGCGGTCGAACGCAGAATTGATTGCGAAACTGGAGCGGGCAAGGCGTGCGAGTCATATTCCAAGCTGACGCTGATCTGGATGGGCGCATCGTCAGAGGATTGCGCCGAGCGTCTCCCGAGATCGATTTCCGCACGGCGTTCGAGGCTGATCTCGCGGGTTTGGAAGATCCCGAAGTCTTAGGAATTGCGTCTGAATCGGGGCGAATCCTGGTTAGCCAGGACCGGCGCACGATGCCAGGACACTTTGCTCGTTATATCAACGGAGCTCCGAGTCCCGGAATCGTGCTCATCCGCGAAGCGACGCCCATTTTGACAGCGATAGAAGAACTCGTGCTGATTTGGAGCGCCAGCGAAGGCGGCGAATGGGCGAACCGACTCGTGTGGATTCCCCTTTAAGACTGCCACAAACAGATCTTAGACTTCCCCGTGTTCCTCCGGTTATCCCAGTTGCTCAAACGCATCTCCCGCGCGCAACACCGTCGCATCATCGCCATGCCGGCCCACAATCATCATCCCGATCGGCAAGCCGTCCAGTTTCCCGCACGGCACGCTCAATCCCGGGTGACCCGTCAAATCGAACTGCGGCGTATTGAGCGCGGCTCCGTCCGATAGTTTCAGGCTGGTAGCGAAGTCCACGTCAGTTGGTGGCAGCTTCGGAGGCCGTGCGTCCACGGTCGGCATTACCAGCACATCCACCTGTTCCAGGGCATGATCGTAAGCCGCCCGCACGCTCAGAGCCACGTTCTGGGCGCACGCATAGTACAGGCCGTCCCCTGTGCGATCCAGCATCCTCTCGATCACCAGCCACAACTTCACCTCGGGCGGAAATAAAGCGGCGCGCTCCTGGCGATGCTTCACATAGAACTCGGCCAGCTCGATCTGATAATGCCCTTTCCAGTTCAGGCCCATCGAATCGTGCGCCACCGGCGCCATTGCTGCCGACACAAGGTTCAGGCAATCCAGCGCCAGCGTGGTGTGCTCCTTCACCGAAACCGTGCTGACCGCTGCTCCGGCCCGTTCAAACCGGTGCGCCGCTTCCAGCACCAGCGCATCCACGTCTTTCTCGCCGTCCGGCAGTCCGAATCCTTCCTTCAGGATGCCGATCCGAAGCCCCTTGCCGCCGGCCTCCAGCAAAGTGGTGTAAGGCTGGTGCTGCAACCCTGCATTCTGCCGTGGATCGAGACCGTCAGGACCCGCCAGTGTCTCCAGCATGAGTGCGCAATCATGCACAGTGCGCGCCATCGGACCAACGTGATCGATGGTCATCTCCAGTGGAAAGATGCCGGTGAACGGAACCAGCCCCCAGGTTGGTTTCAGGCCCACGATGCCGCAGAACGCGGAAGGCACACGTATGGAGCCGCCTTCATCGCACCCAACGGCCATATCGACCACATTGGACGCAACCAAAGCCGCACTGCCGCTCGAAGATCCGCCAGTGGTCCGCGTATGATCGTGGGGGTTCAGCACGAAGCCGGTATCGCCGGTGTGGCTTCCGAAACTCATGCAGAAACTCTCGCACACCGACTTGCCGGTGATTTCCGCGCCCGCGTCGAGCAGCCGTGTGACGACAGTTGCGTCGGTCGAAGGAACGAAGCCCTCCAGCACTTTGGAGCCGTTCATCATCGGCAGACCCGCGACGCAGACGTTGTCCTTGATGGCGATTCTTTTGCCGGCAAGCGACCCGGTTGGCGCGCCTTTGATGGACGCAGTCACGTACCAGGCATTGAGCGGATTTTCGGAAGCTGCCGGTCGCGTTGAAGTTCGCGGTCCATACTTCGGCGAGGGCGCCGGCGGAATGGCATTCGACACCCGGTCCGCAGCTTTCAAAAAATCAGCGACGTATGTCTGGATGGCTTTAAGTTCGCTGTCGGAAAGATCGAACCCGACCGTCTTCGCGTCGGCGCGCAAGTCATCGAGTGAGCCAGTTCCGCGACAGCCGACAGCGCTGCCTCCAACGGCGGCGAGCATTCCCGCAATCACTTCACGACGACGCATCGTCCCTCCTCAGTAAATAGCCCAACAGCCCGGGCTGACCAACTCTAGCAAATGTCCATCAGGATCCCGAAAGTACAGGCTGAATCCACCGCGCGGCCAAGTCACGCGGCTTTCGATTGGCACATCGGCCTCGCTGAGGCTCTTGGTCCATTCCTCTTCATCTTCGGCCGCGATGGTGAAAGCCAGATGCGTTTGACCATCGCCATCGTGCGGGGGAAGAACGCCGCCGGAAAACACCATCGGCTCGAGGGTCCCGCGTTTCCGGAACAGCAGCAGCACCTGTTCGCCGCAGACGTTGAGCGCGCAGAAGCGGTCGTCGGAAACCATCTTCTCGAAGCCGAAAAGGCCGGTGTAGAAATGGATGGAGCGGTCCAAGTCATCCACGTAGAGCGAAGTTTCGAGCACGCGACCGATGCTGGGCATGAGTGTAATCCAATGGTACAATCGGAGAGACCTTCAGTTCAGTTTTCCAACCAAAACGAACGGGCGCGTAGCTCAATTGGCAGAGCAAGTGACTCTTAATCACTAGGTTGTAGGTTCGATTCCTACCGCGCTCACCACCCGATTCAATAGGTTAGCGGGAAGTAAAGGGGTGGACGGGCTGTACTTTGGGCTGTACTAACTTGGTCGGTGGCCTCATTCCGGTTTTTTGGGTTCTTTCTTGCCGGATGGCTCAGACGCCTGACGGATATGGTCGTCGAGCACCATGAGGTCCGAAAGCATAAAGTCCCTTACCCTCTGATAGCCGTCGCCACCACTGGGGACGGTCCCATATTGCCGATGCTTTCTCGCGCTGAACAAGATCGCGGTCCAGCGTGAAAGCGAGCTGATGATCGGCCCGGAATACTCCGGGGCATTATCGCGCAAAGTGTCAAGGTGGAGTCCGATCTCGCGCGTGACATGGGGATTCGCGCGTCCGATAGGGTACGTGTGCAAGAGGCCTTCGCGCATGGCGTTGACCGCTTGGCGAGCTGCGCTGTAATCCGGTTGCCACACTTTAAGAGTCTGCTTTCGACTCCCAGCGTACACCCGAGACTCATCGGATCGCTGGACGGGTCAGCAGGCGTTCTTGCAGCCGGACCCCAGGGGGGCGAAAATGCCAAAGCCGGTCGGCCGTGCCCAGGTCCTAGAGGACAATTTTGTCGGGTTCACTGCTTGCAGTCCAAATCGCCGGGCCTCACTAGAAAGGAATGTAGATCATCTCAGTACCTCCCGACACGCTTACAATTTCATATGCCAAGTACGCGTCGTAGCGCTTTTCTGCGGTTGCCTTAACTTGGTTTGCACAAGCCGGGAAAGGGAAAGCGACGTTGACCTGATCCAGTCCAACGTACTGCGGCGACTGTCCGGCCCAGATCGGAGTCTGCCTTAGGGTGTTGAACACTCCATATTGAAGCACGCCGAAACTCACTCCGCTAGGGCTTGCCTGCTCTAGCAACCCGGTTGTAGGGTTTTGAGTTAATCCCGTAAGGCCGGTCATCCACAAGGTAACGAGCTGACCCTCATGCACCGGATTCTCGCTCGTGATTAAGGTACCGGATGAGTCTGTGACTGCCCCTATCCACGATCTCGCTTGGCCGACACCGAGGTACCACGAAAAGCCACAATCTGACGGGTACATCAGGCTCAGGGAAAACAGACAATCGTACCCTGCGATGAAGATGATCGCGCTGTTGATGGTATTTTCGCTACCGCCGCCGACTATACCAAATAGGCCTGGCCCACCAAGGCAATGCTGGTCGATGCAACCAAAAGTGCCGAATCTCTGTCCGTCGCGAATTAGCACAACCCCGACGCTCAGTTGACCGTAAGCTGCGACCGAGATATCAGGTACAACGAAGTTGATCTGAGTCGGACTTACATAGAGCAGGTTTACGGGAATCTCGCAAGGCAAAGTCGTTGGCGGATTCGCACTCGCACACGGGGTATAGATACCGATTACGATGTGGACTTCGACCCCGCCAAGAACGCTCGGCCACGGAGGAGCCGTCGAGACTGCACTATCTGCCAGATTGCTGCCCCAGATCGTTGCTAGGCTTCCGGGCGCGAAGCCGGCATAACCGGGGAGTTGGTCCAGAGAAGGGATTGCTGCGTTGGTGACGTTGCTGATCGAGGGAGCCTGCGCAAGACAGGCACACGCGCTGACGATGACTAAAATGAGGGATTTCAATGTGGCGCTTTTCAGCCGTAAGTATACGCCTTTAAGTTGGTGGCCACTTCCCGAGCCGACGGAAGCTGCCGCCATCGTCGCGGAATCCGTTTCGGCTCAGTCCCGAACTTCTGATAAAATTCGCGCTCACGCTTTATCGCCGCGTCGGTCCGTTCCCGCCAAGCGGCCTCATCGCGGCGGGCCTGAGCGAGTTGCAACTGAACCAGGTGCTCGGCTGGACTACTGAGCGGATCAAGTACTTGACGCGGGGTAGGGGGTGCGGGCGCCGACGGCGCGGTCGATTGCTCGGCTCGCTCTTTGATTCTTTGGCGATTCGTGGCCCTCGCTTTCATAGCGCCACGTTTATAACGGGCGCGGCGCTGCGCATAGGTGAGGCGAGTTGAAAGGCTATCGTTGAAACCGGGGCCGGGGCCTAGCATGGCGGTCGGGCAATCGCTTCGCGGAACATTACGTCCGCCTCGTGGCGCGTGACGCCGTGCGCGACGAGTACCGCCGCCGTCTCACGTGCTGCCTCTCGCGGCCATCCGGCGAGCCGGGCGGTATCGGTAATGTATTGCTTCCGCGCCGCCTCGCAGTCGTCAGGTAAACTTGCCAGCAGTCGGGCCGCGAGCTTTATCAACAGTCGGGCGAGTGATCGGCGCATGTGTTCCCTCTAGAGTCTAGAGCGGTGATACTGTGCAGCCAGCTTTAGGAACTCCCGCCGCTCCAGTTCGACCATGCGGTCGCGGTCGGAAGGTACGCGAGTGTCCGGTACACTGACCCCGGATGCTTCGGCCAGCCGCCGCCGTAACTGTTCCTGCTCCCTAGCGTGGTGGCCGTTAGTTGGACTGGCAGCGAAGCCAGCGAAGACGCCACGGACCGCACCACGCCTATATGCTCGAAGCTGACCTAGCCGCCGGTATTTCTCCAGCACGTCGAGTTGATCGAGTTCCTGATCGTTCACTACTCCCTACCTCCCTTCAAAAAAATCGCCCGGCGCGGGAAAGGAGAGACCGCGCCGGGCAGCACACCAGCAGCGGACCCCGACATGATAGCCGCCAACTGGCTTTTCCGCCCGGCCCGCAACGGCGAGCGGAAAACCTGTTCAAGCCGCTGCACCCGCCGCGCCTGCGGTCACGAGCCTGAGGTTTTTGGCGACAATGCCGCGTT
>CZKS01000080.1_pt1 | contig 11621 bp, 8 predicted proteins | sample 1122221 | NCBI WGS metagenome assembly CZKS01 (sample SAMEA3539301, study PRJEB10725) | soil metagenome | biome: tundra; feature: field; material: soil | place: USA | collected 2010-05 | depth 0.15 m
AAGAAGTCGAGGAAGATGGAATGCGTGCCCGCAGGCACGCCTCATTTATTCCTTGACTTCATCGGCTTCCTTGGATTCCCGGCTATCTTAGCACCCCCATCTTGTCGAGCGGCCAGTAAATGAAAACGGCCTTCCCGTAAATGTAGCGCCGGGGAACCATCCCCCATGCTCGGCTGTCGTTCGAAGAACTGCGGTGATCGCCCAAGACGAAGTACTCATCAGTCGGCACTGTTCTTTCCGCCATCGTGCTTTGATCGCGATACTCTTCCGGCACATAATTCTCCACCAGCGCTTGTCCGTTCACAGTTACCGCGCCCTGGTTCACCTCGACACGATCGCCGGGCACCGCAATTACGCGCTTGATGTAGCTCTTGGTGGGATCGCCGGGGAACCAGAAAACAACAGTATCGCCGCGATCGATTTTGCCGAAATGCAGACGATAAACGAACTTGTTGATGAAGATGCGTTCCTGATCGTCGAGGGTGGGCATCATGCTGGTTCCTTCCACCTTTACCGGCTGATAGAGGAACAGAATTACGATGACAGCCAGAACCACTGAGAAGATCAAGTCACGCGCCCAATGCAGCAGCGCGCCAAGCAAAGAGCGCTTGTGGGGCGCGGAAGCGGTCACGGGTTCAGTTGCGTTGACCTGGTCCATTACTTTCGAGCAATATTCGATCTATTCTTGCATCTCAGGATTGATTGAGGCAACTATCCAATGGACGTTTCAGGCTACCCTGCGGTTGCCGGCGACTCTGGCTTGTCCAATTGCTGCAGGATCAATTTGGCGATCTCCTGCGCGTCGCCGAAGGCTTCGAGGTAAGTTTGAAATTTGCGGTTGAGTTCCAAGGCCTGGTCAGGCGCAAGTCGCGCGCGAACGATCATGTCGCGAATATGCACCGGGTTAGGCAGCACGGCATCCTCCTGCAGCTCATCGAGCGCCGTTTCGGGATCGTAGTGATACATGCGCGGCCTCCTCTTAACATTATCCCGTGTACTACTAGACCTGAAAATCTTTGCAGCCTGCGACGATGTGTGGGTCGGACCCCCTGGTCCGCGGCCGACGCCCCCGTCGGCCCGGTTTTGGTCTGTGGGGCAGGTTGGTGACATCAAGTTGGGAATCGGCGCAAACTGCGCGGGTTAACAACACGCCGCAGGATGCCATCCCAATGTCACTTAGTTTTTGTGACGCCCGGACAAAGTATTGAATCCATTGTGGCGCACGCACTCCTGCGTGCCGCGTCGGCACTCGTGCCGACGCCTGGTTTGCCCGTTGGCGGGGGCTGCGGCGAAACACCGGGCCGCTCTTCAAACAACATAAGTCCTTTAAAATGTTCGTGACATCAAAAACCAAGTGACATTGGGATGCCATCCTGCCCCACAACCGAACTCGGTTAGGGCGCGCAGGCGCCGCGGATGGCTCGCGCGAGTTCTTCTTCTTCGGCCGGGAAGACCGTCCGGAGATCGAATAGCAGCTGGTTTCGCTCGATCCTCGCCACTACCGGCGGATCGCTGAAACGCAGGCGCCGCTCAGCATCCACTACATCCGTGGATTCCACCGCGATCAGCCAGCTACGAAGCGGCTGCTCGGGCGTAGCTCCTCCGCCAATTACCGAGCTTCCTTCCATGACGCGAGCGGAAATGCCATCCAGCCGCGCAGCAAAGCTCAGCGCACGCGCGCGCAGTTCGTCCAGCGGAAATGAAATCATCCGCAGTGCCGGAATCTGATCCCAGCGTTCCAGCAAAAGATTCCGCAATGTCGTCTCCAGCGCCTGATAGATCAGCTTGTCCAGCCGCAGTGCGCGGAACATGGGGTTGCGCCGCAGCCGCGCCACCAGCCGGCGATCACCAGCCAGGATGCCCGCCTGCGGACCGCCCAGCAATTTGTCTCCGCTGAAAGAAACCAGGCTCGCGCCCACGCGAATGCTTTCTGAAACCAGCGGCTCGTCCACACCAAACGCTCGGAGATCCGCAACGCATCCGCTGCCCAGGTCTTCGTACACCGGAACGCTGCGCTCCTGACCCAGCGCCACCAGTTCGCGCAACTCGGGACGCGCCGTAAAGCCTTCCATCCGGAAATTACTGGGGTGCACCCGCAGCAAAAGCCGAGTGCGCTCATTGATGGCATCTCGATAATCCTCAATACGGGTGCGATTGGTGGTTCCAACCTCGCGCAGAATCGCGCCTGAGCGCTGCATGATCTCGGGAATCCTGAACCCATCGCCGATTTCGATCAGCTCGCCGCGCGACACCACCACCTCAAAGCCCGATGCCAGCTCGTTCAGCGCCAGGTAAATCGCCGCGGCGTTGTTGTTGACTGCGATTCCCGGCGCTCCCACCAGCCGCTCCAGCAGTTCGGCTGCATGAACGTCGCGCTTCCCGCGTGCGCCTTGGGCCAGATCGTATTCCAGGTTGGAGTATCCGAATAACGGCTCGAACCGAGCCAATGGAGCGCGGCCCAGGTTGGTGTGTAACACCACACCGGTGGCATTGATCACTCGCCGCAGCGATGGAGTCTCAAATCGGGCCAGATTTCGTTCGACCCGGGCTGCGACGGATTCCCCGCTCAGCGCAACTCCGGCGAGAATCTCGTCGCGCATAGCCTGCAGGGCGCGCCGCACTTCATCTACGATCAGGCTACGCGGAAAGCGGCCTTCCAAATGCGACAGGCCCGCCACCACTTGGTCCACAGCCGGCAGCTCGCGAAGCTGTTCTTTATCCACCAACCCACGATGTTATCCCAGATTCGATGCTACTTCCCGGGCGCCGTTCCATTCTGTGCCACCACTTCTTCCACGACATCCCTGACCACTTCTCTCACCGCCTCTTTCACGGCATTCTTCACGCTTTCTTCCAACACACAAGGATCCACCGCGCGCCAAGCTCTATTTCCCGCAAACTCTGGCTTCCGATGAAGGCCTGATGCCCGTCGCGTATGATGGTCCGCGTGTGCAATCGCATGGGGCCAAGTTTGCGCCAATCCAGTTTGCTGCTCTTCAGCGACAGATGGCCAAGGATTTTAATCTCCACGCCCGCATTGGAAAGATCTTCGAGCAGTCGAATCATGGCTGCGGCGCTGACCTCCGGATCGTAAATCAATAGGCTTTTTTTCGCTCCCTTGATGAAGCTGGAGAGCTGCTTGCGTGCGTTCACGGGACTTACCACGAAGGAGGGAACACCGGCCACGTATGGCTGGCGTTTGGTGTCCGCTTCGAACAGCTTTACAGCTTCCTCAACCAGCTCGGGATTCATGATGACTAAACCGAAGCTCCGGCTATGCTCGATGTCCAGGTAGGTGAAGTTGAACGCCAGTACATAGAGCTCACGGCGGTCAATGATCATAAACTTGCCGTGATAGCGCGCCAGGTCGTCAGCAGAGCGCGCCACCGTGACGCCCGCGGCCAGAAGTCGCATCTCCAACTTCCGCAGGTTCCGCTCTCCACCGCGATTGGTATACGCGATCAGCGCATGAACGAAGACCCCACGGCTCACTGCGCTGGCCAGCGCCTTTTCAACCTCGCTGCGGTCGAAGCGGAAGATGACTATTTCAACGCTCTTCCTGGCATTATTGATGGCCTGCACCAATGGCATCACGCCATCGCCCGGCTGAACGAATAGTTTCACTTTAATTCGCGCTCCTCGAAGTACGGGCCTGATTCGAATGGCACACTTGTTGCTCTTCAGGCTGGTGGCCATTGCTCGGTGGAGGATTCGTATGTACAACAAGAGAAATATTTTGGGCCTGTTTGTTGCGGCGCTGCTTCTCAGTGTTCCGGCTCCCGCCGGCTTGAAAAAACGGGACAAAGACGGGACGAGTGCAGGAGAAATTACCGGGAACGAGCTGGTCAACGTCCTGTGGCGCGAGCCAACCGACATCCGATCCCGCAACTTGTACTACGGTCCTGGCGGCGAGGAACATCAGCCTCACAGCACCTTCACTTTTGAAAAAGAAGATCTGGATGGCACCAACCCGAAGTTCGTGGTTCGAGATGAAAATGGAGTGAAGTGGAAGGTGAAGCTCGGCGCGGAGGCCAAACCCGAGACGGTAGCTTCAAGGCTCGTGTGGGCTGTGGGCTATTACACGAACGAGGATTACTTTCTTCCGGTGCTGCGTGTGAAGGACATGCCCGCACATCTCAAGCGCAGGAGGACCGCTAAGTTTATTGAAGCGGATGGATCTATGCGCAATGTGCGGCTGAAAAGATACCTGGAGGGGGAAAAGAAAGTCGGTAGCTGGAGATGGCGTAACGACCCGTTTGCGGGATCGAGAGAGTACAACGGATTGCGCGTGATGATGGCCGTAATCAACAACTGGGACCTGAAGGACGTGAACAACTCGATTTACGAAGAGAAGCGTTCGCGCGGTGAAGAAGGCAATGAGCGCGTCTACATGATGAGCGATCTGGGAGCCAGCTTCGGATCCTGGGGGTTGGAACGGACCCATGAGGAGTCAAAAGGCAATCTGGATGAGTACACGCGCCATAAGTTCATCAGGAAAATCGGATCCGAATTCGTGGATTTCGAAGTGCCTCACCGGCCCACGCTTCTCTTGCTCCTGAATCCGCACGAATTCTTCATGCGGGTGCACTTGGAATGGATCGGCCGGCATATTCCGCGGACGGATGCCAAATGGATAGGGCAAGAGTTGGCCCAGCTCTCGCCTTCGCAGATCCGTGATGCTTTCCGCTCGGCCGGTTACACTCCGGCGGAAGTGGAAGGATTTTCGATCGTGCTGGAATCCAGGGTCGCTCAGCTGAACAGGTTGTGAGCGAGAGGTGGTAGCGCGCTACCGAACCGCGACCGTAAGGGAGTCGGTGATCGAACTCAGTGAGCTTTTTCCAGATACTTCCCGGTAGAGGTATCCACGAAAACGGAATAATCGCTGGTGTTCACGGATTCACCCCAGATCACGCGCCAAGTCAAGTCGGGAAACCGGCGAGTCTGTTCCATCAGGTACGTGATGGGCTTGTCCGGATTTTTCTTGATATAGTCCGCGCTCTTTTCCGCCGCGACGTCGTAGGCTTGATCGGAATCGGTCTTGATGGCCTCGACAGGAAAGGGGAATGCGCCTCCTTGCGGCCCCGAGTAACCCTCCTCAAGTCCGGCGAAGACCCCCTGATGCAGGTTCCCCTCGGCTTCCACGATTGAGTAAGTGAAGGTCTTGGATTTGGCAAGCGATTGCGATATGAAGACCGCTTCCCACGCGTCTGCCTTGCCCTTCTCGGGTTTGGCCGACAGACGGACGCTTCGCAAGCGCAGAGGTGACGCATCGATCACCCAGGCGCGCGCCATCGGATACATTTTCTGAAAAGCCTGCCGCCCGGTTACCGGCTCGGGCGGTTTCTCGAGTTCCTTGGCTTTCTCGGTTTTGGGCGCATCCGAGCACGCGGAGAGCAGCATCAGGACTGGCAGCAGTAACTGGAGAGAAGAGGTTTTCAGCATCCCTTACATTCTGCCGCAGACAGACGCAAACTCACAACTGACGCCGACTCCCTCGATAGCGTGCATGATAAACTAAGGGCATCGCGTCCACGACCACTTAGTGGAGTTCTGCGCGGTGCAATCAAAACTCTCTTCCCTCTCTATTTGCGCGTTCCTGGTTGTCTCGGCAGCGTACCTGTCCGCCCAAACCCTCGCCACGCACACCTATGGCGGTTCCGGGTCGGATGCCGCAAACGGAGTAACGACCGATTCCGCGGGCAACATATACGTGGTGGGTACCACGACTTCTTTCGACTTACCCTTGCTGAATCCCGCTCAATCCGCGAACTCCGGCACTCAACTCCTGTTTAGTGCCGATGCCGGATCAACCTGGAAACCGCTTGGGAACCTGCCCAACCCGTATACGCAATATCAGGGATCGCAGGCGACCATTGCGGTGGATCCCACCAACGCGGCCGTGTTTTATGCAGGATACAACGGCATGGTCTACAAGACCACGGATAGTGGCGGACATTTCTCGTCCGCCGTTTTGCCTCAGCAGGACTCCTTTCCGGGTACCTCGATTGTAATCGACCCCTCGAATCCCTCCACCTTGTATGCCAACACTGGAGAGGGGCTTCCCGGCGGGCTTTTCAAAAGCACCGATGGCGGCGCCTCTTGGACCACCGCAATGACCCTTGGAATCCCTGCCTCAGTTGCAATCCAGTCATTGGTAATTGACCCCTTCCATCCAGAATCGCTATGGGTTGTAGCGGGAGGCGATGCTTACGTTTCAACCAATGGATCAAACTCCTGGTCACACGTGACTTTGCCCGCACCCGTCGTGAGCGGCACCTTCGGTCTTATTGAGTTCGTTTTCGATTCGGTAACACCAGGCACGCTGTATCTGACCGGACGAGGCTTCGCTGGGCTCTACCTGTTGAAGAGCACGGACGGAGGCGCGAAGTGGATACAAGTGAGCGCTCCCTTCCAAGGCGGGCCACTTGTTGCGGATCCGGTCCGCGCCGGCTACTTGTATGATTTGTCGCCGAGTCCGTCCCCGGACGTGCCCGCACTTTTCTATCGCAGCGCAGATGGAGGCGTTAGCTGGCAGTCCTTTCCGTTTCAAGCCGAATACGCGAGCGTTATCGCAGTGGATCCTGGAAATCCGAACATCATCATCGCGGGATCGTATCGCAGCATCAATGGCGGCGAGACCTGGTCGCCCACCATGGTGTCGCGCGACATTCAGGCCGCTTTCGCACCCACCGGTAAAGATCTGATATATGCCAGCGGGCCGATCACGTCCGACATCTTTCTGGCCAAGTTCGCACCGGACGGAAAGACATTGAAATTCGCAACTTACTTCGGAGGTATGGGAAATGAAACGGCTGCGGGCGTTCAATTGGATGCGTCGGGAAACATCTGGGTCGCCGGCAGCACCAGCTCCTTCGATCTGCCGGTGTCTAAACACGCTCTGCTAAAACAACTGAAAGGCATCTCGAATATTTTCCTGGCTGAATTCAGTCCGCAGGGACAGTTGCTCGCCTCAACCTATCTGGGAGGCTCTGAGGGAGATGCCATCGCAGGGCTGAGGCTAGATGCAAACGGCGACCCCTGGATCTTCAGTCAGACGAGTTCTCCTGACTTCCCGTTCACGAAGGGGCCGCCGCCGGCATTGCAGCCGGGCTTCTATAATCTGTTCCTCACCAAAATCGATTCGTCGGCGTCTCAGGTACTCTATTCCGCCAGCATCCCCGGCCTAAACTTTGCGGGCGGCATGAACATCGATTCGGCCGGCAACATCCTGCTGACTGGCACCACGGCTTCACTGGACTTTCCAGTAACCGCCAACGTGGTCCACGGTAGTTTGCCCCCAGGCCAAAATAATTCTGAACAGGCCTTCGTGATCAAGCTCGATAGCAGCGGAAATACAATTTTCTCGACTTACTTGGGGGGGAGCATAGGGGTGGGTAGCTCAGGGATAGCAGTCCAGTTGCCTTCTGAATCGCCACAAAACAATGGTATCGCTGTCACTACCGACGAATCCGGAATCTACGTCACCGGCCACACATCCACAACTGACTTTCCTACCACGTCCGGTGCGTATCAAACTAAATTGAAGGATGGCTGCACGTATCCCTCGTTGGCCTACGATACCGGACTGATCGGCGTCATATATTCTTACTACTACGACGACGTCTTCATCACCAAGCTCAGCCCCGATGGGAAAACGATGCTGTACTCCACGCTGCTGGGTGGATCCTGTTACGATCGCCCCACCGATATCGCAGTAACTCCGGCGGGCGCCGTCTTCGTAACAGGTGAAACCAATTCGATAGACTTTCCGCTCGTGCGTCCTCAAACAGGGGCTCCGGCGATCCAAAATTATGAGTCGTTCGTCTCGATGATCTCCGCGAACGGAGCCTCTCTGACGTATTCCTCGTACCTCTTGGCCGGTTCCGCGCCCACTCTCGCATTGGGTCCCGACGGAATTCTACATATCGCTGGCGATGTCGGCTTCGATGCTCAGACCATGACCTACGGCGGCTTTCCGTTGCCGCCGCCAAATCCCATGACGAAGGCCTACCTCGCGGGCCTAAATGTATCCGCCACCCCGGCCGGGCTGAACTTGACCGGCACTGTGAACGATTTCAGTCTGCTGCCCGGTCCCATCGCGCCCGGTGAAATCATCGCGCTCACCGTGCCCGATTTCAAACCTGCTCAAGATATCAATGTGGGAATCAACGAACGGCTCCCGCTCGGCACAACGCTTGGTGGCACCCAGGTTCTCTTCGACGGGAAGCCGGCCCAAGTGATGAGCATTGCGCATGGAAAGATTGTTTCGATCGCGCCCCAGGATTTAGGGACCAACCAAAGCACCACGATTCAGGTGAATGCCAATGGAACTCTCTCCAATACTTTGGATGTGGACGTGGCGGCCACTGCGCTGGGCCTGCTGTCGGCCGACGGTTCCGGGACGGGACTCGCAAACGCGCGCAATCAGGACGGCACGTTGAACTCTGCGTCCAATCCGGCGAAACGGGGAACTACGGTAACGATCTACTTCACCGGAGCTGGCGTGCCCCCCGCGGCCGTCACTCTTAACTTCCCGGACATCGTAAGAATCGCTCCTCTGCGAGGTTTCGTTCCAGGCATTTATGCCGCCAACTTCCGGGCGCCAACCGAGTTGAGTTATACATCGCCGCTGAGCGTAACACTATCTTCCGCGAGCTCCAGCAGCCAAGCTCTGGTGGTTTATATCAAGTAACGCAGCGTTCAAGATGGGGCTGCTTGAGGAGGCTATAATGGCCGTAGCCGGGGAGATCTAATGCAAACCCAATTCTTTCGTCGCTGCCTGTTCGGGCTGGCGCTATGTACCGGTGTGTACTGGCAAGGTTTGTTCGGACAAGGCACCAGGACGCCAGCGGGCGGCGCTGGTGGGACAGGCAGCCGGGGCTCGTCGCTGCCAAACGGTCAACCCAACACCGTCCCCACAACTCCGGACTTTTCACAGCATCCATTGTTCCTGTCCGGAAAAGTAAGCATGGAAGATGGGACCGCTCCGCCGGATTCCACGACGATACAACTGGTCTGTCATTCCTCGCCCCGGTCGATCGGCCGCACCGACTCGAAAGGCGGCTTCAGCATCGATCTCAATAATCGCGCGGCCATGATGAATGTGGCTGACGCAAGTGAGAACTCACAGGGTTCGTATGGGGGTGCTGGCCCCGTTGGCCCCTCTAACAACGGATTCTCGAGCACTGTCGCCTCCGCCACAGGATCAGGGCCGACGCAGGGCGTCATAGGCGATCGCGACCTGATGGGTTGCGATCTGCAAGCGTCCCTTCCAGGCTTCCGATCCGACGTTTTGCATCTCAGCAACCGCAGATCACTGGATGATCCGAATGTCGGAACCCTGATCATGCACCGGCTCGCCAATGTGGAAGGGACCACCATCAGCGTCACTAGCGCCCTGGCCCCCAAAGACGCGAAGAAAGCCATGGAAAAAGGACAGAACGCCCTGAAAAAAGAGAAGTGGGACGATGCCCGGAAGGAATTCCAGAAGGCCGTGGAGATTTACCCCAAGTACGCGGTTGCCTGGGCGGAACTCGGACGCGTGCAGGAACGTCTGAATGATCCGGATGGAGCGCGCAAGTCTTTCGCCATGGCATTGGAGGCTGATGGGAAGTTGGTTACACCATACCTGGAGTTGGCTACGATGGCCTCACGCGAGGAGAAATGGCAGGAGGTCTCCGGCTATACGGATCGCGCGTTGAAGCTCAATCCCGTGGACTTTCCGCAAGCGTACTTACTGAACGCAATGAGCAATTTTTATCTGAAGAGAATGGATATCGCCGAAAAGAGCGCCCGTGAAGGGATAGATCATGACGGGGAGCACCGTTTTCCTAAAATGAACGAGGTGTTGGGCGCCGTGTTGCTGGAGAAGAAAGACTTCGCGGGCGCTGCCGAACAGTATCGGAAGTATTTGCGTTATGCCCCCGAGGGCTCCAATACAGCGATGGCCAGAAAGCAACTCGCCGATATAGAGAGGTCTCTCTCTCCGGAGGCAAAAAAGCAGTAGGCAGAAGGCAGGCGGCAGAAGGCAGAAGGCAGAAGGCAGGAGGCAGGAGGCAGCGGCCGCGTTGACAGGGCGCTTGCTGCTTGCTGCTTTCTGCTTACTGCCTTCTGGCCCCGGTCCAGTACCAGGTACGGTTCAACCTGAAAGTACCGTTGTTCCGGTTGCCCCTTGCGGTGAAGACTGGTTACTGGCAGATTCATGGAACGAGCCGACCTCGAGCAATGGAAGGCCCGAGAAGTCGCTCGACTTCTTCGGCTGGTTGAAACCGAACGCCGTTACTATCAGGAAATTGCTGCCTCCATTCCGGTTGGGCTGCTGGTGCTTTCGCCGGATCTGGCCATTGTCTCCGCCAACCGGGCCATCCGGAAGATGTTCCGGCTTACCGCCTCGCCGCTACGATCGCGCCTGGATACGCTGTTGCCCGCCTGGGTGCTGGACCGCGTCACAGAAGTCCTGAAAACCAGCGCGCCTCAAACCAACATTCTGGTATCGGAGCCCAAGGCCGGCCGCCGTTTTCGGATCGGGATTCTGCCTATCCATAGCTGGGATGATGAATCCTCGCCGGAAGCCCTGATCAGCATTGAAGACTTAACGGGGCTAAGAGATGTGGCAGATGTGGAAGTACCGGTACCGTCCAGCAGTACTGGCTCTGAACTCGACAACCTGAACGCCGTAGTCTGGACGCTTGACTTGGCCAGCAACAGCTTCCTGTTCGTAACTCAGAACGCAAGGCGATTGCTGGGCTATCCGATTCAGCATTGGACCAACAACGCATCGTTTTGGACGGATCGAGTGCATGCGGCCGACCGCGAGTGGGTAACCCAAGCGTACCGGCAAGCTATCCAGCGCGGCGAAGCGCACTCTTCGGAGTTTCGAGCCGTGACCGCGGATGGCCGTGTGCTGTGGCTTCGAGAAAGCGCTCAACTGCTCACCGATGCCCAGGGCCGTCCACGTTATTTAACCGGCATTGCGTTGGACGTCACGGAACGGCGCTTGTTACAGGACCAGTTGGTACAGTCCGAGCGCGTGCAAGCAGTTTCCAAGCTGGCAGGCCGGATGGCGCACGATCTGAACAACATGCTCATGATTGTGACGGGGCACAGCGAAGAGCTGCTGAACAGCCTTCCGGCGAATAGTCCTCTGCGTGCTGACGTGCAAGAGATCCTGAACGCTACGGAGCGCATGAGTGGACTGACGGGTCATCTGCTGGCCTTCACACGGCGGCAGAGCAGCACGGCCAGCGCGATTGATCTCCACGCGGTTCTTGGCGCGGTGGAGCAGCGTTTGGGCCTTCAGTTCAAGCTTTCCACACAAGCGAATGTTGTGAGAAATGTTGTGAGAGCAGACGCCGAGCGGCTGGAGCAACTTGTGACGTCGCTCATCGAGCATGAGCACCCGGTTGCCATCGAGACTTCGTACCTGGAGATCAAAGAGGATTTGAGGCAGGCGGGGGAATCGTTGCGGCCGGGCGCGTACGGCGTGATTGCCATCACTCTAGCTGACCGTGCATTTGATCCGGACGCGAAAGGCAGTTGGTTTGAGGCTGTTCTGCCGGAAAAAAACGCTGCGGACGATTGGCCATCCAATGTGACGCGTGCCTACGGGATTGTCCGGCAGT
>CZKS01000379.1_pt1 | contig 11621 bp, 9 predicted proteins | sample 1122221 | NCBI WGS metagenome assembly CZKS01 (sample SAMEA3539301, study PRJEB10725) | soil metagenome | biome: tundra; feature: field; material: soil | place: USA | collected 2010-05 | depth 0.15 m
GGTTTCGCGCTGGAAATCGTAGTAGAAACCGGTGTCGGTGGGCGGACCGATGCCGAGCTTGGTCTCCGGAAACAGTTCGAGCACGGCGGCCGCCAAGAGGTGCGCCGTGGAGTGCCGGTAGACATTGAGTGCCTCAGGATTTCTGGACGTGAGGATCTCGAGCTTCGCGTCGCCTTCGAGCGGCCGTGTGAGATCCCACATTTCACCGTTCACGCGCGCCACCACCGCGTCGTCGGCCAGGCGCTGGCCAATGGACTTGGCGATATCCAGTGGACGGCTCCCGGCCGGAGCGGGCTTCTGGCTGCCATCGGGCAGGGTTATTGTAATGCTGTCGCTCATTAAATTTCAGGGTAGCAGGAGGTGGGTGGTGGGCGGTAGGTGGGTTGCAGTTCGAGAGGCATCGAAGGGTCGATCACTCTGCTGGTTCCGGCTCGGAGTCGTGGCCGGACCCCTTCTGCTAATCTGGTCTGCCCAGGTGCTTGTTTGGCGCGTCCGGATTCATGGTCCTTCGATTGAGATCGATCTCTTCGTGGAACTTTAACGCGGCAGATCGCAGACCTATCAAAAATGGAACGCGTGCGCGGTCGAATTTTAGTGGCCTTTAGAGATGGCTCTGAGCGACAGATCCCAGCGATCGTGGGCGACCTGGACCGACTGGTCAGTGAACTCGCATCTCAGCGTGGTGACCGCGTGGACTGACCAGATTGTGGTGAGTTCGCATATCATCAGCGAATTTACCTGGGCGCGGCCTTAAGCTGGAAGCGCACGCCCTCGCGACGCTGCAGAAAGCTGACTACCTGGAGCAGATTTTCCGCGCGGGGATTGCCCCTAGGTCCAAGCATACGCATGAGGCTCTTCGACGGAATCCGCGTGGCCTCGGCGACCTCCGTAAAGCCGACTGTCGCATTGATGTAATCGCGCAAGATCGTCTTGGCTGCGGCGATGTCGCCAGTGATCATGGACTCGATCCCTTCGCGCAAGAGCTCTTTACGAAACTTGGGATCGCGTTGAACGCGGGCGCGGATTGTCTCTTTGAAATCACGAGTCAGGGGCATGGTGGTTCTTCTGCTTCTCCGTTTGTAGTCTTGCCAGTTGGCAAGAGCGGCGTCTTTCCCAAAATAAATACGGTAGCCGGGCCCAAAGTCGCCGCAGCCTGCGCGTTCAGGTGGTCGAACCAGGCGGCATAGGGGCTTCGCCCTTTGAGGTCGAGATACTCCCGAACGTCGATCACTAACAATAGTAACATATGAGTTACTATTGTCAAGAGATTGACAAGACAGAGTCTTGTCCTACGTCTGCGCTAACGCTATTCTGAGAAGGAACGGCAATGACGAAAGCTTACGAACGCTGGATACGTTCCTGGGAAGACCGGTTGTGCAACCGCGCCACCAATCGCGTGGTTCGTCATTTCGAATGGGGGCTGGACTGGACGCGGCATTGGCCCAGCGCCCAACGGCATCCCAAGAACGGAGAGACGCCCGAGGATTACCTCTTCAAGCTGAATCAGGCCGCGCTGCTGGATAGCGATGAATTCTTCGGCTACGAACGCCCCCGGGACTTCCGGCTGGACGACGGCATGTTACGTTTTCACTCACCGGTGGCGTCGCCGTATCCAGAGAACAACGTGGTCCACGCCAAGTGGTTTCCGGCGCAAGATCGCAATAGGGCCGTGGTGGTGCTGCCGCACTGGAATTGCCCCGCCGACGCGCACTACGGGCTTTGTCGCGGACTTCAGCGGCTGGGTATTTCCAGTCTTCGGCTCAGCCTGCCGTACCACGACTATCGAATGCCTCCCGAGCTACAGCGCGCCGATTACGCCATGTCCGCCAACGTGTGCCGCACCATTGATGCCACCCGTCAGGCGGTGATCGACGTCCGCTGCTGCTTTGACTGGCTGGAGGAACAGGGCTTCGAACGCCTGGGCATCGTTGGAACCAGCCTGGGAAGCTCCTACGCGTGTCTTGCGAGCGCGCACGATCCGCGCATTGCGGTGAACGTTTTCAATCATTGCTCAACGTATGTTGCCGATGTGGTCTGGACCGGGCTCTCCACGCAACACGTGCGGAAGAGCTTGGAAGAACATCTGGACCTGGATCGGCTGCGTGAAGCTTGGAGGGCCATCAGCCCGATCAGCTATTTGGAAAAATTCGCGGCGCGGGAACACAAGTCGTTGTTCATCTACGCGGCTTACGATTCCACCTTTCTGCCGCACTTGTCCAAGGACATCGTCACCAGAGTGGGTGAGCTGGGAGTGGATCACAAGGTAGTGGTTTTGCCGTGCGGCCACTACACGCTGGGCGAGACTCCGTTCAAGTTTATCGATGGATTTCATATCTGCAAGTTCCTTACGAAAAACTTGTAGTTTTTCGGTTCTTCAGTTCTTCGGTTCTTCGGTTCTTCAGTTCGGTTAATTCGGTTGCACGGTTGCGCATGAGCGGTCGTGACAGCGAACCGAGGAACCGAAGAACCGAGGAACCGAAGAACCCTCAACCGAAGAACTTATCCTTGGTATAACAGATCGGGTCTAGTTTGCACTCCACGCAGCGTGGTTTTCTTGCGATGCATAGGGCGCGGCCGTGGAAGATTAGCTGGAGCGGGAAGGCGATCCATTTCTCCTTGGGGATGATCTTCATCAGATCCTGCTCGATCTTGACTGGATTGGTTTGTTTGGTTAGATCCAGCCGCCGCGAAAGGCGCTGGACATGCGTGTCCACTACTACTCCCGCCGGGATTCCGTAGTAACCACCCAGCACCACGTTCGCTGTTTTCCGGGCCGCGCCGGGGACGGTGAGCAACTCTTCCATGGTCTTGGGAACTTCGCCGCCGAAATCCGCGAGAATCTTGCGCGCGGCGCCGATCAGAGACTTCGACTTGTTGTTGAAGAATCCCGTGGAGCGGATGTCTTTCCCCAGCTCGGCCTGATTTGCGTTGGCAAAATCGGTGATGGTTGGGTATTTAGCGAAAAGGCCCGGCGTCACTTCATTGACGCGTTTGTCGGTGCATTGCGCCGATAGAATAGTGGCTACCAAAAGCTCCCACGCATCGCGATGGAGGAGCGGGATCTTCGGGTTCGCGTACATCTCATCGAGCAGCTTGATTAGCTTGGCGACTCGAGCCGCGCGCTCGCCAGCCGTCTTGGGGCGGGGAACCAGCTTGGGCGGCGTGGCCTTTTTTGCAACACTGGTATTATCTCTTCTCGCCAAAATCTCCTGCTATGCCTCGCCGCTATCATCGCATTTGGCGGATGCCTGTGGGGCTCGTTTCATTTTGACGATTATTCGCTTCTGGCAGGCGAGCTCTGGCGGCCGCTCGAGATACGGCCTCTCACTTACCTGACATTCTGGATCAACCACTGGCTGGGTGACGGAAATCCGGCGGGCTATCACGCGGTCAACCTGGCTCTGCATCTCGCCGCGATCCTGCTTCTGTGGGACGCGCTGGGCCCGCTCCTTCCGCTCAACGCTAGACTCATCGCCACCGCGATCTTCGCCGTGCATCCGTTTCAGGCTGAACCGGTGAACTACATTTTCGCGCGCAGCACGCTGCTGGCGACGGTTCTTTGTCTCGCCGCGTTTCGAAGTTGGACACGGCGGCGACGCTGGTGGGCCGTGGCATGGTTCGCCGCCGCGTTGCTCGCGAAGGAAGAATGCGTCGCGTTTCCCGTGTTCCTGCTGCTGCTCTCGTTGCCGCTCTCGCGCAAATCGAAAGAGCTTCCTCCGGTCGCCGCCATGTTTGCGCTTTCGTTTGCCGCCGGACTTCGGGTATTACTTGCCGTCCAAACCACGCCAGGTTCAGGCGCCGGTGCGCAGGCCGCAGTTAGCTGGCAAACGTATTTGCTGACCGAAGGCGAAGTGATTCTGCGCTACCTCCGGATGCTGCTGCTTCCGTGGGGATTCACGGTGGATCCCGATATTTCGGTTCCTCCGTTCTGGTTGGGCGCACTGGCTTGGATCGCGGTGCTCGGCTTGGCCTGGCTCGCCTGGCGCACGCTGAATCGATCGCGAGCCGGAGTCTGGTTCATTGGCGGATTGGTCCTGCTGCTTCCCAGTTCGTCGATTTTTCCCGCGAATGATCTGGCAGCGGACTACAGAATGTACTTGCCGATGATCGGATTCGCGGCCTCGATCGGTGTGTTGCTGGCGCGTGCGCGGCCGATTTATCTTGCGGCTGCGATGCTCGTGCTGGCATTCTTCAGTTTTGTTCGAACCGCTGCGTGGCAAACGGAGGAATCTCTGTGGGCCGATGCCGTTCAAAAGTCGCCGGCGAAAGTGCGGCCGAGAATCCAGCTGGCGCGGGCGGTTGAACCCAATCGCGCTCTCGAAATGTTGGAGCAAGCGCAGCGTATGGCGCCGGATGATCCGCAGATTCCTTCTGAAGAAGGGAGGGTCTATCTGGGCCTGGGAAACCCTGGGCAAGCGCTAGTGGAGTTCGGCCGGACGCTGGCTCTGACTCCTCGGAGCGCGGATGCGTTCAACAACCGTGGAGCGGCCTTGCTTGGCCTCAATCAAAGAGACGCGGCCATGCAGGATTTCGAACGCGCGCTGGCTCTGGACCCCTGCCAGTTCAACGCGCGGTTGAATTTGCGGCATCTTGGAGTTTTCGTCCCAACGCCAGCGCGGTGCAAGCTGACCGCAGAGCAAAAGTCAGCGCTGGAAGGCACCGGTCGCTAACGCTCGCGGCTCGGTAGGGAGCCGGTGATCAATTCTGCGTCCCCACTTGAACGTCAGTGCGCAGATACTCCCAATCCGGAATCGCCGAGGAGCGCAACTGGGAATCGAGGTCTGTGCGAATCTCTTTGGACTGATGCGGCCCCAAAGACGGTACCACGGCCGAAACGGTGAACAGCGGCGCGGCGCCGGCCGGGTCGGTGGATGATCTGACCGCTATGCGGATCGTCATGTCCGAAATCTGACTGGCGGAGTGATTGACCACAATATATTGCACCTGCGACCTGTGATTGAGATCGGCCACTACTCTGAGACCCGTGACCTCCACGAACCTGGCGAACGGGTGCTGTTCGAACGCAGGGGTGGCCGGAGCGCTGGCTACCACTTGGTTGGGCGTCGGAGCAACCGCTGCCTTTGCCTCGCGCTTGGTCACCAGATGCTGCGTGATAACTGCAACAACCAGGAACAAGCTAGTAGCAATCACCACGCTGGTGATCCAGGCCGGCAGTCCGATTCCTTTTTTCGACCCAGTGTGCTCGCCGCGCGGCGCTTCGATGAAGTTGCGCAACTCTGGTGGCAGGCATGGCCCGGCGAGCGGTAGTTTCTGCGGAGGCGCGGTGGCCGAGTCGCACTTCCGATCGGACGGTTTGCGGGCCGGGAGCACCGGGCGCGGTGTTTTCGACCATTCGAAGTCCGGCGGCGCGGGCGCTTCCAGGATGTTCGCCGGAGCAGGCAGCAGCGCAAGTTTCGGGCGTACTTGAAACGTGACGACGATCGCCTGGATCTTCGATTCATCAGCATCCAGCCCCAACTTGATCTCATCAAGGACGGCCTCGGCTTGAAGTTGGAATGCTTCGGACAGCGCCTCAGATTGGTCCGCGAATCCGGCCGCAGCACAGAACGGTTCGGGCACGATTGCCAGCTTGGGAAATTGCAGTTTCGCTGCTCGGAACGGTCCTGATTCCAAGACTCGAGGCGCGGCTGCGGCGAGCGGTGATAGCACGGCAGCGAGTGTTCCACCGCGGATGCGTGGCGCGGTTTTCATGGAGGGCGCCGCAGTGGGCGAGAGCCTCACCATTTTTGGGGCTGGCGCTGGGAACAGTGCCGGCTCCGCCACGGGTGGCGCGGTTCGCGTGGGTGGTTGCGCGATGGCCAGCTTCGCAGGTTCAATGCGTGGTGCATTTCTCGATGGAGGTTTCGGTGGAATGGCCAGCTCCACCAATTTGAGAGCAGGTACAGCAAGCCCTACGGGTTCCGTCTTCGGCAGCGGCGCCACAGCGGGCGCTTCGGGAGTTGGCAAGTTCTGAGATTCAACTGGGGCAGCGGTTTTGGCAAGGGGTCTGGCCGCGATCCGAAGCTCAGCGATTTGGGCCACCCGCGCCAGGAACGGGTTGGGCTTGGCTGCCGTCAGCGGCTCTGAGGCAGGCGGCGGCACGGCCACCGGGTTTCTGGACTCGACCAGCGCCGCGCTCATCCCAGAAGGAGCGAGGGGTACGGCCAACTCAACGAATGTGGGGGGTGCGGGAAGCGCCGCAGGTTCCGTTGGTGGCTCCGCAGTGGGTAGGTTCAAGAGTGCAATGGGCGGAGCTGGAGCAGCCTTCGCCGACTCCACCAGCGGACGCACCAGAGAATCGATCGTTTCACCGGCTGGAATGGCGGGATCTTCCTCGGCTATTACGGCAGTCTCCGTGGCCACTGACGAGTGTCCGTTGGTCAAGCCAAAGAGTAGGTACTGCTCCGGCGCGGCAGCGAGCAGCGGCACTGCAGGAACGGCCCGTAGCTGCTCCACCATCGACAATACTCCGTTGGTGACGGACAATGCTCCGTTGGTGACCCCGGCGTGCCCCTGCGCACAGGAGGGGCATTCCCGCACAGCTGGCGAACAGTCGCGCCCGCAATCGGGACAGATCCAGCACAACATATACTAACTGTAGGCGGAAAGTGCTTCTGGATCTGTCGGGGACTCACCCTACCTAACCCTAGGTACGGGCCTTACGTTGCTAAATCACTGCACCTAAAGGGCATCCTGAACAGGAAACTATACTGATAAGTAAGTGCAGTTCTATCACCGATCGCGCACTAGACCTCGACGCCTCGGAGTACTGGCAGGCGGTTTTAATCCACCGACGGTGGCGCACCTAGCGTTGGCGGCTGCCTCACGCGCTCACGTCGACGAGATCCTTTGCGTGGTGCCACGCGCGTTTCCTCATAAAGAATACTTCGGAGCCACACTCGAGCAGCGCATCGAAATGCTGGTATCGCTGGACATGACTATGCCCGGATCAATCGCCACGACTGAGCAAGGATTGTTAATCGACATTGCACGGGAGTGTCAGGCGGAATTCGGCGAAGCGACGCGCCTCTACTTCCTCTGCGGGCGCGATGCCGCCGAACGCGTCCTTACCTGGGATTATGGACGGGCGGGCGTGGTCGAGGAGATGCTGAATCAGTTTGAGCTGCTGGTGGCGTCGCGGAGCGGCGATTTCGTGCCCCCACCTGAATTTGAACGCCGTATACATCCGCTCGCCATGACGCCTGGGCACGACCAGGTTTCGTCCACCGAAGTGCGGGAGAGAATCGCCCGAGGCGAACCTTGGGAACACCTGGTGCCTAAGAGCATCGTCGAACGGGTACGCGAGATCTATTCGTGAAGACTGGTGTCCAGGAACGCGCGCAACCTGTGGCTGCGGCTGGGATGACGCAGTTTGCGGAGGGCCTTGGCTTCGATCTGGCGAATGCGCTCGCGCGTGACGGCGAAGTGTTGGCCGACTTCTTCGAGTGTGTGCTCGCTTCCATCCTGCAGCCCGAACCGCATCTTGATTATTTTTTCCTCGCGCGGGCTGAGAGTTTTCAAAACTTCCGCGGTCTGTTCGCGTAAGTTCAGGTTGATCACCGCCTCGGACGGCGACACCACGCGCCGGTCGACGATGAAATCGCCCAGATGGGACTCTTCTTCCTCACCCACTGGAGTTTCGAGCGAAATCGGCTCCTGGGCGATACGCAGCACTTTGCGCACCTTGCCCACGGGTAGCTCCATTTTTACCGACAGCTCTTCGGTAGTTGGCTCCCGGCCGAGCTCCTGCTGAAGCTGGCGCTGCGTGCGCACCAGTTTGTTGATGGTCTCGATCATGTGCACCGGGATGCGAATAGTGCGCGCCTGATCCGCGATGGCGCGCGTGATGGCCTGCCGCACCCACCAGGTGGCGTATGTGGAAAACTTGTAGCCGCGCCGGTAATCGAACTTGTCCACCGCTTTCATCAGCCCAATGTTGCCTTCCTGGATCAGATCCAGGAATTGCAGCCCGCGATTGGTGTAGCGCTTGGCGATGGACACCACCAAACGCAGGTTGGCCTCGATCAATTGCTTCTTGGCGGACTCGGCTTCCTGCTCACCGCGCTCGACAATCTGGAGCGTGCGCCGAAGCTCGGTGGAACTTGCTCCGCATTCTTCTTCGAGCTGTTGGATGCGCTGGCTGGACTGCCGGAGTTCTTTGCGCAGATCGCGCGTAGGCCCGCTGCCATGCGCGGGCTCTTCGAGCTTACGCTGTATCCTGGCGATCTCGCGCTCGAGCGGCTTTAGTTCATCCACGGCGCGGCGCAACCGGCCGGCCAAGCTGCGGCGGACGCCGATGCTGAAGGCGATGTCGCGAATGATGCGCGAAATCTCAACCATGTTCCGCGCCAGCGCGTAGCGGAGGCTGCGGTGCTGCTTCGGCTTCATCTGCCGCGAGACGGCTTGCAGCTTCTGCCGGTGCTGCTGCGTCTTCTTGTAATACTTTTCAATCTCGTCGATCTTGGCCACCAGATCGTCATGCTGGACGGTGAAGTCCTCATCGGTGATCACGAATTCCGGCAGAACCAAAATGTCCTTGACGGAATTGACACCGTGCCGCAGGTCATCCCCCAACTGGATGATTTCCCGGATCACCAGAGGAGAACGCGAGAGCGCTTTGCGGACCGCCCATTGGCCGCGCTCGTTGCGTTTGGCAAGCTCGATCTCGCCTTCGCGCGTGAGCAGCGGGACCGTACCCATTTCGCGCAGGTACATGCGAACCGGGTCATTCGTTTTGTCACCGGCGTCCTGGGCCAGCTCCAGATCGGCTAAATCGTCCGGTTCTTCTTTTTTCTCGAAGTCGAGCTTGGGCTCTTCCAGGATCTCGACGCCAGCGCTGTCGAGGTCGGAGAGTAGATCTTCGAACTCGCGGCCGGAGGAGGGAAAATCCTCGGCCAGCAGCTCATTCACTTCGTCGTAGAGAACGAAACCTTTTTCCTTGCCCACTTCCATGAGTTGCTTCAGCCGCCCGTACTTTTCATCGGTAGCCACTGGTACCCCATTAACCCAGCGATTCGTAGCCCTGATTCCATTTAGTGTACAACATCGCTTGAACGCTCTTAGGCCAGGTGAATCTCATAATTGATGTGACTGCTCACGGCGAGACCGGCGATCGAGTTCCTGAGCCAGCCGCATGACTTCGTCGAGATTGCCATCTCGCTCGGCGGTTTTGATCCGGGCGCGCAACGCAGCCACTTCGGATTTCGGATCTTGCGCTTTCAGGGCAAGCAGACAGTCCTGCGCCTGTGTAGCAGCCTTCTCCTCCTCTAGCATTTCATCGGCAAAAACTGATGAGTCCAATAGACCCCGGTCGGCCTCGGAAAGTCGCCCTTCCAGGTCCGAGAGACGAAACTCTGTACTGTCCGTATGTAGCGCAAATAAAGCCCTAAACACGTTTTTGGTAACGAAACGGTCTACCACTATCATCTCGCTTAAGGGAGGGATAACGGCATCGCGCGCCGCTTGGCTGACCAGCAGGGAATTGAGCAAGAGACGCTCGTAGGGAGGGACCTGAGGCGAGTGACTCACCTGGCGCCGCTCTTCAGAACCCTTAGCGAAATAGTCGCGGACCAGCTTCTCATCCACGCCCAAATAGTCGGCTACATCGTTGGCCACTGCGAAGCGTTCCAGGCGGTCCGAGATGCGTTGGATGGCGGGCGCCACGAATTTGAATCCTTCCAGGCGCCCTTCCACGGTACGCATGTCGAATTTCTTCCGGGCGCGGTCGGCCAGCCAATGGAAGTACGCGGGAGCTTTCTCCAGCCGGTTCCTGTAGGCCTCGGCGCCAACTTCTTTCACGTATTCATCCGGATCCAGATCGCCTTCGAGTTCGAGGACGCGTACGTGCATACCTTCGTCCAAGAGCATCTGGATGGACTTTTCAGCCGCATTCGCGCCCGCGGTGTCTGGATCGAAATTCACAACAATCCGGTCGGAGTGACGCTTGACCGCCCGCACCTGGTTATTGGTGAGAGCCGTGCCGCAGCTCGCCACTATGTTGCGTACGCCGGCGGAATAGACGCCGATCACGTCCATGTATCCTTCCACCAGGACTGAATAGCCGGATTTGTATACGGCATCCTTGGCGCGGTGGAGGTTGTACAGCACATTCCGTTTCGTGTACAGCGGCGAATCGGAGGAGTTCAGATACTTGCGCTCTTCGCCCGATTTCATTGCGCGGCCACCGAAGGCAATCACTTTGCCGGATTCATTGTGAATCGGGAACATCAATCTACCGCGAAAAAAGTCGAAGAATCCGCTGCCATCCTGCCGCTTCAGCACCAACCCGGATGCTTCTAAAGTTTCGGGAGCGAATCGTCCCTCGAAGCGCCGTGTTAGCTGTTGACCCGATGCTTCTGAAACACCCAGTCCGAATTCTTCTATCTGCTCCGGTGTGACGCCGCGGCTGGCCAGGTAGTTTCGCGCTTCAGTACCAGCCGGACCTTTGAGATTGGCGTGAAAAGTGCTCGCGGCGATCTCGTGCATCTCAAACAGCGCCCCGCGCAGTTTGGAATCGGGATCCGAATACTCCCGCTTCGGCATCGCGATGCCATTCGTTTCAGCCAGTAGCTTGAGCGCTTCAAAGAAGCTGATGCGCTCCAGCTCCATGACGAAATTGAGCACATCGCCACCCACGCCGCAGCCGAAGCATTTATAGCGCTGCATGGTGGCGTTGACGTTGAACGACGGCGTCTTCTCAGTGTGGAATGGACACAGCCCCAGGTACCGGCCGGTGCTACCCATGCGTTTCAGTTTCACGCCGTAGCCCTGGATGGTTTTGACGATGTCGACGGAAGATTTAAGTTGCTCGACGAAATCCATCAAAAACTCGTTTCTGGTTTCTCGTTTCTCGTTTCTCGTTCTTGGGACACGGCAGTTCTGGCGGGGGAGTCGATCTTATGTTGACACAATATCGACTGCCGTGGCGCACGAACGAGAAACGAGAAACCAGAAACGGTTTTTTATCTTTTCCAAACCGCCGCGTGCAACTTCGCCGGCAGTTGCGCTTCTTTCAGATCCAGATCGTCGCCCTTCACTGGAATAACCACTTCAAGCGGGTTTGGCGGTGACGGGAAGTCTTGCGTGAACGATATCCGGATGGTTGGGGATGGGTTCAGCGTTACGGAAAGCGTTCGTGTAACGTCGGCGAACGATCGCAGAAGCCGGGCCTGTTGGCGATCGTCGGAGGTCAGCAGAATTTCGTGCATCACGCGGGAATCGGAGGCGTACGTTAACACGCCGATGACATTCGGCTGCCTCAGGCGCGCATCTTTGGTGTCGTCCGGCGGCACTTCCAGCCCAACGTAACGCGTGGTTACGGTTTCCCTTGAAATGGAGAAGCTCTCGAGCGGCACGTATGTATCAAACAGATGCTGGCCGTTGCCGAGTTTGTACACGGACCACCATTCCACTTCCTCGAGGCCGCGCGACACCACAAAAAGCGCGTTGTCCTTGGTGTTAGCTTCATTTCCCTCAACGTTCAGGGTGTATAAGGATCTCTGGCGCAGATCGTCACCCAGGCGCCAGGCTTCGAGCGAGACATTGGCCTCCATCCCAATGTCGCCCAGAACTTCCTTGGAGCGGATGGTCTTGCGCAGCAGCAGGCGATCGGTCGGGGCGCG
>CZKS01000756.1_pt1 | contig 11220 bp, 11 predicted proteins | sample 1122221 | NCBI WGS metagenome assembly CZKS01 (sample SAMEA3539301, study PRJEB10725) | soil metagenome | biome: tundra; feature: field; material: soil | place: USA | collected 2010-05 | depth 0.15 m
GTCGGTGGGAACTATCGCGGGCGGAGTTTATACGGCGCCCGCCACTATCGCTTCCGCACAAACGGTGACCGTGACAGCCACCAGCGCGGCAGATCCTGCCAAGACAGCCAGCGCAACGATATCACTGGTTCCACCAGCTCCGGCAGTCACCATTTCAGTGACGCCATCCAGCGCTTCACTCACCGGCGGGCAATCGGTGACATTCGCGCCCACGGTCACCAGTTCGAGCAACACCGCTGTGAATTGGAGCCTGTCGCCTGCGGCTGGAACAGTGACGAATGGCGTCTACACCGCCCCTTCGCTGATCTCGCTGCAACAGACCGTCACGGTGGCAGCCGCCAGCGCGGCCGACCCCACCAAGATCGCCACTGCGTCAGTCACGTTGGTTCCCACAGTCTCCGTATCTGTGGCGCCCACGTCCGTCAGCCTCACCCCCAGCCAATCGCAGCAATTCAGCGCTTCGCTGAGCGGCACCACGAATCCGAATGTCACATGGTCCATGTCGCCCTCGGTGGGTAGCCTTGGGAACGGTCTTTACCAGGCGCCAGCGACTGTTAATACCCGGCAAACTGTAATGGTTACAGCAGCTAGTTTGGCGGACTCAACCAAAACGGGCAGCGCCACAATCACTCTTCTACCGACGGTTGGCATCGCGCTAACGCCCTCTTCTGCTTCTCTTACTGGCGGCCAATCGACCCAGTTCAGCGTTTCAATTGGTGGATCGCCGTCCATGGCGGTTACGTGGACTCTCGCTCCATCGGTCGGTATGATCACGAACGGAGTGTATACGGCCCCTGCTTCTATTAGCGCCCCACAGACAATTTTACTTACGGTTGCGAGTATTGTGGATCCCACTCAAACCGCTAGTGCCTCCATCTCACTTGGGCCGGCATCGGCCATGACGGTCGCGCCTGCCTCCACGTATCTATCTGCAGGCCAGTCAACTCAATTCAATGTTTTGATAAACGGCATCGGGAGTTTGGCAGTGACTTGGTCCCTGATGCCGGCAATTGGCACGGTCGTCAACGGGCTCTACACTGCCCCGGCGACCATCACTACTCCGCAGAATGTAACCCTAATAGCAGCAAGCGCAGCGGACCCAAGCAAGACGGCCCAGGCGTCGATCACGCTGGCCCCACCCCAACCAATCACCTTGCCGGTCGAAGTCGCTGGACTCCCGGGTGTAATCGAATCCGTCACAGTGCCAATTCCTCCGGGCACGAACCTCTCCGGCGTCAAACTCTGGATGCAGATCCATGGTTTGAGGTACGCAGACAAGGCGAGCGTTCAAGTGAATAACAGTCCGTGGGTGCCAATCGACGACAATACGGTGACGCTCCTCGATCAGGCGAAGGCTTATGGAGGTGTCGGGGGTGGCTTCGGGACTCTAAAGATGACCCTGGATCTACCCGACGGCACACTTGTAGCGGGTAACAACACCGTGAGTTTCCGATTCAATGGGCCTTCAGGAATCGGGTTTAGGGTGCTGAAGTTCAACTTCCTTGAATCGGACGGGACGATGATACTTCCGGCAAGCCTCTTCCAAGACGACGATCCCACCACTTGGCAGCCGCCACTGACGTCCGCAGCCGATATTGCTGAGGGACAACAGCTGTTTCAGACGGCCTCAATAGTGCACGCCGGCGTCCCGGTCAAAGCGCACTGCAATAACTGTCATACACAGGATGGCCGGGACCTGAAATATTTCAACTACTCGAACAAGTTTATCCACGTTGGCGCCGTCCGTAGCGGCCTAACGGATCTACAAGGCGATCAGATCGCCAGCTACATACGATCACTCACCACTCCCGCGCCAGCTCAAGCGCGGCCTTGGAATCCGCCATATCAACCGGGGCCAGGTCTCGACTCCAAACCGGTGGAAGAATGGGCCGCCGGCGCTGGCTTGGACGCGGTTCTAGAGGAAGACACGGCAGAGCTCGCGAGCCTGATGGCCACGCCAGGCAACCTAGGAGCCGCAGCGTACCTGAACCAGCGCGAAACTCCCATATCTTTGCAGATGCTGGACTGGAATAACTGGCTTCCCCAGATAAATCCCTTGGACGCTTTCGGTGCGGGATTCGCGCCATTCCAAGCAGGCTATCAAAAAGTGCGAGGAGAGTTGCAGCCCGGCAATGGTGAGCTATACGCGAAATACAAGAGCGATTTGCTGGAGTTTTTGAGCATCCCACTTTCGCAGGAGCTTTTTGCGACAATCGCGCCGACGGGCGACAACACTAATCCACTGTGGCAAAACCCAAGCCTTGCGGAGTCGATATACGGCTTCGGAAAGTGGGGCATGGTAAAGCTGTGGGAGATCAATCAGGAGTATGGTCTTGAAAGTCTCGCGAATTATGCCTTCTCCGCGGAATCGACCGTGTTCATCCCCGCGAATCTTGGCTATCGCGCCTGGTTCACGAACCAGCCTTTCATCATCTCTCCGAACTTCATGAAGATCCCCGGCCCGAATCCGGGTATAGAGAACGGTACGAGGGAAGGGTGGGTTTATGATTCTTTCATCTGGTATCACATCCAACTCATCCTGAACGACGGCAACGGCACCGCTCAGGGAACTTGGCCTATAGACCGCGGCTATATGATGGGCTTTCTTATCAACACTTTTACATGGGACCCATCGACCGTGCCGGGAAAGCCAACAGGTGATGCAGGCATATTGCTGGAGTGGCTCGCCAAGATTTTGCAGAGCGGCGATCCTTCTGACGCAAATCCGTACTTCATCGTGAATTGGCCTGGCTCTGTGAGCAGCTTCAACGACCTTACGTTTGCTCAGCGCGCCCAGTATATGAACACCTGGGTTACGCTCTGGCTCGCGCAGATGCAGACCTACACGACGACTCAGTTATTCGCAGTCACTCAAGCAACATCAACGTTTGTGGCGACGGTTCCTGGGAGCTTTACCGGAGATCTTTCGTATTCGCTCGCGCCACTCAGGTACTACGGCGCCGATCCGACCTTGCTTGGAAAACTTGTCACGTGGGCCTCAGGGATCTGGCCGGCTCACAACTGGCAGGCAGATTTGAATATGACATGCGTGCCGGTGGGTCCCCAAGGGAATATCGCCTGCAAATGAAAAACGGATCGACCGCGCGACAAAAGCATATTCTCATCGAAGAACGAGCCTGAAACGAGAGATCCGGCCTGCAGCAGGGACTCCTTTCTTGGTTCCGAACGTGGCCCAGCAACAGGATACCGATGTGCTGAATTTTGGCGTTCGGTTTTTTCTCTTACACGTCGACCGTCACTGTGCAGCTCTCTTTGCATATTAACCCGGGAGCAAGTTACCGAATGCGTCGGCGGAGCGCGCCGCCTAAGGGAAGTTGACCTGCAACGACCGTACAAATCGCACCTTGATCCGAGGCTGAATGGTGACCAAGCACTAGAATGTGCCATGTTTGTGGCCGGCGAGATGCGGACACTCGATGCCCATTTAGAGTCCCGACTTCATGAACGACTTCTGGAACCTGTCCAGTGCATACCAGCGTCCGAGCTGGCCAATGTTGAAGTATCACCGGAGTGCTAAACGCAGAGGCGAAGCACGGGTCGTGAGCCGACGGCGCGCCTGGTGGCCGCCAACTCGATGGGAGAGGATAGTGGCACCGGCACTCAAGCTTTATGCTCAAGTCGCGTTTGTTACATGCACGCATGCCCCTGTGGCTATTTTTCGGACCCGACGCGCGAATGCCGCTGCACGGGCGCCATCATCCAGCGCTACTTGAGCAAAGTGAGCGGCCCATTGCTGGACCGCATCGACATGCACATCGAGGTTCCCTCAGTCCCCTATAAAGAACTGCGCGGCAAAGACACCGGCGTTAGCTCCGCCGAAATGCGCGATCGGGTGGAGGGCGCGCGCCATCCAACAACGGCGCGGTTTCTACAACTCCCGCATCCCCTCGCGCCAGTTGCGCAAACTGTGCGCTCTCGATGAAGCCGGCGAACGCACTCTCGAAATGGCGGTCCGACGCATGGGCCTCAGCGCCCGCGCGCACGACCGGATTCTCAAGGTCGCCCGCACCATCGCCGATCTCAGTGCCTCGGAGTCCGTCATTGCCAAACACCTGGCGGAAGCGGTGCAATACCGCAGTCTCGATCGCAGTTACTGGAACTGATCAGCGCCCGGAGCCTGCAAGTTATTGCAGAACCGCGTCCTCATCATTTGGGCGGGTGATTGCCATGGCAATGGCCAGGACGTGTATGAAGGCCCCTCTGCGTAGCTTCCTCAGCGCACTCATCGCAGCCGTTTTGGTAACGGCGCTGGCCGGGGGGCAGTGTATCTCCTGCCAGGCTGGCGCCACTACCTCTTCCTGAAAGGGCGACTGCTGCACGCCGGACGGGCACTGCAAGACCTACACACCTACTCGGTGCCTCAAGGCGCACAACGCCGAAATTGCGCTTATTGAGCAAAGCGCGCAGATGTATCCCGTGATGACCGCGTCGAGTATTGATGTCAAAGCATGGATTGATCCGGTCCTCAGCCAGATCGAAGCACCTGCCCCACTCACCTATAGCTACTCGCCTCCGGAACCTTACCTTCTCAATTCTGTCTTCCTGATCTAGCTAGACCGCATCGTCCCTCGCGCTTTAGTAGCCCCAAGCGTAAGCGCGGGGACCACCCAACATTTATTCGCACACGGTCAAGTCGAAAGGAAGAGAACATGCATTTCCATTTAAGTTCGAGCGCCGTCCTTGCGCTAACGTTCGTCCGTTGTGGGAGCACAAGAACAAACCCTCGCATTGCGGGATCTGATCACCGAAGCTCAACGCAGTAATCCCGAAATACTCGCTGCGCAGAAGCGCTACGAAGCGGCCCGCCAGCGGCCGCGGCAGGAGAGCAGCCTGCCCGATCCAACCATTTCACTTGGCTACTCGAGCAACGGCAATCCCCTGCCAGGGAGCGGCATCGGAACGCAGCCGACCAGCAACATCGGCCTCAGCTTCACGCAGGAGTTTCTCTATCCCGGAAAGCTCCGTCTGCGCGGCGAGGTCAGCTCCAAAGCAACGGACGCCGAGTTCGAACAGTACAGGATGGTGGAGCGAAATGTGATTCTGCGGCTCAGCCAGGCCTTCTATCGGCTGCAACACACCTATCCCGAAATGGAAGTGTTGGAGCGCAACCATGCCCTGCTCCAGACTTTCCTACGTATCATTGAAGCCCGCTACGCAGTCGGCAAGGCGTCCCAGCAGGATGCTTTCAAAAACCCAGACGGAGCTGACCATTCTTGAAACGAAGAAGATACAGACCGAGCGCGAGCGGCGTATTCAGCAAGCCGAGATCAACAGTCTTTTGAACCGCCCGGCCGGCGCTTTCCTGGCCCAGCCGGCTGAGCCGCACGTGCACGAGCTGACCGTTTCTCTCGAAGAGATCCAACTCCACGCACGCGATACTTCTCCGGAGCTGCTCAGGGACCAGAAAGTGGTGGAGCGTTCGGATCTGGCGCTCAACCTGGCGCGCAAAGAGATCTATCCTGACTATGCGATCACCGGCGGCTATTTTTACATGGGAAGCATGCCGGCCATGTACCAGGTCCGCGCCGACATCCACATTCCTCTGTATTTTTCAAGGAAACAGCGCGCGGGTGTAACGGAGCAGGCACAGAAAATGGCCGGCGCGCGGCATGAATACGATGCGGCCAGCCAATCGCTGAGCTTCCGGATCGAAGATGCGTATCTGACGGCCGAGACCTCCTACAAGCTGATGAAGCTTTATCTGGACACGGTGATCCCCCAGGCGCATCTGACGCTGCAATCGTCGTTGAATGCCTATGCGACCGGAACGGCAGACTTTCTTTCGGTCTTCACCAATCACATCGGGATCGTGGAGTACGAAATGAACTACCACGAAGAAATGCTGAATTACCACCTGGCCGTGAGCCGGCTGGAGGAGTTGACGGGCCTCGACTTGGCTCGATGAGGTGCGATTTATGAAATATATTCTTCTTTCGATCGGCGCCGCGCTCCTGGTGGGTGGCGGCTTTTTAGGCGGCATCGCGTACCGCCATCACGCGACCCAATCGGATCAACATGCCGGCCACGCTAAGGCGCAACGCAAAATTCTCTACTACGTCGATCCGATGCACCCGGCCTACAAGTCGGATCGGCCCGGCGTGGCGCCGGATTGCGGGATGAAATTGGAGCCTCGGTGTACGAAGGCGATCCGGCAACCGATCCAACCAAGGCCGGCTTGCTCAAGGTGAGCGCAGAGAAACAGCAACTGATCGGCGTCGAATACGGAACCGTCGAGCTGGCTTCTTCTTCGTCGAGCTTTCAGGCGGTGGGCAAGGTCACCCAGGACGACACGCGTGGTCCGAATCCATTCGAAGGTGGAAGGCTGGATCGAGCAGGTCCACGCCGACTTCACGGGCGCGCGCGTAGAGAAAGGCCAGCCGTTGCTCACCATCTACAGCCCGGAGATGCTCGCCATCCAGCAGGAGTACCTGCTGGCGCTTCAGGCTCGCGAAATATTGAAGGCCAGTTCGCTGAAGGAAGCCGGCGAGAACAGCGATTCGTTGATCCGCGCGGCTAGCACGCGTCTGGAACTTTGGGATTTCGGCCGCGCCCAGATCGACGAGCTACAGAAAACCAAAAAGCCCCAGCGCGCCATTACGCTCTTCGCGCCGGCCTCCGGATACGTCATCGCGCGCAATGCATTTCCAGGTCAGAAGGTAACTCCGGACACGGAGTTGTACGCGCTGGTGGACCTCAGCCGGATCTGGGTACTGGCCGACGTGTTCGAAAGCGATGCGGCGAACGTTCGAGTGGGGCAAAGCGCCGTGATCGGTCTCCCTTACCAGCGTGGCAAAGGATTGGTGGCTCGTGTCTCCTACATACAGTTCCAGGTGGATCCCGCTACGCGCACGCTCAAGGTACGGTTGGAAGCGCCGAATCCCGGCCTGCAGTTCAAGCCGGACATGTTCGTGGAAGTCCAGTTCCAGCTCACTTCGCAGAGAAAAGTAAGCGTGCCTGCGGAAGCGGTACTGGACGCGGGAATACGCAAGACCGTGTTCGTGGATCGCGGCAACGGCTACCTGGAGCCGCGCCAGGTGGAAACCGGCGAGCGAATGGGCGACCGCATTGAGATCCTCAAGGGCTTGAAGCCGGGTGAGCGCATCGTCATCTCCGGAAACTTCCTGATCGATTCCGAGAACCAATTGAAGCAGCCTGCAGCCTCCTCGCCTGCCTCAAACCCTGGAGCTCATCATCATGATTAACCGCATCATTGAGTTCTCGGCGCGCTACATGTTCCTGGTGTTTCTGATAGTCGGGTTCGGTGTCGCGGCCGGCATCTGGTCTATCAAGCACATGCCGCTGGATGCGATTCCGGACCTGAGCGACACCCAGGTAATTGTGTACTCGCGCTGGGACCGCAGTCCCGACATTCTGGAGGACCAGGTGACGTATCCCATCGTCACCGCCATGTTGGGCGCTCCAAAAGTGAAAAGCGTGCGTGGCTACTCGGACTTCGGCTACTCGTTCGTCTACATCATTTTCGAAGAAGGCACGGACATTTACTGGGCGCGCTCGCGCACGCTGGAATATCTTTCCAGTGTCCTGCCGCGTCTTCCGCAAGGAGTGAAGACCGAGCTGGGTCCAGATGCGACCGGCGTCGGTTGGGTGTTTCACTACGCTCTGATCGACACCAGCGGCAAGCACAACCTGGCGGAGTTGCGGTCCGTTCAGGACTGGTTCCTGCGATATCAGCTCCGCGCGGTGCCGGGCGTGGCCGAAGTTGCACCTCTCGGCGGTTTCGTGCGCCAGTATCAAGTCAACGTCGATCCAACCCGGCTGCAGGCATATAACATTTCGATCACGAAGGTTGCAGAAGCGGTGCGTGCGGGCAACAACGATGTGGGTGGGCGGCTGGTGGAGTTCAGTGGCGCCGAGTATATGGTGCGGGGACGCGGCTATGCGAAGTCCGCCGCCGACCTGGAGAAAATCGTGCTGGCGTCGAGTGCGAGTGGCGTTCCCATTCGGGTTCAGGACGTCGGCAAAGTCGTGCTTGGTCCGGATCTGCGCCGCGGGGTCGCGGATTGGAACGGACAAGGCGACGTGGTGGCCGGCATAGTCATCATGCGGCAGGGCGAGAATGCTCTGCAGGTGATCGAGCGCGTCAAGGCGAAATTGCGCGAGATCGAGCCCGGCTTACCGGCCGGCGTCAAGGTGGTCAGCGCCTACGATCGCTCCGAATTGATCCTGAGATCCATCGACAACCTGAAGCACACACTTGCCGAGGAGATGACCATCGTCTCCGTCATCATTTTGCTATTCCTGTGGCACATCCCGAGCGCGATCATTCCCGTTTTCACGATTCCCATCGCCATCGTGATCTGTTTCATCCCCATGAAGATGTTGGGGCTCAGTTCGAACATCATGTCGCTCGGTGGCATCGCGATCGCGGTCGGCGCCATGGTGGACGCCGCCATCGTGGTGGTGGAGCAAACCCACAAGAAGTTGGAGGAGTGGGAGCGGACGGGGCGAAAAGAAGATTACCACCGCGTGGTGATCGACGCGGTGAAGGAAGTTGGAGGAACCAGCTTCTTTGCGTTACTTGTGATCGCGGTTTCCTTTCTGCCGGTGCTGACGCTCGAGGCGCAGGAAGGACGGCTGTTCAAGCCGCTGGCGTACACCAAGAACCTGTCCATGATCGTGGCGGCTGTTCTGGCCATTACGCTCGATCCAGCCATGCGTTTGTGGTTCACGCACATGAACAATTTCCGCTTTCGCCCGGCGTGGATCTGCCGCGCCGCCAACGCCGTGCTGGTGGGAAAAATCCATTCGGAGGAAAACCATCCGATCAGCCGGATTCTGATTCGCCTGTATGAGCCTGTGTGCGCCTGGGCGCTTCGCTGGAAGTGGTTGGTGCTGGCGGGCGCGGTGGCGATGCTGGCGGTGACCGTGCCAGTTTTCAATCGGCTGGGATCGGAGTTCATGCCGCCGCTCGACGAGGGGCCCTTGCTTTACATGCCGTCCACGCTGCCGGGTATCTCGGTCACCCAAGCGCAGAATCTGCTCGCAGTGCAGGATCGCATCATCCGGCGATTTCCGGAAGTGGATACGGTGTTGGGCAAAGCCGGACGCGCGGAAACATCGACGGATCCCGCCCCGCTATCGATGGTGGAGACAGTGATCACGTTGAAGCCTCAAGCGGAGTGGCGCAAGGTGGAACGCTGGTACTCCGGCGCGCCCGAGTGGATGCAACCAATTTTTCGGCCGTTCCAGCCAGACCGCATCTCCACCGAGCAACTGGTGGAAGAAATGAACGACGCGCTGAAGTTGCCGGGCGCCTCCAACGCCTGGACCATGCCGATAAAGGCGCGCATCGATATGCTGACTACGGGTATTCGCACACCGGTCGGCGTCAAAATCTACGGAGCCGACACCCACGTCATCGAGCACCTGGGGACGGATATCGAGCGGCTGCTGGCCCACGTGCCGGGCACGCGCAATGTCTTCGCGGAAAGGACCGGCGGTGGATATTTCCTGGACTTCGACTGGAAACGCGACCAGATGGCGCGCTATGGCTTATCCATGGATGACGTTCAGAACGTAGTGATGAGTGCCGTTGGCGGCGACAACGTCACCACCACGGTGGAGGCCGCGAGCGTTACCCGGTGAACGTCCGCTATGCGCGGGATTTCCGGAGCGACCTGGGCCGGTTGAGCCGCGTGCTGGTCCCTGTAATGAGCGGCGCGCAGATTCCAGTCTCCGAACTTGCCGAGGTGAAGCTGGTTTCCGGCCCTTCCATGCTGCGCGATGAAAACGGTCTCCTGAGCGGCTATGTGTACGTGGATGTTTCCGGCCGAGACGTGGGCGGCTACATCGAAGAGGCCAAGAAAGTTGTGCGTGATCAACTGCACGTGCCGGCCGGTTACTCCATCGCCTGGAGCGGCCAATACGAAGCCATGCAACGCGTGCGTCAGCGCCTGACGATTGTGCTGCCGCTCACCGGACTGCTGATTCTGTTGCTGCTCTATTTGAACACCCGGTCCCTTACCAAAACCATGATCATCATGCTGGCGGTGCCGTTTTCAGCAATCGGCGCCATCTGGTTCCTGTACGCGCTCGGATACAACATGAGCATCGGCGTCTGGGTGGGCGTAATTGCTCTCACCGGTGTGGACGCGGAAACCGCGGTGTTCATGCTTCTGTATTTGGATCTTGCTTACAATGACGCGCAAAAGGCCGGCCGGCTGCGCTCCTTAGGCGATCTGCAGGCGGCCATCCAGCATGGCGCGGTGAAACGTATCCGGCCTAAATTCATGACCGTCGCTTGCATGTTCATGGGCCTGGTCCCCATCATGTGGTCCACCGGCTCCGGCGCGGACGTGATGAAACGCATCGCGGCTCCGATGATCGGCGGCATCTTTACTTCGTTCCTGCTTGAATTGGTGGTCTAACAATTGGCGCGCTCTTGATTTTGGCGGGGTTGTGATCGGTCAGCCGTTCACGTATGAAGTTCGCCATCGGCACCTGCATGGCGGCACCGTCGGCACGCTACGAATCGGCCAGGATTATATTGCGTTCGAAGAGAAATCGAAGAACGCCAAGCACTCTCGGGAATGGAAGTACGCAGACATCCAACAGCTATCTTTGAGCCCGTTGGAGCTGCGGATTCTGACTTACGAAGATCGCAAGTGGCAGTTTGGCCGCGATCGCGAGTACGTCTTCGACCGGTTGCCGGAAGGTCTGGCGCAGGCGTACGGACTGTTCCATCAAAGCCTGGACCAGCGCTTCATCGCCGAATTGTCTGATCCCAACGGGCGCGTGCTTTGGCAGACCGGCGCAAAACTGCGCCGCGGGCTGAGTGGTTCCGACGGGACTCTGCGGATTGGCGAAGATCGTATCATCTTCGAGACAGGTGCCGGCGGTGAATCCCGCACCTGGCGCTTCACCGACATTGACAATATCAGCACTGCGGGCTCATTCGATCTGGCGATTACGACCACCGAGCTATCCCGTTGGTTCCATGCTGGTCACCGCGAGTTCCGATTTCAATTAAAGCAGGCGCTGCCTGAGAATCGTTACAACGACCTATGGCGCCACATCAAACAAAGTAAGCGCGCCACCGATTAGTGGACTGTCTGAGCACGAACTTTAGCATCGAAATCCCATGCGTTCGCAGGAGTGCGAACGCGGCAAACACGAGTGTTCGCGCCACGCGTAGCGCACGCACCCTTGCGTGCCGCGTCGCCACTCATGGCGACGCAC
>CZKS01000395.1_pt1 | contig 11202 bp, 7 predicted proteins | sample 1122221 | NCBI WGS metagenome assembly CZKS01 (sample SAMEA3539301, study PRJEB10725) | soil metagenome | biome: tundra; feature: field; material: soil | place: USA | collected 2010-05 | depth 0.15 m
GATGAGTGCGGGGATGGCCGCTCTAGGATTGGCGCAGACGTTTCCTTTGCAATTGCAGGTATCGGAAAACAATCAATTCGCCATCGTCGCCAATCAATCCACCTTGCCGTTCGCGGCGTCGGTGGGATCGTCCGAATCCCTGCAGGGAACTGCCACCTATACCGGCAGCGGCAAAATCACTGTCACGCAAGCCCCTACGGTTTTCGGTTCCACCGAATTCAACGCGACTATTACCGGCAAACTGCCCTTGACCATTAGCCCGGGCGGTAGCTTTTCCTTTGTTATTGTGTTCACACCCACCAGCACCACCCAGGCCAGCGCCATCTTCACTCTTCCATTCACCGAAACCGTACCGGGAGTTGGCAACCAATCTCCCACAACCACCGCTAATGCGATAAATTTCACGTTGGTCGGATCAGCGGCATCTTTCGTGGTGAGCTATATCAAGAACGGAAATGCGAACCAGTTGGCGAACGGGGGCACCCTCCTTTTTGATCCTCAGCCGATTAATACCACGGTAACCCTTACGGTTGATATCTCGAACAATGGCACCGCTGCGGGCACGGTCAACAGCATTACCGTCGCCGGAAAAGCGTTTCAGTTAGTGGGGCGCCCTGTTTTGCCTGCAGCCATTCCAGGTGGGCAAACACTTCCGTTGGGAATCCAATACACGCCCACCGCCGCCGCCACCGATACCGGCCAGCTTCAGATTACCTATGGCGACGGCACCAGCCTTTCTGTTGTTTTGCAAGGCAGCGGCACGTCTCCCACGCTGGTCTATACGCTGCTCCAGAGCGGTAAGACCACCACCGTCAAGCCGCCTGGCCCCATCGCTCTTCCGGACACGAATGTCGGATCAACCTCGAGCTTGGTAGTTACCGTTCAGAATACGGGAAACGGAAGCACTACGATCGGCTCACTCAGTACAGCCGCTCCCTTCCAGATTAGCGGAGGGCCCGTGCTTCCGAAAACCTTGAATACCAACGACAGCTTCAGCTTCACGCTCACTTTTGCGCCCACTGCGTCCGGCGCTCAAACTGGCCAATTGCTGGTTGGCGCCGATCTGTTCAATTTGACCGGGAATGGTCTGGGATCCAGCCTGCAGTTTTCCTACGTTGCAGACGGTGTCACCCAGACCATTGGAACGAACGGTGTCACTGCCGTAGTATTCAGCCCCGTCCAGGTGACCAAGACCGCGTCCATCCCCATCACCGTCAAAAACACTGGTACGCTCCCAGCAGTGGTATCGAACATCGCGATCCAAGGGGCCAATAGCCCGTTCTCGGTTTCAGGTACGCCACCGTTGCCAAAAAGCCTTGCGGCCGGTGCCTCCTTCTCGTTTACAGTGAGTTTTGCACCCACCGCGGCGACGCCGGCGACCGACACTCTGCTCATCAACACCACCCCCATTCCATTGAGCGGTTCCGGCACGGCGCCCCCGACGCTACCGGCCTATACAATATCCGGTCCCAGCGGGACAGTGGCTCCGCAATCCCAGCCCAGCGTAACGTTGACGCTAGCCAGCCCGTACCCGGTGGCTATCAACGGCGTCCTAACGCTGACCACCTCGGGTACGCTGGGCAGCGACCCGGCCGTCCAGTTCACAACGGGCGGCCACACGGTACCGTTCACCATCCCCGCGAATGGAACTGTAGCCAACTTTGCGAGCCAGGGAAATCAGATTCTGTTGCAAACAGGGACGGTTGCCAGCACCATTCTCTTGACGCCATCGTTTGCCACTGCCGCAGGTGTTCCCCTTACGCCTTCGAACCCAACCACGCTCGAGTTCACCGTTCCTGCGGAGGCTCCGGTTCTGATTGCCGCCACGGTGGCCGCTAGCACCGCCAACAGTGTTGTGCTGAACTTCACAGGCTATTCAACCACCCGGAGCCTTACCGCTCTAAACGTGCAATTTACTGCAGCAGCAGGGTTTAGTCTGGCAACCTCGCAGGTAACGGTGCCTCTTACCCAGCAGGCTACGGTTTGGTTCGACAGCACCACATCCCAGGGCTTTGGCGGTCAATTCACCGTTTCAGTACCATTCACGTTCTCCGGGACTCCGCCGACGGGTACCGCTCTGTTGCAGACAATTGCTTCAGTTTCAGCGACTATCAGCAACAGCGTGGGCGCTTCCAACTCTGTAACATCACCGATCCAATAGGGCTGGGCGCACATTGTTAACCGTCTTACTATCAACGCTCTTAAATCCTTGATTTTATGGATCAGTTACCAACCCTAAACGGCCCCTAAGGTACTAGTACAATTCCCTCCCCGCGGGTCTTGCATATCTACGTGAAACGACTTATCATAAGGAAGTTCGCATGACCCTATTCACATCGGAGATGAAAATGAGAAACGTAGTCACAAAATTAGCAATTCTTGTTGCTTGCGCCATGGCCCTGTCGCTATTCACCGCATCTGCAACACCCTTACCAACCTGCCCCAACGCCTCTAGCCTCGCGACTTACATTGCCACCTATGGTGGTAGTTCGGGTTGCCAAATTGGGGACAAGATCTTCTCGAACTTCAGCTATAATGGTCCCTCGGCTTCGGGCGGAGGAACCGCACCGTCCCCGTCGGGCATTACCGTAGACACAATCAACGGCACAAATTCCATTTTCCCTGGCGACATCGGGCTTTCCTTCGATGGAACCTGGAACGCTCCTTCAGGGGCGACTGCTGACGGAAACATCAATTTCGAAGTCACCGTTGTAAACGGCGCTAACGAGATGATTACGGATGCAGGTATCGTTCAGAGTGGCGGAGTTACCGGAAACGGACTGGCAGAGGTCACCGAGAACGGATGCAGTGGGGCAGTATACCCCTGCACTCAAACTTGGGGAGTTGTAACGGTTCAATCGGGCCAAACTAATAACTTTGCCAACGACCAGATCTTTAGCCCCACTGGCACGATTTCGGTAACAAAGGACATCAATGTTATCGGAAACAACGGCACGGCGAGTATCACGACCGTGATCGATGTTTTCTCGCAGACGGCGGTGCCGGAACCGCGGACTGTATCCCTCTTCTTGGGTCTCGCATTGTTTGGCGGCCTTGCGCTGCGCAAGAAGTTTCAGAGCGCGCGCGGCTAATTAGGGCCAAGTAAGAAGCTCATCTGAACGCGCAGGCATGCTGGCGCAAGCTAGGCCTGCGCGTTTTTGTTTTTGCTGTGCTTGTCGAGACCAATTTCCGCACTCGCTAGCTCCCTCCATATCCAGCCTGACCTGCAGCCAATGTTCTCTTCCGAGGACGCTCAGCTTGTGTCAGAGAAATCCATACCTGCCTTAGTGCGTGATGAAGCGATAGTACAAGCAAGCGAGTTTGCGTGCCTTAGCGGTGATCGCCATGGGAGCCGCACACGACGATACTGCGCCCCTAGCCTCTTGAGCAGAGCTGGTAGCTGCATTCGGATCTAAGTCGGCTTCTGCCATCGCCATCTGGGCCGCACGTCCATCCCGTTCACTTGGCTCCAGTCGATTCCCGGTATGCGGTACAACTCCGTGCGTAGGAATTTCGAAGTGTTCTTGCCGAATTTCTTGCGCCAGTTCCTCCAAGCTCAAGGCGTACGTTGCTGAGTTGTATGCTCACCTCAATCAAAACTCTCTGCGCGCTTTGAATCGTGCTACTGGCCGAAGCCACAGGTTGCCAGCGCTGTCGCCATACCGCGCGCGCGACCCGGATTTCGCCGGTGGGTTGAAAACTGTGATTGAGTAGGCAAAAGTATGCAAATTCAGTAGCCATTGACACTCCTCGATATCTATCTTTCAGGCGGGCACGTTTTTGGTCGCGCGTTGACTAGAAATACTTCCAGGCGCACGCCTTTTTCTATCTTCCAGCGCGCCATGTCGTGCAGTCACGGCCGCCACGTCGATCCCGGCCGCATCCGGACGCGCGATATCCAATGCCTTCCAATCCACTTTCCTAGAGACAGAGCCTTAGCTTACCGAACTTTCATTGTCCCAGCCTCGTCAACTATCGGAAGGTTTCCGCCGCCAGAGACGTTCCCGCCGAGGGACCGTCCGTTGCTCATCTCGCATACAACGAGACTCCTGCTGTCAAAAATCATTCTTCTATGAGATAATTTTTGTAACCCCGCATCGCGGGAATAGAGGAGTCGTATTGCGAACATGTTCGATTATCGCGATTGCTCTCGGGCTTGCGGGCTCGTCGGCTTTTTCGGCGACGCTCAACCCACCGAACCCACTGAGCCTCAGTGAGGTGGGGAATACCAACCACGGCATCGAATTCACCACGTTAGATGATTCCACGCTAACGAGCTTCATCTACAACTGTCAAGGGGACGCCGATACGGTAGAGCTGACGACCGGTACGGGAACGGTTTTGGATATGACTTCGATTCCCGCAAACGGAGGCACGAATCCGTCGGCCTTTACGGCATCCGTCAATTGGAGTTTGCTCTCGGGAAACGTCTATCGGCTCATCGGGACTACGCCCAGCAACGGGCTGTTCGGCGGCGCGTCCTATCCCGTGTCAGATGCGGATATCTCTGTAACCAGCGGCATTTTTTCCAGCAGTCAGACATCATCTTTCTGGAGCGACTTTAGTGAGATCACCACCACCTCGACATCCAATGTGCCCGAAGGTTATTTAGCTGTCCCGACGCTTGCCGCACTTCTAAGCATGCTGGCCGTCAAGCGTGGCCTGCGCTTTCACCGGGCACTCCTAACCAGGATGGCTCGGTTTAACCGATCTTAGCCAGTAACTCCGTGACTCTAACTTTGTCTTGCGGCGTGAGAGTGCTCAACTTGAGAGCTGATTCGAGTTCCTTTCGTGCCGCCGCCTTTTCCCCCTTCTGAATCATCGCCAATCCCAGGTGGTAGTGAAATGCGGCTAGTTCCGGGTTCTTCCGAACCACGCTTCCAAAGGTTCGCATCGCTGCGTCGGTAAGGCCCTTCTTCAGGTAAATATAGCCGACCGTATCGGAGAAGGCGGGCTGATTCGGAACCTTTGCGAGCGCTCGTTGCGCCAGCCGGAGCGCCTCGTCCAAATCCCCTCCCGAATCGGCAAGGAAGAAGGCCAGATTATTCAATGCTCCGGGATTATCGGGATACAGCTTCAGAAGACCCTCGTAGTGTTGCTTGGCCTCTGCATTGCGTCCGGCGAGAGCGAGGGTGTCCGCGAGGGTCAAGCCAATATCGATATTGGTAGGGGCCAACTCGAGAGCCCGCTGGTACGAGCTGATCGCCTGGCCGTGGTCACCCTTCGCTTCATACATCTCCCCCAAACGCTGCATCGTCTCTACAGATTTCGGATCCTTATCCAGCAATTGGCGGAGTTGTCCAATGGCGGCATCATAGTTTCCGTTCCGGGCCCGAATGGCGGCCATCTGTTCTAGCAGAACCAGAGCGTCGGGCCATTTCTTGAGGGCCTCAGTAATTATGTCTGCTGCCTTCTGAGTTTGGCCCTGGGATGCGTAAACGGTTGCCAGCCCCGCGGATGCCCGGGGATCGACGTCACGGAGTTTGCCGAAGATCTCGATCGCGTCGGGATACCGTTTCTCCAAGATCGCCAGAACTCCCGTCTCCAACTTCGCTTCGTTATAGTTTGGGGAGTCCTTGAGTAAGTTCGTCAATTCGATGCGAGTGTCCTTCCAGTAGCCGGTCGCCATCAATATCCGCGCGTGGAGGAGCCTGCCCCGGGGACTATTCGGCTGAAGCCTGAGAGCATCATTAATTTGTTGTAGCGCTTCGTCGAACTGCCTCTGAGCCAGATCGATATCGGCAAGCTCCAATCGTGGTTCGACAAGCACTTTCCGTTTGGTGATCGCTGCGCGGAAATGTACAATGGCCTTCGGCAAATCGCCATTTAACCGATACGCTCGGCCAAGCTGCAGTTCCAAAGATGCGTCATTGGGATTGTGCTTCAGAAGGGTTTGAAACTCACGTACAGCTAGTTCCCCATTCGCGGGTTTTCCAATCTCAACAGCAAGATCCGCGTGCAAATGGGTGGCTTCATCGTCCTTCGGATTTTCCTTTACCACCCGTGCAGCCAGCTCAAATGCCCCCTCCTCGTCGCCTTGCGCTCGCAGAGCGACAATCGCCCTCTTTTGATAGACGGAGCGTTCCCTGGCGTCCTTGGTGGCGCTAAGCCCTTCCCGATAGGCACGTAGCGCCTCAGGGAAATTCTTCGCTCCCAAATAAAAGTCTCCCACCCATACCCGGCCTTCGGGAAAGTCTGTAGTGTTGGTAACAAGATGTTGCAGGGTCGCCGTCATTTCGCGTGGCTTCTGCAGCCGGGCATAATAGCGCGCCAATTGCAGCACGTAATCAGCCTGCTTAGGATTATTGGAGACCTTTGTCTTCAATACGTTCTCGGCCTCCGCCACCCGGCCGCCGGTATCGTAAAACGTATACATTACGTCGTAGATGGGGCCGTAGTCCTTGTGCTGCGCCATCACATTCCCAGCAAGCTTAAAGGCCTCTTCAGTCTGGCCGTCTTGAATCAGGAGGCGAACCAGCTCCGTTGTGACACCCGCATTCGAGGAATCGACCTGAAGAGCCTTGCGGAAAGATTCGATGGCTTTTTTGGGTTGCCGGTCTGTCTGAGCCAGGTAGCCTTCGAGCATCCGGCCTTCATAGGAGTTGGGATTCTTCGAAAGAAGTTCATTCGATATTTGCTTAATCTGCTTGTATAGGAACTCGGGATGGCTGGAGTCCGCCAAGTAGTAGCTGAGGCTAACGTCGGCGAACTTCTCGGTTACGTCGGTGCGATCAGGGAGCAATTGAACGGCTCGATAGAGCGAATAGTAGGCCTCCCTGGCTTGGTTCTGTTTGATGTCGGCCAGCCCGAGGCGGTAATAGGCTTCGCCAAATTTCGGATCTTTCTGTATGGCCTTTTGGTAGTTCAGGGAAGCATCCGCGTACTTACCAGCGTCGTAGAACTTGTTTCCCCTCGACAAGTACGTCTGCTTGGTCGCGATGCATGCGGTTCCCGCGCCGAAGGCAATAATAACAGCACAAACACACGCAGTTTGTTTCATGTGGACCTTCCGATTTACCCGTAAGTTCATTATACGGCGATGCGGCTCCGCTTGATCTCTTGGTGCGCTGGCAGAGCCCAGGCTCCGACCCCGGCACCTCCAAATCAGATTGGACTAACTGGCGGCTTTTTCCAAGGCTACAGAAGTACTGACAGTACCAGATGATCCCGTACGGGAGGTCCGGGAGGGGCTAAGTACTCGTATTCTTGGGTGTGTTGGCGGTCTCGGATTCGAAAAGCGCTTCCGCTTCCTCGGCTGCGGCTGGACCGGCCGCCTGAGCTTCGTTCAAAACTTCGCGGGCGCGCTCCACCTGATCGCGAGCCACTCGCACCTCAAACGACATGGTCGGCAGAACCGAATTGCCGACCACGACCGCTGCAATTCCGTTCGCTTCCAGAAGATTCTTGATCTCCATGCTCTCAACTTCCGCCAGCGTGCCGTCGGCGTGAAATATGGTCTCCAGATCCAAATCGGAAGAATCATCCACCTGTTCCACTTCGTCCGCCAGTGGATTTTCGGCGATCAATTGCTCGGCCTTCTGAAGCTGGTCCGCGGGAACTTGGACTTCGAATGTTCCTTCCGGAACGCCCGGAGCCGAGTCGTCCAGGATTACAGGCGAGAGGCCCTCCGCAGTCAGGATATCGACGATGACATCGCAGTCGTCTTTCGCCGTGGCATCCATGGAACGATAGACTGTAACGAGAACGCTCATGCTTCACCCAGGATAGCAGTAGGCGCGGGGTAGAATAATAAGGAGGAGGATCTATGGCGGATGACAACAGTGGTGCCAAAGTAGTTTGGTTCATGGCGGGGATTGCGATCGGAGCAACGGTTGCGCTGCTCTACGCGCCGGCTTCGGGTGAACATACTCGGCGCAAAATCGTGAAGAAGACTCTGCAGGGCCGCGACGCAGTGGCCGACTCCGGCAAGGAAATGCTGGAGCGCGGTAAGGAGATGTACGAGCGGGGACGCAAACTGGCTGACGACGCAGCGGAGATGTTCGAGCGTGGCCGCAAGATTGTCGAGAGCACGGCGTCCAATTTGAAGGGATAACAATCCGAAATGAGCAGCACGATGACCAAGCCGGCGCACTCGGTGCCGGCATTCTCAAACGAGCAGGTAACGGACTTTTCGCGTCCCGCCAATCGGGACGCGATTGAGAAAGCGCTAGCCGAAGTGCACGCGCAATTGGGGCGGGACTATGATTTGCTGGTGGCTGGCCGCCGCGAAAAGACCTCTGACAAACTCAAGTCTTTGAATCCATCGCGGCCCTCCGAAGTGGTCGGCATCCACTCCAAGGCAACAGCCGCGCTGGCGAAGGAAGCGGTGGAAGCGGCCTACGCGTACTATCCGGAATGGAGCGCGACGCCCCCCGAGACCCGCGCTGAGATGCTGCTGCGGGCCAGCGCTTTGATCCGCAAACGCAAGATGGAATTCGACGCGTGGCTGGTTTACGAGGCAGGCAAGACCTGGCCCGAAGCCGATGCGGACGTGTCGGAGGCGATCGATTTTTGCGAATACTACGCGCGGCAAATGATTCGGCTCAGCCGGCCCGATCCGCTGGTGCAGATGCCGGGCGAAAAAGACGAGATGCACTACCTGCCGTTGGGCGTCGGTATCATCGTTCCACCATGGAACTTTCCGCTGGCCATCATGGCGGGCATGACAGCAGCCGCTCTGGTCTCCGGCAATACGGTGGTGATCAAGCCATCCAGCGATACCCCAACCATCGCCGCGAAATTCGCCGACGTCTTGCTCGAAGCAGGTTTCCCGCCAAAATCGTTTTCTCTACTGGTGGGTAGCGGCGCGGTGGTGGGCGACATTCTGGTGGAGCATCCCAAGACGCGGTTTGTCGCGTTCACTGGATCGCGGGATGTTGGACTTCGAATAAACGAGCTGGCCGCCAAACCGCAAAAGGGGCAAGTCTGGATCAAGCGCGTGCTGGCTGAGATGGGCGGCAAGGACGCCATCGTGGTGGATCGCGAAGCGGATCTCGAGAGCGCCGTTAAGGGCGTGCTGTGGTCAGCGTTCGGTTATCAAGGTCAGAAATGTTCGGCCTGTTCACGGGCTATCGTGGACCAGGCGGTCTACGATCAGTTTCTGGAGAAGCTTGAAGCCGAGGTTACCAAATTGACCGTGGGACCATCTGATGAGCCTTCCAATTACATGGGTCCGGTGATCAACGAGAGCGCTAAGCGCTCGATTCTGGACTATATCGAGGTCGGGAAAAAAGAAGGCCGGCTGGTGGCGGGCGGCGAGGCCGCTCCCGGCGACGGTTACTTTATCCAGCCCACCGTGATCGCCGATATCGATTCCAAGGCGCGCATCTTCCAGGAGGAGATATTTGGTCCAGTGCTGGCGGTGACCAAGGCGCGCGATTTCGATCATGCGCTGGAATTGGCGAACGACTCGGAATACGGGTTGACCGGCGCGGTGTTCACCAAGAATCCGGAGAAGATCAAGAAGGCTCGCGATCAGTTTTTTGTGGGCAATTTGTACATCAACCGCAAATGCACGGGCGCCATGGTGGGCGCGCATCCGTTTGGAGGCTTCAACATGTCCGGAACGGATTCCAAGGCGGGAGGTCCGGATTACCTGCTGCAGTTCCTGCAAGCGAAGTCGATCGCAGAGAAGATTTCGTGATAAGATTCGGATACCCCGACGAGAAGGGGACTAAGACGTTATAACTCCAGGGTCGAATCCGAACGACGCGGCGATGGGGCGTTTCTTACGAAACGCCCCATTTCCATTTGCAACAACCGGCGAAGGCACCGACTCCCTCACGGTCGCGGTTCGGCTAAAAACGATCGTTACTGAACCGCGAGCGTAAGCGACCGGTGGTTTTTCACTCGTAAGAGAATCGCTTGCGGGGCGGCGTACGCGCTCTGCAGATCCGACCGCGTTTCAATGTCGGCGGCCACGTAGATGAATTGGTCAATGGGTTCGACGTTCGGCAAAGCTTCGATGGTGAAGGTGCGGTGTGTTTCGGTCTCATTGATGAGCACGCCGTTCAGTCCGATATCCACCAGCTTGACGCGGGGCGGCAGATTCATCACGGCCACGGGAACACGGCCTCCGAAGCCGTTTTGACGCTCGATCTCAACCGAGATCTCGGCTGTCTTACCGGGTTCGATTTCCACTTCCTTGGTTTGGGCTGTCATCATGACATCCGGCTTGGGCATCAGGGAAATCAGCTTCAGCGTGTCTTCCGGATCCGCAAGGTGCGTGAGATTCTGGGCGCGTCCCACTGCTTTTAACGGGACAGCAGTCGCGAGCGAAGCGTCGGCGGCAGCACTCAACAGCAGTGTAGTGCGGACCTGGCCGGGCGCAATCACACCGCGAGTGGCTGTCAATCCGGCGGGGAGATTGTCCAGAGTGACAGCGATGGGCCCGTTGAAATCATCCATGCGAAATGCCGTAACTTCCACAGGAATCGCCCCGCCGAGCGGAACGTTGGGATTTGGCGGGTCGACGCTTAAGCGAAAATCGGGACGCGGCTCGCGAAGCATGAGGCGATAGGCGAAGTTTTCGGCGCCGATCCCTCGCACATCTTTGATGTGGATCAGATAATCGCCGTCCGAGGGAGCCGTGAAATGCACCAGCGAGTCCTTGCCATACCCCGGTCCGCCGTCGTCGTTTTGATAATACAGCCGCACCAACGGCAGACCGTTGGGCGTGAACTTCGTTCCGGGCGGATGGATCTGAACCTTGTAGAGCGGCTTGTCCACCGAATGCGCTTCGGTGGAGGTGTCGAAATAGGCGATGCGCTGGCCGTTGAAACTGTCGAAGCCGATGTCGGCGTCCGGGCTGTCTGGAATAGTCCGGATGCGGATGATCTCGCCGCCGATCATCACCCAATCACCGACGCTGAACCCGGTACGCGAATTGATGCGAATGCTGCTGCTGGAGGAGTTCTGCTCGGACAGCGTCGTGGAAGTCTCAACCACAGGACGAACCGTCGCGCGTTCGATGGGGCGGCCGTTTCGATCCAGCACTTCGAGGAACGAGTCAAGATCGGAACCCAGCCGGCGCGCATCCACTTCGAGAATCACCTTTTGGTCTTTGCGGGCATGGAAGCGGTACGTGTTGCCATCGGGTGAGGAAACCCGGCCATTGATCGTTGCTGGAATAGGGACCACTTGGCCGGGCGAAGGATTGATCTCGGGTTCGCGTCCAAGCGCGAGCCTCAGCTGGTTGAACGA
>CZKS01000457.1_pt1 | contig 11197 bp, 12 predicted proteins | sample 1122221 | NCBI WGS metagenome assembly CZKS01 (sample SAMEA3539301, study PRJEB10725) | soil metagenome | biome: tundra; feature: field; material: soil | place: USA | collected 2010-05 | depth 0.15 m
GGGGCTACAATCCCAGGCCCGAGTAGCCCCGCGCGTAAGCAAGGGGACGGCCCGGTTTTCAGAACGAAATCAGCCGGTCAGAGACCTAGCACGGACACTGCCGTGTTGTGTTGATCTGCGCTCGAAGCTGATCGTAACCCACCACGCGAAAGAAAGCGTGCATCTCCTGCGGCGTGAGAAACCGTGTTCGGCCCATTTCGTCCGGCCAGACGGCCACCACCTGCCCGGCGAGTCCGGCTTGCTTGGCCGAACTTTGAAGTCGGCCGTAGAGCTCGGGAGCAGGGCGGTGATCCAGAAAAACCACCACCAGGTGCACGTCCATAATGTTCATCTGGGCTGTATCGAAGGAACTCTGCTGCATTTGGAAACTAACGAGCCTGTTGGATCTTGCCGCCCTTCGCCGAAAGCATCAGCTTGACCAGTTCTTCGGTCACCTTCGGCTCGAGTCCTTCGGTGTGTCCTTTGTCGATGCGGACGATGTCGGCGACCACCCTTCCGTCACTGCAATCCGGATAGACGTAGAGTTGGGCCGTGCCGGCAGCAGGCAGAAGCCCCCAGGACGGATTGGGCGGATTCTGACGCGTGCCGTCGTACACATAGCCGGGCTTCGAGTCGACGATCTCCTCCGGATTCCGCCGCGGACCGCAGTTGTATTTCGTGGCCCAGGTCGAAGATTCGGGCAACCCCTTCTCATCCATTTCGCGCCGGCCCGTCTCGAAGATGAACGAGAAGTCGGCGGCTGGAGGTTCACGCAAGGCTGCCATCGCCGCGGCGAATCCAGGGGGCCTGGCGGGAGCACTGGCGCCCGATCCGCCTGCTGGAGCAGCACCAGCGGGCGCGATGCGAGGCGGACCGAAATTCGCGGCGAGTCCCGGATACCCGCCTAAGCGGCCTCCGGACAAGCTGAGCCAGCCGTCAACCCGGTCCTTAAAGAAATCCGTGCGAAGGATGCGGTTGGAAGTCATGCCGCCCTGTGAATGCCCGACCAGCCAGAACGCCTTGATGTTCTGCTTGCCAATCTGCTCGACCACCGCGTTGACGATGTTCTGCAGGTACTCATCATCGGCGGCTGACCACACATGCGTGGGAGAGTTCGGCGTGGCGATGACCAAGCGATATTTGTCCTTGTAATCCACGATCGGAAAATAATGGCGTTGCCAATTCCCGTAAGAGCCTGCGCCGTGCAGACTGAGGACGAAAGTAACTTTCTCGTCCGGCTTCAAATCGCACGGGTAATCGAAAAAGTAGGTGCGGCGGGTCTTCATCTCAACGACGGGTCCTTGGTTGATTACCCTGTCAGCGGTGCAGTCCTTGTCAGGACATCGCAGGACCGGTGCGCAGGGCGCGCCGCCGAGTTGGATGGCCTGTGGTTGAGCACCGGCAATTCCGGCGAATGCTAATCCAGCAGCTATCAGACTGTAGGGCAGGTTGCTAACCTGCGCGCCGATTGGGAATCGGCGCAAACGGCGCGGGTTAACAACCCGCGCGCAGGATGCCATCCTGCCCCACAACCGAACCGGCCAGCTTGCGTAATTTCGATACATTTGCTCATCATTATATTCCGTCTTCCAAGTGCGCCTTCAACCGACCCAGCGCATCGTCCCAACCGCGGGCGATTACGTCCAGGCAGCGTTGCGCTTCCGCGAAACGCGCGGGGTTGAGCGTCCAGACGTGCTCGCGGCCCGCGCGCTTTCCATAGATAATGCTGGCAACCGCGAGAAACTTAAGATGCTTCGTAACCGCCTGCCGCGTGACCCGGAAATTGTGGGCCAGCGTGGAAATCGAAGCCGGCCCCACTTCCGACAGTTGCCGCAGCAGGCGAAGCCGTGTCTCATCGCCAAGCGCCGCAAACAGCAACGCAGCGTCCGTCAGCGCAATGTCAGACTGCTGATTCGGCATAGTTCGATAGCCAGACCAGCACCTCGGTCCAGCCTTGGTTGTTGTCTCCAAACACCTTCGCGCGCCGCGCCAGCGATATCTCGTTGAAGCCGGTCTCTGCGAGGCTCACGCGCGTTCCGCTTCCTGACGGCTCCAGTGTGAACGTCACCGTGGTTCTCGGCTCCTTGGAGTAGTCGATATTTGGATCCACCGCGCCCGGATGCCACTGCCAGACGAAGCGCGTTGGCGGCGTCAACTCCACAATCCGTACCCGGAAACGGCCTACGTTTCCCTGACATTCGGACGTCATCCAAACTTCATTGCCCGGGACAATGTCGCCCTCGATCGTCACCTGAAACCACGTCGAGAGTTCCTTGGCGTTCGTCAACGCACGCCAGACACGCTCCGGCGGCGCCTTGATCTCAATCGTTCTATCGATGCGGGTCAAGTCCGCGGTAGTAATCATTATGCAACCTCCAGGTTGCATAATGGCCGACTCTTCCTCATTCCGCAAGGATTTTCGTATCTTGTTGAATGCACGTCAGTTCCGCATCGGACGTAACCATCCGACCAAAAAATCATCTATACTGGTAATTAACTCCTCTTGAGTTCGGCCGAGTCTGCCGGGCTGTTCCCCGTTGGTCAAGCATGTTGGTCCGAAATCGAAAGGATTAGTGTCCCAATGAAACAGTATCTATTGATCAGTGACTTCGACAAAACGCTCAGCTTCAACGATTCGGGAATCGTTCTCGCCGAGATGCTCGGCATCCCCGGCTTTCAGGAAAAGATCGACGGACTCTCGAACATCCACCTGGTGCAGCAAGGTGGAGAGCTGGCATACCTGCTGTTACACGATCCCGAATTCAGGCGCGTCAGAAAGCACGATCTAACGGAAGTGGGAAAGCGCATTCGGCTGAAGCAGAACATCCGCCAGCTTTCGCGGCTGCTGGACGATTTGGACGGGCATCATTTCTCGTTCTACGTGGTTTCGGCGGCGCCGGAGGAAGTGATCCAATCGGCGCTGGAAGGAATTGTACCGGCGGACCATATCTATGGAGCTCGTTTCCGTTATCACCCTTCCACCGGCGAAATCCAGTCCATCGACAGCGTTTCCGCCGGCTACGGCAAGGTGGCCGTTTTGGAGGAGCTTCGCTCAAAGCTTCCCATCAGCCACGACCGCATTGTTTATGTAGGCGATGGAAGCTCCGACGTACACGTGATGCTGCATGTGAACCGGCTGGATGGGCTTACCATCGCGGTATCGGAAAACAAATACATCACGCAGATCGCCCGGCGCACCATTCTGAGCGAGGACGGACTCAGCGTGCTGATCCCGATCCTGGAAGATATTCTGGGCTGGAACTCCATCCAGATCCGCGCCTTTTTTGAATCGCATGGATTCCTGCTGCAGGAATGGGACAAGGTCCGAACCGATTCGCTGACCATTTCCAAGGTGACCAGCCACTCACACGCCGCTGCAGGCGTGGAGATCCAGTGAAGCTGGAATGGATTGGTTGGGTAGCGACAGCGTTCTTCGCGAGCTCCTACTTCTTCAAGCAGCCCGATGCTCTTCGTAAAGTGCAAGCCGGGGCGGCGATGTTGTGGGTGATCTACGGATTGATCATCCACGCTTTCCCTGTCGTGGTGGCGAATCTCGTGGTGGCGAGCGTCGCGCTGTATTCGTCCTACGCGGACGGACGGCGTAGGACAAGTCTCCGACTTGTCCGGGACAAGCCAGAGGCTTGTCCTACGGCCGCTATTGAAGAGCCGACACTTCATTCAGAATCGCGCGCACCACAAGATCGTCTCCAATCTTGGAATTGATCATCAAATGATAGAGATGGCGGTTCGGCCATTCCTTGCCGAAGTATTTCTGGATGAAGGTGGCGCGTTCCTCGTCGATAGTAGAGACTAATTCCACCGCCTCCTCCTCGCTTTTGCCCGACATACGGACGCGCCGGATTTTCTCTTCCCACGGCGCATAGACGAAGACATGGAAAGCGTCTTCCCTGCCACGCAGGAAGTAGGGAGCGCCGCGGCCCACGATCACGCAGTTCCCCTCGGCCGCGGCCCCTTCAATGACGCGGTGCATGAACGCGATCATGGTGTCGGCATCAAAGTGGCCGAGCCCGCCAACCGGCAAGGTGCGCTCATAGCTGCCGCGGATAAAAACCTTCATGAGACGGTAGAACAGCGGATCGCAGCGCTCATCCAAGCGTTCCACGGATGCCTGGTCCACTTGAGCCAACCGCGCGATTTCAGTTGTGAGAGCCTGGTCCCACAGCTTCCATCCGAGCCGTTCAGCAATTTTTTCGGCAATGGCCGCCCCGCCGGCCCCGAATTCCCGTTCCACGGTAATGATGCGAATCATTTGCTCAGGGCCTATTCTACGTTACTGGGGGCTGCCTTCTGCTTTCTGCCTTCTGCCTTCTGCCGCCTGCCTCCTGACCTCAATGCGTCATCGCATACACAATGTAATTCACCCCGATGCGAATTCCTAGCGCTGAGTACCGTTCCGGATAGAGCGGGTTATCGGCATGCTCCCAGGAATCACCCAGATCCATGTTGTGGCAGATGGCTACCATCAGGCGTCCCTTGTCGTCATAGATGCCACGCCAGCGGGCTTCGTAACCGTCGTGCTCCCAAACATGGTAGGGAGGGTACAGCACCTGCTCGCCGGGTACCTGGTAGCGATCGTCCAGATCGAAGATAGTGTGGAAGATGGCGTCTTTGTCGTCAATACTCACAATCGGCCGGTCCGGAAAAACGCGGCTCATGCCGGAGACGAAAACCTCCCACTCGTGCGTCCCGTGGAAGTCGTCGCACATGAAAAAACCGCCGCGCAGCAGGAAATCGCGCATTTTAGCCGCCTGCTGGTCCGTCAGAGCCCAATGCCCAACTTCGACGCCATACAGCCAGGGCCAGTTGTAAACATCATCGCCGTCATCCAAATTCACCGGCTGCTCGATGGAGCGGGCCTGGACGCGGGTCAGGCGGCGAAGCGCGGCCGAGAGATGCCGGTCCGAGCGCGGATAGTCGATGGTCCAGTTCGTCCCGCCGGCCAGCCAGTTCCCAAAGCGCCGGTTGCTGAATCGGACGTCGGGATACATCAATCGGGCGAAGGTCCATTCACCGGGCAGCTTCCAATCCGGTGGTTTTGGAAAGTCGTTGTATTCCCACCCCGGATAATCACGAAATTCGCGCTGGCCGAAGGCCACGCACGCGAACAACGCGCACGCCCAAGCCCCGAGCCATTTGAAACGCCAGCGCACCACACCGGTTTGATGCGCGGGATGCTTCCCCGTTGTACTCATCCTTCACTTCTTATGTCCAGAATGCCACAGTCCTTTCCGCCAGCCCCAGTCCCCGGTCCCCAGCTATACTGGACGAAATGCCACAAGCTAACGCAGGACCAATCCAACGCTTGGCTTCGCTCGGGCTGCGCATCACGGGCGCACTCGCGTTCCTGGCGCCACTGTTGACACGTTTGGTGGTAGGATTCGGTTTCCACGCCACCGGACACGGCAAGCTGCAAAATCTCCAAAAGGTCACCGGTTTTTTCACCGATCTCGGCATCCCGTTTCCCGGAGCCAATGCAGCGTTCATCGCGGGCCTGGAATTCTTCGGCGGACTCTTCCTGATCCTTGGCCTCGGAACCCGCATCTTCGCCTTCCTGCTGTCCTGCACCATGGTGGTCGCTCTATTGACCGCCGACCGGCCCACATTGATAGAAAAGTTCCCGGCCGACGTGTCGGATGTCACGTCATTCACCTTCCTGGTATTCTTAATATGGTTGGTTCTTTACGGACCCGGCCCCATCAGTATCGATTACTTCTTGAGCAAGTGGTTGGGGCTGAACGGCAAAACCGGAGAGTCGAAGTAAATGGCGAACAATCGGTGGGGTTATCCGGATTTGGGTTTCGGCATCGGGCTGCGTTCCGTGCACTTCGAGCACATCCTGAAGAACAATCCCGTCATCGATTGGTTTGAAGTTCTGTCAGAAAACTATCTGGATACCGGCGGCCGTCCGCTGCACGTGCTGGATCAAGTGGCCGAACGGTATCCGGTAGTGCTGCATGGCGTGTCGCTCTCGGTGGGCAGCACGGACCCCATCGATTTCGAATATCTCAAGAAGCTTAAAGCGCTCGGCAAGCGAGTAAACGCGCGCTGGGTGTCCGATCATTTGTGCTGGACGGGCGTCACAGGCCTCAACACGCATGATCTGCTGCCCATGCCCTACACCGATCAGGCGCTGCGCCACACCATTAAGCGGGTTCGCAACATTCAGGATTTCCTGGAGCGGCCCATCGCGCTTGAAAACGCCTCCACGTATTTGGAATTCAGCGCGTCCAAATGGCCGGAGAGCGAATTTATCGCGGCGCTCGCGGAGGAGGCCGATTGCGGCATCCTGCTGGACGTCAACAACGTCTATGTAAGCTCGTTCAACCATGGATTCGATCCGAAGAAATATATCGACAAGATTCCGAGGGATCGCGTGGTGCAGATGCACCTGGCCGGCCACACCAACAAAGGCACGCACATCCTGGATACGCACAGCGACTACGTCATCAACACGGTGTGGGAGCTGTACCGCTATGCCCATCGCAAGTTGGGCGGCGTGGCGACACTGCTGGAGTGGGATGCCAATATTCCGGAGTTCGACGTGGTGCACGGCGAGGCATTGAAGGCCCGCCAGTTCCGTGAGCAGGAAGATAAGAAGACACCCGCGCCGGAACTGGAAGAGGTTCCCGCGTATGGCGACTGATCCGGGACTCGACCGCGTTCAGCGCTGGATGCAGACCCTCATCCAGGACCAGGGCACCTGCGAAGAAGCCATCGCATCCGAGCGAGCCCAGGCTGAGATTCCGGCCGATCAGGCACGCACCGTAGTGCTTCCGTCCAAAACACTTTCTTCGTTTGAGCGCCTGGACATCTATCGCGAGATGTACCTGTTGCGCATGGAAGAGGCGCTATCGAGCGACTATCCGGCGCTCAAGCACTACCTGGGCGACGACGAATTCGTGCGTATGGTGGCGCGCTACGTGGAAGTTTACCCATCGCGCAGCTATACGCTGAACCGGTTGGGCGATCATGTTCCCGAGTTTCTGGCGACACTGGACGATCTTTCGAAGCAGGATTTCTGTCATGAATTGGCACGCTTGGAACTTGCCCTTACCTGCGTATTCGATGCGGGTGAAACTGCGCCATTGACTCCGGAAGCGGTGCGAGCGGTGCCGCAGGATGCATGGGAGACCGCGGTTCTTAAGCCGATCGAAGCGTTCCGGCTGCTCGAATTCGATTATCCAGTCAGCCGGTATCTCGGATTCGTGGACGAAGAAAATCCCGCACCACGCCTGGCGCGGAAGAAGACCCGGGTGGTTGCTTATCGTCGTAACTACCATGTCCATCGCATGGACCTGACGCAACCTGCGTATGAACTGCTCTCCGCGTTGGCATCAAGCCAGACCGTCGGCGATGCAATCGTGAGCGTGATGACGCGCAAGTTCCGCCCGGCCATCAAGGAGAAGCAGTTGTTCGAGTGGTTCCGCGACTGGATGGCCGAGGGGCTATTCCAGGCCGTAGAAATTGCCCACCGATAAACGTGGCGCACGCACTCTTGCGTGCCGCGTTCACACTCGTGTGAACGCCTTTGAGTCTATAGAACGTAGGCTCTTAGCATCCAGATGACCAGCCAGATCGCGACTATTACCATCACGATCTTCCCAATTAGCGAGTGTGCCGGCAGCTTCTCTTTCTCGGCCATGACCCAACCATAGCATTGTGAAACTTTTCAGGGCCGCGCGTAATCGACTAAGGTGGAGGGTTATGGATACGAAAGAAAAGCTACCGCCGCCAAGCCCCGAGAAGGATCAACCTGAAGATCCGGTAGACGAGGCCGGCGAAGAGTCATTTCCAGCCAGTGATCCGCCTGCCTGGACGGCTTTGGCCGCCCACTGATATCGCGGCCACGCTGCGTGCGCTAAACTCGACTTTGAAAGCCTCGTTTATCGCGGGCGCGTAGCTCAGGTGGATAGAGCATCAGCCTTCTAAGCTGAGGGTCGCTGGTTCGAGTCCAGCCGCGCCTACCAATCAAGCCATCAATTCCGGTTAGGCGGCCGATCAACCACCGGTTGAACCTTAACATGCCGCTGCACCGAACTGCCGTCCGGTGTAACCCCACTTGGATTCCTGCGGGGCACACTGTGAGGTCGGACGGGTTCCAGCAAGGAAGTAGGACATGGCTCCGCACGAACAGGGCTGAACGGAGTCGAAAAATCACGGTAACAACGTTGCATGCTTTAACGTCCTACGTACGTGAACAAACGCCAACTAGCGGTCGCGCTAACGGTAATGTCATATGGGGTTGACGTTGGGTGTTCGCGGCAAGACAACGAAGAGGCCAAGCGTAAATTGCGCGAAACCCAACTGGAATTGAAGCACGAAACCCAGGAAGCCGGTCAGAAACTGAAGCAGGGCGCACACGAAGCTGCCCAGGAAGTACGTCGCGATGCTGCCGCGGCCTCGCGCGAGATCAAGAAGGACGGCGAAAAGCTCAAGCGCGAAGCCAACTCGAAGTAGCAGCTACGGGCACATCATTCGACCGGTGCCTCGCGCTGCCATGCAATGTCCACTTCGCCAGATCCGAGATTACTCGACACTTTTAGTGTTGCTGGCGCAACGTGCGCTTCAGGCGGTAGCTGATAGCTGATTACACATCCGTTCAACAATAACGAATAGAATTCCTCCATCACGTCCGGGAGCTCTTCCACAGTAGCCTCGCTGAAAGTGCCGTCCGGAGAGGCTAAGCATATGTCTCGGAATGCCGCGCAGGAGAAGCCGGGAGCAAAACCGTGCAGTGCGATCTTTTCATTGGCGAGCAGTGTTTTGAGAGAGTTGACGCGATCCCGGTCGTCAAATTGTGCAACGGAGCTTTCATGCAAAAACACGAACATGTGCCGCTTTCCGGAATGTTTGCTGATGGCTTCAGAGTGCCTCTGGATAGCCGCGAACAGGTCCGCCGCGGCTCTATCGCGGGGCACATCGGCCGATATCACTTTGGTCAAGATATCAGGCGAAGATATGAAGCAGTGGCGCATCTTCACTTCCTGAGTCGCGATGGCGTCGTCGTATGGTAAAAAAGACGGTTCCCGGGGCGCCTGTGATGCTTCGCTGGCTGGCTCTATGGAATACCGGTCAACTCGCCAAATGTCGTCCGGGCGCTTTGCGGTAATCGATCGAGTAAGAGCACTAGTAATGGCCAGGCCGTATGGATCGGCGTTGGAAATGAATCTGGGCGCAACGAAGCCGGCCGCGAGTGTCGCCGGGGCTGCGGACAATTTCACTTCGTACTGTTCTATCAACGCGCCCGCTTCCCAAAGCGCGAAATCCATCGGTGTGATGGTGCTGAGATCGTGTGCGGGCTGAGATGAAAGCACCAGAGCACAATTTCGTTTGCCGTCCTGGCTGACGCGAGCGTGCGACACACGGAATCGTATTGTACCCGCCTCCGCATTCAGCTTTTCACGACGCTTGATGGATGCCATCGCACGTGTAACTGCCAGACGTATTTTTCCTTCCGACAATTTAAACTGCCCCATCAGGAACGGGAGAAAACGTGGATCTTGTGTTTCCCCGATGGCCCAGAGGGCGGAAATCCGGAAGGCTGGAGCTTCCCTCTGGCGGACCATGTCGAGCAACATCCGGACCGCCTTCTGTTCCGCTATACGATATAGCCCAAGTACTGCATTTGCGGCCACCCGGTTGTGCTTGGACTTAGAGGCCGTGAGCAGGAGGGCGCGCGATTCCGCTGGTTCAAGCGCCCAAAGTGCTTCCACAGCGCTGGCTTGCACGCGGAAATCGCGGTCCATGAAACGCCTTCCGATCCAAGCGGCATTCTTCGAGCTGCGGCCAATTATCAATGCTGCTTTGGAGCGAACCACGCGGTCCGGATGCGCCATTAGCTCCAGCTGAAATGAGTTCCAGAAGGTAGGAGGCGCAATTGTTGCGAGCAGTTCCAGGAGCCTCAGGATTCGTTGGCTATTTTCAGCGCCGGACTGATCCTGCAGGGCCTTGTTGAGCGCCAATTCCAACATTGGTTGCAGATTGGTTCCGTTCGCCGCCACAGCCTGGAGCGCTGTCAGCGCTTCCCGCGGCTCGGCAATTCGAGGATCCAACAAACTGGCTGGCAGCAATTTCCCCTTCATGAGCAAATGCACCAGATAACGAACTCCAGCTGAGGGTTGACTCTTCGCCAATACAGCTACTGCAGAAGCTCCAAAGGCCCGTGGATCGGAGATTAGCAGTTGCGACAAAGACTGCTTGCCGGCCGTGTCCCTCTCGGAGAACGATTCTAGAAGCGCAGCGATATCTTGGGTGAATGAGTCGTCCAATCCCACTTCTTTGCCCATGAGATTCTCCGCTGTTACTTATCGGCACGGCCTGGTTTTCCTTTGCCGCCTGTCAATATTTCCGGCCTCAACCGGTTGTCACATTCTGTAACGCGATGCCAACACAATGAATTCGCAAGCAAATCTAAACGGCAGTCGAGGTGCAACTGGTAATGAAAAGGAGGTGTAACAATGAAAGCCGTACTATTGGAAGGCGCCGCCTTGCTACTGACAGTTGGCGGACCGATGTGGTGCCAGCCCACCCCAGGCAGCATCCAGCAGGATCCGCAACCTATCTACCGCGTCACGGTGGTCTCGCGCACGCTGCCGGCGGTTAACTACGAGCACCGCGGCGGACCAACCATGATCGACTTTCAGGGCACGCTATTGCTTCCCAAGGCCAAAGGCGTTGCAACAGTGGAAAGCAAGCGCGGCCGGGTGGTGATTGACGCGAAATTCGAGCACCTGGAGCCGCCCACCCGCTATGGCCGCGAGTATCTGACGTATGTGTTATGGGCGATTACGCCAGAGGGCAGGCCGAAAAATCTTGGGGAACTTCTGGTGGGGCCCTCCGATAAAGCCAAGACCATCGTTACCACGGACCTGCAGGCTTTGGGACTGATGGTGACCGCCGAGCCTTATTACGCTGTGACAACGCCCAGCGATGTGGTTGTCTTGGAGAATGTCATCCGGCCGGATACCGTAGGACGGATCGAGCCGGTGCTTGCCAAGTACGAGCTTCTGCCTCGCGGCCAATACACGCTGACCATGAACCCAGCCCGGCTGCGGACGGTCGAAGCAGAGCAAGAAAAGCTGCCGTACGATCGCTACGAAGCCGTGCTGGAACTCTACCAGGCACAGAACGCGATCCAGATCGCGCGATCCGTAGGCGCCGATCAGTATGCGGCGGATACGATCAGCAAGGCGGATGC
>CZKS01000287.1_pt1 | contig 11102 bp, 9 predicted proteins | sample 1122221 | NCBI WGS metagenome assembly CZKS01 (sample SAMEA3539301, study PRJEB10725) | soil metagenome | biome: tundra; feature: field; material: soil | place: USA | collected 2010-05 | depth 0.15 m
CGATGCATCGGGCGGGATGGAATACTGCCACGCGCCGATCGCGGAATTGCGGTCGAGCCAAGCCTCCACCATATTCAACTCGCCGATGGCGCCCGCGGCCAGAAGCTCCTTCGCTTTTTGATACATCAATGAGCTGACGTACTGGCTGCCGATCTGCAAGGTGCGGCCGGTTCGCTGCTGCGCCTCGATCATGGCTGCGCCTTCGTCGATGGAATGGACCATCGGCTTCTCGCAGTACACATCCTTGCCGGCGTTCAACGCGTCCACCGTGATGCGCTGGTGCCAATGATCGGGTGTTGCGACAATAACGGCGTCGACATCCTTGCGGGCCAGCACTTCGCGATAATCACGCGTGGTGAACAGGTCGCGGCCCCACAATTCTTTGGCGCGCTCCAGGCGGCCGTCGTAGACGTCGCACACGGCGATCAATTTTACACCGGGAAGAGCGACGGCATAGCGGGTGTCGCCCATGCCCATGCCGCCTGCGCCTATTAAAGCAATTTGAATGGTATCCATAAAAAACCCGTTTCTCGTTTCTCGTTTCTCGTTCGGCCTGGTCGTGGTCGTCCGTCAGGTTTTCAGGGTCATTGACTCGGGGTCCCATTCGCAGATGCGTTTTTCGAAGTAGCTGATGTTCGAGAGCAGGGCTGGGCCGGCGGCGCGGAATCCGAATGTGCTGTTTTCCACAACTGGCTTGCGGCTGCGGACTGAGGCCAGGAAATTTTTGTGATGGTCTAAGTGGTCACTGTAGCCATGCGGAACATGAAACTTGTCCTCGACTTGCGGGCGGATGGCATCGGCGGTGGGAGTACTGCGCGGGTATTGCTCGAAATATTTCTTGAGGAACTGATCCTGGGTCGCTTTCGCGAACGTGTCGATGGTGTATCCGGGCTCGGTTTCGCGCGGCGTTTTGGAAACGGTGACGCCGTCGCCGATGGTCAGGATGCCTTCGGTGCCGATGAAGCGGAATCCGGAGCTCTCGCTTCCGCCATCCACGAAATTCACGCGCAGGGCGAGGTTGAAGGCGGGATGGCGAGGGGTCTCGGGGTAATCGTACATACCCAGCAAGACGTCTGGAACGTCGCGGCCATCTTTCCAGAACCGTAAGCCACCTGTTGCGTAGACGCGCGTGGGTCCGATGGCGCCCATGACGAAATGCATCCCGGAAAACAGGTGAACGAAGAGATCGCCGGCAACGCCGGTGCCGTAATCGCGATAGCAGCGCCAGCGAAACAATCGTTGGGGCTCGAAGGGCACCTTTGGAGCGCGGCCCAGGAAGCGGTCCCAATCGATATTTTCCGGAGTGGCATCGGGTGGAATGGAATACTGCCAGGCGCCGATGGCGTCGTTGCGATCCCACCAGGCTTCCACCATGTTGGGTGTGCCGATGGCGCCCGCCCGCATCAGTTCCTGGGCTTTTTTATAGACGATGGAACTGACGCGCTGGCTGCCGATTTGAATGATGCGGCCGGTCTTTTTCTCTGCTTCGATCAGCGGCTTGCCGTCGTCCACGTGCTGCACCATGGGCTTCTCGCAGTACACGTCCTTGCCGGCGTTCATGGCGTCAATGGCGATTTTCTGGTGCCAATGATCGGGGGTGGCGACGATGACGGCGTCAACGTCGGGACGCGCCAGAACTTCACGGTAATCGCGCGTGACGAAGATATCCTGACCGTGAACCTCGCGCATGCGCGTGAGGCGACCTTGATAAATATCGCTGGCGGCTACGAGTTTCGAGCCGGCGGTAATGGAAGATCTCACGTCTTCCGAGCCCATGCCGCCCGCGCCGATAATAGCGATCTGGATGTTGTCGTTAGCGGAGCGAGGTTTTACTTGAGCGGCCAACAAGGGCGCGGCGGCGGTTGCGGCGAGGAAATGCCGTCTGGTGGTCATGATTCATGTTACCGCTACACCGTAGGCTTTTTTTTAGGCCACGGATGCACACGGATAAGCAGATCGATTTGCTACTCGGATTTTGATTTGTCGCTGGAGGGCGCGGCTGGCTTCGATTCGGTGGTTTTGGTGTCGGATTTCGCGGCTGCGTCGCCGGCGGGCTTCGATTCCGATTTGGAATCGCTTTCGCTCTTTTTAGTACCGCCGTTGCCGCCGCCTTTGGCGTAATCGTTGACGTAGAAGCCAGAGCCTTTAAACATCAGCGCGGGCGCAGATATTATGCGCTCCACACGGCCGCCGCATTTGTCGTGAACGGTGAGGGGCTCATCGGCGAACTTCTGCTGCAGTTCGAACACTTCGCCGCAGCCTTCACACTTGTACTCGTAACGCGGCATCGCAGAGTCCTAGCGCAGGGGCTTTGCGGAAGCGATATCGCTCTTGCCCTTGGTCACCACTTCGATGGCCTTCTTCAGGATGACATCGTCGCCGGGTTTCTGCTCCGGCTCGATGGTCTGTGGATTGCCGTCATCATCCACCGATACCGCATCGGTCTCGATCATCGGCACCGAGGGGGTGACGCCGGTATCCTGGATGGCTTTGCCGCTGGGCGAAAAATACTTCGCGACCGAGAGAATTACCGCGGAACCGTCGTCCATGGTGACCGCTTTCCGGACGGCAGCGTCGCCGTAGGTCCGTTCTCCGACTACTTCCGCGCGCTTGTCATCGAGTAATGCAGCGGCGGCTACTTCAGCTCCGTCGGCCGTACCACGGTTGACCATCACGACGAGGGGAAGATGCGTAATATCGGCGGACGCCTCCGCGTTGATGTCCTGGCGCTGTACCTTCTGGCCTTCGATGTAAGTGATCAGCCCTTTATCGAGGAACATGTTCGCGAGCTTGGTTCCATCTTCGGGACCGCCGGTAGCGCAATGCCGCAGGTCGATGACCAGTTTCTTGGCGCCCTGCTTCTCCAGGTCTTGCACCTTAGCGGCGACGTCTTTCAAGTTGTGGCCTTCCAGGCTCGGCACCGCGATCAGGCCGACCTGATCGGCCAGCATTTTTGCGGTGACAGCCGGATATTCGACGACGGCGCGGGTCAGCGTGATCTTTTGCGGCTCGGGTTTGCGGAAGCGCAGGACGCCTACTTCTACGGTGGTGCCTGGATCACCGTCCAACAGGATTTCGGCGAAAGCCAGAGGCATGTCGCGGGTGGCGACACCGTTGATGGTTTCGAGAACATCGGTGGTAGTGAGACCAGCTTTGGCGGCCGGCGAACCAGGGATGGCATCCACCACGCCGACGTATCCGAATTTCTTTGAGAGCACCAGGCCGACGCCGGCTTTATGCTGATCCTTACTCTTCATCCATTGCTTGTACTGATCGGCATTCAGATAGCTGGCGTAGGGGTCGATGGATTCGAGCAATCCGTTGACAGCGCCCAAAGTGACGCTCTTCATGTCGGGTTCTTCCACGTAGTCGCTCTTGATGCGCGAGAGCACTTCGGTATAAACGGCCAGATGGCGGTAGGTGTCCTCTGGCGAGGCGCTCTTGCCGCGCATGGCTCCAAAGAGGAGCACAAAAACGAGACAGGTGGAGGTGGAGGCGACGAACAATTTGATACGGCTGGTCATAATGAGTGGGCCTGGAGACCTTCTAGCTCTAGTATAGCGTGGGTTTGGGAGGAGGGCTGGTGGCTGCGCCGCGCTAGGCCAGGGCGAGGTTGGCTTGGGCGCGTAGGGTCAGATCGGCAAAAGAACCTTGGTGGAATTTCACAAAGGCGGCGGCGGCGATCATGACGGCGTTGTCGGTGGAGAGCGCTGGACTTGGGAAATAGACGGGGCACGGGAGATTTGCACTTCGAGCAGCGGCGCGCAGTCCGGCATTGGACGCTACTCCGCCTGAGATGATCAGAGCGCTGGCGCCGATTTCTTCGGCAGATGCCGTCGCGCGGCGCAGCAGTTCTTCGATCACGGTTCGTTGAAATGAAGCCAGCATATCGAGCGTGGGCTTGGGCGTCCACCGCAGCCAATCCTCGATAGAAGGATTTTGTAATTTACGCCGCGCCTCGATTTCGCCCGCCAGATCGCGCTGCTGCACCCAGCGCAAGACGGCGGTCTTCAATCCACTGAAGCTGAAATCGAGCTTGTTGCCTTTCATGTGCGCGAGCGTGAATTTCACAGCGCGCGGATCGCCGTGGGGCGCGAGTTGATCGATGATGGGGCCGCCGGGATAACCAAAGCCGAGGAGCTTCGCCACTTTGTCATAAGCTTCGCCGGCGGCGTCATCGCGGGTTCTTCCCAGCAACCGGTAGGTGAATCCCTCGCGGACTTCGAACAGGTGCGTGTGGCCGCCGCTGACTACCAAGGCCACGGCGGGCAACTCGATGGCGCCAGTTTCTTGAGCTTCGAGAATTACGGCGTGGATGTGGCCTTCAATATGGTTCACGCCGATGAGCGGCAGGTTGCGGGCGAAGCAGATGGATTTCGCGTAGGTGATGCCCACCAGCAGCGACCCGACCAGGCCGGGACCTTGGGTAACTGCGATCGCCGACAGATCATCAAAGCTGGTCCCGGCTTGTTCCAGAGCCAGGCGCGTAACCGGCACGATGGCGCGCAAGTGTTCGCGGGAAGCAAGCTCGGGGACTACACCACCGTACTTGCCATGCGTCGCCATTTGTGAGGCCACCACCGACGACAGAATACGACGGCCATCCTCCACCACGGCCGCAGCGGTTTCATCGCACGAAGTTTCGATAGCAAGGATGCGCACTGGTATCGTGAAGTTTGGACCTCTCCCAGTTCAATTATCACTTGCCGGAGAGTTCGATCGCCCAAGAACCGTTGCGCGACCGGGCAGATTCACGCATGCTGGTTTTGCATCGCGAAGAACGGCGGTGGGAAGATCGGATATTTCGCGAATTCCCGTGTTTTTTGGGTCCGGACGACTGCCTGGTATTGAATGACTCGAAAGTGCTTCCGTCGCGACTGATTGGCCGGCGCAGCGGCGTGCATTCGTTGGCAGTGGGAAAGAACAATCCAAAACGCTGGCAGAATCTGAGCGGCGAGGTGGAAGTGCTGCTGGTGGAACCGGAGAGCGAGGATTCGAAGACCTGGACGGCGCTGGTGCATCCGGGCCGCAAGATGCGCACGGGCGAGCGCATACTTTTCGGTGATGTGGAAGCTGAAATTGTCGGACGCGGTGAATATGGCGAACGCACAGTGCGATTCCATTGGGAGGGCGATATCTACGAGTGGCTGGAAAAGATTGGGCACGTCCCGTTGCCGCCGTATATCAAGCGTCCCGACACGGCAGAGGATCGCGAACGATACCAGACGGTATTTGCGCGGGAGACGGGGTCGATCGCGGCGCCCACCGCGGGCCTCCACTTCACGCCGGAGATTTTGGAGGCGTGCCGGAGCGCGGGAGCCGAGATTGCATATGTGACGTTGCACGTCGGGCTGGGGACGTTTCAACCTGTGCGGGGCGAGTCGCTGCATTCCGAGCGGTTTTGGGTTGCGGAGGAAAACGCGGCGAAGATCAGGCGGGCGAAGAGAGTGGTGTGCGCCGGCACGACCAGTGTGCGCACGGTGGAGAGCATGTTCCTGGGCAAAACGGGGAAAACGGATCTATTCATCCGTCCTGGCTTTGAATTTCAAAGAACGAACGCGATGCTCACGAATTTTCATTTACCGCAATCGAGCTTGTTGATGCTGGTGTGCGCCTTTGCTGGGCGAGAGACGGTGCTGGCGGCTTATCAGCACGCGGTGGAAGCGGGATATCGATTCTATTCGTACGGCGACTGCATGTTGGTGGTGTAGGCGAGAGTGCCACAGTTAAAACTCAATGATCTGCGCCCCCCTGGACCGCTCTCCTGTAACAAAACGAGCTTCATCCAATCCCAGCGAGCCGACGTGGGCGTCGGCTGCGGTCCAGGGGGACCGCCCCACGAAGCGAGCAACTGAGCAGTTTTGGGAAACTAAGTGACATTGCAGTTAGATCTAGCCATGGTTACGACACGACGATGGGCGCAGTGGGCGCTCACTGCGGCGCTGGTGGTTTGCGCGCTGGCTCTGGCCGTGCGGACACTAGCTGGCCCTCTATATTTTCGATCGCCGCTCAATGTAGAAAGCGCGATTGGGTTAGCGGCGACGCTGCTGCTGTTGCTTCGAGCGACGACCGGCCAAACCACCGCTGAGCCAGCCCGGCGCAGACCCGGCGGATGGGATGCATTTGCAATTCTGCTGATTGCCGGATTAGTCGCGGCGGTATTCTGGCGATCCGCGAGCTTTTATTTTCTTTCCGACGACTTTATTTTGGTGAAGCAGGCGAAATCTTTTTTATATAGCTTCCGAGGGCTATTCGCGACGGCGGGTGCGGATGGCTCTTATCGACCCTTCACTCACTTTTACATGAGCGTGGCATATAAGTGGGCTGGGACAAATCCGAACCACTGGCATTGGACCGAGTTTGCGATCCACACTGCGAATTCGATTTTGGTATTCGTGGTGGCTCGGATGCTGGGATTTTCCCGGTTCTGCGCGGCGTTCGCATCCGCTCTGTTCGCCGTGCACGGGACGCGGCCGGAGGCAGTGGTATGGCTGGCGGGACGCGCCGATTTGCTGGCTGCTTTTTTTGTTCTTCTGGGACTGGCGTCTTTTATCCGCTTCTGGAGCAGAGAGGGCGGCACTGCCTGGCTCTGGGTCGCGCTAATGTCGATGACGCTGGGTATCCTCAGCAAGGAATCGGCGTACACATTCGCATTGCTACTGGTTGTATTCCTCGCGTCGAAGAATGCATTGAGGACGCGGCGCGCTCTCTACGCGCTGATTCCCTTCCTGGTTGTTACCGCGTCTTTGGTGGCCTGGCGCATCAGCGTATTGGGCGGCGTCGGCGGTTATCGAAATCAAAGCGGGCGCTCGGAGGCGCTGTCCTTGAGCGTGATCACGGTGGTGAAGGCGCTGGTACTGAGGCTGATCGCCATTCTGTTCTTTCCAGTCAGCTGGAGTCACAAGCCAAATGCTATTTTCGGCGTGATCATGATTCTGTACCTGGCAGCGCTGATATGGCTCACCAGAGCGCGCGTAAGGTGGCAAGCGTTCATGATTCCACTCGGCTTCTTGTTGGTCCTGGCTCTACCGCCTTTGCCTCAGTTGCTAATCGGTCCCGATTTACAGAAGGCCCGGCTCCTCTATCTTCCGGCGATGGGTTTTTGCCTGCTGCTGGCGACGGCGGTGGAAGGTTTGAAACCGAGACCTCAGTGGGCTATTGCAATTACGATTCTCGTGTTCAACATCGCGGCCCTCTTCCACAATCTCAGCGCGTGGGGAGAAGCAGCTGAGAAAGCGAGGACCGCGTGCAGTATGGCGGCAGCGTGTCCGAACAAAGTCGAAGTGCGGGGATTACCGGGCAGCTTGAACGGCGTGTATTTCTTCGCGAACGGATTTCAGGAGTGCCTCGAGATGCAGCGAAACAAGGATGCAAGTCAGGCGTTCGACCGGTCGCAGCATCCATGCGTCCTGAGCTGGGATAGCAAAACCGAACAGCTATCACGGGTGCCGTATGATATCCACTAGGCGCGAAGAACCGATGAACCGAAGAACTGAACAACCGAGGAACCGCGAAGCATGAGCGCTGATACAGCGGCCGTTCGCTCCGGCGAAGAGTTGGACAGGGCTGCGCTGACCAAGTATCTCGAGGACAAGATTGAGGGCGGCTCGAGTTTGGCCATCGAGCAATTCCCGGGCGGCCATTCGAATCTGACATATCTGCTGCGCACGCCGGCACGCGAGTATGTGCTGCGGCGAGGTCCACTGGGGCCAGTGGCGCCCAAGGCGCACGACATGGCGCGCGAATACATGGTGCTCAAAGCTGTGCATCCTTTCTTTGACGCCGCGCCCGAAGTTTTTCATTTGTGCGAGGACACTTCGATTATCGGAGCCGTTTTCTTCATCATGGAGAGGCGGCATGGCATCGTGGTGCGCGATCGCATTCCGCCGGAACTGGCAGCCATCCCAGACTATCCGGCGCGAGTAAGCCGGGGCTTTGTGGACTGCCTGGTGGAGTTACATGCTGTGGACATCGAAGAGCACGGGTTGGTGTCGCTCGGCAAGCCGGCTGGATTTCTGGAACGGCAGGTGCGCGGCTGGTTCGAACGCTGGAATCGCGCCAAGACCGAGGAGATTGCGCTGATGGAACGCCTGATTCAATGGCTGACGAACCATCTGCCGGTTTCTGGGGACCCCACGCTGGTTCACAACGATTTCAAGCTGGACAATTTGATGCTGGACGCGGAAGATCCCCGGCGCATTGAAGCCGTGCTGGATTGGGAGATGGCCACCGTCGGCGATCCGCTGGTGGATCTGGGCTTGATTCTTTGTTACTGGTCGCAGCCGAGTGATCCTGGCGGCACCAAAGCTTCGCTCACCTCAGATCCAGGCTGGTTTACGCGCGATGAACTGATCGGGCGTTATGCGGAGCTGACCGGCCGCGATCTTTCGCTGATCAACTACTACGAAGTTTTCGCGCTTTTCAAGCTTGCCGTTGTGCTGCAGCAGATCTATGTTCGATTTCATCGCGGGCAGACTCAGGACGAGCGATTCCGGCATTTTGACAAGAGGGTTCATAACCTGATCCAGCAGGCTGTAGCACTGATATAATCCATGCAACATGGCAAATCAAGAGACCGTTTACAACGTTAGTGAACGCGTAGCAACCATTACGCTGAATCGTCCGGACAAGCTGAATGCCTGGACCGCCATTATGGACCAGGAGGTCCGCGCTTCGATATACGCGGCAGAGGGTGATCCCAATGTCCGCGTGATTATTCTGACCGGCGCGGGGCGCGGCTTTTGCGCGGGCGCGGATATGTCGCTGCTGGGCGCCATCGCGCAACAGGGTCTGGAAGGCTATCGTGGCCCCGATAGTTTTCTGCGAAACACCAGCAACGGCGAGCGGCAAAACGTGCGGCCGGATTTCCAGAAAAAGTATTCGTACTTCCCGTCCATTCAAAAACCGGTGATTGCCGCAGTGAACGGGCCGGCAGTGGGCCTGGGATTCATTCTTACGCTTTATTGCGATCTGCGTTTTGCTTCTGAGACTGCGCGCTTCGGGACGGCGTTTGCGAAACGCGGGCTGATCGCCGAGTACGGTCTGGCGTGGATGTTGCCGCGCTTAATTGGGCCTGCTAATGCTCTGGACATGCTGTTTTCCGCGCGGTTGGTGGACGCTCAGGAAGCGTTGCGGATGGGGTTGGTGAATCAGGTGTTTCCACAAGACACCTTCCTGCCAAGTGTCTACGCATACGCTAAGGATCTGGCGAATAATGTCAGCCCGCGGTCGATGGGGATCATCAAGACGCAAGTTTACAACGCAATGTTTCAAACATTAGGCGAGGCATTTGAGACTTCAGAAGAAGAGATGCTGAAGAGTTTACAGTGCGAGGATTTCAAAGAAGGCGTGGCGCATTTTGTGGAAAAACGCCAGCCGATGTTTACTGGAAGGTGAAAGGCACCGACTCCCTTACGGTCGCGGTTCGGAAAGGCGGCTGGGAAAGAGTGGTACCGAACCGCGACCGTAAGGGAGTCGGTGCCTGATAAGGACTCATATGAATTTTGAATTTACTGACAAGGTCAAATCGCTCCAGAAAAGGCTGCAAGCCTTCATGGACGAGCACATTTATCCGAATGAACAGCGTTACGCGGACGAGCTTAATCCGGATGACCGATGGCTTCCCTCCGAGATCATTGCGGAGCTGAAACCGAAGGCGCGGGCAGCGGGCTTATGGAATCTGTTTCTGCCGGAGAGCGAGGACGGCGCGGGGCTCACGAATCTGGAGTACGCGCCGCTGTGCGAGATCATGGGCCGTTCCACCATGGCGTCCGAGGTCTTCAATTGCTCAGCACCCGACACCGGAAACATGGAGGTGCTGGCGCGTTACGGCACCAAGGAACAAAAGGAGCGGTGGCTGAAGCCGTTGCTCGAAGGTGAGATGCGCTCGTGCTTTTCGATGACGGAACCGGGGGTAGCATCTTCGGATGCCACCAACATCGAGAGCAGCATTGTCCGCGATGGCGATCAGTATGTGATCAACGGCCGCAAATGGTGGTCTTCGGGCGCGGGCGATCCACGCTGCAAGATCTCGATCTTCATGGGCAAGACGGACCCGACGGCGCCGAAGCACAAGCAGCAGTCCATGATCCTGGTGCCGATGGACACGCCGGGCGTCACCACAGAGCGCATGCTGACGGTTTTCGGCTACGATCATGCCCCCCACGGGCACGCGGAGATCACGTTCCGGAATGTACGAGTGCCGGTCTCGAATATTCTGCTTGGCGAAGGGCGCGGTTTCGAAATAGCGCAAGGGCGCCTGGGTCCAGGCCGCATTCACCACTGCATGCGATTGATGGGCGTGGCTGAGCGCGCGTTGGATCTAATGTGTCGGCGCGCCGATTCTCGCGTCGCTTTTGGCAAGAAACTTTCCGAGCAAGGGACGATACGCGCGGACATCGCCGAGTCGCGCATGGACATTGAGCAGGCGCGCTTGCTGGTGTTGAAGGCGGCTTTCATGATGGACACGGTGGGCAACAAGGCGGCTCGCGAGGAGATCGCGATGATCAAAGTGATCGCGCCCAATGTCGCATTGCGAGTACTGGACCGAGCGATTCAGGCATACGGCGCCGCGGGCGTTTGCCAGGACACTTTTCTCGCCGGGGCGTGGGCGAATTCTCGAACACTGCGCCTGGCGGACGGGCCGGACGAAGTTCATCGCGAATCCATCGCCAAGCTGGAGCTGGAACGAGTGCTGGGTAAAGCTCGCGCATCCGCACCGGCTAAATGAGCACGCTGGTATTGATCCGGCACGCTCAGGCTACTACCTTTGAAAAAGATTCCGACCGGTTGTCGGCCGTTGGCGAGCGGCAAGCCATCGCTTTGGGCGAATTTTGGAAGGCGCGCAACATCCGCTTCGACGAGGTTTATACCGGTACTCTGCGGCGCCACACTCTCACAGCGGAACTGGCGGGCTTCAGCCAATTCGAGCGCAGGCCCGAGTTCAACGAATACGATGCGAATGGCATTCTGGGCACAGGCCGGCGAGATGTCAAGGATAACCGCGATCTGCAGAAGCTGTTCGACGAAATGATGCCGCAATGGATCGCGGGCACGCTCGAATCACCGGGTCTCGAAACGTGGCAGGCCTTTCGCGAGCGGGT
>CZKS01000141.1_pt1 | contig 11046 bp, 6 predicted proteins | sample 1122221 | NCBI WGS metagenome assembly CZKS01 (sample SAMEA3539301, study PRJEB10725) | soil metagenome | biome: tundra; feature: field; material: soil | place: USA | collected 2010-05 | depth 0.15 m
GGAGTGCGGCGAAGCCCATGACCGCGCCCTGGAATTGGGGAGCCCAGCGAGCCACGGCGGGTGCGGCGCTGTCGCCCGACGCGTCCACCCAGTAAACGCGCGATTGCGCGTCCTGGTAAGGGCCTTCTACCGAACCGTTGAGGAACCCGAAAAAAATGTGACGGCTATCGGACGACCAATGCAGGCCGTCCAGGATGGCTTCGCGCTGGAGAACGCGGCGGGGTTCACCGCCAGCGGCGTCGATCAGATAAATTCCGTAGGCGTCCAAGGACTCCCAGCGCTGGGTGCGAGAGTCGGTCAGCAGGGCGACGCGCGCGCCATCCGGGGATGTTTCGAGCTGTTTGACGCGCCAGGGCGTGGAAGCGAGCTGGATAGAGTGCGTGGACAGGTCGCACGTCTTAGCTGGGCTTTCGGTGAGGCAATTTTTCGCTTCTGAGATTGCGATGCGATGGATAGCGTCACCTCGCTCGGACTCACGAAACTCGATGATATCTTTCCAATCTTTCTTGTATGCCTCTTGCTGTTCCTTGGTCCAGGCGCGGGTGGCGAAATAAATCTGGCCGGAATCGGCGGACCAGGTGAAGGCGTGAATCTCTTCCTCAGCTTGGGTGACCGGGAAAGGCTCGCCGCCATTCAGTGAAATGACATAGACCTGCGCCGCCTTTTCCTGGGCGCCGCGATCGGAGAGGAATGCGATCCAGCGGCCGTCGGGGGAAAACTCGGGATTGCGATCGTGGCCGGATTGCGTGAGTTGGACCAGCCCGTCGCGATAGAGCCAGAGATCGCTACGGAAACGATTGGCGTCCCAATCAGCACGGGATGTTTCGATGGCGACGGCGTGGCCGTCCGGGGACACGCGCACGTTGAGGATATCGACTGAGTTGAAGAAATCGTCCAGCGTCAGGGGTGGTTTATTAGCCGCCGTTTGAGCGAGCGCGGCGGCGCAGAACAGGGCCAGAAGTAGACGCATGGATATCCATCATAGCCGGAGCCGATTCTTAGCCGCAGATGAACGCGGATGAACGCAGATTCCGAATTTCTTATCCGCGTTTATCAGCGTTCATCCGCGGCTAATTATGCATGCGCTAGCATTGGCGTCTGGCACGGTTGATAGGTGCAGCGCGGATCGGCTTCCAGGTAGTTGCCGGTGAGGGCGTATGCGCGAGAACGGGAACCGCCGCAGATTTTGTGGTATTCGCAGTAGCCGCATTTGCCCACGTTCGCTTCCGGCGTGCGCAGGATGCGGAACAGGCTGGAGTTGCGGTAGACGTCCACCAGCGAGTCCGATCGCACGTTGCCGGCGGAAACCGGCAGGAAGCCGCTGGGGTAAATTTCACCGGTGTGGGAAATGAATACGAAGCCCCGGCCGTCACTCACGCCCGTGGTTCTCCACAGCAGACGCCCGTTGGCGCCGCCGCGCCCGCCATGTTCGGCCTTAAGGCGCTGTGCGATGTAGCGGCGATAGTGCATGGCTTCAGTGGTCTTCACATCGAAGGGCGCCACTTTCGATATCTCATACAGGAACTCGAAGACCGTTTCGTATTCGGCCGGCGTCAAATCTTCTTCTTCCATCAAGCGGCCCGTGGATACCAGGAAGAACAGGCTCCACATCTTGGCCTGTGCTTCGCCCACCTCTTCGGCAATCTGGGCGAGCTTGGTGAGATTGCGGCGGGTGACGGTGGTCTGAACCTGCGTTTCGAGCCCGATCTCGCGGGCATGGCGAAGGGCGAAGATGGCCTGATCGTAGGTACCTTCGACGCGGCGGAACCCGTCGTGGGTTGGGGCATCTGGCCCATCCAGGCTTATCGCCATGCGCGATATTCCGCTGTTCTTGAACTCGTCGATGGCTTCCGAGGTCAGCAGGGGCGTGGCGCTGGGCGTGATGTTGGTGCGCAATCCAAGCTGGACGCTAAAGCGCGCTAAGTCATATAGATCCGGACGCTTCAGGGGGTCGCCACCGGTTAAAACCAGGAGCGGATTGCCAAACTGTTTGGTTTCTTCGAGGAGGCGGTAGCCTTCTTCGGTTGTTAGTTCGTGAGGATTTCGTTCCGGCTGGGCATTGGCGCGGCAATGGACACAAGTCAAATCGCAAGCTTGAGTAACTTCCCAGATAACCAAAAGGGGAGATAGGTTAAAGTCCATGAGTCTCCGATCGTTCAAGTTTAATTACGGAGCGGTTGCATTTTGGTTGCCATGCTAGAATCCGTGGACAAAGCCTATGCGAATCTTTTCGACCATGCTGTTGGCCGGTGCGCTAGGGGCACAGACAAGCCCCGATTTGAGCCAGCAATTTGACAAGACCGACGTCATGATCCCGATGCGCGATGGAGTGAAGCTGCACACCGAGATTTACGCTCCGAAGAGCTCAAACGAACGATGGCCGTTCTTGATCACGCGGACGCCCTATGGCCCGGGGCTTGATCCGCAAGGATTCCGGGTGGTGCTGAGCGGCATCTATGCGGAGTTGGCGCAAGAGGGTTACATCTTCGTGTTCCAGGACATTCGGGGGCGCTACAAATCGGAGGGCCAGTTCGTGATGATGCGGCCACCGCGCGCGAAGAGCGACGCACAGGCAATTGACGAAAGCACGGACGCCTACGACACCATCGAGTGGCTGCTCAAGAACGTGCCCAACCACAACGGACGCGCGGGAGTGCTGGGGATTTCCTATGGCGGGTGGCTGACTGTGATGGCGATGATCGATCCGCATCCGGCGCTGAAAGCTGTTTCCGAGCAAGCCTCGCCGGCCGACATGTACCTGGGTGACGATTTCCATCACAACGGGGCATTTCGTTTGAGCTATGGGCTGGAGTATTCGGCGCGGATGGAGACATCCAAACAGAACGAGGCTTTCGATTTCGATCGCTTCGATACCTTCGACTGGTTTTTGCGGCTGGGACCGATTGCGAATTTCAACAAGAAGTATGTGCACGAGAAGCTGCCCACTTGGAACGATTTCGTGGAGCATCCCAACTACGACGAATTCTGGCAGAGGCAGGCAGTGACGCCTTATCTGAAGCAGGCCAATGTTCCGAATCTCGTACCGAATCTCAATGTTGCCGGATGGTGGGATCAGGAGGATTTTTATGGACCGCTGAAGATTTATGAGACGCTCGAAAAATTCGACCAGGGGCATCGGAACTATCTAGTAGCGGGACCGTGGAATCACGGAGGATGGGCGCGCGGCACGGGCCGGACGCTCGGCAAGATCGACTTCGCGAGCGATACCAGCAAGTATTTTCGCGAGAACATTCAAGCGCCCTGGTTCGCTTATTGGTTAAAGGACAAGGGGAAGCTCAACCTGCCTGAGGCGCTGACGTTTCAGAGCGGATCGAATAAATGGGAGCGCTACGATGCGTGGCCTCCGCGCGAGGGCGTGGAACGGAAGAAAATCTATTTTCACGACGCGGGCGAGTTGTCATTTGATGAGCCGCGAGCGGAGTCCGCGACAGGTGACTTCGATAGCTACGTCTCCGATCCTGCGCATCCGGTGCCTTACCGGCATCGGCCCATCGAGGCGCTTTATGGAGGCCCGTCCGGGTGGGCGCCATGGTTGGTGGAGGATCAACGGTTCGTATACGAACGTCCCGACGTTCTGAGCTGGGAAACGGAGCCGCTCGCGAGCGACCTGGCGATAGCCGGCGACATTGTGGCGCATTTGTATGCGTCCACCAGCGGGACGGACAGCGATTGGATCGTGAAACTGATCGACGTCTATCCGGAGAAGGGCGAAAAGGATCCACCTATGAACGGCTACCAGTTGATGATCGCTAACGAAGTGCTGCGGGCGCGGTTCCGGAATGGATTCGAGAAGCCGGAACCGGTAGTGGCGGGGCAAGTGACGGAGTACAGCATCGATCTGCATTCCAACAATCACGCATATCTCAAGGGCCATCGGGTGATGGTGGAGGTGCAGAGTACGTGGTTTCCGCTGATCGACAGGAATCCGCAAAAGTTTGTGCCGAACATTTTCATGGCGGCGGAAGCGGATTATCAGAAGGCCGAGCAGCGGGTGTACCGTTCGCGGAGGTATCCATCGAACGTGGAGCTGCCGGTGGTGCGCTGACGCGGATTGTAGCGCACGCACTCATGCGTGCCGTGTTCGCACTCTTGCGAACACAAGTGTGCCGATAACAACCTGGCGTTCACACGAGTGTGAACGCGGCACGCATGAGTGCGTGCGCTACGTTTCTTGGATGACCTTGTTGATGTCGAGCAGGATTTTCACTTTGCCCTTTATCTTGGCCAGGCCCAGCAGATAAGGCGTAGCGGCGCCCACTCCAAAATCGGGTGTGTCTTCGATATCGGCGGTCTGCAGGGTGAGGACTTCCGAAACGCCGTCGACGATTATGCCGGTGGAAATCTTGCCGGCGTGCCCGTCGATCTGAACCACGATGATGCAGGTGCGCTGCGTGTATTCGGTTTCCGGCATTCCGAACTTCAATCGGAGATCGACAACGGGAATCACCTTGCCACGCAGGTTGAGGACGCCTTTGACATGGTAGGGCATCTGGGGAACGGCAGTGATCTCTTGAACGCCCATGATCTCGCGGACGTGGAGGACCTGGACGGCAAACTCTTCTTTGCCGAGTTGGAAGGTCAGATATTTTCCGGCTCGCGGGTCAGTCTTGGCAGCGTCGGCCGTGGTCGGATTCGCTAGGACACTCGATTGCATATTCATCTCCTGGTCTACATTTCTCCAAAATTATCTTCGAGCGGAAACTCGTTACGTGCAGACTTGGCGCCGGCCATAACGGGAGCCGTTTTCGGCTTCGGCCGGGATACGGCCGATTTCAGCGCGCTCAGGCTGCGACCCACGGCTGGAGAGGATGGACTTGGAGGAGACTTGCGGGTGGTTCGTCGGCCGGCGCTAGCGGATTGCTCGCCGCCGCCCACCAGCGCTCCGAGCTCGCTCACGATCTGATTCAAGGCTTGCGCCTGCGCCGACAGTTCTTCGCTGGCCGATGCGCTTTCCTCAGCGCTGGCAGCCGTGGTCTGGGTCACCTGATCCATTTGCGCCACGGCCTTGGCGATTTGATCGATGCCGCGGGCTTGTTCCTGGCTGCCCATGTTCACTTCATCCACCAGCGTCTTCACTTGAGTAGCGCTTTCGGTGATGGCGCGAATCACTCCGGCAACTTGCTCCAGTTTCGTGCTGCCATCTCTTGAGGTAGCGATGGACTCTTCGATCAGTGCGGATGTATCCTTGGCCGCCTGGGCCGAGCGCTGGGCCAGGTTTCGGACTTCGTCGGCCACTACTGCAAATCCCATACCAGCTTCGCCGGCGCGCGCCGCTTCCACGGCTGCGTTGAGCGCCAGAATATTGGTCTGGAACGCGATTTCGTCGATCACTTTGATGATCTTCGCGATCTTATCGCTGGAGGCGTTGATCTGCTGCATGGAAGTCACCATCTGATCCAGGGTCTGGTTGCCTTCTTTGACCTCGCGATCCACCGTGGCCATGACCTCGGCTGCCGATTTGGAATTTTCGGCGTTTTTGCGGGTCATGGAAGTGATCTCTTCGGTGGAAGCGGATGTTTCTTCGAGTGAGGCAGCCTGTTCGGAGGCGCCCTGCGCAAGCGCCTGGCTGGAAGAGGCGACTTGGGAGGCCGCACTGGAGATTTGGCTCGATCCTTCCGACAGTTCACTGGCCATGTTGACAAGGGTCTTGCTCATCGAACGAACTATGCCGACAACCACGATTCCAATTACCACGAAAAGGAGGGTGAGGAAGATCGCGATCCAGCGGCTGGAAGACACTGCAGAGCGGCCATTTGCCACCGACGACAGCATGTTCCCCCTTTGCACTTCTTTCAAATCGTCCACCGCGCTTTGCATCGCCTTTGCCGCCGGCAAGGTCTGTTCGTCGTAGATTTTCAATGCACCCTCTATTTGACCGCTCCGCGCGGCTTGCCAAACCTGTTCATGCGCCGGCATCCACGAGGATAAAGCGGAAGCCAATGCGTCCACATCCTTCCGGCCCCTATCGGTAGTCAGCAAAGGCCGTATCTCGGCGATTTCGGCTGTAACCAGCTTGGCGCGATCGTTGAACGAATTCTGGTATCCCTCTGCTTTAGCGAGATCCTTCATCGTCACTCGTACGAGTACGCCCCTCTCAAAAGACAACATCTCCGCCGAGTCTTTCGCGAGCGAACCCGCGATGTCCAACCTCTTTCCGCTTCCCAGCGAGGACTCTTCCAGTTCCCTGCCCAGGTTGGCAATGGAATACAAGGAGGAGGCGGCAAAACCCAGCATCAGCACCAGCATCGCGCCCACGCTCAGCATCATCTTCTTACCGACAGTCATAGGTGTGTTCATTTGTCTTCCGTTCCAGCGCACAAACGCGCCTAAGTTTGCTTATCGGGAGGATTGGCACACCCTTGAGTGGAATATTACTGGCGTGACGGGGGACACTTCTGTCCCCTTGCTGAGACTGAGGTCAGCTCAGTGTGAGAGTCCGTGCAAAAATAGCAACAACCGGTCGCTTACGCTCGCGGTTCGGAAAGATGCCTCATGTTGAGAGAGTGTTACCGAACCGCGACCGTGAGGGAGCCGGTGCCTGCGCGGGGCTACTGGTCGCGGAGCGTTTTCATTGGATCGAGCCGCGCGGCGCGATAGGCCGGCAGGCTGCCCGAGATGAGCGAAACCAATAACAGGATGGCCGTGACGCTGGCGAAAGTCGCTGCATCCAAGGGTTGGACGTTGAAGAGAATGCTGCTCAAATATCTGGTGAGAAACGCGGACGCGGCCAGGCCAATCACTACGCCGGCTACGGCAAGCGCGAGGCCACGGCCGAGGATTAGCTTCAGGACATCGGTTCGCTGAGCGCCTAATGCTACTCGCAATCCGATCTCGGACGAACGTTGCACCACCATGTAGGAAAGCAGACCGTACAGTCCTATTCCACAGAGGAGCAGGGCCATTGCCGCAAAGGACGTCAACAGCAGGGCCTGAAAACGCGGATGGGCCGCGGAGCGGTACAGCGATTCTTCCATGGTCGCGGCCCGGTAGAGGGGGACTTGCCGGTCCATGTCCGAGATCTGTGCGCGAACGGATGCAATCAAACTCGCAGGATCCTGCGCGCTGCGGATCACCAAGGCGGGCGATGTGATGACGGCTTGTTCCCACGGCAGGTAATACTGAGGCTCCACATCTGCCGTCAATCCCGCTCTTTTCACATTCCCCACCACGCCGACCACTTCGCGCATGGATGATTTAACGGTCCCGTCCCCAAGACCGGGTTGGATGCGTTTGCCGATGGGATTCTCTTCAGGGAAATATTTGCGGGCGAACTTGTCATTGATGATGATTACCGGCTTACCCTTGGTGTCGTCGGCGGCGGTGAAGGCGCGGCCGCTGAGAACGGGGATCTTCAAGGTCCGGAAAAAGTCCGGCATGACGACGGCTATCTGCTCCGACGGTTGGTCGCCCTTGGCCACGGGCCGTCCTTCGATAGCGATGGAGATATCGATGTTGTTTCCAGAAAGAGGAAGAGGGAAGCCGGCGGATACGGATTGGACGCCAGGAAGCGCGGCTAGGCGGGCGAACAGCCGGTGATAGAAATCGATTCTCTGCGCGCGAGGGTAGCGTTTCGAAGGCACACTCAGACTGGCGGTGAGGACATGGTGAGAATCGAATCCCGGATCCACATTGAGCACCCGGACGAAGCTACGGATCAGGAGCCCCGAGCCAACCAGCAACACCAGTCCGAGCGCCGTCTCTGAGACCAACAGCCAGCTTTGCAGACGATGCTGACGGAGCCCACTGGTAGTTCCACGCGAGCCTTCGCGCAGGGCAAGCAAGGGGTCGAAGCGCGACATCCGCCAGGCCGGTAGCACCCCGAATAGCAGACCGGTGAGGACTGAGGCTACTATAGCGAAGGCCAGCACTGTGCCGTCCACGCCAATTTGATCCATGCGGGGCAGAAGATTATTCGGTACGAAGCGTGGAAGCCACCGGACGGCCGCAGCCGAGAGCGCAATCCCAAAAGCGCCGGCGATCATGGACAACACCACGGATTCCACCAAAATCTGGCGGATGATTTCGCCCGGGCTTGCGCCCAAGGCCGCTTGTAAAGCGATGTCGGAGCGGCGGCGCGAGGCGCGCGCCAGCAGAAGACCGGCCACGTTGGCGCATGCGATCAGCAGAACCAGACCCACGGCCGCGAACAGTATCCGCAAAGCCGGCCGGGTATCGCCCACCAGTTGGTCGAGCAGCGGCGTGGCCACTGTATCCGGGTGCATCTTATTCGTGTCGGGGAATTGAGTAGCCAGGTTGCTTGCGATGACATCCAGGTCGGCTTTGGCCTTAGCCAGCGAAGCGCTAGGCGCGAGGCGGCCGATCACCTCCAAGAGAGACGCGCCTCGCTGTGGGAAGAACTGTGTGTCGTCGCCGATGGACGTCCACAAGGCGACGGGCGGGTTCTGGATGGGGAATGAAAAATTGGGCGGCATGACGCCGGCCACGCTATAGCTTTGGCCATCCAGCGTAATGGTCCTGCCCACGATATCGCGTGCGCCTCCAAAAGTGGACTGCCACAATTGATGGCTCAGGATGGCGGCGTGCGTATCGGGCTTTTCTTCCTCCGCGCGGAAATCGCGGCCGAGCATGGGATGGACGCCGAGTACCTGGAAGAAATCCGACGACACGATCTCGGAGGTGAGTTGCTGCGCGTCGCCAACGCCGGTTAACGTCGCGCCGTTGTCCCGGTAGGATGCCAGGCCCGAGAAGGAATGCTGCTGCTTACGCCAGTCGAAAAAATCCGGATAGCTGAGGTGTCCCGGGACGGCTGCGGCCCCTGGGAGATGTTCCAACTCCTGGAGCGACACCAAGCGATCCTGCTCGGGAAAAGGGAGCGGCCGCAGCAGCACCGCGTTCACCAGACTGAAGATTGCCGTGGTCGCGCCGATTCCCAGCGCCAGCGTGAGAATAGTGGTGATCGCGAAGCTGGGACTCTTGCGGAGCTGGCGGATGGCAAAACGCAGGTCGTGGAGAAGTCTTTGCATCAGGTTCAGTATCTCAAGAATTTCTTGTTCAGAACTGGACAGTGGGGGCCTGTCGCGCGATATCGACGGCGTCGCTGAACAGGCCGTAGGCGGTTTGCTCGACGCCGCAATTGATGCCGGCCATTCCGATAGTTCCCATCAGATCGGTGTGGAGTAGAAGCAAGTTGGAGGTGCCTGAGACGGCAGCCAACGGATCGGTATCATCCAAGACTTCGGCGCGCACCCGGACGCGTATTCCTGCGGGGCTTAGGCGGGCACGGCTCACCAGGCATACGGTCTTGCGGGCGCCAGCCAACTCCCGCACGCGTTCCGGGGTCAGGCGGCCGATGCCGCGGCGGTCGACTTCCTGCGGTGTGATGCGTGCGTCCATCAGAACATTCGCCAGTAGTGCGGCTTTGGCAGCCGAGTCCCAGCCTTCGATGTCGTAACTGGCGTCGGCTTCGGTGATTCCCAGGCGTCGCGCCGCTTCGATGCCATCTTGCATGGATTTGCCTTGGCGCATGGCTTCGACAACAACCTTGGACGTGGAATTCAGAGCGCCGGTGAATCCAAGAATTTTGACGCCCGGCAGATTGCTGCGCACCATGTTGAATACCGGCACGCCATCCATCACAGTGGATTCGAAACGAAATTGGACGCCGGCCGCGCTGGCTTCTTCGCGGAGTGCGGCGTAGGCGTGCGCGATGGGTCCTTTATTGGCTGTGATAACGTGGCGTCCGCGCGCGAATGCGGCACGGATGTGCGAGAGCGCGGGTTCTCCGGTGGCTGGATTGAGCGTGGTGATTTCGGCTACGATGTCGGACTTGGCGCGGTCCAGGAATTCTTCCACGGAGGATGCGGGCGGGCCGAAACCGCCATCGCCGTAAGCGGTTCCGTGACGGGCGGTGTGGATTCCGGCGATGCGGAATGGATAAGCGCGACGATGTCGCTTCAGGAGAGCCGCGAAGGCGCGGCCTACGTTGCCATAACCGATGAGGGCGATCCGCAAGGATTCATTTTAGCCGCTGAGAAACCTCAAGCACCGACTCCCTTATGGTCGCGGTTCAGAAAGACGTTACCGAACCGCGACCGTAAGGGAGTCGGTGCTTCGATCAGAAATCCAGCTTTTCAATTTGGGCGCTGAGGTTCGATTCTAATGTAGCTTTTTGTTTTTTGAGCTCGCTCGCGTGGTCGCGTAGGCTAGCTAGTTGGTTTTCCTGGGTGGCCAATTGGCGGGCGTATTTTTGCACCTGCTCTTGTTGGCCGCTTACTTGGTTCAGGCTCTGGATGTTTCTGCGTATCCGCTCCTGATCGTTTACCAGATTGTTTATTTCATTGTCGGCCTGGTGGATCTGGTTGTCCGTGTCGGCGACTTGGCGCTTGATATCCAGGATCTGCTGAAGCTGCCGCCGGCCAGTTTCCGAAATCGCTTTGTTCCGCACGTAGGTGAGCAGCAGGTCGGGAGTAAGGCTGGAAACCTCGAAGGTGTTGTCGAAGAGCAGCTCTTCGTTGACCGCGAATTTCTGAGTGGCGTCGGGCCCGAGCTTCACTTCGAAACGATAAGCGTCGGCCGTGGTCTCGGATGGCTTCTGGTTGAGCAGCTTGTAGCCGGGGCGCTCTGGATGCTCGATGATGAGCGTCTTCGGTTTCTGATCCACGTTGCGGATGGTGAAGGTCCGGGTCTCCTGCTGTGCGAGCCGCGTAGTCAGCGTGCCCCGATTGACGTGGATCTCGCGCACCAGGCTGCCGGTAGAATCGAACTTGGTGGTGATGCGAGTGCCCAGATCGACGGCGTAGCTGATCAGGCGTTTGTCGCCGGTTTTGAGGGTGGTCATGAGCGCTTCGCCGGCGTAGCTTTGGGCGTCGAAGACCGTGATGGGACCGCCATCCAGCGTTTTGCCGGTGGAGTTGGTCAGTTCGGCTGCGTTCATGGGATGCTCACCGTAGTTTTCGGAGTAGATCAGCAGTTTGCGCGAGTTGATTTTTTGCTGCAGGAAGGGGAGCATGGCGGATTCGTCTTTTTTGACGGTGACGGGTGTCGAGAAGCGGTATTCGAAGAGTT
>CZKS01000521.1_pt1 | contig 11044 bp, 12 predicted proteins | sample 1122221 | NCBI WGS metagenome assembly CZKS01 (sample SAMEA3539301, study PRJEB10725) | soil metagenome | biome: tundra; feature: field; material: soil | place: USA | collected 2010-05 | depth 0.15 m
TAAAACTCGAAGGCATCCCAGTGTCAGACGTATTGCAAGTGTGGCTTGACGTCTGCGCGCATCCCGGACGAGGCCGCGAGCAAGCCCGGGAGTTGCGTCGCCGGGCATTGAGCCCGCTCTTTCAGAAACGCAAATGAGTGGCGCCGTGCAATCCGATCCATTCGGCCGTCTATTGATTGCGCTGGAACCGTGGCTGCCCCACATTGTCATCGTGGGCGGCTGGGCGCACCAACTCTATCGGCTGCATCCGTACGCGCAGCCTCTGGACTATCCGCCCCTGAGTACTTTAGACACGGATATAGCCCTTCCGGAGCGCCCTCCGATGGGAGAGCAGGACATTCGTTCGCGCCTCCTCGCTCATGGTTTCTTCGAAGAATTCTTCGGCGAGAACCATCCGCCCGCAACCCATTATCACTTGGGCGGCGACGCCTCCGGATTCTACGCGGAGTTCCTGACTCCCCTGGTAGGTGGCGAACTCAATCGCGCGAAAGAGCGCAAAGCGACTGCGCAAATCGCTGGAATTGCGTCTCAGCGGCTGCGGTTCATCGAGCTCCTCCTTCGCCACCCGTGGTCTCTCGATTTCCATTCAGGCGGCTTCGGAGCATCCATTCAGATCGCCAACCCCGTCAGCTTCATCGCCCAGAAGATTCTTATCCACAAGAAACGCGAACGAGCAGACAAAGCCAAGGACATTCTGTACATGCACGACACGCTCGAAGTCTTCGGCGCACGGCTGCCTGCGCTACATGAGTTGTGGCGGACTACAGTGGCTCCGAAACTGCAACCGGCCAGTCAACGCAAGGTCTTGACCGCGTCAAGGGTTCTCTTTTGGGAAGTGAGCGACGATGTTCGCAGGGCGGCCGAGATTTCGGTGGAGCGTGCGCTTTCGCCGGAAGGAATCAGGGCCGCCTGCCACTATGGTTTCGCCAAAGTCTTCGGCAACGGCTAAAATCGCGACACAACTAGCAAGGCCCCGCCCAACGCCAACGCATCCTCCACCAGCGCCACCGCGATGTCCGGCACTTTCAGGTTCGACACAATCCGATGCCGCGCCTGATACCCTCCGTAAGTGCCAACCAGCGCGCCGACGCCGCCGGAAATCGCGCCCGCTGTGATGGATTGCCCCGCCGAAATGCAAAAAGCCGCGCCCGACAACGCGCCCATGATGATCCGATCAATCAGCGGACCCGGCTTGGTTCGCGCAGCCATCCAGGATTGCTTGTCCAGCACCAGTTCCACCAGGGCGAGCGCTGAGGAAATATAGACGGCCGTCGTTGTTCCAAGGAACGCCAGCTTGGACCCCTCCAGATGCAGCCATCCCAGGTGCGCGGCCCAGCAAACCGCCGCCGGCGCCGTGAAGGATCGCAGTCCGGCCACTATGCCGATTGCAAACGCTAGTCCGAGGACCATGGCGACTAGTCTAACTCAACATTTTCAGCTCATCAATGCGGTTCACATCCAGGACCAGATCGCCACCCGGATCAATCTTGAAAGCCGGGACGAATTTCGCTCCCCATACAAATTCATCGTGCCTGTAGGAGTACTGTGCGTGCACCGTCTGGCTGAAAGTGTCGTCGAATCCTTGGATGAGAATCAGGATTTCGGTGCTGGTTCTGGCCAAGTCCTCAGCCGTCTTTCCAAATAACGGACTCGCGGAGTCTATCGGATGCACAATCGTCCAGGTCAGAGGGAAAAAGTAGACGTGCCGGCGTTCCAGCGGAAGATCGACGAAATCCCGTTTGAGCTGCCCGTCCACCGGATCCACCGTCATCATCAGCACCCGTGCCTCCAGGTCCATCAGCACGTTACTCCGCGCGTTGGTGATGCGGAACTGCAGGCTGGTCCCATCCTGGTAAGGTGCAACCAACAAGTGATCGCTGAACAAAATGCGCGCCGACGGCCGCGAGAAGCGACCGTAGAGAAGCCCGGTCGCGATCGCAAACACCATCAAGCCAGTGGCTGCCTCAATGGCGGCGACCATGTTAGCCCCCATGCCTCGCGGATAGACGTTCCCATATCCAACCGTGGTCAAAGTGTGGATGCTGAAAAAAAAGGCGTTCATGAACCGGCTCATTTCCGGTTCGAGACCCTGCAAGTGTTCGACTCCGAGCAGCATGTAGGTCGCCGCAAACACCATATTGACTAACAGAAAGCCCCCGGCGACAGCTATAAGAAAGCGCGGCCACGTGGTGTCAATCAGTTTCAGATAGACATTGGCGTCGCGCCAGCGCATCCCTTTGCGATGCACATTGAAGCTGCCGTCTTTGTTGATGGCTCGGCGCAGTGCACCGCTGAACTGTGTAGTTAAGCCTGGATCGAAGGATTCCTGTTTCATAGGGAGAATGAACACAGAATACCCCGTAGGACAAGCCTCTGGCTTGTCCCCCCCCGGAGGCAAGTCGGAGACTTACCCTACGAAACCGTCTCGCGCGGTAGCATCACTTCCAACCGCGTTCCCTTCCCTGGCTCCGACTTTATGGCAATGTTGCCGCACAGCTCCCGCACGCGCTCGGTGATTCCCAACAGGCCCAGTCCGTACGAGACGCCGCCGTGCTGATCGAAACCCACGCCGTCGTCCTCCACCGTCACGGCCAGTTGGCCGTTGGCGTCCTTCAGGCTCACACGTATATTTTTGGCATGTGCATGGCGCGCGCAGTTGGTGAGACCCTCCTGCACGATCCGATATAAGTAGGTCCGATGCGGATCTGGCAGGTCCCGCAAATCCCCGGCCACGTCGAGCTGGATCGGAGTTTTGTACCGCCGCGAATACTCGCGCGTCTGCCATTCGAGCGCAGGTCCCAGCCCCAACAGGTCCAGCATGGCCGGCCGCAGCCCCATGGCGATGTCGCGCGTGGTTTTCAGCGTGGTCTCGGCCAGCTTCTTGGCCTGGTCCAGATGCGTATCAGCTTCTCCGCCCGCCGCCGCGTGCGATCGCTCCACATTCCCCAGCTCCATCCGCAACGCCGTTAGCAGTTGCCCAATCTCGTCGTGCAGCTCTCGCGATAGCGCCTTGCGTTCCTGTTCCTGCGACGAAACCAGTTGCTGCGAGAGTTGCCGCAGTCGTTGTTCCGCCTGTTTGGTCGCGCTCTGATATTCAGCCGATTCCTTCTCGAGTGATGAAATCCGGAAAACACTCGCTCCCGCGATGATTGCGCCCAGGCACAGTGCGGTCAACATCGTTTCCCAAATGTCGTTTTGCAAATTCTCCACAGCGTGGCTCAGCTCACGGCGCCGCGCTTCGAAATTTTCCTCGTTCAGCTTACCCAGCTCCTCCGTCACGGCGAATATCTTCTTGCTCTGGGATGCGAACTGATCCCGAACCGAGGCGGTTTTGTTCTTCAGCGGGCTTTCCTGAAATTCGGCGGCGGCTGCGTCCCAATAGTCCCGTAGCGCGGTTTCCAGCCGGTCCAGAACTTTACTTTCCTGTTGCGGGCGCAAGCCGCGCAACTTTTCCAGATCCCCACCGGTCTTCGAACGCAACCCCTTCAGTTGGCGAGCGTAGTCCTCGCCAACCCCGCTCGAATCCAGCAGCCGGTCCCGCCGCAGAATGTCCGCGCCGGACGTGTCCGCGCGAATCCCTTCCACCAGGTTCTCGATGTGACGATAACTGTCTTCCACCGATAGAATCTGCTGATGGATGCGCCGCGTCTCCTGGATGCTGGCCACTCCCGACAGCCCCATGATCAGCAGCATGAAACCCAGCCCGAACACCGAAACCGGCCAGATACTCTGTTGTGCCTGCGTCTTCACCATCTTGCTCCTCATCTATCGGCAAAATGGCGATGTTCCCTTAATTTCTGCGAACTCCTGATCGCCTCGTGCGTAACATTTCATATGGGCAGCTTCACTTCCGATCTCCGCCATTCCATTCGCCTGCTGATCAAGACCCCTGGATTCAGCGTGATCGCCATCGCCGCTCTGGCGCTCGGCATCGGCGCCAACACGGCCATCTTCTCGGTGGTGAACACGGTTCTGCTCCAGCCGCTCCCCTATCCCGAGCCCGACCGCATAATGCGCATTCAGCGCGTTTACAAGTCCGGCGATATATCATCGTCCACCTCCATTCCCAAATTCATGGCCTGGAAGAACAACAACCAAACTTTCGACTCCATGGCCATCTATGACTTCGCGGGCCCCGGCTTGAATCTTGGCTCCGGAGACCACCCCCAACAGGTAAAGGGTATCCACGTTTCCCAGGAATATTTCCGCGTTTTCGGCGTCACGCCCGCCCAAGGCCGAACCTTCCTTGCGCAGGAAGATCAGCCCGGCGGCCCCAAAGCGGCCCTGGTGAGCTCCACTCTCTGGCAAAACCGGTTCGGAAGCGACCCCTCACTGGTCGGAAAACCGATCATCCTCGGTGGCGATCCTTACACAGTAGTCGGCATTCTTCCCTCTAATTTCCGTCCCGACCCGCCCGCCGACGTCTTCATCCCCCTCCAGGCTGACCCGAATAGCACCAACCAGGGTCATTATCTGCTGGCGGCTGGGCGACTCAAACCCGGCGTTACCATGCAGGCCGCCAACGCCAACATGAAAGTTGCCGCGGATCGATACCGCACCACCAACCAGGTGTTGATGGGCCCGGATGAAAGCGCCGGCGTGATGCCGCTCCGGGACGCCCTCGTAGGCGACGTCCGGCTGCCGTTGCTGATTCTGGTGGCTGCGGTCAGCTTCGTTCTGTTGATCGCGTGCGCCAACGTCGCGAACTTGCTGCTGGCCCGTGCGGCCGCCCGCCAAAGGGAAATCGCCATCCGCACTGCTGTCGGCGCCAGCCGCGGACGTCTGGTTCGCCAGCTCCTCACCGAGAGCCTCATGCTAGGAGCTCTGAGTGGCTTGGCCGGCTTTGTTCTGGGAGCCTGGGGTGTCCGCGTGCTTCTTGCTCTGAGTCCTGGAAATCTGCCGCGTATCAACGATGCAGAGCATGCCGCGTCCATGGTCACAGCACTCGATTGGCGAGTCCTGGCTTTCACCATCGGAGTCTCCCTGCTGACTGGAATTCTGTTCGGCTTGTTTCCCGCCGTGCATGTCTCCCGCATGGATGTAAACTCCGCTTTGAAAGAAACCAGCGGACGCTCCGGCACCGGTCTCCGTCAGAATCGCGTCCGCAGCCTCCTGGTCATCAGCGAAATGGCGCTGGCCGTCATCCTGCTCACTTGCGCGGCGTTTATGATCCGCACCTTCCTCGGATTGCGTTCCGCGCAACCCGGATTCGACGCGCACAACGTTATCACCATGCAGACCTCGCTGACCGGCGGCAAGTACGATACCACGGCCAAGGGCGAGAACATGATCCGTCAGGTGGTGCAACGTATCGAAGCGCTTCCAGGAGTGCAGTCCGCCGCCGCCGCCGTCTCCCTGCCCATCGAGGGCGGAATCGACCTTCCCTTCATCATCGACGGCCGGCCGCTCGACAAAGGCAACCCGTTCCACGGCGACGAACAATGGCGCTTCGTGAGCGCGCACTATTTCAGGGCTTTCAGCATCCCGCTCCTGCGCGGCCGCTCCTTCGACGAGCGCGACACCGGAAAGTCCGAACGCGTGGTGGTCATCAATCAAGCCTTCGCGAAGAGGTACTGGCCCAATGACGATCCCCTCGGCAAAACCATGAGCCTCGGCAAGGGCCTCGGTGCTGACTTTGAGGAGCCCACCCGCCAGATCGTCGGAATCGTCGGCAATGTCCGTGAGAATGGATTCAGTGGCGCCGACCAGCCGGTTATGTACGTGCCCCAAGGTCAAATCACCGATGGCTTAACGAAGCTGGCCAACAGCGTAATCCCATTGAGCTGGGCCATCCGCACCGCTACCGATCCTTCATCATTAAGCGCCGCCATTCAGCACGAGTTCCTCGCTGTGGACGGCCAGTTGCCGGTGTCGAAAGTCCGCAGCATGGCGCAAGTGATCTCGGAATCCTCCGCCCGGCAGAACTTCAATACGCTGCTGCTGACCATTTTTGCCGGACTGGCTTTGCTGCTTGCAGCCATCGGAATTTATGGCTTGATGTCGTACACCGTGGAGCAACGCATGCAGGAGTTCGGAATTCGCCTGGCCCTGGGCGCCGCCACTCGCGACATGCTGGGCATGATCGTCCGTCAAGGCATGCTGCTGGCCGGCATCGGATTGGCCATCGGCCTGGGCTCGGCCTACGCGCTCTCGCGGCTTCTGGCGAAGGTTTTGTTCGGTATCAAAGTGAACGATCCAGTAGCCTACGCCGCTGTCGCTGTCACTCTGATATCAGTCGCGCTATTTGCAACCGTGATCCCCGGTCTGCGCGCCACGAAAGTAGACCCGCTAAACGCTCTGCGCTACGAATAAGGTGGGGCAGGTGCTTCCACCTGCCAACTACTTCGCCGCTTCCGGCGCCATCGCCGGTTCAGTAGCTCCCCGATGGCACGTGTAGCAAGTCACATGCGTCTTCCCATCCGGGAATTTGGCATTGATGTCCTTCGCCATGGAAATCATATGCCGCGCGATCTCCTTAGTATGCTTTTCGTCGCTCGCAAAGTCGCCCTGCACATGACAGAAGTCGCACTTTTGCCCCAACGCAACCGTGAACGATCGCATGGTCGGGATCAGATTCTCGTCCGCGGGCAGCAACTTCAAATTCTTAGGCGCCGGATGTTGCGCGAGCGCAGCGACTGCTAGAAGCAATGCCGTGAAGGTTAGTCTCATAGGAGATTATTATGACATGCGGCCAGCCTTGAGTTGTCAACGCGCGTATCGTATAGATAGATGAGCTACACCGTCATTCTCGAACAAGAGCCAGAAAGCGGATTCGTAGCGCTCGTTCCCGCGCTGCCAGGCTGCGTTTCTCAGGGAGACACGCGTGAGCAAGTCATGGCGAACATCCGGGAAGCCATCGAACTTTATATCGAGGACTGCATCGCGGCCGGTGATCCGGTGCCCACCGAAGTCGGCAAGGAGTTCGTGGAAGTTCCGTCTCCAAGATAATGTCGAAACTGCCAGCGGATTTGTCTGGCCGGCTCGTGGGGCAGGATGGCATCCTGCAGCGGGTTGCTAACCCGCAGTTTGCGCCGATTGGCAATCGGCGCGCAGGTTGCCAACTGTTGCCAACCTGCCCCACATTTCTGAAACTGTCCCACTACCCGAATTTTTCACCTGATTTGACCCTGGCAGCATTCTGGAGCTTCTGTAACTCTTCTCGATCCATCAGCTTGCACGTCAGCTAACCGGATTCCGGAACAAACTTCCACCTTCCAGCGTTATACTTCAAGGAGCCGGACAAATCCTATGAGTTTCCTTTCCAAGCAATTCATTGATGTCATTCAGTGGACCGAGCCGGAGGACGGCATACTGGCTTACCGTTATCCCATGGAGGATATGGAGATCCAGAACGGCGGCAAGCTCACCGTTCGTGAGTCCCAGATGGCCATCTTCGTCAACGAGGGCAAAATCGCCGACGTGTTCGGCCCCGGCCTCTACACGCTTACCACCCAGACTCTGCCCATCTTGACTTACCTCATGAATTGGGATAAGGCCTTCAAGTCCCCTTTCAAGTCCGACGTTTATTATTTCTCGATGCGCGTGGAAACCGACCAGCGTTGGGGCACCGCGACCCCCATCACCATTCGCGATAAAGAATTCGGCGCGGTGCGCATGCGCGGCTACGGCATCTATGCCTACAAAATCGCGGACCCCAAGGTCTTCCATCAGAAAATCAGCGGCACACGCGACATCTATCACGTCGCGGATCTGGAAGGACAACTTCGCAATACCATCGTCGCGCGCATGACCGATACTTTCGCGCAAAGCACCGTTCCGTTCCTGGACATGGCTGCGAATCAGCAAGAGCTCGGCGATAAGATCGCCGTAAACCTCAAGCCATCCTTTGCGGACTTCGGCCTCTCGCTCGAAAGTTTCGTGATGGAAAATATCTCGCTGCCCGACGAGCTGCAAAAGATGCTCGACCAGCGCATTAGCATGAACATGATCGGCGACATGGGCAAGTACACGCAGTTCCAGGTTGCGCAATCGCTCCCGGTGGCTGCCGCCAACGAAGGCGGAGGAGCCGCGGGAGTGGGCGTGGGATTAGGAGCCGGCCTCGCCATGGGTCAAACCATGATGAACGCGATGCGGCCGCCCGAGCCAGGCGCTCCACCAGCACCGCAGCCGTCCGGAGGTGCTCCGGTCGCGCCGGTAGCGCCATCTGCTGCGGCGAAGTTCTGCATCAACTGCGGCAAACCGGTCCCGAAATCCGCGAAATTCTGCCCCGAGTGCGGCGGCGCCCAATAATAAGTGGCACTGGCATTCGTGCCTGTGTTAACGTTCAACAACATGAGCGGTCTCGAATGGATCGTTGAAGCACACGGCTGCAATCCAACCGCGCTCACCGATCAGCGCTCGTTGGAAGCCCTCTTCGGCGCACTCATCAGCCAACTCGACCTGCATCCGCTCGGCAAAACCAAGTGGCATCAATTCCCGCACACCGGCGGCATCACCGGAGTGAGTCTGCTTTCGGAATCGCACATCGCCTGCCACACTTTTCCCGAATACGCCTCGCTTTGCCTCAACATTTTCTGCTGCCGCCCCCGCGCGGACGCCGATTTCGAATCGCTTCTCAAGCAGTATCTAGGTGCGGCGCATGTATCGGTCCGAAAAGTCGATCGTCCCTACCAGTCATGAGCGCCCCCGCTGCGAATTGTCCCAACTGTGGCGCTCCGGTGACGTTTCGCTGGTCCAGCGCCGTGCAGACTACCTGTGAATTCTGTCACTCCATCCTGGTCCGCACCGACGTAAATCTGGAACGCGTAGGGCAAGTCTCCGACTTGCCCCCGGACGCGTCACCAATCCAAATCGGAACAGAAGGAATCTACCAAAACAAAGCCTTTGTAGTAATCGGCCGCATCATCTACGAGTACGAACAAGGCGCCTGGAACGAATGGCACCTCGTTTATAACGACAGCACCAACGGCTGGTTGTCCGACGCGCAACTGGAATACGATGTCTCTTCGCAGACGAAAGCTCCACCTCGCTTGCCGCCGGCCGAAGAAATCCAGCGCGGAAATCCGTTCCAATTCAACGGCAAGACCTATCTGGCGACATCGGTGACCAGAGCCCGTTACAAAGGCGTCCAAGGCGAGCTGCCCTTCCAATATTTTGATAAAACCATCGTGCTCTTCGCCGACCTTCGCACGCCCAATGGCGACTTCGCCACCATCGACTACAGCGAGGATCCTCCGCTGCTCTTCGAGGGCCGCGCCGTCGAATTCGATGACTTGCATTTCAAAAACCTGCGCCTCTTCGAGGGATGGTCCTGATGACTACTCCGGCCGTCACCCCGCAGATCGTAAAACCAAAGTCGCTGAACTGTCCAAGTTGCGGTGCAGCCGTGGAACTGCGCGGCTTTGCTCACACCCTCAACGTCGTTTGCCCGAACTGCCTCAGTGTTCTGGACGCTTCCACACCCGAGTTCAAAATCCTCCAGGAGTTTCAAGGGAAGGAGCGCATCCAACCGAAGATTCCTCTAGGCACGCGCGGTAAGCTGGCTGGCAAGCCGTTTCAGGTGATCGGCTTTCAGGTGCGCGATGTGGAATCCAGCGACGGCCTTTTCAGTTGGGATGAATATCTTCTGTTCAACCCCTACTATGGCTTCCGTTATCTCACCGAATACCAGGGTCACTGGAACTTTGTGCGCGTGCTCAGCGCACTGCCCGTGGAGATCAAGTCTGTCGGAAAGCCGGCCGTCGAGTTCCAGGGCCGCCGCTACCGCCATTTCGATAGCCTGTCAGCCCGCACCGGCTTTGTCTTGGGCGAATTTCCGTGGCAGGTGCGCGTTGGTGATTCCATCGGCGACCGGGATTTTGTTTCGCCGCCCTACATGCTTTCCGCCGAATCAACTCCCGATGAGGTCACCTGGTCGTTCGCCGAATACACTCCCGGCAAACAGATCTGGGCAGCGTTCCAACTACCCGGATCTCCGCCCCCGGCTTCCGGAGTTTTTGCCAACCAACCTTCTCCGTATGAAGGCAAGCCCGGATCGGCATGGCGCACTTGGCTCTGGCTGAACGTCGCGCTGGTCGCGATCGCGCTGTTTTTCAGCATGGCGTCCTCCAACCGCGAGGTCTTCCAGAATACTTACGTGTTCACGCCAGCATTAAAAACCGACGCCGCGTTCGTCACCCCGACATTCGAGCTCACCGGCCGCCAGTCCAACGTCGAAATCTCCGTCCGCACCGACCTCAACAACAACTGGGCCTATTTCAACTTCGCTCTCATCAATGAGGACACCGGCCAGGATTTCGACTTCGGCCGCGAGGTGAGCTACTATCGCGACAGCGAAGGTTCCGAGGGCAAGCCCAACGACTCGGTGATCGTTCCCCGCGTCCCTTCCGGAAAGTATTATCTTAGGGTCGAGCCCGAAATGGAATCCAGAATGTTTCAGTCCGTCCGCTACGAACTCAGCATTCACCGTGACGTGCCGAATAACACCTTCTTTTGGATAGCGGCCCTGCTGCTGCTGATCCCGCCAATTTTTACAACCGTTCGCGCCGCCGGCTTCGAATCCGCGCGCTGGCGCGAGAGCGATTACGCGCCTGCCACGAGATCCGGCGGCGGAGGAGATGACGATTGAAAACCCCACTGTTCCTGCTTTACGGCGTCATGTTGCTCGGCGGTTCCACTTACGCCCACTACAGCGGTTGGAGCCTCACTCGCATCAATGAGCAAAGGGTCCTGCCGAAGAGCATTCGCGATAACCCTGGCGCCTATCGTTCCATGTACGGCGGCTATTCTCGATACATCGGAGGTAAATGATCCATGACAGAATTCCATCCCGGCGCCTTACTAAACGCCATTGTCTACGCGGCTCTCGGCATCCTGATTTTCGCCGCCGCCTTCGTCATCATCGACAAGGTAACGCCCTACCATCTTTGGAAAGAAATCGTGGAGGACAAAAACATAGCGCTAGCCGTCCTGATAGGCGCCATGTCCATCGGCATGTGCATAATCATCGCCGCCGCCGTCCACTAACGGCACCACATAATGCCACCTACATTGGCCACAGTGGGGCGGACCCCCAGGTCCGCGC
>CZKS01000043.1_pt1 | contig 10997 bp, 9 predicted proteins | sample 1122221 | NCBI WGS metagenome assembly CZKS01 (sample SAMEA3539301, study PRJEB10725) | soil metagenome | biome: tundra; feature: field; material: soil | place: USA | collected 2010-05 | depth 0.15 m
GTCAAACTCCTTGGCTTCCATTTCAAGCTGCTTGCGGCCGAGCGGAGTCAGCCGGTAGAAACGCGCCTTCCGATTGTTTTCCGAGATGCCCCACTCGGCCGCGAGCCAGCCTTTCACCAGCATCCGGTTGAGCGCCGGATAGAGCGATCCGTCTTCGATCTGTAACGTCTCGGCCGAGTGTTCCTTGATACGGCGCGCAATAGCATAGCCATGCAGCGGTCCGCGGGCGAGTGTGCGCAGCACCAGAAGATAAAGCGTACCTGGCAGCAGTTCGGGTGAGTTGAATGTCGGCATTCCCTGGTCCAATCTATGTATAGTCTGGACAGGGGAGCTGTGTCAAGCACTAAATGTACCAGCCGCGCTATTACTTGATCTTGCGCAACCTGGCCATCGGACTCTGTGAAACTTGCCAGCACGTCCGCCGAATCACGTCAGATCGGGGATCGGTGTTTTACTTGTGCCAGCTGTCGGGTTTGGATCAGAGGTTTCCCAAGTATCCAAGACTGCCGGTTTTGCAGTGCGAAGGGTACCAGGAAAAAATCGCGAATCGGGAAGACTCCGGGACCAGTACTTTCCCTCGCTCGACGTGAGTTCAAAACCATTGTGGCCGTGATATACTGAGCCACCCGACGCCGGAACGGCTTGCTAATGCCTCTAAGAACGACGCGCCTCGCCGTAATAGTTTTGCTGGTGCAGTTCTGCTCAATCGCCACTGCCAGCGCGCAGAATGGGCCGCTGGTGTCGATCACTCCGCGCGTTCGAACCGAGCCCGTTGCAAACTACGCAGCTTATCCTCATGCGGACCTGCGCGTGGATGTTCCGCTGATTCTGATTCCGGTCCACGTGACAACTCCGCTGGGCACATCCGTCACGGACCTGCGGCAGGAGAACTTCCGGGTTTTTGAAGACGGCGTCGAGCAGCCCGTCACGAACTTCGCGAAAGAAGACGCTCCGGTCTCCATCGGCATGGTCTTCGACTCGAGCGGCAGCATGCACACCAAGATTCACAAATCTTCCGAAGCTGCGGCCGCGTTTTTCAAGACCGCCAATCCGGAAGACGAGTTCTTCCTGGTGGAATTCAACGACCGGCCGAAGTTGTCGGTGCCGTTCACTCGCGACTCCGATGAGATCTACAATCGGATCGCACACGTCCGCGCGGTGGGCCGCACTTCCCTACTGGATGCCATCCACATGGCACTAGCGCAGATGAAGCATGCGCACAATTTACGGAAGGCGATCATCATCTTTTCCGATGGCGGCGACAACCGCAGCCGCTTTACGGAGCGCGAGGTGAAAGAGGCGATGTTCGAGAGCGACGTACAGGTCTACGCCATGGGAATCTTCGATCTGACCGATTCCAGGAAGCTCACCCGCGAAGAACTGAACGGACCGCAGCTGCTGACTGACCTAGCCGAAGAAACAGGCGGCAAGCACTTTCCGGTGGACCATCTGGACGACCTGCCGAAGGTCTGCGACCGCATCGGTAACGAGCTTCGCAATCAGTATCTGTTGGGCTATATGTCAGCCAACACCGCTCGGGATGGCAGGTACCGCCAAATCAAAGTGCTCCTGACGAATACTGGCAGCCGGCCGCAGTTGAAGCCGTTCTATCGTCAGGGGTACTACGCGCCGCTACAGTAACACAGACCACAGCGCAGTGGGTCCTGGTACCCGAATTTCGGCAACGGCTTGATCTCGGCTAGCCGATGTGTCACTATACCTTAACCAAAACAGATGGTTGGTTTGGCTGGCGTACAATACACTTTTAGGAGGCTAATCTAATGAAGCTTTTAGGCATGGCACTGATGTTCGTGGCTTTTGCAAGTTTTGCGAATGCATTCGTGGCACCCGAGATCGATCCAGGATCGGCGGGAAGCGCTCTGGCACTGCTGTCCGGTGCGTTGCTTGTAATTCGCGCCCGGCGGAAGAAGTAGACTGGAGCAGGCTCGAATTAAATGAGAGACACCGAGCAAATCCCCGGTGTCTCTTCTTTTACCGGTTCCTTTTCTGAATCAAGTAATACACACCATCTTCCTCGCAAGAAACTCTTCTCGCTCGGCTTGCCACAGCGCTTAGTTCTGTTTGTTTTGCTTTTCGCCGCTGAATGGAGCCCGATTACTCACTGGGTGCACAAGGGACGCGGGGCGGGCGCCTTGCTGCAGATCGCCATCGCGTTCTCCTCTTTCCTGGTTGCCCTCGGCTACTTCCGGTCGAAAGATTCGTTCCATCGGATTTCAAACCAAGTCCAGAAGGCTCCCATCCGGTGGGGTCTGTTGGCGTGGCACCTGGTTGCGCTCGGAGCATTTTTGGGTCTTTCGGCGATCTCGAGCGGGAATAATCCGTCGGGCTACGCCATCACAGCGCTGTGGTACGCCGCGGGTGTCGTCGTAATCGTGTTGGCTGGTTGCGCCTTTGTGCCACCCACTCTTGCACTCGAATTCATTCGGACCACCGGTTATGCGTGGGTTTATGCGCTTGCTGCGGCGCTAATCGCCCGGCGCGCGGTGGTGTTTTCTCCCCTTTGGAACGGAGCCGTCTGGAATCCGGCGATTGACCTGTCCTGGAAACCCGCGACGGACGTGACGTTTAGTCTGGTCAAGAGCTTTCTGCATCTGTTTTTGTCCCAAGTGGTGGCAGATCGGGCCACTATGACGATTGGCAGTCCAAAATTCAGTGTCCAGATCACGGCTTGGTGCGCCGGATTCGAAGGCACGGCGTTGATGTTGGTTTTCAGCGTCGCCTGGATCGGGTACTTCCGGCGGGAATTCCGCTTTCCTCATGCTCTGCTGTTGGTGCCGGCCGGAATGCTGGTCGTTTGGCTGTCGAACGCCTTGCGCATTACCGCTCTGATCCTGATTGGCGTTGCGGGCGCCCCCAATGTCGCGGTGGGAGGCTTTCACTCTCAGGCGGGCTGGATTGCCTTCAATTGTGTTGCGCTGGGCTTTGCGGTCCTCACGCGCCACATGCCGTGGTTTGCATCCAGGACGATTACGTCGAAAGGCATTTCCGCTGGAACGCTCAGCTCGATCCAGCCGGAACATGCGATGCCAGCCGCGCACAATTCCACGGCCGCATACCTGACGCCGTTTCTGGCGATTCTGGCGGCCGCCATGATTTCGCGCGCAGCCTCGGGAGGTTTCGAGTGGCTCTACCCGCTCCGTTTCGTTGCAGTGGCAGCCGTCCTTTGGTTCTTCCGGTCAAAGTATTTGGAACTCGATTGGCGGTTCGGCGGATTTTCCGTGATTGCCGGCTGCGCCGTGTTTGGAATCTGGTTGGGATTGGATCTCATGACCGGCACTCATCCGCCGAGTGCCATCGCGGCCGGTTTGGCCTCGTTATCCTCTCCGGCGCGCATTGCGTGGCTCGGGTTCCGTACAGTTGCGGCGGTGATTACTGTTCCGATTGCGGAAGAACTGGCATTCCGAGGGTTTCTCATTCGCCGGCTGACTTCGGCCGACTTCGAAACACTCAGCCCCCGCCATTACACCTATGTCGCCGTTCTGGTCTCGTCGGTGGCGTTCGGCTTGCTGCATGGTGACCGCTGGTTGGCAGGCACGCTGGCGGGGCTCATCTATGCGGTGGCATTCCTCAGGCGCGGCAGAATTGGAGACGCCGTGATGGCGCACGCCACTACGAACGCATTACTGGCTGTGTATGTGCTGCTGGGCGGCAAGTGGGATTTGTGGTAAGTCCTAGTAAATAACCTAGGTCAATCATGGCGTAGGGTATTTTTGTTGATCGGCTACGCAACGGACTTGCTTCTCCAATCCCCCGCCTAATCCGCAGAAGTCTAAGCTATCTATTTATTAATCAATCTGATACGCGTTTAGATGCGGCATCATATGATCTTAGTACTGTCGTACCTATTCCGGCTTGACGAAACCGATTACAAAAGTAATAGTAATACTGGTACCTGAAGGAGGTAGCCCATTAAAATGAAAAGAACGCTTCTCATGACTCTATTTGTCTTCGGTCTCTGTTTGGCGGTCCAAGCCGGCCCGTGCACGACCGCCGCTTTATCGGTATACGATGCGGGCAGTTTCACGTGTAATATCGGTGCTTTGGATTTCAGCAACTTCTCGTATCATCCGACTGGCATCAACACGCCATCTGACTTGAATGTGGAAGTCGATCCCATAACGGGCGTGGAGAGTGGGTTCGAATTCTTCGCTGGATGGAGCGCGGGGGCTGGTAATGTGCAAGATTCCGCTATCAAATACACGGTCACTTGCGATGGATGTTCCATTACTGACCTGGTATTGTCCATGGAAGGGGCCGGCGCCTCCGGTGACAGCTTTCTTAACATAGCTGAAACGTCGGGCGGAGTTGAACCTGGTCTCCTGATAGGACAATCGACATCCACGAGTATCGTATCCGAAACGGAGATCATTCCTCCGGTGGGCACGCTCAATTTGACCAAGGATATTCTTCTCAATGGTGGAACGACAGGATTCGGCGCAGGCGTCAGTCAGGTGAACAACTTCTTCTCCACCACCCAAACCACGATGACACCGGAGCCGTCCCTGCTGCTCTTGAGTGCGGGGTTACTGGGCTTGCTTCCCGTCGCGCGGAAGATGAGGAGGGCCTAGCGAATCCTACAGCAGTGGTCAAGCAGTTGGGAGCCGGATCTGATACCGGCCATGTTGCGAATCGGCTGGCTCCCTTTCCATCGTAATTCGGGTGGCACAGACTTTCCGGTCCGTGGAGAGTCCCTTAGCGTAACGCGGCTTCCGAAATACTAACCAATTAACAAGAGAAAACACCGGGGGAAAACATGAAGCGAGTAGTGTGCGTCTGCATATTGGTTGCCTCACTAGCCGCATCGTCAGGATGTGGTGTGAACAAACATTCCTATTTGGCGAAGGGAAACGCACTTTTCGCGGCTGGCAAATATGACGATGCGTCGCTGAATTACCGCAAGTCAATTCAGAAAGATCCGAACTTCGGCGAAGCGTACTACCGTCTGGGCCTGACGGCTATTAAGTTGGATCAGGGACCCCTGGCCTACAAGGCGTTACTGCAGGCGGTTCAACTGCTGCCCGAAAACGCGGACGCCAAGGAGCGGTTCGCGGACGTCTGCCTCAGCTTCTATTTGGCTGATCCAAGCCATCCACAGCCCCTCTACACACAGATCGCGAAACTTTCCGACGAACTTCTGTCGAAGAATGGGAATTCTTACGAAGGTCTGCTGCTCAAGGGCTACCTGGCCGGCACAGACCGGAAGCTGCCGCAAGCGATCGAGTTCTTCCAAAAGGCCCTGCGGGTAAATCCATCCAATCCGGGTATCGTTACCGAGCTGGTGCATCTACTGATTCAGAACGGCCAGGTCAAGGAAGGCCAGGAACTGGCCACGGAACTGATCGTTCGGCAAAAAACATACGGCCCGATTTATGACCTTCTTTACGTTTTCTACCTGAACACCAATCAAGTTTCCGATGCGGAAAACATCCTGAAGATGAAAGTGAATAACAACCCGAAGGAAGCGGATTACATTGTGCAATTGGCCGGCCATTACAGCCGCGCGCAGAAACCCGCGGAAATGCAAGCCGCGCTTCGCCGCCTTCTAGACGATCCGATGAACTTCCCCAAAGCCCGGCTACAAGTGGGTGACCTCTATCTGGGAGTTCGGGATTACAGCACGGCGATCCGTTATTACCAGCAGGGTTTGGAGGGAAATCCGGAGCCCAAGATAAAAGTGGCCTATCAGAAGCGGAGTGTGGCCGCGCTGTCGAGTCAGGGAAACAAGGAAGACGCCGGACGCCTGGCCGAACAGCTTGTTAAGGAGAACCCGAACGACAATGAGGCGCTGCATCTTCACGCGGGCATTCTGCTGGATATCGGCAAACGCGAGAATGCGGAGGTGGCAGTGCGCGAACTCCGGACTCTCTCGGCCCAAAACCCCAACGATGCTTCGTTGCTGCTGCAACTCGGGCAGGCCTATCGGCTGAAAGGCGACTTAAACGCGGCGCGCGGCGAATTCGTGGAGTCGATCAAAAAGCAGAAGGACCTGATCGGGGCGCGTTATGAACTGGCGGAAGTCAGTCTCATGACCGAGCGGCCAGCCGATGCGGTCCAGCAGGCGAATAGAATCCTGGAGCTTCGGCCCAATGATCGCCGGGCCAGGCTGCTTCGAACCGGAGGTTTGATTGCAACCGGTGACGCAGCCGAGGCGCGCGGCGAACTGGCCCAGTTGATCAAGCAGTTCCCACGCGACACAGAGCCACGGTTGCAGTTGGGACTTCTGGCAATCGCCGAGAAGAAGTATTCGGACGCTATCGAGGTGCTTAGCAAACATCGCGCTAGCGGTGACGCTCGCGTTAACACCGGACTGGCCGTCGCTTATTTGCACCAGAAACAGTACGACAAGGCGCGTGAGGCATTAAACGAGGGGCTCAAAAATGAACCTGACTCGCCCATGCTCCTGGAGCGGCTGGCTGACACGGAGGCCCTGACCGGACAATACGATCTGGCGATTGACCATCTTCAGAAACTGCTTTCCTCAGATCCGAAGTCGGTCAATCTGCTCCGCCGCATGGGGGAAGTCTACGAACTCAAAGGTGACCGAGGCAATGAAATCGCTTCCTATCGGCAGGCCTGTGAATTGGCGCCCAATGACTTGACTGCGGGCTTGAGTCTGGCCGACGCCTTAGCCCGAGCCGGGCGCACGAATGAGGCGCGGGCCGAATTCCAGCGTGTCGTGAAGGCGCATCCCGAGAACGCGCCGGCTTTGAATAATGCGGCTTTTTTCCTGGCTGATTCGGGCGGCGATTTGGATGAGGCGCTACGGCTTGCGCAGCACGCGCTGGAGAAGTCTCCAGGCCAACCAGGTTTCTCGGATACGGTCGGCTACATTTACCTGAAGAAGGGTCTCAACGATAGCGCCGTTCAAACATTCAGCAATCTGGCGCGAAAATATCCGTACGCCATTTTTCGTTATCACCTGGGGCTGGCATTGTATGTGAAAGGTGATAAGGCCGCGGCCCGGAAGGAGCTGCAGGGGGCTCTGACTGGCCATCCTTCCCCTGGAGATGAAGCGCGAATTCGGGAACTGCTGCAGAAAATCAGCTAGAGGCGGGCGAAGAAATCCATGTTTCTCATACTCACATTGGGCGCACTTTCGGTTCTGATGGCATTGCTCGTGACGCCAATCGTTCGCGATGGTATCGGAAGATTCTTTCTGGACCATCCCGACGGTGGCCGCAAGGCTCACACCACGCCGGTTCCGCGCGTGGGCGGAATTGCGATTGTACTGGCCTACGTGGCGACTTTCGCGATTGCATTCTCGCTGCCGTTCAGCTACGCCTACGTCCTGCACAAAGCGCTTCCCAATATCCTGGCGCTCACGCTGGTAGGCTCGGTGGTTTTCCTCACCGGCGTGGTGGACGATCTGGTGGGATTAACAGCTTGGCAAAAGCTTATCGGCATCGGTGGAGCTGCGGTGCTGGCTTACTTCGCCGGAATCCATGTGGATATTCAGATGCTCCACGGCTTACCGGCGTGGCCGGGTCTCGGATTTGCCCTGACGGTTATTTGGCTGGCCGGCTGCGCGAATGCCTTCAATCTCATTGACGGCATGGACGGCCTGGCGGCGGGCGTGGGTCTGGTGGCGACCGTCACCATTCTGATCGCGGCGCTGACGCAGGGCAATCTGCCGCTGGCGCTGGCCACCATGCCGTTGGCTGGATGCCTGCTGGGATTCCTACGCTACAATTTCAACCGCGCCTCGGTTTACCTGGGGGACAGCGGCAGCCTTCTGATCGGGTTTTTGCTCGGGTGCTATGGCGCGCTGTGGAGTGAAAAATCAGTCACTTTGGTTGCGCTTACCGCTCCATTGCTGGCGCTGTCCATCCCTCTGCTGGATGTGCTGCTATCAATCTCCCGGCGGTATTTGCGCAACCGGCCGATCTTCCAGGCCGATCGCGGCCACATTCACCACAAGCTGCTGGACCGGGGCCTGAGCCCTCGCGCCGCGGTCCTGACCATGTACGGATTCTGCACTCTAGTGGCGATTCTGTCGCTGCTGGCGAGCGCGCTTCACAACCAGTTCAGCGGGCTGATTGTGGTGGTGTTTTGTGGAGCTGCGTGCATTGGCATACGGCACTTGGAATATGCCGAGTTCATAACAGCCGGCCGGATGTTCTTGCGCGGCAAGTTCAGGCTCATCATCGATTCAGAAACCCGCCTGATGGATTTCGAAAAGGCGTTGGAACGGGCTAGCGGAGTGCAGGAATGCTGGGCGAAAGTTCTGGCTGGAAGCCGCGAGTTTAAGTTTCAAGGCGTTCGGTTCAGCGTGGACGGCCAGATGTTCGAGAACTTCGGATGTTACGATGCCAAACGGCTCTGGGAATTGCGCATTCCGCTTCCTGAAGGCCAATATGTCGGATTCTTCCGCGATCTTGAAACCGAAACGAGCCCACTGGTTCTGAGTGCGTTCGTGAGTACCGTGGAGCGCGGAATCACGCGTTGCTTGGCGCGTGGTCTTGAAGAAGGAGGCAGCCGCGAAGCGGAGCTGGTGGTGCGAAGGCGACCGGTGGAGGTGTACCGTACCAGAGCGGCAGCGGCGGGCGCGGGCAAGAGCTGAGCCTACGCTTTACGAATCAGGCGCTGTAGCGATGCCCATACCAGATGGAAGGGGTTAACGCTCGAAATCATACCTTCGGTGATCATGGTCATCCGTGCGATCGTTACGGGACGTTGAGGAACTGGTTTCATTTTCATGAATATCTCCTTTGCGGCGGTTTATGTGCATGTGGGCTTCCAGGGACCTCAGGCTGGGATCTCAATAAATTGGCGTGATTCGGCGGTTCGCGAGAGAACAAATAGATTAATTTTGCTAACCGGGTGATTAGAGGGCGGGTTGACAACCCGCCGCAGGATGGCATCCTGCCCCACACTGACGTGCTAAAATCAGCATCGGCCGGGGGATTTTCTTGCGGTATCGTAGTAAACTCGCCTTCTTGCTCGCGTTCTCCGCGTGGGCACAACAGCAGCCCAATCCAGCCCATGGCGATATGCGCGTGGACACCACCCTGGTTCTGGTTCCTGTAACCGTCACTGATGCCAGGCACCGCTACGTGCTCGGTCTCGAACAGAAGAATTTCCACGCCCTCGAAGATGGAGTGGAGCAACAGATCAAGCAGTTTTCGGGCGAGGATGCACCGCTCTCAGTCGGGTTCGTAGTGGACACTAGTGGAAGCATCGGCAGCAAAATCGATCTGTGCCGTCAGGCAGTGGTTCAGTTTCTAAAAACAATGAATATACAGGACGAAGCGTTCCTGGTGACATTCAGCGAACACGCCCAGGTGATCGCTCCAATCACACGCGAGACCGACAAAATGGCGAACCAGCTGATGACGGTTCAAACCGGGGGAATGACGGCCCTGTTCGACGGCGTCTTTGCGGGATTGCATGAGATGGAAAAGGCCATCAATCCCCGCAAAACGCTAGTTGTAATATCGGACGGCGGAGACAACAATAGCGCCTTCAGCGCCAAGGAAGTTTTGCAGAAAGCTCTCGAATCCGGAGTGCAAATCTATGCCATGGGCGTCTTCGAGTCGTTGGGGCCCTTGGGTTTGAGTCTTGAAGAACAACGAGGTCCCCGTTTGCTTTCGAACATTTCAGAACAAACTGGCGGGCGCGCCTTCGCTGCATCCCGCTTGGACCAACTGCCTGAAGTGGCGGCCAGGATCGCGGTGGAATTGCGCAATCAGTATATGTTGGCGTACTCGCCGTTGAATCAGGCGAAAGACGGCACCTATCGAAAGCTGGAAGTGAAGCTGTCGCAACCAGAGGGTATGACGGGTTTGGTTGCGCGCTGGCGGCTGGGTTACTACGCGCCAGCTCAGTGAGCCGCTATCTGTGGCCGATTGCGTGCACCACAGGCCGCGGCGATGTTCTTATCGGCGCCGTTCCGGTGCGCGTGGGAATATACGTTCTTACCGGCAGGCGGCCGACGATCCCGGTCCGGTACTGGAATAAGCGAGAAACCGGAATCCGGACGTAGAGCGGTATGTATCCGAACCCGGCGCCTGGGTAAAGCCAAAGGGGAGCCATACCGGAGTTGGAGTAGTAGCCGCCGCCACTGACAGGATCTGGCGCCAAACCACCGTAATAACCTGAGCCGTAGGCGTCGGATCCGCCGCTCTGGGGATCGTTCAGAGCGCTCGAAAGATTGTCGCTGTCGGCAGCAGACTGATTGTCGGCTGATATGGACGAGCTTCTGTCATTGTCCCAACGATCCAAACCGGTGTTGTCACGAATAACGGCCACACGTGCTCGGAGCGGCGTGGAAAAAAGCAGCTCTTGTCCAGCCTTCACCAGCACCGATTTATCGCGCAACAGCACGTCGGCTTCGCCCTGGTCCACCACCAGGTGCGCGGGCTCGGAATCGAACCGGTAGCGTCCCGATCGGGCGAACCGCATCTGATAGTCTTTGTACGCGATCAGAATCGGGTCACCGGGCGCGGCCTTTCGGGAATCCAATATCGCCGCTCCGCTGGTGAATTCCAGACGCGTGTCGGTGAGTTTGTTCGATACCATCCGGATGGTGGAATTCTCGTCTACGCGAAGCATCACACCCGGCGTGAGCAAAACCTCCGCCCGGCCCAGGTTCGTACACAATTCGGAACCTGGTTTGATCTCGTTAAACCGTCCGAATTTCTGCTCCAGCGTCTGGCCATCAATGGAAACTGACCCTTCGAAGAAATTAACGACACCGGAGTGCGCCGCGACAATCGTTTGGGCAGAAGCAGCCGGGGAAAGACAAGCGAGGACTGACAGGAGAAATGAACAGCGGGAAGTCATAACAACCCCTTGGATCAAGGATCAACCGTTCCTGAACAATTGTCAAGCCTGGGAATTCCGAGCCGCGACCGGAAGGAAGCGATACCACGAGTGCCGCTAGTTCTCGCTTTCGTGGTAGCGCTTCCTTCCGGTCGCGGCTTCCATGAGAAGGCCGGTCCTTGTCAAGCACAAAATGTTTTTGGGTCGTTAAATCA
>CZKS01000531.1_pt1 | contig 10791 bp, 6 predicted proteins | sample 1122221 | NCBI WGS metagenome assembly CZKS01 (sample SAMEA3539301, study PRJEB10725) | soil metagenome | biome: tundra; feature: field; material: soil | place: USA | collected 2010-05 | depth 0.15 m
ACGAAAACGGCGGCGCGGAGTCCAACGTCCGGATCGAACTGCCCGTCGGCACCTATGTGCCTGTATTCCGGCGAAATCCGATCGAAATCGAACCCGCCCCAAGTCAAAGCCCAACGGCCGAGCAAGTTCCGGCCGCGAGACCGCGAGTTTGGTTGTATGCGGCGCTCGGCTTCGTGTGTCTTGCCGGGGCAGTCATCGCGTGGCGCGGGTTTTTTTCGCGCCCATCGCCGCCTTCCGTCGCTGTTCTCCCCTTCGTGAACTTGACGCCCGATCCGGCCAACCAGTACTTCTCGGACGGCTTGACCGACGAAATCACCGATTCCCTGGCCCGCATCAAAGACTTACGCGTAATTGCCCGGTCCTCCGCATTTCAGTTCAAGGGTAAGAGAGTGGATATTCGCGAAGTCGGCCGATTGCTCAAGGTCGCTAATGTCCTCGAAGGCAGCGTCGCGCGATCCGGAGACCGGATCAAGATCATCGCTCATCTCGAGCGCGTGTCGGACGGGTCTCTTCTGTGGTCGAACACGTACGAACGGAAAGCGTCCGATTTGTTCGCCGTCCAGTCGGAATTGGCGGCGGGCATCGCCGCGGGGCTAAAAGTAGCCGCCGGAGTTCCGTCCACCACACATGTCCCCAACGCCGAAGCAAATGAGTTCTTCATGAAAGGGCGATACGATTTGCAACAGGTAACGCCCGAGTCAGTGACGCAAGCCGAGTTGGACTTTCAACATGCCATCGACAAGGACCCGGAGTACGCCGCGGCGTACATGGGCCTGGCCAACGCGAAATTCAATCAAAGCATTGCGAGGGGATCCTCATATCAGACCGAGGCGGAACTCAAGGGCGTGGAAAAGTTGGCCCTGAAGGCGCTCCAATTGGACCCGGGATTGCCGGCGGCCCACTCATTGGTTGCACTTCTGGCCATGCAGTACGATCGGGATTGGGGGCGGGCCGAACGGGAACTCCAATTGGCGGTCACCGGCCCTTCCAGCGCCGCAGCGAATCGCGATTACGCATTTTTCCTCCTCTTTCACGGACGTTTTGCTGAGGCTGACCTGCACTTCTCGCGTATGGCGGAGCTGGACCCATTCTCGACAGCCACGCAGAGTAATCTCGCCCTAGCCCGGAATCTAGAGGGACGCTTCGTCCAAGCTCGCGAGATATCTCAAAGGGCGGCTGCGGAAAACCCAAGGATGCTATGGACCCAGCAGCTCATCGGCCTGACATACGTTGAGGAAGGCCATCCGGAATTGGCCCTGCCTATCTTCCGGCAACTGAAACAACGTTTTCCTCCGGCCCAAGTGTGCGAGGCGATGGCGCAGGCGAAAGCAGGCCAGAAAGACGAGGCTCTGCGGCTGATCCGTCCGTACGAGGAAAAGTATCCGAACGCCGGCATCGCCATGGAGTGGCTCGCGTTGGTCTACGCTTTCATGGGAGACGAGCCGAACACGTTGAAATGGCTCCAGCGGTCGGCGGACTTGCATGAATTCCAGGTATTGAGCATAGCGGTTGACCCCGCTTTCGCGCCGATGCGAAACTCTCCCGGATTCAGGGCGATCGAGAAGCGCATCGGCCTGGTTCAGTAACTACGTGTTGACACCCGAAGCGAGAAATCCGCCGTCAACTGCGATGGATTGGCCGGTGATGTAGCTGGCCGCATCGGAAGCCAGCAGAACCGCGGCGCCGATCAGCTCTTCCGGTTTTCCGAAACGCTGCATGGGAGTGCGCATCAGGAACTCACGGCCGCGCTCTGTGCCGTCCAGCAAAGCGGAATTCAGGTCGGTGCGAAATACTCCCGGCGCGATCGCGTTCACATTGATCCCTACTCTCGCCCACTCTACAGCCAGGCTGCGCGTGAGCGAAAGCACGCCGGCCTTAGACGCGCAATAGGCTGTAACCTCGTATAAACCGACGAACGAACTCAGAGAAGCGATATTGATGATGCGCCCGCGGCCGCTCGTGACCAGCGGCTGGTAAAACGACTGGCAGGTTCTCAGAATGCCCGTCAGGTTCGTATCCAGGATGTCTTCCCATTCCTGTTCAGGAAGATCCTTGGTGGGTGTTCTCTTGGTCCGGCCAGCCGCGTTCACCAGCACGTCCACTCTTCCGAAACGCGCCAGCACCGCATCGCGGAGCGTGTCGATAGACGCCCGATCGGACACGTTGACGCTATAGTTCAATGATTCACGGCCTAACTGTTCGATGGCCGCAGCCATTTCGTCCACCAATTCCTGACGGCGGCCGGATGCGACTACCGCCGCTCCCGCTTCAGCCAAGCCCAGCGCAATGGCGCGGCCGAGACCGGAAGTTCCGCCAATCACCACTGCCACTCGGCCGGTTAGATCTGTGTAGTTTTTGGTCATCAGGATTTATTGGAACACACGTGCGCTACGCTCTAAACATGGAGCAGATGGCGCTGGCGTGGGGTCCTGTGCGCAAGACCTTCACTGTCTCGGAACTCAGTGCGCGCATTCGCGATCTGCTGGGCTCGGAGTTCGACGACGTCTGGGTGGCGGGCGAGATATCGGGTTCGAAGATGGCGGCTAGCGGCCACTGTTATTTCACGTTGAAGGACCAGGAGGCGCAGGTGCGTTGCGTGTGCTTCCGGACCTCGCTACGCTATCTGAAGTTCAAGCCTCAGGATGGCATCGCGGTGCTGGCGCGCGGGCGCATCGATGTTTACGAAGCGCGCGGCGAATACCAGCTTCTGGTGGAAGCGCTGGAGCCGCAGGGTCACGGAGCACTGCAGTTCGCGTTTGAGCAGCTCAAGAAGAAACTGGCGGCGGAGGGCCTGTTTGAAGCGGCGCGCAAGCGGGCGATCCCGCGGCTTCCGGCCAGAATCGGAATCGTAACTTCACCCACCGGCGCGGTGATCGGGGACATGACGCAGATTCTTTCGCGCCGATTCCCCGGCGTGCACATCCGGCTTTATCCGGCGCTGGTGCAGGGCGAAGGATCCATCGAAGCAGTGGTGCGCGGCATCGAATACTTCAGCGGATCGAAGTGGCCGGACGTGGTGATCGTCGCGCGCGGTGGCGGATCGCTTGAAGATTTGTGGACCTTCAATGAGGAGGCGGTGGCGCGAGCGATCGCGGCCTGTAGCGTGCCCGTGATCTCAGCAGTTGGTCACGAAACGGATTACACCATCGCCGATTTTGTGGCGGATCTGCGCGCGCCCACGCCCTCGGCTGCCGCGGAGTTGGTGATTTGCACGCAGGAACAGCTCCTCGAGCAGATCGGCTTGGCGGAACATAAGCTCCTGCAGTCCATCCGATACCGTCTGGCGATGGCGGCTCGGCGATTGCACCAGCAGGGCGTGGAGCGGGCCTCGGCCGTCTTGCATCGAAACATCGGGCGGCTAGCGCAGCGCGTGGACGAATTGGAGTTTCGCCTGCGTGACCGCATCAGCAGCCGTGCGTCGGCCGGGCGCAAGCGTTTGGAGGAATTGACCGCCCGTCTCCGCAGCCTGGATCTGCGCCTGAGGTTCGCCGCGGCACGCCGCCGGCTGGAGAATGCGGACCTGGCCGCGCTGCAGCTCATTCGGCTCCGAGTGACGCGCGCGCATGGTCGCTTGGATCCGTTGCAGGCGCACCTGACGCAATTGAGCCCGCTCAAAATCCTGGACCGCGGTTATGCCATTGTGACGAATGACGCCGGACGCATTGTGAAAGAACCCGCTGAGGCGCCGCTGGGCTCGGAAATCCAAGTGCGGCTGGCGAGCGGAAAAATCGCGGCGGAAGTCACACGGCTGGTTCGTACGGAAAACGGTGAATCGCCTTAACGCACTCCGTGAGCGCCTGCACCAGCGATGGTCCCCACCCAAATGGTGTAAAGGGCGCGGTATTTTGGTTGGTCTGTTTGTCGGCTTGCGCGAAGAACTTGAGCGCCGGATCGGGTGGCGAAACGTATTCCCGCACGGTGATCAGGAACTCGACGTCGCCGCTCGGCTGCCGCTTCTTCATGGCGAAATGATGCAGCATGCACAGCTCTTCGGACGGCTCGTTTTGAGCGAAACTCCATTCAACCACTCGCGTGCTCCCTCCGGAACTATAGCGCAGGCAGGCCGTGGGACGCACCTGCGCTACAATCAGCGGGAGGAGGAAACAAAATGAAAATATCCCAGCTTGCGCTTTTCGGATTGAGTGCCGGTTTGCTGTTCGGCGCCCCAGACGCTCGCGAGAGGTTGGATGCGGCAGCCGACACGATGACCGAAATCATGTCCGCGCCGGATAAAGGAATTCCGCAGGACTTGCTCCGCAAGGCCGAATGCCTGGTAGTAGTGCCCGGAGTAAAGAAGGCCGCTTTTATTGTGGGCGCCAAGTATGGCAAGGGATTCATGCTCTGCCGCAGGGCCGGCGGTGGCTGGTCAGCGCCGGCGGCTGTTCGCGTGGAAGGCGGCAGTGTTGGATTTCAGATCGGCGGTTCCGAGACCGACGTAGTCTTGCTGGTGATGAACCAGGGCGGCGCCAAGAAATTACTGCAAAGCAAATTCACCCTGGGGGCCGACGCGAACGCCGCGCTTGGGCCAGTCGGCCGCGATTCTTCTGCTGAAACCGATGCCCAGATGCACGCCGAGATCCTGACTTACTCGCGATCACGCGGAATTTTCGCAGGAGTGTCACTGCAAGGCGCCACGCTTCGGCCCGATGAAGAGTGGAACAAAGAGTTGTACAGCAAACCGATTTCAAACCGCGATATCGTGCTTGGCGACACACCCATTCCGGATTCAGCTACGCGGCTGATTAATGTGCTTAACAAATATTCCAGCCGGAAGGGCTGATTCCAGGCGGCAGGCTGCAGGAGGCGGGCGGCAGTTGGTCAGGTGGGATTAAATTTGATCCAGCCGCCTGCTGGAATTACTTCCTGCGGGACGTCGTGGTTGAATAGCGCCAGCTGGAATTGCAGTGGTTGATCTTTGGAAATCCCGAGCAGATGGAAAGGGATTCGCGCTTCCACGATCTTTCGACGGGCAGACTCCACTTCCGGCGTGTCGAGCAGCGAGATGACCGCGGTTTGAGTTCGCAGCTCGATTTTCGAAAATTCGGCGCTGTTTTCGAAATCAAGCCGCACGTAGAAATTGCTGTTATCGCCTCCGTAGTAAAGGTCTCGGGCCAGCGATCGCTGTCCGTGCATGGCGCCTGGACGGTTATCGATGCGATAACGTCCCGCGCCCATCCATTCGAAATACGATGTCACTTCGCCGTCGATGACGGGGCGAATCGAATTGCTGGGCGGCAGATTAGGATCGCTCGGCTGCTCGATCAGAATCGGGTGCGATAACTCTTCGGGCGGCGTCTGGTTCAGCGCCCGATAGACATTCGTCAGATGTTCGCGATACAGTTCGTCGAACTCGGGCCGGTTCTCGGATTGATGCTCGGGGCCGTACCACCACCACCAATCGCTGCCTTCGGCGATCATGAGCTCTTCATGCGCAAGCTGCCGGGCGGCTTCGTCTACGGTGGGCGCCGTTTCATCGTACTTCTGACGTGCGCGCAGCAGATACTCCCACGCCTGGTTATCTTCCCCCGCACAGATCCACACGTCGAAATTGGCGTTGATCCACGAGCCGGGGAAGATGTGATCGAGTGGACGAGGCTGATCGCGCTCGAGAGCTTCACTCACGGTGAGAGCGGCCATATCGGACGACTCGCTGATTCGCCGGTACAAATCACGTAGGAACGGGCGGCCGTTTTGATCGTAGTATTCCCAGGCATTTTCGCCATCAAGAATGATGGGAACCAGCACGTCGCCCGAGCCTGACAGAAGTTGCGTATTGACGCGAATGCGGTCAAGAAACTGCGCGGCTGCAATTTCCGCGTCGATGTTCGAGTAATCGAACCCGATGAGATCGCTCAAGAAGTGGTCGCGAAAAATCATTCGGATTTGACGATCGTTCTGCCGCCACATGTACGAGCGATAAGTAACATCGGGCCCAGCCGATTGATTTAAGGTTCTGGCGAGCACTCCGTTGTCGCTCGCAGCCCATTGGAAACCTATTTCGGCCGCGATGGAGAGGGCTTCGTCAGAAACCGAACCCTCCGACGGCCACAATCCGACGGGAGCGCGGCCGAACTCCCGCTGCATGAAATCGCGCGCTGTTTCGAGCTGCCAACGTGCGTCCTGGGGATAACTGAAATGGCTGGGCAGCGGAACTCCGGGATGCGAAACGGCGGCGATGTTGGAATCGCAAATCAACGGAAGGATCGGATGATAGAAAGGCGTGGTCGAGATCTCGATTTGGCCGCGGGCGGCGAATTCTTTATAGTTCGGAATCACGGCGGCGATGATTTCGCGCTGCTTGCGCGCCATCACGGCCTGATCCTCGAGCGAGTAATTCCGCTGCTTGGCCATAAGCGCTTTCACTTCCGCGTCGTGAGCGAGAAATTCTTCATCGAACCACGCGAGCTGTGAGAGCACTTGCAAGTCGCGCAGATCCTGGGAGCTGAAACGATTGCCGGGTTTTTTCGAGGCTTCAAAGAGCTGGCCGTAGCGCGGATACCGGTAGATCATGCGGCCGGGATTGGCTTGGAAAAAGTAACGGAGCACGAATTTGAGTTCAGCATCGCTCAAATCTTCCGCTGGCTTGACGGCGCAGGCAAGAAACGGGTCGGCTGCCTTTCCTTCCGCGTATTCCTGAATCTGGACTAGCATGGACGGAACCAGGTTGAAAGTCTGGTGGACTTCGGGAAAATCTTCCAGCACTTTGACCATGCCGTAGTAATCCTTGAGGGCGTGAAATCGCGTCCACGGCAGCTGGTATTCGCCGGTCCGCAGGTCCTTGTAGAACGGCTGGTGCATGTGCCAGACGAAGCAAAGATGGATCATGGCGCAGGCGGCAGGAGGCAGGCGGCACGCGGCATCATCATCGCCCGAAGAGGCTGCGGACGGGCGGTGGAGGATCGGTGTGGCGGATGGCCAGCCACAGGATGTCGTTCATTTCGTCGTCGTCGTTCAAATCCTCATGGCTGAAATCCAGGCGCGCGGAACGGGCCGCGGTTGGAGAGTTCTGGGGATTGCGATCGTCGAGCGGAATTCGCGGTTTTTCGGCTTGGTAATTTGTCAGCACCGGGCCCTTCGAAAAGCAGTTCAACATGGGGCGGGCGGCGGCGTCGAAATGGGTCATGGGGCGGAGGTGCAAAATCAATTCCATGGTGCGTAGCATGGAAGTGGTGTTGTACATGGTGCTGTTAATGGCGCCGGTATGCGTGTAGGGTGAAATGATGTAGGCCGCCGAGCGGTGCGAATCAATGTGATCCGGGCCGTTTTGCGCGTCGTCCTCAAGCACGAAGATGGCGGTGCTTTTCCAGAACTTGCTCTTAGACAGGGCCTCCACCAGCATGCCTAACGCGTAATCGTTGTCGGCGAAGGAAGAGAGCGGAGCGATTTTTCCGGCCGAGGTTCCGCTGGTATGATCGTTTCCTAATCGCATGAACATGAGCGCTGGCATGGTATCAGTTTTTTCGAACTCCGCGAGGTCGGCCAGGAAGGTTTGGGCGCGTTTGACGTCCGGGTAGTCCAGGTCGAAACTGCGATATTTCATATTTGTGACTTTGGCCAGGATGGGATCACGCACCGCTTCCACCTGTGTGCCGTCCGCGCCCGGCTCCTTCATGTTGGTGGCCCAGTATCCGTAGTTGCGCATGGAAATATTGCGCGCCGCGGCGCTAGTCCAAAGAAAGCCGGCGGGCGGGAAGGCGGCCGGCTCACCACCTTCGTAGTCGTAATGCTTACGGCGGCCGGCATAGCTATTGGGCCACATCTTCACGACATAATCATTCGCGATGGCGGAAGTAGACCAGTTGTGGCCATCGCCGCTGACGTCGCCATTCACGTAGAAGTTGTCGAACAGCACGAATTCTCGGGCCAGCTTGTGATGATTTGGGCTGATGTTTTCCTTGAAGAGACAAAGTGACGGATCGCTCTCACCTTTCCCGATGTCGCCCAATATCTGATCGTACGTGCGATTCTCCTTGACGATGTAGAGGACGTGCTCGATGGGCGGAATACCGGCCGGCTGGCTGTCCAACAGTTCATCGTTATAAGGCGAGTTGTGCTGCACATCAGCGGTATAACCTCTGAGCTGTTCGTCCGTGATGGGTGGAATGATGGAGGCTGAGCCAGTCTGAATGCGACCGACATATTCCAACGGAGCGCCGCCGTGGACAACGGACGGGCGGAGCGTGGGATTCGGTCCGTTGGGGTTGGGATAGCTGCGCGAGCCGCGGCCGTTGAGGACCACCAGGCGGCCGTCGGCCAGCGCTCTGGCGGCAGTGGGATACCAACCAGTGGGGATGAAGCCGAGCACGTGGCTGCGGGCGTCGGTAACATCCACCACAGCGGCGGCGTTGGCATCCGAACAAACCACGTAAAGTTTGTTCAGATCGGCGCTGAGAGCGAGAGCGCTGGGAGTCATGCCGAGAGGGTGCAGAGGGCTGGTGGAAATATTGATAGTCTCTAACGTGCGCAGCTCGCCGCTATTGGAAACGGCGACGGAATAAACATTGTTGGTGTTGGCGGCGGACACGAAGATGCGCGCCTTCCAGCCGTTGTCGGCGCCTTCATCCTCCGATGCCGCGGCTCGATCGCGCCAGACCATATCAGTGGGATGGGCGCCGAGGCGTAACGTCTGCAATTGCGATCCGTCGCTCGTCTGATGGTGAATCACGGCGCCGTCGGCCCAACTGGTGACGAAAAATGATTTGCCATCGGGATTAAATAGGATGCGGTAAGGCCGGCGGCCGGTTTTGAAGCGATCGACAATCGTGCCGGATTGCGGATTCACGACCAGGATGGAATCGTGATAGAGATCGCAGGCATAGAGCAGATGGCCGTCGGGCGAGACAGCGACATCGCCGATAAAATCGCGAAAGGTGCGGTCCGCGGATTTCACCAGCTCGAATGTATTGGTGGGTTTGAGCTGGCCGTTTTCATCGAAGCTGAATTCAAAGATGGCGGCACGCGATCCTCCGCCTGCCCAAACGGTCCGGCCATTGGGTGAGAGCGCCAGGCCGAGCCATGCATCCGATACGGGTGTGCGACCGACCTCGTGACCGTCTTTCGTATCGAGCACACTGATGGAAGGCGGTTTGTAACCGCCGTTCAACACCAGCAGGAACTTGCCATCCTTCGACAGAATCGCGGACATGGGCAGCGTATCGAGCGGAACTTGCGTGCCTGCCGGTTTCACACGCCAGCCGCTGTTGAGCAAAAATCCGCCGTCGGGCAGAATGCCGACTTGTTCGCGAGGCGCGGGCTGGGAGGAAGAGAGGACTGCGGCGAGAAATATCACGATACTTACAAGTACGAGATGTTTGAATTTCATTCGGAGAACCTTTGCGCGATGGGGAAGCGGCGGCCGATGCCGAACGCCTTGGTTGTTACTTTCAGGCCAGGAGCGGCCTGTTGGCGCTTGTATTCGTTGCGGTCCACTTTGTTGACGATGTCGCGGACCAGCTCGACGGGAAGATGGAGCGAATCGGCGACTTGTTGAGGCGCGTCGTTATTCTCCACATAGGCGCGCAGAATCTGGTCGAGCACGTCGTATTCGGGAAGAGAATCGGTGTCTTTTTGATCGGGACGCAGCTCGGCGGACGGGGGCTTGATGAATACGTTTTCCGGAATGGCGTTGTTGTGACGCTGGTTGGCTACGCGCGAAAGCGAATAGACTAGCGTCTTCGGTACGTCGCTAATAACCGCGAGTCCGCCGCACATGTCGCCGTAGAGCGTGCAATAACCGACTGCCAGCTCGCTCTTATTGCCGGTGGTGAGTACCAGCGCACCCCACTTGTTGGAGAGGGCCATCAAAGTGACGCCGCGCAGACGGGACTGCAAGTTTTCCTCGGTGACGCCGGACGTTCCGCCATCGAAGAGAGGATTGAGCACGCCGAGAAACGCTTCGTACTGATTGCGGATAGGGATGATTTCGAACCGGATGCCGAGGTTACAGGCGAGGTCGCGAGCGTCCGAGACGCTGTGTTCGGAGGAATAAGGGCCGGGCATGCCGACCCCGGTGACATTCGCTTTGCCGACCGCATCGACGGCGATGGCCGCGGTGAGTGAAGAATCGATTCCGCCGCTGAGCCCGATGATGACGCGTTGGAAACCGCATTTGTGAATGTAATCGCGCGTGCCGGTGACTAACGCCTGGTAGGCCGCTTCGCACTCGTCGGGATAATTCTCGTGATGATCGCCAGTGAGGGTCTCGGTGTCGACCAGGACGAGATCTTCCTCGAACGAAGCCGCCGAAGCAATGACCTCGCCTTGAGCGTTCATGGCGAAGCTACTGCCATCGAATACCAGTTGGTCATTACCGCCGACCTGGTTGACGTACACGATGGGAATGTTGAAACGACGGGCGGTGGCAGTGAAAATCTCACGGCGCAATGCGCGCTTGCCCATGTGATAGGGGGAGGCGTTGATACTGATGAGCGCGCGTGCTCCGGTTTGAGCCAGCTCTTCCACCGGATCGCGGCTGTAGAGGCGGCGTTCCCAAAACTGCTTGTCGTTCCAGGCGTCCTCACAGATGGTGAGGGCGGTTGGGGCGCCGCAGAGCGTTAGCGGAAACTGTTTGGGAGCCGGCTCGAAATAGCGGGTCTCATCGAAGACGTCGTAGCTCGGCAGCAGCATTTTGTTCTGCCGAAAAACGATTTTTCCACGTTCCAGAACAGCGGCGGAGTTGTAGATTGGATTACCGGAAGATGATCCGGTGCGGGTGACAGTGCCGCAGATGATGGCGATCTTGAGATGCGCGGTATCGGAGGCGAGGCGCTCGAGGTGCTGCTCGGTTTGATC
>CZKS01000468.1_pt1 | contig 10696 bp, 7 predicted proteins | sample 1122221 | NCBI WGS metagenome assembly CZKS01 (sample SAMEA3539301, study PRJEB10725) | soil metagenome | biome: tundra; feature: field; material: soil | place: USA | collected 2010-05 | depth 0.15 m
GTGAAAAGTGTGTTCGAAATCATGAAAAAACAACCCCAAGTACCTTGACACGGCCGACGTCGTTAGAGATGTTGTAACATTGCGGTTACACTCACAATACCGAAAAAATTATCTTCGGCGCGCGTTGAGTTTGTCGAGCGCGCGCTTCAGCTCTTCAAGCTTCTGTCCCGCCTCGCCTAGCTTGCCTTCGGCCGTCAGGCGCTGGTAGTCAGCTAGGTCTTTGGCTGCTTCCGCGATGAGACTGTTGAGATCGGCTGCGGGAACTGCTGCGGCAGTGGTCGGTGAGGCGTTCGTTGTCGCAGCGGGCGTCGCAGCATTCGCCGGTGCGGCAGTCAGGGACGAGACCCCTCCACCAAAAAGGGCCGCCATTGCCGACTCGAAGGTTGGTCCGTAAGCAAGCTTGTCTTGCAGCGCGAGCACAACCAGACGCAACTCCGGCATTGGACTGCGCTCCGCCTGCAAGTAAATCGGCTCCGCATACAACAGGGCGCGACCGGTCGGAATCACCAGCAGGGCGCCGCGGCGAACGTGCGAGCCTTGCTGGTTCCATAGCGTCAATTGGCCGGAAAGCTGCGCATTCTGATCGATGCGCGCCTCAATTTGCAGCGGGCCGTCGACCAGCTTGGTTTTGGGAAAGTTGTAGACCACCGAGGTGCCGTATTTTGTGCCATCGCTGCGCCCGGCAATCCAGCCAATCAGGTTATTGCGATTGGCCGGTGTGAAAGGGAGAATCTCCACGAACTCTACTCCGGCTTCACCCGGCAGTTTCATCAGCACGAAATTCGGCTGCATCGCCTGGGTGGTTTGCGCGCCTCCCTCGCCCATTCCTACTTCCGTCGCGACCGTCCATAGATCTTCGCGGTTGTAGAACGCTTCCGGATCGGTCATGTGATACAGGCCGTACACTTCCGCCTGTAGCTTGAGCAGCAATTCGGGATAACGCACATGCTTGCGCAGTCCGGGCGGCATCGTGGACGCATCTTTGAACAGGCTCGGAAAGATTCGGCGGTAGGCTGCGATGATCGGATCGTCAGTATCGAATACGTAAAACGTCGTCGTACCATCGTAAGCGTCGATGACCACTTTGACGCTGTTCCGCATGTAGTTAATCAGGTCGCGGTCGAGATGGTAGTGGGTCGAGTAGGGATAGCTGTCTGAAACAGTAAATGCATCCATGATCCAGGAAAGACGGCCATCGTCGCCGAGCACTACATATGGATCCGGATCGTAGGTGAGGAAGGGCGCCAATGCCGACACGCGGTCGTGCAGATTGCGGCGCATCAGCAGACGGCTCTCCTGGGTCACGTCATCGCTGAAGGGCAGCTTCGCTAGGTCGTCACGGTCGAGGGCGATGACAATCCGGCGCATAAAGCCGCCGAGGACGATGCCGCCGCTGCCTTCATAGGATGTGAGGTTGTTGCTGGCGCCCTGCGGGTAGTTGAATTCTTTCTGCCGTGTCTTTACGTACACGTCGGTATTCGTCATTTCACCGAAATAGATTTCCGGGCGCGTCACGGTCAAGCCCCGCACGGTGCTCTGGACGGGCATATTGCTCAGCAGCAGCGTGGGCAGACCTTCCGGCGTGAATCCGTTCACCGGATTCATGGTTATGCCATAGCCGTGGGTGTAGATCAGCTTGTCGTTGATCCAGTTGCGGCTGCTTTCCGGAAGCTTATCGACGTTCAATTCGCGGGCGGCAAGCATCACCTCGCGGGTGGTGCCGTCGATTTCATATCGATCAATGTCGATGTCGGGAAAATCGTAGTAGGTGCGGATTTCCTGAATCTGACGCAGCGTGTCCTGGAGGGCGCGCCAGTCCCACAGGCGGATGTTCTGCAGCGTAGGCTGATTGTTCGCGGGATCGGTGGCGTCGACGGTCGTTTCCGCAGGAAACTCGCGTTGCGTGACTCCGGTCAATCCGTAAGCTTGCCGCGTCATGTTTGTGTTGTAGACAATGTAAGGCTTCTCGCGAACCAGTTCATTCGGTTTGACGATGAAGCTGCTGACGTACCAGGCGACTCCTTGAAGAGCGAGATAACAGATGACGGCCGGAAGAATCGCCGCGACCAGCCAGCGGCCACGGGACACTCGCACCGCGTTGACAATGGCAATCGCCGCGCCCAGAACAAGCGCTGCGCATACCACCAGCAAGCCGGTGAGCGTAACGTGCGCGTCCGTGTAGGTGACACCTCCAAAGATCGTATGCTCGTCGAGCAATAACTCGAAGCGGCTGATGTACACCCGCAGCGCGAGGACGAGCAACAGAGAGGCAAACGTGATGGAGAAGCCGCGCCAGGGTAATACGGAGCGGCTGAGATGCCCGGATAGCGCGCGGGTCCCGCCGGTGATGAGGATGAAGAAAACGGCTAGCGCGCAGGTAATCACGGCGAGGGTCAGCAGCCAGCCGACGATGAGTTGCCACGCGGGCAGGGCAAAGAGAAAGAAATTCAGTGCCTTCCCGAAAATCGGATCCTCGACGCTGCCCGCGGCTGCCGGCGCGTACCAGAAGAGGGCAAGGGTGGGCCACTCCGCCATCATGCCGGCGCCGGTAGCAACGGCGATGACGAGTGAAATGCCGAGTGCGATCAGGCGGAGTACCGGCTCAACCGGCAGCTTCAACGGCTGTCCGCCGATAAAAATCGTATGGCCACTGGGCAAGTCGGGGAGATGCGCGTGTTTCAAAGCGAGGAACGAGCCGTACAGAATGACTAATGTGGCCGCGGCAAAAGCAGCGAAGATTCCCCACTGCAGGCCGAGCGTTTTCCAGAACACGTCCACATAGCCGAGCGACCCGAACCAGAGGACGTCGACGTAATAGGAGAGCGCGGTGCGGCCGCCAAAGAAGATGGCGGCGAGAATTACGAGAATGGCGAAAAACCGGCGGCGGCGCCGGGGCGTACGCGGAAGGTGCGGCGGCGGCCAGTCAATCGATTCGGGCATTGCATGACTCCATTTTCATTGATTCCATTAAAAAGGCTCTCGGTGGCACGGCTGAACAGTTTGCTGACAAAACTCGTGGCGCGCGCGGCAGTCCCTCAGCGGCTAAAGCCGCCGGAGAAAGCAAGCCAGTTATCGCAGCGGTAAACCGCTGCGCCACCCAAAATCAAGCGATCGCAGCGGTAAACGGCTGCGCCACCCAAACGCAAATGCGAAATCGATTTTTTCTGCGATCTATGGAGCCCTGCCCTTCCCGAACCGATTTATGAGATAGGTTCTAGTCATCCGCATGATACTCCCTCAACTCACGCAAGTTCGGTTGTAACCCGACCGGGTTGGGCCGTACACCCAAATGGATAAGTAGACAATGCAGCCCAGACGACGTAAAGTCTGCCTGTGATCAGCCGTACCGGTCTTCCACTGGTTGCTCAGGCCCAGAGGCATGGCGGACGCACCGCCATCGTCGATTCGCAGCGATCTTCCACCCACGCGTACAACGATTTGCTGGAGGCGTCGTCACGCGTGGCGGCGGCGCTGCTGGCGGGCCGTGACAACCTTCAGGAAAAGCGCGTGGCATTCCTGTTAACGCCGGGATTTCCGTGGGTGGCGGTGCAATGGGGGATATGGCGGGCAGGCGGCGTTGCTGTCCCGTTGCCGCTCAACTCCACCAAGCCAGAGCTGGAATACTTTATTGACGATACCGGAGCGTCGATATTGGTGTTCGATGCGCAAGCGGCCCCACTGCTAACGTCAATTGCCGCAGGCCGCGGCATCCGGACGTTGTCGTATGACGAGTTGGCCGCTGGCCCAGTAACGCAATTGCCGGAAATCTCCGCAGATGCCAGCATTGAGCGGCGCGCCATGATTCTGTATACCAGCGGAACTACCAGCCGTCCGAAGGGCGTGGTCACGACCCATGCCAACATCACGGCTCAAATCATGAGCCTGGTGGAGGCCTGGGAGTGGTCGGCGGACGATCGCATCGTGCTCTGTTTGCCGCTGCACCACGTGCACGGAATCATCAACGTTGTTAGCTGTGCGCTGTGGTCAGGCGCTAGTTGCGAGATGCTGCCGCGCTTTGACGCAAATGCGGTGTGGGAGCGCATCGCCAGCGGCAGGGTAACTCTGTTCATGGCGGTGCCGACGGTCTACGCGAAGCTCATCGCCGTCTGGGAGACGGCATCTCCACAACGGCGTGCGGACCTGAGCGAGGCCTGCGCCAAGTTGCGCCTAATGGTATCGGGCTCGGCGGCGCTGCCGGTGAGTACGCTCCAGAGGTGGAAAGAAATCAGCGGGCATACGCTCCTCGAGCGGTATGGTATGACGGAGATTGGCATGGCGCTGTCGAATCCTTCGCGAGGCGAGCGCGTGCCGGGCAGCGTCGGTACTCCACTACCGAGCGTCGAGGTTCAGCTCGTCGGAGAGAATGGCGAACCGGTTGCGCCGGGAGCACTGGGCGAGATTGAAGTCCGCGGTCCCAGCGTTTTCGCGGAATATTGGGGCAAGCCCGAGGCAAGCCGGAACGCCTTCCGCGACGGATGGTTTCGCACGGGCGATACGGCGGTGGTCGAGAACGGTGTGTATCGCATTCTTGGCCGGACGAACATCGACATTCTTAAGACGGGCGGACACAAGGTATCGGCGCTGGAGATTGAAGAGGCGCTGCGTGGGCATCCCGCGATTGCCGAGTGTGCCGTGGTTGGCGTGCCCGATCCGGAGTGGGGCGAGCGCGTGGCGGCGGCCGTTGTTCTAAACGATGTAGAGAACGATGCACTCGATCTGCCGTCGCTTCGTACGTGGGCGCGGGAGTTGCTGGCAGTCCACAAACTGCCTTCGAGGCTGCTCGTGCTCGATACGCTTCCGCGCAATGCGATGGGAAAGGTAATGAAGCCCGCGCTGGTGGCTTTGTTTCGAACGGAAGAGCGCGGCGAGTCTGTCGCCTAGATTGTCAGCTCTGGATACCAGCCCTTGAGAGTGGCGCCGGAACTCAGTCGTCCCTCCGGGACTTGAATCATTCCCCCACCTTTCCCAGCGCTGAAGCGCTGGGCTAAGCTCGGTCGCCCCTCCGGGGCTGGGTTTCCGGCCAATCCATTCCACTTGGTTGCGCGAAAGTGAGTTCTCACGCACACGCTGAAGCGCTGGGCTAATTTAATTCGTCCCTCTGGGACTTCGGACACGGTGCCCTTGGTGAACCTTTCCCAGCGCAGTGCTGGGCTCAGGTAGATCGCTCTCTGGGGCTGGATTTCCCTGTGCTTAAGCACCGGTCTTGACACGGCGTGGTATGCTGCTGCCCACGCCCGGCAAGGCTCTGCGCATCGTGCCTAGGCACTCCTGTACCGGATGAGGACCTCATGGCCAATCAAGCAGTGATTCGCCCAGTACCCGCAACTCACACTAAACTTTCACGCCAGCAAATCACCGGATTCTGGGGAGCGTGGGGCGGCTGGACGCTGGACGGCATGGATTCGGTGATCTATGCACTGGTCCTCAGCCCGGCGCTCACCGAACTGCTTCCGAAATCGGGAATCAAGGCCACTCCCGCCAATGTTGGGTTTGCCGGCTCGACCCTGTTCGCGCTATTCCTCGTGGGATGGGGACTGTCGTTGATTTGGGGGCCGATCGCCGACAGGTTTGGCCGCAGCCGGGTGCTGGCGGCCACGATCCTCGTTTATGCCATCTTCACTGGAGCTGCCGCGCTGTCGCAAACCGTGTGGCAATTGGGATTGTTTCGGTTGCTGGCGGGCATCGGCATTGGCGGCGAATGGGCGCTCGCGGGCACTTACGTCGCCGAAGCCTGGCCGGAAGACCGCCGCAAGATGGGCGCCGGATATCTCCAAACCGGCTACTATGCGGGCTTCTTTCTGGCTTCAGCTCTCAACTACACCGTCGCAGCACGCTATGGATGGCGCGCCATGTTCTGGTGTGGACTGACGCCGGTCATCGTGGCCTTCATTGTTTTTTTGCGCGTGAAGGAGCCGGAGCGCTGGCAGCAAAAAGCCAAAGTCAAAGCCACTGGCGGACTTTCCTCTCTGCAAAAAATCTTCAGTCCTCCGTACACGCGGCGCACGCTGGTCAATACCGTCCTGCTGGCCTCGGCTATCTGCGGCCTGTGGGCGGCTGCGGTCTATGCTCCGACGGCCATCATCACCTTGGCCAAACATGCAGGCCGGTCACAGCCTGAAGCTGTCCGCATCGCTTCCCTCGGCATGGGGTTACTGTCGTTGGGGACAATCCTGGGATGTCTGGCCGTTCCCCCATTGGCCGAGCGTTTTGGCCGCAAGCGAACCCTGGCTTTTTATTTCTTGGGGATGGCGGCCTGCATCCTGCTCAGCTTTGGCTGGGCGTTCTACCTGCCACAGGGACTTGTTCCATTTATCGCGGTGCTGTTCTTCCTGGGATTCTTTGGCGGCAACTTCGCTATTTTCAGTCTGTGGCTGCCGGAACAATATGGAACCACGGTGCGTGCGACCGCGTTTGCATTCACCACTTCCTTCGGACGCTTCTTTGCCGCGGGCGTCAATTTCGCAGTGGGCGCGTCCGTCAGCCGCATGGGGACTCTGGGCAAGCCGGTTGCGTTCACCGCGATTGCCTTTGGGATCGGGCTGCTGGTCATTCCGTTCGGCGAAGAGACACGAGGCAAAGTGCTGCCTGACTAAGCGTGTTTTTGATCAAGGGATTGCCGCCCCTTGGGGGATAAGACCCTCGTCTTTAGTTATCAGGCCAACCAAGCCACGGCATCGTTTCCTACTAGCTGATCTAGACCTGGTCCCCAGTAAAGACCATCGTCTTCAATAGTTGATTATTCAATGTCCGGTTTGACCCCTTCATCCAAAGTTTGAGTGCATCCGTACCAAACGTCCGGCAAGGGAGCGCGCGCATGTTACTCTCACGCCTTCCACGTGATCATCCGAACTCGCTACTCTGGGCCGGGCCGGTGATACACGACCGGTGGCCTCAAGGACCGCAGCCTATGACCTCCAGACTCCTTTTGCTATCTCTACTGTTCTTATTGTTCTCTTTCAGCACGATGAACGGACAACCGGAAAAAACGATCGCCACGGTGGATGAACCATCCACTGCCGACGCGATCAAACAGCTCAACGAAGAGAAAATTGCCGAACTTTCCAAGCAAATTGCCGGCAAAGAGAACCAACCGGCCGAAAGTGTTTTCAAGAACATTAAAATTCTGACCGGGGTACCGGCGGGGAACGTGCTGAAGATCATGCAGTTTGGTTACAGCCGTTCTCTCGGTACGAGCTGCGCCCACTGCCACGTTCTCGGTCAGTGGGACAAAGATGACAAGACACAGAAGCGGATTACTCGCGATATGTCGAAGATGGACCGTTCCATCGTCTCTGATCTTTTGCAGAACATCGAAGGCCTCGAAGACCGCAAGCCGATTATTAACTGCACGACCTGTCATCGCGGTCAATTAAAGCCCGCGCTTAATCTGGATGCGGAACTGGTAACGAAGTGATCTCGCGCCCATGGGAAGGCAAACAGAGTCGCGGCTGGACGGCGTCGAGCCAACCGGCATTGCACCCAGCGCACGCTCAGAGATTGCCATCAATCATTTCCATCAATCAACTGCTGTAAACCCGCGCGGTATCCACGGCTGCAGGAGAGTTCCTTGCCACTGATCAACACGACAATATATTCGCCGCTGTTAACCGGTTGCAGCTCTTTGATTTTTTTCACGTTCACTACTGTTGAGCGATGGATGCGCACAAACTGCGCCGAGTCCAGACGCTTCGCAATGTGACCAATTCCTTCCCGCATGAGATAGGATTGCTTGCCTACATTGAGCTTCACATAATTTGCCGCGGCCTCCACCCAGTCAATTTCATCAAAGTTCAGAAAAATGACTCGCCCGCCTGCTTTGAGCACAAACCTTCGGTCCGCTGGGGGCTTTGCCTTCGCATTGGCAAGAAAATCGAGCAAGCGGTGGGTGGTTTCCCGATCGGGCAGTTTCAACATTTCCGCTCGCGCCCGGTTGATGGCCTGCCGCAGGCGGTCCCGGTCAAAGGGTTTGAGCAAGTAATCCAGTGCCTGCGCTTCGAAGGCTCGAACCGCGAACTGATCATAGGCCGTGGTGAAGATGACGATGGGCATGCGGCCGGCCGGAATGTGCTGCAATACTTCAAAACCATCCATGTCCGGCATCCGAATATCCAGGAACAGCAAATCCCCCTCGTGATTCTTGAGAGCAGCGATGGTCTCGGCTCCGTCGCGGCATTCGGCGACGATCTCGACGCCAGGTTCAGCGTTCAGCAAGACGCTAAGCTTTTTCCGGCTCAGATGTTCGTCGTCGGCAATAATCGCGCGCATCAGACCCCTCCATGGATTTGCTTCTCTCCGCCTGCCATATCCTCTCCCACGCTTTCTGGCGCGAGAAAATCTGTGGTTACATGGAAAGGGATCTGGACACATACCTCAACCCCGCCCTCCGGAAGATTGCGGATCGTAAACTGCTGTCCGTCCCCATAAAGCGTTCGAAGTCGCAGTTGCGTTGCCTTTAGACCCAAACCAGTTCCCGGTTGCTCGGCGCCCGGGTCATTCAATCCAGGGCCATTGTCTCTTACCTGCAGGCGGAGACGGGAATGGTCGAGGCTGGCGGCAATTTGGATTTCTCCGGGAAAAGAAAGCCTGGCAATCCCGTGTCGCACCGCATTCTCCGCAAGAGGCTGCAGCAGTAAATGAGGAACATCAGCGTCAAGTGCTTCGGAATCGACGTTCAGCACTACGTTGAGGCGATCGCCGAATCTGACCTTCTCGATTTCGAGGTACTTGGTTACGAATTCCAGTTCCCGCTGCAGCGTGGTGATCTGGAACCCGACGTTTTCCAGGCTCATTCGAAGCAAATCGCTCAGAAGCGTCATCATTCTGTCTGCCGAGTGGACATCGGTGAGCATGAGCGCAGAAATGGAATGCAAGGTGTTGAACAAGAAGTGCGGCTGGAGCTGGCTCCTGAGGGATTCAAGATGTGCTTTTGCAACCTGCGCCTCAAGTTGCGACGCCCGAAGTTCCCGCTCCCGGAGCCTCTGGTAGTACCACGTGATGTGTGCGATCAGCACAATGGCCAAATAGCTGAAGACGATGTTGTTGACAACGTTATAGAGGAACATCCGCCAAAGCACTACCCAGTGGGGGGTGAAAGTATATGTGCTCCAGTTCACGAGCACACTCATGTTATCGCGCGCGGTAGCACCATAAATCGGAGAGAGCGCCCTCAGAAACGTATGGACCACCGAAAAAGCAAGGCCGCCCAACAGATAAATCAGGATGCGGTATCGCCAGTTTTTCTGTTGCAGTGGATACCGCAGCGAGAGGATGAATACCGGGGGCGTCAAGAACGCGAAGATCAGGTCCCTGAGCAGTGGCAGCCGGAGCAAGTTCCAAAAAATGGTTGGCTGCGCCGCGGATCGAGCCACCGCATACAGTGAGGCAGCATCAGCGAAGGCAATGAACACCCATGCCGCAAAGCTCGCGATCCAGAGAAGCCGGTAGTATCCGCGGCTGGAGAGCCCGATGTAATTCCATTTCGATTCACGGCTCACCGCCATATCCGGGCCATAAGACATTGAATCACGTTGCGACGTCGGGGGACGTCTAATTCGTCCCTGGTAGACGTGCACTCCTATCTGTGGAGTAGCATATCGTACCCATCGAACCCCGCGATTGGCTCGATCATGCGGAGAAATAACTCCCAAAAGATCGACCGTTTGTTCGTATGTTCTAACAGCAGGAGTTCTAAGTTAAGACGCGGAGCGGTTCTGCACCCGCGACAGCCACAGGCCAACACTGGGAGCCGTGTGCTCATCCCGCATTGGGCACTATCGAGCGCTGATCAATTGCGCGCAGTCGAAAGTCTGCGCATACTACGTGTTCCTAAATGTATGGGCACCGATATCATCAGCTACGCAGATTCGCCCCGCCACGACCATCAGGACAAAGCCAAGGAAGTCCTGGAACTCGCGACCCGTGATCTCGACAAAATGATGGCACAGCGCGCCGAAATCGCGCGGCAGATTCGACGTCTCCGGAAGCTCATTCTGGCTCTGGCAGCGAGTTTCGAACAGTGCGTCGTCCCCGAAAGATTGCAGCAACGCAGATTGAGACGACTACCCCCGCGCGATCGAGAACTGACGGAAGCTTGCCGGGTCGCGCTGCGGCAGGCTGAGATACCGATGACTCTCGAACAGATTCGCGATCGGCTTCGTTTTCAGAGTCTGGAATTCGAGAAGCACAAAGATCCAACCGCCTCTGTCGCGCGCGCCCTCAGGCGGTTAGTCAGACTGGGCGAGGCTCGGACGGCGATTGGCGCCCATGGCAGACACATCTGGATTACTCCCGCAACCGAAAATCCATCGCCAACTCCCGAGTCGCAGCCTGCCAAGCTAACTGCAAATTGAGGCCGGCGGATTTCCCAGGTGCGGAGTGTCGAGCCGTCTCGGCCCAGATCCTTCTTCCACCTCTAACTTCAGCTACCTTCTGATATTCAGAATTCTGCATCCATCGCGGACTCTCTCTCCGTGAATCTGTAGATCGATTCGTCGCGTCGCGTATTTCGAATGTGTGTGCTGTAGCCCAATGTCTTGTGGTGGAGACGAGAACTCCTCCTCCCATCCCTCAATCTCACTTACCCGTCCCTGTAGGGCATGCGCGGTCGCGTCATGGTGGCGAGCGTGCTTTGACGATTACGAGAAGGGCAAGTTTGACAGCCTCTTCATCAGCACACAAATTTGAAAAGCTCATTACT
>CZKS01000616.1_pt1 | contig 10606 bp, 11 predicted proteins | sample 1122221 | NCBI WGS metagenome assembly CZKS01 (sample SAMEA3539301, study PRJEB10725) | soil metagenome | biome: tundra; feature: field; material: soil | place: USA | collected 2010-05 | depth 0.15 m
GTAGGAGAGATTGGAGCCGAAGCCCTTCGCCACCGAGGGAAGCTTGAAAGCGTTGGGCGGAATGTTTGTATCGGGGATGTTACCGCCCGGGTTCCACCACTGATAGCCGATGAAAAACTCTATTTTAGGCGTCCCATCACCGGTCGACATCGACGCTTTGGGCGCGGGAGCGGTTTGTGCGTTCAGCAAAGCCGGCAACGCAATCAGAACGAGGGCCAGGACGAGCGCGACACTCGCGCATCTCCGGTAAGTTTCGTGACAAAGTGACATTGAGTTCCTCCGAATCATATCCACTGCAAACTATTTAATAGAACTGGACTCAAATCCTTACAAGCACGCACAGATAGGCTGTACTCTGGGAACACAGAATTCTACAGCAAGCGGGCGTTTTTGCAACAGTGTAACAATTGACAGTGGCAGGTTTTTTCATTTCCTTCGCGCATCACGCCTCGATATTTACCGGTGACCATTGCCGGGAGTTCATCTCAAATTGATATTCCGCAGCCCTCACGGGTTGCGGCGTGGCGCGCTTCCCTGAATAATGCTGGTTGGGTCTGAGTCCTGAAGAATATGACACAAGAACGTGTACTGATCGTTGAGGATGAAGAGAACGAACGAACCGGGCTGGCCGAACTGGTCTCGGGATGGGGCTATCGCACGGACACTGCGGTTGACGGCGTGGAAGCTCTTGAAAAGATTCCCGTATTTCTTCCTTCCATCGTGATCACTGACGTCAAGATGCCCCGCATGGGCGGCATGGAACTGGTGGAGAAGTTGGCCGACCTTTCGCAATCGGTCGCGGTGGTGATGGTGACGGCCCAGAAGGCGACCGATACCGCATTTCATGCGGGTCGACTTGGAGTGCAGGATTACATCGAGAAGCCGATCGACTTCCGGCGGCTGCGCTCGATCCTTACCAATATCGGCGAGATCGTCAACGCCCGGACCGAGAATGAATCTTTGCGTCGCCGCTTGCGCGACAAGGGGGCGCTGGGTTTGCTGGTCGGCGCCTCGCCTCAGATGCAGGCGATTTTCCGGTTGATCGAGCAGGTGGCTCCGAGCACGGCCTCGGTATTAATCACCGGGGCGAGCGGCACCGGGAAGGAACTGGTGGCGCGCACCATCCACGATCTGAGTCCGCGGCGCAACAAACCTTTCATTCCCATTAATTGTGCGGCCATTCCTGAAACGCTGATCGAGAGCGAAATTTTTGGCCACGAAAAAGGCGCATTCACGGGCGCGCTGGAGCGCCGCACCGGCTGTTTTGAACTGGCCGAAGGCGGAACCCTGCTGCTCGACGAGATTGGCGAGATGCCGGTGGGCACACAAGCGAAGCTTCTGCGCGTGCTCGAGGACCATAAACTGCGCCGCCTCGGCAGCAAAGTCGAAACTTCGGTGGATGTGCGCGTGCTCGCCGCCACCAACAAGGTTCCCGACGATGCCGTGGCCAGTGGTGAACTGCGCCAGGACGTCTATTACCGGCTCAACGTTTTCAATATTCACATGCCCGCGTTGCGCGAACATAAAGAAGATATCCGAGATTTAGTGAAGAGCCTGCTCGCGGACATGAACTTAAAGCACGATCGCAAGGTGGCCGACGTAAGCGAGGCCGTGCTGAATATTTTCCAGACGTACTCGTGGCCCGGAAACGTGCGCGAATTGCGCAACGCGCTGGAACGTGCGGTGATCGTCTGCGAAAGCGGACTGGTGGAAACCAAACACTTGCCCCCGGGTTTCGGACAGAGTGTGCGACCGGTGGTCAACGATCCCGACGCCGTGCACCTGGGCGTGGGCACGACAGTGGGGGAAGCGGAGAAACTGCTCATCCTGAAAACCCTGCAGGCCACCAATAACAACAAGACGCGGGCCGCGGAAATACTCGGCATAAGCCTGAAGACACTGCATAACAAATTGAAGGAGTATGGCCGGCCGCCGGATGCGTTAATGGCTGCGGAGGAATAGAAGCATCTTCTGTAGAGACGGGACTTGCCCCGTCTCCCGCTGCCAACGCCGCGAACGGCACAAGTGGGAAACGCGGCAAACCGCGTCTCTACAGCCCCGAATCGATGACGCGCAAATTCATCATCGTGCTTGTGATCACTACGCTGTTCACGGCGCTGGTGGTCGGCTTCTCATGGTTTTACCTTTCCCAACTGCTGCGTCAGCGCTTATTGTGGGCCGATGAAACCGCTTCCCAGCTCACCAACCAGCTGGAATACGCCGCATCTAAAGCGGTACCCGATCTGACCAGCACCCGGGTGGACACCCAGAATCCCAAGGCGATGCGCACCGCCATCGCAACTTTTCTGCAGAACGACACCAACCTGAACGACATGCTGGAATCGGTTTGGGGAAATTCCCGCATCATCTACGATGCCGCCATCATTGATCCGAATGGAGTAGCAATCCTCGACACGAATCCGGCTTTGAACGGCAAGCCGGTGCCGCAGCGTCCGAGTTTGGCAGTGCTGCGAGACGCCGGATTCCGGCGGCAACTCCGGCTTCTCTACGGCCCCGCCACAGTCTATGACGTGAGCATCGGGCTGGAGCTCGACGGGCAAGCTTTTGGTGGCGTTCGAGTCGGCGTCTCGACCGTTTTTCTACGCAACGAACTGACTCCCCGATTACAGCAGGCAGCTTTCTTTTCCGTGGTTGCAATTTTTTGTTCGCTGGTGCTGGCGGCGGCGGTTTCCAATGTCGCGCTCGGCCCGCTCAAAACCATCAGCCGCAACCTCGACAGCGCCAGCGCGGGCGACGTCTTGCCGGACGAGGAGACCAGCGCCGGCGACGAGGTTGGCCTGGTATCCCTGAAGATCGCGCACCTGGGCCGTCAGATTCGCGACACCAACGAAATCTTTTCCGCCTTGAAGGACAACGTCGAGCAGGTGATGACCAAGCTGCAGGATGGGCTCATGCTGTTCACTCGCGATTCGCGAGTGGTGCTGGTGAGCGCCTCGGCGGAAAAATTTCTCGGACGCCCGCGCCGCGAAATTCTGGGACGTACCGCGGAAGAAATTTTTTCCGATGGAACGGTTCTGGGCGCGGTGGTTCTGCCCGCATTTCAGAAACAGCGGCCGCTGGTGCAGTATGACTTCGAAGCGGTCGACGGCCGGCGGGTGCAGGTGTCGCTCGACTTCATTCAGGAAAAGGGCACGCCGATTGGCGCGCTGCTGACCATGCGCGATGCCGAATCGGTGCGTCGCATTGAAAACGAAATTGAGATTTCGCGGCGCCTCTCCGCCAGCGGCCGTCTCACTCGGGGCGTGGCGCACGAGGTAAAAAATCCCATCAACGCCATCGTGCTCCACCTGCAGTTGCTGCAAAACAAACTGCAGCAGGACGACCCTGACACGCGCCGCCATATGGATATCATCGGTAACGAAATCCACCGCCTCGACCGTGTCGTGCAAATTCTGGTGGATTTCACCCGTCCCCGCGATCTCCAGCTGGAAGAAGTGGACCTACGGAAAATTCTGCAGGATGTATCGCTGCTGGCCGCGCCCGATGCCGCGCGTCACGGTGTACACATTGCGCAGGAATTGTCCCATGACCATGACCATGGCCCATTGATGGTCCGCGTGGATTCCGACCTGATGAAGCAGGCCATCTTAAATCTGGTGTTGAACGGCGTGCAGTCGATGAGCGCAGGAGGAACTCTCACCCTGAGGGCGCGCCGCGACGACGAAATGATTCTTGCCGAAGTGCTCGATCAGGGTTGTGGCATTCCGCCGGAAGCGCAGGAGAAGATTTTCGAACTCTACTACACCACGAAGGGCGACAAAGGCGGCAGCGGAATCGGGCTGGCGCAAACCTACCAGATCATGCAATGGCACTATGGCTCAGTGGAATTCGATTCGATCGTCGGAGCGGGCACGACCTTCCGGCTGCGACTGCCAGCGGCGGCAGCCACCAAACCAGATCGCCGAGCGGACCAGCAGATGACCGTCTGAGCTTCCGCGAAATCAAGGCAAAGCCTTTGTGGCGCGGCTGGCCTCATGCTCGCGGCCCTTCCACTCCAAGTGTTCATGGCCCCAGGCTCGAACCGCCTGCATAATCGGGCGCACTGATTCTCCGTGGCCGGAAATCCGATATTCGACTCGAGGCGGGACCTCGGCATAAACACGTCGACAGATCAGTCCCTCGTTTTCGAGACTACGCAGCGTCGCGGTCAGCACTTTGTGGGAAATGTCAGGCATCAGGCGCCGCAGTTCGTTGAACCGGCGAGTGCCGGAGTCCAGCCAATAGAGGCAGATCAAGCTCCATTTGCCGCCGATGGCATTGAGCGCCGCCGTCATTGGGCACTTCGTGGCCAGAGCCGGCTGCGACACATCTGGGGGTTTCCCCGCGGGACCCGTCTCCATAACCATAAGGTAACCAGATTACCGCAAAGTGCATTCTTGCTTTTTTGGATCGGCTACGCAAGGATGCTGGTGAAACGTCAGGGAGACTCAGAAATGAAACCGATTCCGCGTTTGGTCGCCTGTTTTCTGTGGTGCACCTTTGGCTTTTTATTGAATTCCTCTCCAGCGTTTCCACAAACGCCCCCAGTCGCCTCCGCCGCCGGACCGCAGACCGCTACTGGGGAGCGAGATGGGCAACACGATTTCGACTTCGAGATTGGTAATTGGAAAACTCACGTCTCCCGCCTGGCGCATCCACTTACCGGCTCTACCACCTGGACCGAATATGAAGGCACTTCGGTTGTCCGAAAGGTGTGGGGTGGCCGCGCTAATCTGGTGGAACTTGAGGTCGAAGGCCCATCCGGTCACATTGAGGGTGCGTCCTTGCGTCTCTACAATCCACGATCCCACCAATGGAGCCTCAATTTTGCCAACAGCGGCGACGGCACCCTGAGCCCACCCACGATCGGTGAGTTCAAGAATGGGCGGGGCGAGTTTTTCGATCAGGAAACGCTGAATGGCCGAGCTATCTTTGTACGATTTGTTATATCGGACATCACTCCAAATTCCTGCCGTTTTGAACAGGCTTTCTCGGAGGATGGAGGGAAGACCTGGGAGATGAATTGGATCGCCACGGACACACGCGTGAAAGATTGAGCGGAGATCGCCAGTCTCGGAGGATGGTTGGGATGCGTTTGCCGTTTCGCTGGGAAATTTCAAAAGTAACCAAAGAACGATGGTCCCCCGGTGGAGAGACGAACATTCCAGGAGCGAAAAATGAAAACAACGACGGGATTCATGATGGTGATACTGGGATTGTTTGCGGGCGTCATGGCAACTCGGGCACAACAAGCGAAGCCGTTCGCAGAGCCAGAGGCTGCGCCGACGATCGCGTCGGTGATGGAAGTGCAACTGAAAATTGTAGAGAGTCAATTTGTGCCGGCGGCGGAGGCCATGCCCCAGGATAAGTACTCATTCGCGCCCACCAACGGCAAATACAAGGGAGTGAGGTCGTTCGCCCTGGAAGTGAAGCACGTGGCGACGGCGAATTTCGTGTTCTATAGCGCAATTCTCGGGCAGACCCCGCCAGCCGGCGCAACTCTCGCCGGGACGACAAACGGGCCGGACGAGATTCAGTCCAAAGAGCAGATTCTGAAATATTTGAGGGATTCGTTCGCGCTCGGGCACAAGGCGTTTGCGACGCTCACGGCGCAGAATGCTGTGACTCCGCTCGTCCAGCCGCCTATACCGTTCATGAATACGCGTCTGGCCATGGCGAGTTTCAGCTGCGCACACGCATCCGATCATTATGGGCAAATGGTGGAGTATTTGCGAATGAATGGAATTGTTCCGCCGACGAGCAAGGGCCAGCCGCCAGCGAACCCGGGAGGCCGATAAGGAAGCCGAAGGAGATGTGCCAGACTCCGCCCCGAGGTTGCCGATGATCATCGAAATGCGCACCTACAAAACTAAGCCTGGCAAGCGCTCTGAGTTCCTTGAGATATTCCGCACCAAGTCAGTCCCGGCCCACGCAGAAATCGGAATGAAAATACTGGGCCCATTTCTCTCCGTCGAAGATCCCGACACTTTCTTTTTTATGCGCGGCTTTCCTGACCTTCCGTCGCGCGAACCGATGAAAGCAAAGTTTTATGAAGGGAAATTGTGGAAGGACGAACTGGAGAACGTCCTGATGCCGATGCTGGAAAAATATGAGGTCGTGCTGGTCGAGGACCGCGAGGGTCTGGTTCACTGGTAAGAGTGGCGTTGGCTGAGGATAGAATTGCCCGTAGAAGTCATTCTCATCACCGCGAGACTTCCCAAAATGAAAGCATTGCCGCTAATCGCGGGGCTCCTGGCCTTGCCACTCGCCAGTTTCCAACTCTTGGCTAGCTCTGGTGCGGGTTCAACGCCCGCTGGATACATTGGCTTCGATCGCAACGACTATCCCGGCGATTCGAACTTGAAGATTCTCCGCCAGACCTTCTCCTATTCCGGCTACTGGCTGAATCCTCCGCCGGGAGCGAACACTAACTCCTGGGCTGGAAAACGGCAGACCCTCCAATCCGCAGGCTTCGGCTTCCTGGTTTTGTTCAATGGCCGTACCTACGCCGAGATCAAGTCTGCCGGAGACGCCGTGAAGCTGGGCAACTCCGATGCCGCTGCTGCGGTTTCGGCGGCGCGTGCGGAAGGCTTTCCACTCCACACCATCATCTTCCTCGACCAGGAACAAGGCGGCCGCCTTCTTCCCGAACAACGCGCCTATCTTCATGCCTGGGTCGATGGAGTAACTGCCGCACACTTTGCGGCGGGAGTGTACTGCTCGGGTATTGCTGCCCGAGAAGACTCTCGCACTTCCATCGTGACCGCTGAAGACATCCGGCAAAACTCAGCTGGAAGAAAAATAAAATATTGGGTCGTCAATGACTCGTGTCCGCCCTCTCCCGGCTGCACGGTTTCACGAAAAGGTCTTTCGCCAGAGGCGAGCGGGATTCCGTTTGCCGATGCTTGGCAATTCGCCCAGTCACCGAAGCGCCCGGATTTTTCTGGCCGCTGCCCAGCGAACTACAATAAGGATAAGAATTGCTATCCGCCTGGCGTAGTTTCCGCGGGAGAGCCGGCCCAGAAACTGCACGTCGACCTCGACGTGGCAACTTCAAGCGATCCGTCGCGCGGCAGAACCCGCGAGTAAAGCAGGAAGAGTTTCCCGAAACCTACGCCTTTCTGATTACGCGGATCAACCAAAGCAACACGATCGCACCCACCACCGCCATCACCAGGCGTCCGAGCAAACTGTAGGCAACGATCCCCAGCAATCCAAAGATGAAGCTGCCCAGCAGCGAGCCGAGGATACCGACGATGAGATCTCCGAGCAGACCAAAGCCGCGCCCTTTATAGATCTGACCGGCCAGCCAGCCGGCCAGAATTCCGATCAGCACAACCCAAAGCAAATACAGCATGCAGATCCTCCTGTCGTCGACTTGAGCATTATTGCAAATCAGCAGACTGGGCGAGGCGGAAGGTGAGACGGCGGTCCGTGTCGAACACGATATCTTTGTCCTTCGCCGTTGCGCCGGGAGCCTTGCCGAGAGCGGACTTCTGGTTTTCGTGGGGACCCGCCTTGGCAAAGATGCTGGAGGTTTCGATCATGACCGTTTTGCCGCCGGCATTTAAACTCACCAGCACCAGCCGCAGATAGCCGGGTACGAGCACATAAGTTCCGGGCGAGCGCCCGTGAGAACTCGCCGCCGGCTTAGCTTCGAGCACCCGGCCGGTCGCTGTTGTGCCACGGGCAACCAGCGTCTTGCCGTCGATCTCCACCGGCTCATCGATAGTTGCGCTGAACGTGTCTCCGGCATGCGATGACACACTCGAAAGAGGGCTCTGCAGGCGAATCGTAAGGGCAGTCCCCTCGGGCAGCTTGGTAGTGGATGGAATCAGCGTCTGGCTGGGCGAAATGCCGGTCGAGCGTGGCTGACGGTCGAAGGGCAGCTTCTGCGAATCCGAGTTGGCGGCATCCTCGGCGGGTGGGCGTCCACAGCCGCAGATAAGGCCGAGCGCCAGCAGGACAACCGCAACATGATGGACGGGAGGTGGCATGTTGTTCTAACTAGAATATCAATATGCGCTTAACGTACCCAGCCAGCACTGTCTCCAAGCGGCTATTAAACTAAGGGTGCAAACGGAACCGCAGCAAAATTCCCCGAGGTGAAAACAACTTCGATGCTCTCCATGCGAATGCTCTTGAACATCTGGCCACCTTTTCTGGGCGCGGGAATCCGGGTGCGGCGTATCGCTCCTGACTGGAAAGCGATTGACGTTGAGATGAAGCTGCGCTGGTGGAACCGGAATTACGTTGGCACCCATTATGGAGGATCGCTGTACTCGATGGCCGACCCGTTCTTTATGCTCATGCTGATCGAGAGTCTGGGCAAGGATTATATTGTTTGGGACAAGGCGGCCAGCATCCGCTTCCGGAAGCCGGGTCGTGGAACGATTTCCGCGAGCTTCCGGCTATCCGACGAGCAGCTTAACGAAATCAGGCAAGCTCTGAATTCCGAGGAAAAGATCGAACGCCTGCTCACCGTAGAGCTCAAGGACCAGTCCGGAAGCATCGTCGCCGAGGTTGAGAAGCTCCTGCATGTCCGCAAAAAAGGCCCGCGCTTAGACTGACATATAAGATGACATATAAGAGGCTAGACGACCCCGCCTTTGACCTCATTCCTCCCCACGAAATCATCACAAATTGGATGTGATGACCCTCACTTAGCCGCAACGGCTTTCCCATTACACTTTCCTTAATCAGGTTAGACCCGCTCCATTTGCGGAAGAGTTACAACCGACTCATTCCCGCTTTGGAATCGGATTTTGCCCAATGGCAAGGCGTCTTAACTTGCTTTCCTGAGACCTGGCACCTGAGAAGCGAGACCTTTCGTTATGAATGTAGTGACTCAATCCGCAGCGGCGCGCAGTCAAGCTCCCGATCCCTGGTTCGAGGCAATGTTTGAAGGGGCGGCGACTGGAATCGCAATTTGCCAGTTCGATGGCCGGATTCTCGATGCGAATCCGGCACTCTGCACAATGCTTGGGTACAGCCGGCATGAACTGGCCGGCGCGCATGCCCGCGAACTGTGTCCCGAAATCTGTCCCGAACCTTGCCCCGAACTTCGTCCCGAACTTGAGCGCGGACTTTCTCCGGAAAATACTGGCCACGCTTCCATCGCCGGACCTTCGCCGGTCGAACGATCGCCGGTCGAACAGAAGTTGTATGAGCTGATGCGAGGCGATCGCGACTCGTTTGAGGTCGAAAAGCGCTACCGTCGCAAAGATGGTTCCGAGTTCTGGGGGAATCTGACGCTGTCGGTGGGGCGTGGCACGAACCGCCAGCCCGCCTTCCTGATCGCAGTGCTCGCCGACGCGACCGAACGCAAACATATTGAAGAACAGTTGCGGCAAGCCGAAAAAATGGAGGTCGTCGGACGGCTCGCGGCAGGAGTTGCGCACGACTTCAACAATCTGCTGACCGGCGTTCTGTTGTACTGCGATCTCTTGAGCGCCGGGTTTGCCAATGCCGGATTAGAGCCGGGCGAACTGAGCCAGCACCTTGATGGCGTCCGCATGGCAAGTGAACACGGAGCGGCATTGACGCAACAACTCTCGGCTATCGCATGCAAGCAAATCACGGAACCGCGGCCTACTCCGATCAACGGAGTCGTAACCTCCACGAAAAACCTGTTGCGGCGGTTGCTGGGTGAACGGATTGAACTGATCGTAGTGTTGGACACGGCATTAGACGCTGCGCCGGACACGGCTCCAGAGGCTCCCTCAGAGACCGTGCCCGAAGCCGCGTCCGGCACTCAACGCGACTCCGGCGCGGGACTGGTGCTCGCCGACCCGGCGCAGTTGCGGCAGATCCTGCTGAATCTGGTGCTGAACGCACGCGATGCGATGCCGCAAGGCGGAATGATAGGCCTGTTTACGCGGGCCGCGGAATTCCCCAACCCGTCCGCCGCTAAAAATTTCAGCGCATCGCCGAATCCGGGCGCGGCCCGGCGCGCCGTCTCTCTGCGGGTGAAAGACAACGGCTGCGGTATGGATCTGGCGACGCGCGCCCGCCTGTTCGAGCCTTTTTTCACCACTAAGAAACCCGGAGAAGGCACCGGTCTGGGGCTGGCGACGGTGCAACGCATTGTCAGCGAATTGGGAGGCCTGATCGAGGTCGGAAGCGAACCGGGACGCGGCACGTCGATCGAAGTGTTTCTGCCGGCCATCGAACTGCCGGCGGAGGAGAGCCGCCCGAGAAGATCCAGCGCATGAAGCCGCGCACCTGCACTTCCCTATAGAGACGCGGCTTGCCGCGTCTCCCGCGACGGAAGGAGACGGGGCAAGCCCCGCTTCTACGCATCTTTTATGTCTGTTAATCGCAAGTGAAGTCCTGCATCCCAAGTGAGGTTTCACCATGTTCAGCGCATCGACCGCCGCCGTTCTCAGCCGTAACCATAACCATCCCGCACAAATCGAAGGTGCGAATTTTCTCAACCTGCTGATCGTGGAGGATGACCGCACCATCCGCGAGTCCTGCCGCGAGGTAGCGCAGTCGCTCGGCTTCAACACCCAGGTAGCGGAATCCGCCGAACATGCCTACCGGCTGCTGGACAGCGTCAGCACCGACGCCGTGCTGCTCGATCTGCGGCCGGGCGCAGGCGGAT
>CZKS01000805.1_pt1 | contig 10571 bp, 8 predicted proteins | sample 1122221 | NCBI WGS metagenome assembly CZKS01 (sample SAMEA3539301, study PRJEB10725) | soil metagenome | biome: tundra; feature: field; material: soil | place: USA | collected 2010-05 | depth 0.15 m
GTTTCGCGGGCACGCGAAGCGGCGCAGATGGCGGAGGACGCGCGAACCATCGCGATCAAGCGTGGCGATAAGGAGCGCGTGTCGGGCGAACGCGAGCAACAGTTAGAAGACAGCCGGGCGCGAGAGAGAGCCGAAGCGGCAGCGCAGCAGGCTCAGGCTTTCGCGGCGCAAGAAGCAGCCCATGCAGAACGAGCGGCGGCCGAACGGGCTGAAGCTCAAGCCGAGCGAGGCCGGGCAACAGCGGCCCAACTGGAGGCACGTCCCGCGATCGAAGCCCAGCCTGTACCAGTGGTGGCGCCGCAGCCCACCGGAGCACAGCGGCAAGCCCGTGCGGAACTGTTGGCGCGGTTGAATGGCGTCCTAACAGCCCGGGACACGGCGCGCGGCTTGGTGGTCACGCTGCCGGATGCATCTTTTGAAGCGGGCGGCACGCTCCGGCGCAACGCTTCGGAACGGATCGGGCTGGTGGCGAGCATACTCTCCACGCATCGCGATCTGACGGTTTCCGTGGAAGGATTCACCGATGACCACGGTAGCGATATCGAGCAGCGCGGGCTTTCCGAGCGGCGCGCGCGCGAGGTTCGTGCCACGCTGGTGGGTAATGGGATCACGGCCGTTTCGGTTCAGGCTGCGGGCTTTGGCGGGACACGACCGCTAGTGTCCAATGCGAGCACGGGCGGGCGCGAGCAAAACCGTCGAGTGGAGATTGTGATCTCGGGGCCGAGCATTGGCGGCATGGCTCTGTGGGACCGCACGTATTCGTTGCCGTCGCGGCACTGAACGCTTTTTAGCCACGGATGCACACGGATAGACACAGATAAGAGACGAATTCTTATCCGTGTTCATCCGTGTTCATCCGTGTGCATCCGTGACTAAATATAAAATGGCGCTGTAGCCTGCGATAACGCCTCTTTCGGCCAGTGTCGTTTGAAGCGCGGGCTGCCCGTGCTCGTCGAGGGTGGCGCTGGATGGCCCGAAGTTGCATACCAGCAGCGCGCGGCTGCCTGATGGGTCGCGGCGCTCCATATGAAGCACGTCGTGGTCAACCTTCACCGCTGTAAGATCTTTTCTGCAGTTCGACAAGCAGGGCCAACGCTTTCGCAGGGCGATCAATTCGCGATAAAAGCTAAAAATCGCCCGATGGCGCGTGTCTTCGAGCAGCCGCCAGGTGATTTTGGATTTTTCAAACGTAGCGGGCGCCTGAGGGTCGAAGAATTCCACCGATGTCGCGAACTCGACATATTCTCTCCGTCGCCCCTCGGTCACCAGCTTGGCGAGCAATGGATCGAGATGGCTGGTGAAATAAAGGAATGGCGCGCTGTCGGCAAACTCCTCGCCCATGAACAGCAGCGGAAGATAGGGCGAACAGAGCAGCAGCGTGGCAGCCAGTTTGAATTGGTTTAGCGAAACCAGCTCCGACAATCGCAGTCCTTGATTGGTATTGGCTATCTGGTCGTGATTCTGAATAAAAACCACGAATTTGTTCCCGGGCAGATCTTTGGATGAGCTTCCAAACCGGCGCCGCCGATAAGGCGAATAAACTCCGTCATGGACGAAGCCTTCTGAAAGAGCTTTCTGAATATCCGCCAGCCTTCCGAAACTCCCCAGAAACCCGCGCTTCGCGTTGGTCAGGAAGCTGATCAGCGCGTGATGGAATTCATCGTTCCATTGCGCATCCAGACCGTACCCTCCGGCCGAGCGCGGCTGGATCACTCGCACATCGTTGAGATCGCTCTCCGCGATCAGCCAGGCGCGCCGTCCGAGCTGCTCTGCCTGCTGATGGAAACGCTCCGCCAACTCCGCGAGAACATGGCGAGCGCCCAAATCGTAAATGCTGTGAATCGCATCCAGCCGCAAAGCATCAATGTGATACTCAGTCAGCCAGTATAGGGCATTGTCGATAAAGAATTCCCGCACACCATCGCTTCCGGGCCCGTCGAAATTGATAGCCGGTCCCCAGGGCGTCCGGTAATGATCCGTGAAGTAAGGACCGAATTCAGCCAAATAGTTGCCTTCCGGACCCACGTGGTTGTACACGACGTCCAGCACGACGGCCAGGCCCGCTCGGTGGCAGGCATCCACCAACTTTTTCAAACCCTCGGGCCCACCGTAGGAAGAGTGGGGAGCAAAAAGATCGACTCCGTCGTAACCCCAGTTCCGGCGCCCGGGAAACTCGGCAACCGGCATCAGCTCGATCGCGGTGATGCCGAGGTCCTTGAGATGCGGAACCTTCCGAATCACCCCCTCGAAAGTTCCTTCGGGTGTAAAGGTCCCCGTGTGCAGTTCGTAGATTATGAACTCATCGAGATCAATCCCCTTCCAATCCTGGTCAGACCACACAAACGATTCGGGATTGATGATTTCGGACGGGCCATGGACACCTTGCGGCTGCGATCGGGAGACGGGATCAGGCCGTTCTTTCGCGTCGTCGATAACCAGCGAATAGGTTTGGCCGGGCTGAGCGTGGAGCGCCAGAACCTGAAAATCTTCTCCTTCACGCGTCATCGGAATCACGGCGTCGCCCACACGCACGGCGAGAGTCTGGACATGGGGCGCCCAGACCCGGAATTGGACGCCTCCATCGGGAACGGGCGTGGCGCCATATGTCATCCGCCAGGGTGCCATCCGGAACTAGTCGGTCTCCAGGCTGACCAAAATAGCGGCCGGACAATGGGAAAAAACCTGAGCCAGAGGGATGACCGTGCCATCCTCGCGCTGCTCAATCGCTATATTCCGGCCAGTGAATGCATCCTGAAAACGCGGCTGTCCGATCTTTTTTGGCAGAATCACAGCGGTGTTTCCCCAAACATCGCCCGTGAGCGCAGGGTGCGAATTGAACAGCCGAAAAAAGAATCTGCCAGCCAGCACGATTACCGTCTTGCCGGCGAGACTGCGTGCGAATGCCACCACATGGTTCGAGCGGCTTCCAGTTGCAGTTAATGGAGTATAAGAGCCCTTAGCAAACAGATCCTGGAGGTCTCTCCGCAACCGAAGCGCGACGCTGGTGGTATACAGCTTGATGGCCCCGTCGCATGGGTTCTGAGCCAACCGCTCCACTAACGCCGCCTGGTCCTGACCGGCCTGCTGGCGCAGTTCGCGAAGCATCTGGCGGCGCAGCTCAAAATCCACGGGATGACGATTATCCGGGTCCACCAAATCGAAACACCACAACTCATTTCCTTGATAGAAGTCCGGCATGCCGGGCGACGCGACTTTCAGCACCACTTGCGAAATGGAGTTCCAGATACCGGCTTTCGCGATAGGCGCTTGAAACTGGCGAAAGTCTTTGAGGAAAACGTTGGCGGACGAAAGATCCAGGATATTTGCATTGAACTGGTGCACAGCTTGATCATATTCGACATTGGGGTTGATCCAACTGGTGTGGACTTTCGCCTCGTGCAATGCCTTTTCCATGTAGCGCTGGATACGATCAACATAGGCCGCGTGTTCCTCGACGTTCATTGGCAGCAGCGGCCAAGTTCCGACCAGCGTTTGATAGAGAAGGTATTCTTCGTTGGCGCCCGGGGACATCCGTTCGTTGACCTTCGTCTTCCAGCGCCGGTTCATCTCTTGCCAGCGGCGAATGGCGCGACGCCATTCCAGGGGCATCTCCGAGAGCACATTGATTCGCGCCCGGACGTCCTCTCCGCGCTTGGTATCGTGCGTGGAAGTGGCATTCATGCTGTTCGGCCACAGCTCGCCGCGGATCAAGTTTCTGCGATGGAAGGCGCTCACCGAAACTCCAAATCGTTCCGGGCTTCCGCCCACTTCGTTCAACGAAGCCAGCGGGTAATAGCGATAGAAAGCGGTGTCCTCCACGCCCTTGGCCATCACGGGCGAGGTCAATTGCTGAAACCGCATGGTGAACGAATGCCGTTCGGCGCGTTGCGCGTCGTCAATCCCCTCCGGATGTTCGAGCAGCAGCAGGCTTTGAATGAAATTGAAAACCGATTCGTTCACCGCCGGGTTACGGCGCTTGGCCTCTCGAATTGCGATGCTGATTTGACGGCGATCTTCCGCATCCGCTTCCTTGTCATCAGTACGGATGTACGTCCGATAGACAGGGAATGTGGCCACCACTTCGCGTAGGGCGTCACGCAGGTTCTCGAGCGTAAAGTCGCGATACCAGCGATGCTGCTCGGAGAGCCTATCTAGTTTCCGTGCCAGCACGTTCAGCTCGCTCGACATGGAAACTTGCAGGATGAGCCGCTTGGTGTCGCACACTAAATCTGTAAAGTCACGCACCCGGCCAGTAAACCGCTGGTAAAGCTGCTGGAATGCTTTCTCCTTGGAATGATCCACGAAAAGGCCGTTGAGCAGGTTCAGAAAGCGATAGCCGGTAGTGCCTTCCACGGCCCAGGAGGTGCGCAGCGGCTCGTTTCCCGCCAGGATTTTTTCAGCGACGATGTAAAATGTTCGCTCCACGCCATTGCGCTTGCCGTTGCCATTTCGCTTTGCCAAACCGCTCCGCGCTTTAGACAAATCCTGCAAGTATCGAAAGTATTTCTCAGGCTCGTACAGCCCGTCCGGATGATCCACTCGAAGACCGGTAACATGTCCCTGGCTGACTAACTCGAAAATGAGGGCGTGAACGGGCGAGAAGACCTCAGGATCTTCCACGCGAATCGCCGCGAGGTCGTTGATGTCAAAAAATCTGCGGTAGTTGATCTCATCCATGGCCACGCGCCAGAAGCTCAGGCGGTAGGCTTCGCTGTCGAGGAGTCGTTCCAGGCGGTCGAAGCTCCGAGGATTGCCACGTTCGCCGTTTATTTCCGCCAGCGTCTCGTCAATCGCCTGGTGAGCTTCCGGGCTCGATCCGAAGAGAGCGGAGAGCCGCTTCTTTACGATCTCTTTCTCGCGTTGACGCTCCCGTATTCTGGCGTCGTCGGTTTCCGTGTTCTCCGCCAGATGGCTCAAGGCGGTGATGATGCTTTCGAGCTCACCCACGTGTTCATGCGAAGCATCCAGCCTGTCCCGTAGCTTGGCGGCCGCCGGTTCCAGGATCATGGTCCACGTGCGCGGCGCCAGCGGCAGCGGCGTTTCGTAAAAGGCAACCCTGAGTTCGCCCTCCGCGTAGACAACCCGGATTTCCTGATTCTCAAGCGCGCGCCCATATTGATCGCCCAGCACCGGCAGCAATACTTTGTTGGCAAGCTCGGCCTTCGGAGGATGCCATTCGATATCGAAGAAGCGGGCGAACGGGCTGCTGGGTCCGTTCTCCAGCACATCCCACCACCAGCGATTGGAGGAGTGCGAGATGCACATATGATTCGGCACCACATCGACAATCAGGCCCATGCCCCGCTGCTGGAGCTTTTCCGAGAGACCAAGGAACGATTCTTCATCGCCGATCTCAGGATTGAACCGGCTGTGATCGGTGACGTCATAGCCGTGCAAGCTGCCCGGTCGAGCCATCAGAAAAGGCGAAGCGTAGAGATCGGAAATCCCGAGCTCATTCAGATAGTCGACGATATCAGCCGCGTGCTCAAAGGTGAAAGAACGGTTGAACTGGAGGCGATAAGTGGCCGCGGGCGTATAGACCGGTTCAGTTTTCCTGCGCTGCATGGGCGTCGACGGCTTCGTCGGTGGTTGGACTCCGCCGTATGACTAAGATTACTTAGTAACACATTTGTTTCAATACGGTACGAAGCGTCGTTTCTCGTTTCCTCGTTTCTCGTTAAGTGCGCTCGGTAGTTCCTAACGAGAAACGAGAAACGAGAAACGAGAAACGAGTTGACGCTTACTTGCTTGCTTTTGCAGTCTTGAAATCGGCCACCAGGCGCTTGGCAATTTTGTCGGCCACGTCCGCGCTGGCGCCCAGAAACTTACCGCCCAGGCTTTCCGCGGTAGCGGACCAGATTACATCGCCATTCTTACCAACCAAACGCACCGTAGCGATCGCCTCGTGCTTGCGTTCCTCAGTATGCCGGCTCGAGTTTTCGCCGATGGTCAGGCCGGCGCTGTGATTGCTAGTGCTGCTGGCATAGTTTCGCGTGCTCGCGCTGCCGCCTTCGCCGAGCTGGCTGTGCGCGTTTATGCCTTCGGATGCCTGGAAGGTGTCGGTGAAAACCTCGTCCTCGCCCGCTCCCTTTAGCACAGCGTCGGCTTTGTCTTCGTTCTCAGTGATGATGAACTGCTTGGATCGCTGCAAGCTGGTCATCAATAATTCGCGAATCTGAAGAGCGGTGTCTCCCCCGGTGAGGATGTCCACATAAATTCTGCGGACCTTGGCGAGTTGGCCGGCCGTTTCTTCCTCCGGCGCCTGTTCATCGTCGGCCGCAGCAAAGGGAACCAGCAACATCAGAATGTAGAGGAGCGGCGCCATGCTTACCCCTTTCCAGCTTTACGCGCGTCGTCGTCCTGGAACTCCACCTTGCGGCCGGTACGCGCCTCCAGGCTCACCAGCATCATGCGGATATCGTCTTTGCTAACGCGGAAGACCATGGCCTGCTGGCGGTTTTCGTCGTCCGAATAGCCGACGGTCAGGAAATGGGTTCGCTTCTTGGCCAACAGAAACAGCGGAGAGAGGAGCGCCGCCGCGACATACCGGCGGTCCACTCGCTGCCCGTACTCCAGCAGGTTGATCTTGTCGTAGGGAACGCGCCAACTTGCCTTCTTGGCATAAAAGACGAAATATTGCTCATCTACGGCAGTCACGGTTCCCGAGCAACCGTCTGGAATCTGCGAAATCGTTCCGCCGACGTATTCCGCATGGCCGCCACTGCTGTGGGCCGCGAGAAGTGAATAAGCTACAAGACTTAACACGGCGAGTCTCTTCGATGTCATAATGAAATTAGTAGTGGTATCCAGCTGAAACTCTCACCGATGTTCGCAAGGAATCAACCTAGAACCCAGATGGATACAACCGTCTGCGCCACCCGGCGGAAACGCAGACGTCTGGTAGCTCCAGCGCCGTTCCTGCCGCATCCCAAGAAGTGGCCCGACTATGGTTTGCACGCGGCGTGGCTTGGGCATAGTACCGTACTGCTCAAACTGGACGGATTTACGATACTCACCGATCCCGTGCTCGGCGATCGCTGCGGCGTCCGTATGGGTCCGGTGACGGTGGGTTTAAAACGAATGGTTGCGCCCGCGCTGCTTCGGTCGCAACTGCCGCACATCGACCTCATCCTGTTGTCGCATGCGCATTTCGATCACTTCGACATGGCTACATTGCGCAGCTTGGAACGTTCGGGCGCAATGGTGGTGACGGCCTCTAACACCAGCGACCTGCTGCGCGTACGGCGCTACAAGAGCGTCCAGGAAATTGGTTGGGGCGAGCGTGTACGCGTTGGACCACTCACCATTCTCGGTCTTCGTGTGAAACACTGGGGCGCGCGGATGCGCACCGATACCTACCGCGGATTCAATGGTTACCTGATTGAGACCAAGAAACATCGCGTCGTCTTCGGCGGAGACACGGCTTTCACCGACACGTTTCGCGCGGCGCGTGGCGCGCGGCCGGTTGATCTGGCTATTCTGCCCATCGGCGCCTATGATCCTTGGATACATGTGCACTGCAGTCCCGAGCAGGCTTGGCGCATGGGCGCCGATTGTGGCGCGGAACATCTGATGCCCGTGCATCACCAGACCTTCCGGCTGAGCCGCGAACCCTACTACGAGCCCGTGGAGCGCTTTGTCGCCGCCGCAGGCAGCCGTCCGGAGCGCGTAGTGACGACGCGGATCGGACAGGAGTGGTCACAATCGTAAGTCGCTCGTACCTGCGCAGGTAAGTTATTAGGCCGCGGATGAACGCGGATAAACGCGGATAAGATGACCATGTTCATTGCTCCGGCGTAAGGTGCGCCCTACGATTTTTCTGCCAGCATTCTTCGGTTTGCGTGGTGCACTGCGGACGCTCCTTGCCATACGTGATCGTTTTCAGGATGCCGTTCGGAATGCCTCCTTCGATCAGGAACTCCTTCGCGGCCTCAGCGCGCATCGCTCCCAGCGCGAGGTTGTACTCGGCTGATCCGCGCTCATCGCAGTGCCCCTCGATCAGCACCATAGTATCTGGCGATTGAGCCACAATGGTCTTCACTAGAGAAGCATCCGCGCGGAGAGCAGCCCGCGCATCTTCTTTGAGATCGTGCTGGTCGAGACCGAAATAGGCATCCGCCAGCTCGAGCAGAAGCTCGTTCAGTGAAAATTTAATGGCCGCAGGTTCGTTTGAGGCTAAAGGAGGAGTTGTTTCCGGTGTCGATAGAGGCTCCGATCCGGTAACCGCGGGGTTCGATCCGACCGGCGCCGACGACCTGCCGGCAGGGTATTTATCCGCGCACTCAAATACTAGCCGGACAGGATACACTCAAGCCTCGCAGTCCAATATTCTGGAGTGAGGCATGCTCGTTCAAACTCTTCATAGCCGGCGCTGGAGTTCGGGGCGCCTATTGTTGGCTGGCTTCGGCGGACTTCTGGCCTTGATGATCCTGGCGGGCGTGGATGCGCTGGTGGTGCTTAGACAGGCCAAGATCAGCAACACCGGGATGCGGCGGAACTTCTTAGCTCGAGGCCATTCTCTGGACCAAATCCGATCCGGCATCTATGTATCCGGGACCTTGGCGCGCGATTACCTTCTAGCGTCCGATTCCTCAGCAGCCGAGGAAGAACGGGCAAAGTTGCGGGCAATACAGCGCGAGACGGAAAGTGCTCTGGACAATTATGCGCGGTCGCTAAGCACGGAAGAGGCCGCAACGTTTCGCAGTTTGCTGGCGGAAATTCACGCCTATTGGAAAGTGCTGGATTTGATGTTCGAGCCGGATCCACAGGTTCGACGCCAGCGCGGCTCCGCGTACTTCTACAACCAACTGGTGCTGCGCCGTACAGCCATGTTGGATCTGGCGGCCCGAATCTCTCGGTGGAACGAACAGGAAATTACGGCAGGGGACGAGAAACTTGGCGCCCTGTTCGACGCGTTTCGGTTCCGCCTAATCTTGATCCTGGCGTTGACTCTGGCGGGAGGATTCGCGCTGGCCGTTATCACGGCCGCACGGCTATTGAGATCGCAGAAGGAGCTCGAAGAGCTTTCCGCGCGGCTGGTGTTGGCGCAGGAAGAAGAGCGCCGGTCGATTTCGAGAGAATTGCACGACGAAGTGGGCCAATCGCTGACGGCCCTGGCGATGGAGGCGGGCGCGGCGGCATCTCTCGCTGTGGAAACCCCCGGGTTGCGGCAACGGCTGCAGTCCATCCAGCGCCTGGCTGAAACCAGCATGAACACTGTGCGTAACCTGGCGCTACTGCTGAGACCCTCCATGCTGGACGATCTGGGTCTGGTTCCCGCACTCCGCTGGCAGGCGCGAGAAGTTGCCAAGCGAACCGGAATGAAGGTCCGAGTGCTGGCGGAGGATATGGCTGACAATCTTCCCGATGAGCAGAGCACATGCATTTACCGGGTGGTTCAGGAAGCACTGAACAATTCGGTCCGGCACGCGCACGCCCGCTCAGTTCGAATCCAGGTGTGGGGTGGCGCCGCGAACGTCCGGCTCGCCATTGAGGACGACGGCTATGGCTTCGATGCGCGGCAGGCGCACGGGCTAGGTCTGGCGGGAATGGCGGAACGCGTTCGGAATGCCGGCGGTCAGCTCCAAATCGATTCGACGGCTGGGCGCGGCACAACGCTCAGCGTCATACTGCCGCTCAATGGCCAGAAGGCGCCGCATCCGGCGGCATGAAACCGTTGCGCATTGTGCTGGCGGATGATCACGTTGTGGTCCGCAATGGGCTGCGGCTGATTCTTGAGCAACAGCCTGACTTCGAAGTAGTCGGCGAAGCTTCGGACGGACGCGCAGCAGTTCGGTTGGCCGAAATCGAGGAACCGGACGTGGTCGTCATGGATATCGGAATGCCGAACCTGAACGGCATCGAGGCGACACGGCGAATCGTCGTGAATCGTCCCAAAACCGCGGTTGCGATCCTCAGCATGCATAGCGACGAAGGATACGTGGTGCGTTCACTCAAGGCGGGTGTGCGCGCATACTTGCTCAAGGATTCCGCCGAAGCGGATTTGATTGCGGCCGTCCGCGCTATTTCGACGGGAAGATCATTCTTCAGCCCGGCGATCCGAAGGCTGCTGCAGGAGGACTTCATGCGCCAACTCGAAGACCATGAAGTAGAGGACACCTACGACTTGCTCAGCACGCGCGAGCGCGAGATTCTCCAACTGGCGGCCGAGGGAAAAACTAACAAGGAGATGGCGAATTCTTTGAACCTTAGCCTCTTTACCGTGGAGACGCATCGCGCGCACATCCTGCGGAAGCTGAACTTGCACAGCGTGCCGGAGTTGATTCTGTATGCAGTGCGAAAGGGGATCATCTGCTGATTCGCGTTTATCGGCGTTCATCAGCGGCCCATTGAATCGTCCGTCCCTTGCCCGACGGCCCGTCAATCTCCCTCACCGTCATCTCCACCCTCGTACCCGTGACGCGCGCGAACACCTGGCCGAAGAACCAGCCATGTTCGAAGCCTTCTCCCTTGAGCTTTCCTCCCGAACTGCCCGCTTCCAGATACTCGATGCCGTCTTCAACCAAGTGTACAAACTGATGGCCATGCCCACTGATGACGTAGCGCACGCC
>CZKS01000822.1_pt1 | contig 10534 bp, 6 predicted proteins | sample 1122221 | NCBI WGS metagenome assembly CZKS01 (sample SAMEA3539301, study PRJEB10725) | soil metagenome | biome: tundra; feature: field; material: soil | place: USA | collected 2010-05 | depth 0.15 m
ATGAGAGATCGGCCGCAGGGGCGGGCTGAGGGGCGGCTGCGACTTCTTCGGCGCGCTCGGGTAGCCGGCACTCCGCGAAGACGCCTTCGCCCAACTCCACCTTGGCTTGGCCACGGGCGGCTTCGACGATCCGTCCGGTGACCGTTTCGCCGGCCTGGTGCTCGCCGATATATTCGTCGGCGGTGGTGGGTTCCAATTGCTTGATTCCCAGTTTGATGCGGCGCCGTTCCTGATCAAGCTCAAGCACCACGGCGCGGACCTTCTGACCTGCCGCGAGGGCCTCGCGCGGATGGTTCAGGCGTTTCTCGCGCGTGATATCGGAAATGTGGATCATGCCTTCCAGGCCGTCGCCCAGGGTGACAAAGCAACCAAAGTTGGTGAGGCTCGAGACCGGGCCTTCCACGATGTTTCCGGGAGCGTACTTGCGCGCGGCCTCGTCCCACGGATCGCCCAAAGCTTGCTTGAGGCCGAGCGAAATGCGGCGCTCCGCGGCATTAACGCCCAGCACCAGCGCCTCCACGCTTTCCCCGGGCTTCAGCACGTCACTCGGCCGCTTGATCTTTTTCGACCAAGACATTTCAGAAATATGGATCAGGCCGTCGAGACCGGGCGCGAGTTCGATGAATGCGCCGAAATCGGTCAAGCGGGATACTTTACCTTGCACGCGCTGGCCGACCTGAAAATTCTCGCTGGCGAGTGTCCACGGGTCGGGTGTGAGCTGCTTCATGCCGAGCGAAATGCGGCGAGTTTCCGGGCTGATCTTGAGGATCTTGACTTCCACCGAGTCCCCTGGATTCACGAAGTCGGACGGTTTCGCGACACGGTGCCAGGCCATGTCGGTGACATGCAGCAAACCGTCCAGGCCGCCCAGATCGACGAAGGCGCCGAAATCGGTGACGCTGCGAACGGTGCCGCGTACTATGGCACCTTCCGCCAGCTCAGCGAGCCGTTTTTGACGCGCCTGTTTTTCTTCTTCTTCGAGGACAACCCGGCGGTCCACCACGACATCTTCGTCGGTGGTATCCAGCTTGATAATCTTGCACTGAATTTCCTGGCCAACCAGTTTTTCGATTTCGGCCTGATCCTTGGCGCCGCTGCGCGAGGCGGGCAGAAACGCAGGAACGCCGACGTCGACGCGCAGCCCACCCTTCACAAATTCAGTAACTACGCCGGCGATGGCGCGCTGTTCAGCGAAGGCTTTTTCGAGGGCGCTCCAGTCCTTGGGGCGCTCCACCTTGATGGTGGAGAGCGTGTAAGAACCTTCGCCATCGCTGCCGGTAATGCTTACCAGCAGTTTGTCGCCGACGTGAATGGAGAGCGCGCCGGCTTCGTCGCGGAACAGTTGGGTGGGAAGCATCCCATCGATTTTCCGGCCAATATCGACAAAGACAGCATCGGGTGTGATGGAAACCACCGTACCCTGGGTAGCTTGCCCGCGCGCGGGACCATGGTGCTGTTGTTCGAATTCAGAAAGAATTTCCGCGAACGAGTTATCGCCTGACGGCGTGGCCTGATCGGGGGACGCGGCGACCGGGGCCGCGGGCGGTGCGGGGGATGTCAGATTTTCCATGAAGGACGCGTTTAGATCTATTTTGACACAGCCGCACGGTGTGGGGCAGGTTGGCCATTAGTTTCCCAAAACTGCTCAGTTTGCATGCTTCGTAGGGCGGTCCCCCTGGACCGCAGCCGACGCCCACGTCGGCTGGCCGGATTTTAATGATGCTGATTGCGTTATCGAGGAGCGGGTCCGGGGGGACCCGCGCGGACCAGGGGGTCCGCCCCACAGTAACGTGCCTACGCTTCGAACATCCACTTGCCGCCGACCATGGTGCGCTGAACCGGGATGCCGATTAGTTTGAACGGATCTTCGCGAAGCGGATCGCGGCCGAGAACTACCAGGTCGGCGAGCTTCCCGGGTGTAATCGAGCCCTTCAGGTTTTCTTCGAAGGATGCATAGGCGCCGTTCACTGTACCCACTTGGAGGGCCTCTTGGATGGTGATCCGCTGTTTCGGGCCCCAGACATTTCCGTTCTTGTCGGTTCGTGTGACTTCGGATTGCAGCGCCATCATCGGATCGAAGGGGCTCGCGGTATAGTCGGACGCTTGCGTGGCGCGGATTCCGGCGTCCAGAAAACTGCGCAGCGCGAACATGTGGTTCACGCGCTCCTCGCCGTAGACGCTCAGTTTCTCGCCGTGATAATAAGCGTAGGACGAAAACGGCGTTGGGATGGCGCCGATGGCCTTGATCCTTCGCACCAGATCGTCGTTGATGACGGTGCAGTGTTCCAGCCGGAATCGGGGATCGTTGCGCGGCGTCTCGCGCTGCAGGCGTTCGTATACACGCAATGCCTGGTCGATGGTTCCATCTCCGTTGGCGTGGCTCGCTACCTGCCAACCGGCCAAATGCGCCTTGCGCGCCCAGGTGTACATCTCCTCCTCGCCCATGATCAGGATTCCGTAATCGTTCGGCCGGCCGACGTAGGGCTGCGATAACCGCGCGGTGCGTTCGGAAATGGAGCCGTCCAGCATGAGCTTCATCGCACCTACACGCACCCACTCGTTGCCCAGGCCGGTTCGAATTCCGGCTCGAATCATCTTGTCGATATGGGGCGCTCCGATCAGGCAATAGATGCGAGCGTGCAGATCGCCTGCTTCATAGGCATCCTGATAAGCCAGCAAATCGTCGGGATTTCCCAACGCGTCGTGGGCGGAGGTGACACCGGCACGCACCAGCATTTGGGTGATCAGCTTCACGCCGTCGCGCCGATCGGATCGAGTGGCCGTGCTTGGGATTTTGGATCTGAAGGCCGCGTTCCCGTTATCCATCACGCGGCCAGTGAGTTTTCCGTCCCCGCCATGCTCGTACGCGCCACCGGCAGGATTCGGAGTCTGGTCGTTGATATCGGCCTTGTTCAGCGCGGCCGAATTCACGAAGGCAGTGTGGCCGCCGCGATGTTGGATGTACACGGGATTATTCGGCGCGGCCTCATCCAGGTCCTGTCGATTGATGGGACGGCCTTCGGCCATTTTGGTGTCGTCGTACTTAAAACCGAGGACCCAATTCCCGGCGGGCGTTTGTGCGGCGCGTTTGCGGATGGCGTCCTTTATGGCGGCGATGGAAGGCAGATCCGTATCGACGGACTGGAGATGCTCGAGGCCGGAAGCGGCAACGTGCATGTGGGCATCGATAAAGCCGGGGAACGCGGGGAACTTACCGAGATCGATCCGTTTGGTGCGCGCAGTGGCGTAGGCGCTGATTTCGGCGTTCGTGCCAACCGCTAGAAATCGGCCGTTTGCGATGGCGACGGCCTCGGCCTGGGGATTGGCCGGGTCCATGGTGTGAATCACACCGTTGAGCAGAATGAGGTCGGGCTCGGTGGACGAAGCAGAAAGGGCGGTGGCTCCGAGAAGGCCGACGAAGTCGCGACGCGAGAGGTGCATGATGTTCCCCACGATGTATTGTATGCGAGTCAAGATAAGATTACAGCGTGGAGCTACGTGGCGGCATCTTCCGGATCGTTCAACCGCAGGACATTCTCTGGGTAGTGCTATTCGGAGTCCTGGCGGCCTTCGGCCCGGACCAGAACCCGTACATGGTGACGTTCCTTTGCGCGCTGGGCCTTTTCCAGATTCTGGAGCCGAAGCTTCCGCTCAGCTCGTTGCCCGGAACGATACTCGCATATACGATAAAGCTCGTCCTGTGCTATCTGCTGATTGGACAAACGGATGGAATCATAAGCAGGTACTACTTTGTTTTGGTGCTGCCCGCTATTTCGGCAGCGACCAAAATGGGAATGTTCGGAACGATTGTCACGAGTGCCATCGCGTTCGGGGCGTATCTGTCGTTCTGGCTGCGCTTGCCGTCCGATCTGTACATCGAAGACAAGTCCGAGCTGGTTTCGCGCGGCGTCATCATGTTCTTGAGTGGCCTTTTGGCGCATCAGCTCGCGGAGGCTACCCGAGTCGAGTCGCGAAAATACCAGGATGCAGCGCAACGGCTCGCGGAGGCGAACCAGAATTTGCAAGAAGCAGAGGCGGCGGTCCGGCGGTCCGATCGGCTAGCAGCTCTGGGCCAGCTTTCGGCTGGCCTGGCGCACGAACTTCGCAATCCGCTGGGCACCATCAAGACCTCGGCGGAGATGTTGCTCAAGAACGTTCCTGCCGACAACGCCGTGGCGCGTGAAATGGCCGGTTTCATTTCGAGCGAAGTGGATCGGACCAACTCGCTGGTAACACGATTTCTCGACTTCGCACGTCCGCTGGCCGTGAGGCTTGAGAAGACCGATCTTACGCAAGTGATCGACCAGGCTGTCAGCGACGTGGAGAAACACCAACCGCCCTTCGACGTTACGATTTATAAAAACTACTCGCCTGAGATTCCGCCGTTCTTTCTGGATGGCGAGCTGATGGAGAGGGTGATGTACAACCTGCTGCTGAACGCCGCGCAGGCGAGTCCACCGTCGGGGAGCATCACGGTGAAGACGCGTCAGATTGACGGTATGGTGGAAATCGCGGTGATCGATCGAGGGTCGGGCATTCAACCGAAACTGCTCGAGAGCATTTTCAATCCGTTTTACACCACCAAGGCCGGTGGCGTGGGATTGGGTTTGGCCATCGTTTCGAAGATTGTCGACGAACATGGCGGCAGCATATCGGTGGAAAGCGAGCCCGGTGAAGGCAGCGTTTTTCGAGTCTATCTGCCATTTCGGGAGTCATTGAAAGAGGAGTGATGAAGGCGACCATTTTAGTGGTGGAAGACGAGGAGAAACTGCGGCGCGTGGTGGAGCTGCAATTGAAAGGCGCCGGGTTTGAAGTGGAGCAGGCCGGCAACGTTGAGGATGCGATGCGTTTGGCGGATCGCGCCGACGTTATCCTCACCGATCTGCGGCTGCCCGGTGTGAGCGGCCTGGAACTGCTGGCGAACTTGCGGCGCCAGGATTCCCACACACCGGTGGTGGTGATGACAGCGTTCGGGAGCATCGAAACCGCGGTGGAAGCCATGAAAGCCGGCGCAGTGGATTTTCTTCCCAAGCCTTTTTCACTCGACCATTTGATGACCGTGGTGAACAAAGCGCTGGAGCTGAGAACGTTGCGCGATGAGAACCGCGAACTTCGCGCGGAGCTAAGCCAGCGTTATGAATTCGACAACATGGTGGGGCACAGCGAAGGGATGCGCGAGATTTTCAGCACTATCATGCGTGTTGCGCCCACGCGCGCCACGGTGCTGCTGTGCGGCGAGAGCGGTGTGGGCAAGGATATGATCGCGCGCGCCATTCATCATCATTCGCCGCGGGCGGATCGTCCGTTCGTGAAGATCAATTGCACGGCGCTCCCTGAGAATCTGATGGAGAGCGAGTTGTTCGGCTACGAAAAAGGCGCGTTTACGGGCGCCAATACATCGAAGCCGGGTAAGTTCGAGCAGGCCGATACGGGAACGGTTTTTTTGGACGAGATCGGCGATGTGCCGGCGTCGGTGCAAGTGAAGCTGCTACGCATTCTGCAAGAGCGGGAATTCGAGCGCCTGGGCAGCAACAAGGTGAAGCACATTGACGTGAGGGTGTTGGCCGCCACCAATGTGGATCTGAGAGCGGCACTGGAGCAGGGCACATTTCGCGAGGACTTGTATTATCGATTGAATGTGCTGCCGATCAACATTCCGCCGCTGCGGGAACGCAAGGAAGATATTCCCTACCTGGCCGGGTTTTTCGTGAAGAAGCTGGGGAAGGATTTGGGAAGTCCGGTGCAATCGATTTCCGACGCCGCGATCGAAAGGCTGCTGGGATATCATTGGCCGGGCAACGTGCGAGAGCTCGAGAATGTTCTGGAGCGCAGCATGGTGCTGGCGAACGGAGCGATTCTGGAGGCAGGTGACGTGAAGCTGGACACCGCGCCAGCCGCGCGCTTCACAGTGGCCGATAATTTTCTGCCGGAGGGAACGACGCTAGATCAATATGAACAGTCCATCATTCGAGAAGCATTGCGGCGCGCGAATGGAAACAAAAGCCAGGCGGCGCGAATGTTGGGGCTCACGCGCAATGCGTTGCGCTATCGGCTGTCGCAGATGGGGCTTGAGTCATAAGAGCATCGAGATGAACACCGGGCCTTTTCGGCTGTTAGGGTACGCGGACGGCGGCGGGTATTGGGTCCTGAGGGATGCCGTCGTTCACGTTGACACCCACCAATATTCGAAAGCTGTCGGGAAATGGCGCGGCTGGCGTCGGCCATTTCAATTGGGCGAGAAAACGCTCGTCGGACGAAGCTTCCGCGGCCGCTTGCGTCCCCTGGCTGTGTTTTCCGTAGAGAAATAGCAGCCAATGGCCGGTAGAGGCATGCTTGCGCAGGGCGATGATGGCTCGATCGCGAATCAGCTCGCTGGTCTTCTGATCGAAAACAGTGGCGTAACGCTGTCCCACGTCCGTCTGGGACTGCTCCAGGCTCAAATCGTCTCCTAGCCGGCGCGTCCAGACATTCACGCTCTTGCCACCCAGCAGGATCAAGTTGTAGCGTTTGATGTCGTCGGCGTTGACCATGCGGCTCTGCTTGACGATAAGTGTTTGTTTCGCGGATCTGAACAGATTAGTAACCAAGTGCAAGGCCACCGCCTCGCCCATTCCGGTGTATTCATCGGGACAAGGCGATCCATCGGATGCGATGCGTGGCGAGGTTCCATCGGTCGCGGGAGGGCTGGGCTTGCACGCGCCAACATCGGGATTGCTCAACACGAGAAGCGTGGGCACGTCGGATTCCAGAAACCGAGTCCAAAAGCGCGAAAGCAGGGGAGTCTGGGCAGGGGCCGAACGCGCGGCCGCCATGGCCGAAGTACCCAGTAACTGCCGGCGCTCGCGATCGGTGAAGAATAGTGTCAAAATGCAAACTAGCGCCGTGACGCCAAGCATGATCCAGGAGGCCTTGAAGGACCGCGATTGTTTTGGCGGCTCCTGACTTTCGACTACCGTGAAACCCGGAACGTAGTGGCCGAGCGGAATGTCCAGGATGATCCGGCTTTCCTTGCCGTCGGTTTGATAATGCTCCCGCAGCCGGCGCCGGACTTCGCGTGCCTGAACGCGGACGAGCGAATCCTGGCTGGGATCGAAGGCCGGCCCTTTTCCGAAAGCCTCGGTTGCAATGAGGAACTCGTTAATCTCGTGAGCCTTGTTCTGGAAGTAATAGTCGCAAATCAGTTCCAGGAACCGTTGCAGTTTAGGAGTGCGGCGGAACTGCGGGGACAGCAGGACACGCCGGACTTCCGCTTTCCGTTCCTCAATGGATGGTGCGGTTACGGTAACACGAGTTCGCCGATCATCTCGTTGAGTTAACGGCGTTATTAACATCGCCCCTGGCGGCTTCCGCTCGATCCTTATATTGGCAGCTAAGGCGCTGGATTGTCAACGAGGTCACTTAGCCAGGCTAAACTGGCTCACCGTGGTTAACCTTGACAGTGTTACGAGAAGGCCGCAAGCTTTTGGGAAACACAAGTGAGGAGGGACTATGAGGATCCTTCTAGTTGACGACGAGAGCAAGACTGCGGCGTACTTGCGCAAGGGTCTGGCCGAAAACGGGTTTGCGGTGGATGTGGCCAGTCAAGGGCAGAGCGGAATCGATTTAGCGCATAAGGCCGAGTACGATCTGATGGTGGTCAACACCATGTTGGTCAACCCGGTGGTTGTCAACGGTATGCAGGAGTGGCCCGTATTTTCCCAATTACGCCGTTCTGGGAAACATACTCCGGTGCTGTTCCTGGCGGCTGGCGGGCGTGCGGATGGTCCGGTGCGTGGGTTTTCAGATTTCCTCACTCGAATCCATTCGGCGCTAGGCTGGGGGAAGGACCAAGGGCTGGAGAGGCTCCGCATAGGGGATCTGGAAATCGACCTGATGCGGCAGAGGGCTGTCCGTGCAGGTCACCGCCTGGATTTGACGCACAAGGAATTCCTGCTGCTGTCTTTGCTGGCGCGCCGTGCGGGCGAAGTTCTTTCACGGACGTTCATCGCAGATCAAGTGTGGGATATCAATTTCGACAGCAATACGAATTTCGTGGATGTCCACATTCGAAGATTGCGGTCGAAGCTGGATGATCCGTTCGAGAAGAAGCTGATTCATACGGTACGCGGACGAGGGTACGTTCTGGAAGAGCGGCCGTAGGTCAGCAGCGCAATACAATACAATCTATGAAACGAATTTGGATTGGTGCGTCGATCGCGGCGCTTGCGGCAGCAGTGTGGGTGCTGGCGCAACCGGCCGGCGATCCTCTGATAGAAGGCTTCCGAATGGTGGAGGTTGCCTCGGTAGCGGACGCCATGGAGCAACTCTATGGACAACGCGCGTATATGTCGCACGAGATGCGTCCAGTGTTCAAGACGAAGTTCGCTGGACCCGCAGTGACCGTGCTTCTGAAAAAGGAGGAGCACAAAGAAGGCTCAGCGGCTTCTCAAGGCATGTTGGATGCGATCGACAACGCCAAGCCAGGATCAGTGTACGTGATGGTGCTGGACGATGGCGCAGACTTCGCCGGCATTGGAGGATTGATGGCCACCGCGATGAAGTACCGCGGTTTCGCGGGCGCGGTGATTGACGCGTCGGTGCGCGATACGCCACAGATCCAGAAGCTGCAGTTCCCGGTGTTCAGCCGCGGTGTTGTTCCTTCCACTACTATCAACCATTACCGTTTTGTGGGGGCTAACGTTCCGGTGAAGTGCGCGGGGGCTTCGGTAAACGCTGGAGACATTGTGGTGGCCGACGAAGATGGTGTGGCGGTGGTTCCGCTGGCGCACGCGGCTGAGGTTTTAAAGAAAGCGCAGGAGCTGGATAATACCGAGCACGCGATGATCCCGTTCATTGAGAAATTCCGGTCGATTAAAGAGGCAGTCGCCAAGTTTGGTAGGATCTAGCCGCCCTGGCAAAACCGACGCAACAATCACCGAGTTGGCAGGCGAAAGCTCTGCGTAGGGCAAGCCTCCGGCTTGCCTGGACAAGCCAGAGGCTTGTCCTACGCAGAGCTTTCGCCTGACAACCGATCTTTTCACGGGGATTGGAATTTTTTGGCTTTCTCGGGCTGCTTGAGATTGTCGTAGATGGTAACCAGATCCTGGCGCGCGGATTTTAGCCAACTCACCGATGGATTGGCCTGTTTGCTGACGATCTCATACCCGGCCAGGCTTTCGGGCTCGGCGTCGGCGTAGCGATGCTCGCGGACTAGCGTTCTCCCAAGCTTGATGTGTGCGATCCCCATGAACATGTGGCCGGAAGGAAGTGTTTCGGAATAGCGCCGAATCACTTCGCGGAAAAGTTGCTCGGCGCGGGCATAGTCTTTTTTTTCGATATACACGCTGGCAAGATTCGATAAAGCCAGTCCGATGAGATAGTGCTTGTCATGGTATAGAGTTCGGTAGATGTCGGCCATGCGGGTGAATCGCGCGATGGCTTCGTCGTAATTTCCACGCCGTAGCGCAGCTCCTCCTAGTTCGTTGAGCGCGGAGGCGACACGAGGATGCACGGGACCGTAGATGCGCTCCTGGATGGCGAGGGTGCGCTCGAACAGCGCCACCGCCTCGTCATAATGACCCTGAAACATGAGCGCGCGGCCCAGTATGGTCTGGGTGGAAGCGGTCTCGGGATGATCCTTGCCGTACCAGGCTGCGGTGATGGCGAGCGCTTTCCGTTCCAAGCGCTCAGCTTCCGCGTAGTTTCCGCGATCGAATTGGCTGCTCCCCAAATTGATCAGTGCATTCGCTACCAGCGGATGATGTTCTCCGAATAACTGGCTGTAGATTGCGAGTGCGCGCCGGTTGAGAGCATCGGAATCGTCGTAATGACCGGCGTAGAAGTGCGCGTTGGCGAGCTCGGTTAGCGCCGCCGCGAGGTCGATGGGAGCGGTTCCGGCTGTGGAGCGAAGCCGCACTACTTGCTCCAGCATCGGGATGGCGTGATTGTAATCGCCGCGTCCGGCCAATACCTTGCCCAACGCCAGAGTTGCGCTCGCGATATCGGGATGGCCCGGCGGAAGCCTTCGTTTGCTCATTACAAGGCCGTCGCGAACCAAGCGTTCAGCGTCATCCCACTGCGCTTGATCGACACGCAGAAGACCCAACGCTACCAAGCTTTCCGCGACCTGGCGATTCTCCGGACCGAAGATCCGTTTGCGTTCATCGAGCGATGAACGCAGCAAAGAATCCGCCTGATCGAATTTGCCCAGCTTCTGGTAAATGCTTCCCAGTGTGAGATAGAGCTCCGCTTGAATTTCCGGCTCCGCATCCAGGGTGCGCGCTTCTTGGACGCCACGGTCAACAAGCGTAACAACCCGCAGGCTGTCGGCTGGACCGGCTTCTTTATCGCCACCTTCGAACAGGTTGGTCATGAAGCGCTGGACGCGCTGAGTGCGCCGAGCTTCGGCCAGGGCCACATTGCGCGCGATAGCAAGGCGCGCGGTGAAGAAGATGGCCAGGCTGATTACAGCCGTGATGGCCAGGGCTGACGCGAAAACGGCGCGCCGATTTCGGCGGACGAACTTACCGAGCTTGTACCGCAGGTTGTCCGGCCG
>CZKS01000280.1_pt1 | contig 10351 bp, 9 predicted proteins | sample 1122221 | NCBI WGS metagenome assembly CZKS01 (sample SAMEA3539301, study PRJEB10725) | soil metagenome | biome: tundra; feature: field; material: soil | place: USA | collected 2010-05 | depth 0.15 m
TATTTACTTCGCCGGATACAAAAAGCTGATCGATCGCTACAAGGTCGAGGAAATCGAAAAAGCCGCCGACATCGTGGTGTGGTGTTGCGACGAAGCGCCGGGATTCACGCCGGATCGTGTCCAGGACAAAGCGTTCGTCGGCAATATCGTAGAAGCCATGGCCGCCTACGCCCGCGGCGATTTGGATGAACCGGAAATTCCGTTCAGCAAGGTAGATCGCCTGATGGTGATCGGCTCGGACGCGATGATGCACGCCGTTCAACGCGCGCGCCACGCCGTCCTGGCGCCCTATCTCAAGCACGGCCACAAAGCGATTGCGAGCATCAATTCTCCGATGCAGTGCATGATGAAGGAAATTTGCGCCCAGTGCCTGCAGCAGCACAAAGACCCCATCACGGGCGAAGAGACGGTGGTTTTCTCTTGCTTCAACCAGGACCAGCAAATGGATCACGTAGACTTCGCCAGCCTCCGCACCCGCCTATCTCAAAACGGCGTGCAAGAAAAACTCACCAAGCAATGGATCGATCGCTGCCTGCGCAAAATGGGCGCCCGCGAAGTCCTAGCCGCCACCAGTTGAGCCCTCTGGGCTCCGAGTGCGCGATCATGGTAAATCGGATGGAGCAGCCTTCGTACGCGACATTGCGGCTCAGCGCGCAAATCGGACAGCGGTGGCCCAACATTGAGGCCGCCCGGTCGCTATCGGCCAAAACCCTGACCGAACTCCAACAGGCGCTTTGCAATTTAGAGTCGGAGGATGCCAGCGTCGTAGTTCTGGGCTCGCTGGGTCGTAAAGAGTTCACATCCGGCAGCGACATCGATTGGAATCTGTTGGTAGACGGAATCGCCGACCCGAACCATCATGCTTTGTTCCTGGATGCTCAACAGACGATTAAGGTCGCCGCGCCGAAGGGTGTTGGACGGGAAGGAACATTCGAAGCCTTCGTGTCCAGCCACGACCTAATCCACAAGATTGGAGGAGAGGACGACACCAATAGAAATCTGACTCGTAGGTTGCTATTGCTACTTGAATCCACCCCGATAGGTGGCCGTATCGCTTATGATCGTGTGATCAAGAACATCTTGAAACGTTACCTTTTGGACGACCGCAGTTTTTGGCGCGGTACCACCGTTCATCGACATCACATCCCCCATTTCCTTCTCAACGATCTCGCTAGGTTCTGGCGAACTATGGCTGTTGACTTCGCCTATAAGCTCCGGGCTCGTTCAGGCAAAGGGTGGGCAATCCGCAATATCAAGCTTCGAATGTCACGCAAGTTGCTGTACGTAGCCGGCCTCCTCGGTTGTTTTCGTTGCCACCTTGATTGGCCAGAGGGTGATCGGGATGCCATGTTCAAAGACGAAAGCTGTCGTCTTGATGTAGTAAATTGGGTCCGTGAGACGATATTCTCGGAGACGCCCCTCGACATCGTTTCCGACTTTTTGTTGCGGTACAAGCATCTCCACGGAACGGCGTCGCAATTATTCACTTCTTATGACCGATTTTTGGGAATCCTGAGTGATTCGGAATTGCGCCAACATCTGGAAGAGCTGCCGGAAGACACCGCCGATGGCGACATTGAATATCGCAAGGCTCGCGAATTAAGCCACAACTTCCGCGACGCGCTCTTGGATCTGTTTTTCGATCAAGCCTCAGGACTAGCCGCCCTTACCCGCCTATACGGAGTCTTCTAATGCAACCGCTTGGATTTTCAACAGGAGCACTGGCGCTCTCTGACTTTCGGAGCGCCTTGCAGACGCTTGAGGAGCAGCCTGTCGAAGCAGTCGAACTGTCCGCGATTCGAGAACCTGAGCTTGTCCCGCTACTCCGTTCACTCGACAGCCTCGATCTTTCCCATTTCCGCTACATCTCGATTCATGCACCCAGTCATTTTTCTTCTGACGCCGAAGGATGGATTTTCCAGGAACTCTATAACAATAGGCAAAACGGCTGGCCCATCATCGTCCATCCAGATACGCTCAACTGCGATCACGATTGGCGCTTCTTGGGCCCCCAACTATGTATAGAGAACATGGATAAGCGCAAACCGATAGGGAGAACCGTGAAAGAGCTTGATCTCCTCTTCGAACGGTTTCCCGACGCCTCGTTCTGCTTCGACATCGGACACGCGCGCCAGGTCGACACTTCTATGATTGAAGCGTATCAGATGCTCAAGAAGTTTGGCCCCCGCCTTCGCCAGATTCATGTAAGCGAAGTGAATTCGCGAAACAAGCACGATCGGCTTTCATTCGTCAGCATCCTCGATTTTCAGGAAGTGGCGCACATGATCCCGCCTGAAATTCCAATAATCATTGAGTCAATCGTTTCGGGCGATCAGATCGGCGCTGAGATCGACCGCGTACGGAAGGCCCTGGGTGTAACCAGAAGGCCGGGCGATATGAGTTCGGTTGTTGGCTAGCACCCCATCACAAATCACTCCACACTATTTCACCCGCTCCACCAACAACTTGCAAGCTCCCTCCGTGTCAACTCGCGAACAGTGCCGCTAATCTGAAGCTGGCATGAACAAGAAATCACTCGCCGAGCCAGCGCCTGCATCGCGTCCGCAAGTCCCGCGCCCCTCCGCGAATTTGACGCATCGTGAAGTTTTGAGCGTCTCCCATACCCGACAGGCCCAACACCCGCCAACGATCCAACCAGTTACGAACGACGCTCTCCCAAACACAAGAATCGCCCGATGCGTCAAGACCGCCCCTCGAGACCCTTCCTCGACTTCGGAGGCGCGCAGCGGCTCCTTCTTGAATTCCTTGTATTCGTGGCGTAAGCCTCCGGCTTGCGCCACCTCGTACAATAGTAGTGACCATGGTGATCGACGGGATCTACTATGCCCTCGCGCTCAGCGCCGGCGGCGCCGCAGTGTGGTACTTGAGCCGGCCTGCGTTTGGTATTCCACTGTTTCTTCTGGCCGTTTTCTGCCTCTATTTCTTTCGCGACCCTGAACGCGTCATCCCCGACGGAGCCGTCGCCGTTTCCCCAGCCGACGGAAAAGTGGTCGCCATCCGCAACGACGATCCCGCTTCCGCGCGCATCAGCATCTTCCTGAACATCTTCGACGTGCATGTGAACCGCGCCCCCATCGCGGGCGCCATCACCAACATCGAGTACAAAAAGGGCGAGTTTCTGGTAGCCAGCCGCGAAGTGGCCAGTTCTCAAAACGAGCGCAATACCTTCACCATCGAAGGCCAAGGCTCCCGCGTCGCCTTCTCCCAAATCGCCGGCCTGATCGCACGCCGCATCGTTTGCTATAAAAAACCCGGCGACCAGGTTTCCAAGGGCGAACGCGTCGGCCTGATCAAGTTCGGCTCCCGCGTGGATGTCTTCCTGGGACCCGAATGGGAAATTACAGTGCAGCCCGGCCAGCATGTCTCGGGCGGCTCCAGCATCCTGGCGCGCAGGAGACAAGCCTGATGCCACGCCTCACCTTCAAGCAGCGATTCTTCGATCCCCGCTCGCCCTCGCGGCGTCCCCGCCGCGCCGCCTACGCGCTGCCCACCCTGTTCACCGCCGGCAACATCTTTCTCGGTTTCATCGCGATTATCCGCGCCATTGAGGGCGCTTTGCTCGGCGCAACGGGACAACTCGGCAACAATCCCCACTTCGAAGTAGCTGCCAAGGCTATTGGCGTCGCCGTTGTTTTGGATGGCCTGGACGGCAGAATCGCCCGCATGACAAATACCGTCAGCGATTTCGGCCGCGAGATGGATTCGCTTGCCGACGTCATCACCTTCGGCATCGCGCCCGCCGTTCTCGCCTTCACCTGGGGTGTTCAATTCGTGAAGGGCGTCGGGTTTCTGCCCGATCATCGCGCCGGCTACTTCATCGCGTTCCTGTTTCTGCTCTGTGGCGCGGCGCGTCTGGCACGTTTCAACGTTCAGACCAATCCGGTTCCCAAGAACCCCGGCCGGCCCGACCGCAAGTATTTCGTCGGTTTGCCGATCCCTGCAGCCGCCGCGCTGGTCGCCGCCGTCGTCTACGCGTCCGATAGCGTACCGCTCACATGGTGGACCCTCTCCGCGGCTTGGCTCGCATTGCTCGCGCTCCTCTCCTTTTTGATGGTCAGCACCTGGCGGTATCCGAGTTTCAAGGAGATCAGCCTCACCGGTCCTCGCTCGCCACTCACCGTCATCGTGTTCGGCGTGCTCATTTATGTGATTTGGAATTTTTCCCAACCCGTTTTGCTAACCATCTCCTCGCTATATGTCGCCTCCGGTATCGGCATTCGCGCCGGCGGGATCATCCGCCGCCGGTTCCGTCCCCATCCGCCGCGGCCGCAGCCGGCGGAGCACCAGGTTACTTAGTATGCACTTGCATCGGGGCACGCAACGGCCCACTCTCGCCATCGTCGGAGGAGAATCCCTGCTTGGCAAGGAAGTTCGCGAGCTGCTGGAGGGAAGCACCCTCGCCGTGAATATCAAATTGATCGCTTCGACAGACGCCCCCGACACAAGTATCATCGCAGCCGTACGCGACGAACCGGTGGTAATTAATTCCATCGAGATGGCGGACCTCGGCTCGGCGGAGGTGGTGGTTCTGGCGGGGAAACAGGAATCCAGCCGCAAAGCATATGAACAGATCGAAAGCGTCAAACCAGCGCCCGTGGTGATCGATGTGAACGGTGGTTTGGAGGATCACCCGGGAACTAGGCTGCGTGCGCCTATGGCAGAGCCGCCGGGAATGGACCCGGCTGCAGCCATTCAGGAGATAGCGCATCCAGCAGCGATTGCAATCGCTTTGTTCCTTACTCACCTGCGCAAAGCCGGAGTAATTCGGCGGTCAGTCTGCGAAATTTTTGAGCCCGCCAGCGAGCGCGGCCATGCCGGCATCGATGAACTGCAAAAACAAACCGTCGCTTTATTGTCGTTTAAGCCGCTCCCTAAAGAGATTTATGACACGCAGGTCGCCTTCAACCTCCTGCCCAAATACGGCTCGGACTCGCCCCACAAGCTGGATGAGATAGAACTAAAAATCGATCGTCATCTGGCCAGCCTTCTGGCAACCGAAGGAAACGTGCCCATGCCATCGCTCCGAGTGATGCATGCCCCGGTATTTCACGGCTACAGCATTTCGGTCTGGGTCGAATTCGACGAGAATCCGGGCATCGATGCGATAACGGACGCTCTGGCATCGAATGACATCGATGTCCGCGTGAGCGGCCAGGAGCCGCCGTCGAACGTCGGCGTGGCGGGTCAGCGCGGAATCACTGTAGGAGCCATAGCCCCCGATCGCAACCATCCGCGCGCATTTTGGTTCTGGATAGTAACCGACAATCTGCGGATCACGGCCGAAAACGTAGTGGAGGTAGTGCGTGAAGCTCTTAATTAGGCCGCCGATGAACGCAGATGAACGCAGATCTAATTCGTTTTTATCCGCGTTTATCGGCGTTCATCGGCGGCTAATAATGTTTTCGCTCGCCCTCACGTCCTGCGGTTACCACGTAGCCGGCAAAGCCGATCTGGTCCCCAAGACCGTGCACACCATCGCTATCCCCCCATTCGGCAACATCACGACCCGCTACAAGCTCACCGACCATCTTCCCGAAGCCATCTCGCGCGAATTCATCACCCGGACGCGCTATCAAATCGTCAACGATCAGAATCAAGCCGACGCGGTTTTGCGTGGCGCCATCGTCAACTATGTCGCTTATCCCACCACCGTCGATCAGCAAACCGGCCGCGCCAGCGGTTTGCAGGTGAATGTGACGCTTCAAATCACCCTGACCGAACGGGCAACCGGCAAAGTGATTTATACACGCCCGAGCTACGAGGTGCACCAGCGCTACGAGCTCAGCATCAATGCCAATACCTATTTTGAAGAGAGCGACGCCGCGCTCGACCGCTTGGCCCGCGACGTGGCACGCGACCTGGTCACTTCAATCCTGGAAAACTTTTGATGAGCCCCGAGCAGTACCTCCAGCGTATTCGCAAGGGACCGCCCGCGCCGGTTTCCTTATTCCTTGGACCGGAGTTGTATCAACTCGGCATTTGCCGCCGCGCCCTAGTGGAGAAAATTCTGGCTCCGGAGGATCGCGACAACGGTCTATCGCGGCACGATATGGAAACCAGTACGCTCGCCGCCATCCTGGATGACGCCCGCTCCATGTCTTTGTTCGCGCCACAGCGAGTGATCTGGGTTTCGGGCGCTGAAGCCGCGCTGCCCCGCGGGCGGTCGGCCAGTCAGGAGGAGAGCGCAGGCGCTGCCGACCTGGCCGAATACGTGCGAGACCCAACTCCGGGAACGGTCCTGATATTCGTGTCCAGCCGTTACGATTTCGAAGGCGAGGAACGCGCCAAGATGGAGCGCGTCCAAAAATTCTTTTCGTGTATTCCCGAGGTCGTGGAGTTCCGGCCGTACACAGTGGAATCAGCGCGCCATCTCGCGGAGGACCTGGCGAGTGAAGCCGGTTTACAGATTGGGCTTTCCGAAGTCGGGCTATTAGTGGATTCGCTTGCCGCCGATGCCAGCCGCGTCGTCAATGAGATTGAGAAGCTGCGTCTCTATGTGGGCACGAATCGCAAAGTCACGGCCGACGACATTCTGCAGCTGGTGCCGAACGCACAGGCCACCACCATCTTCGCGCTGGTTTCCGCACTTGGGCGGGGCGACCGGAAGCGCTCGCTGGGCCACCTGGATACGCTGCTGCGCGAAGGCGAGTATTTACCATTGGCGCTCACCTTCCTCGCGACACAATTTCGCCTGGCCATGGTTGCGCACGAGGCCGGGCTGCGCACCTCTCAGCAGATCCAGGCTCATTTCACCAAGCTGGGCATTCGCGTCTGGCGCGATCGCGCCGAGCAGATTAATCAAACCGTGACGGCATTCTCCGCCGGGCGCCTGGCGCGCGCCATCGAGAAGGTTTCGTCCGCCGACCGAGCGCTTCGGGACGCCCGTCCCGACGATCGCGTGGTGATGGAAGAACTGGTTTTTAGCTTAACCGCGTAGGGCAAGCCTCCGGCTTGCCCTGGACAAGCCGGAGGCTTATCCTACTTCGATCTCGCAGCCTTCATAGGCGCACGAGACTTCCATGTTCGACCCAAGACGCTGCGCCAACTGGCGTGCGCGCCGCTCAATGTCCGCTACGAAAGCATCGTCGTGCGATGGATCGTGATGCGTGAGAAACAGCCGGCGTACTCCAGCCGCTGCAGCCAACTCCACCACGTATTTATACGTGCTGTGGCCCCAATTCCGCTTGGTTACGTACTCCTCGGGCGTGTACTGCGCCTCATGAATCAGCACGTCCGCATCCTTCAAATACTCGGCGTGGCGGCGATCGCCCGGCTCCAGAATGGACTCGATCCGGCCCGGCTCCGCGCCATCCCGCCACACACCTTCGGCGAACGGCTCATGATCCGCCAGATAAAGAACCGAAACGCCCCGGTACTCAAAGCGGTATCCGAGCGTAGGCGACGGATGATTCATGTGCTGGGCTCCCACCTTCATTCCACAAATCTGGTGGATTCCTTCCGTCAGATCCCGATAAGTGATTCGCGCCGCGAGCTGGTCCAGTTCCACAGGAAAATAGTGGTGTTCCATCTGGCCGGATAGCACGTCATGGAGCGATAGGTGGCATTTTTCGGGACCGTACACGTCGAAATGATTGCCCGCCGCGAACAGCGGCGCGAAAAATGGGAATCCTTGAATGTGGTCCCAATGTGTATGGGTGAGCAAAATTGAGGCCGAAATTGGTCCCGTTGCATCCGCAATCATTTGGTTCCCCAGCAGCCGCGCGCCCGTGCCGCAATCCAGCACCACATGTTTACCGTCATGGGTCGTCAGCTGAATGCAGGATGTATTGCCGCCGTAATGATTGGTGCCGGGGCCCGGCGCCGCGATCGATCCTCGAGTACCCCAGAAGCGCAGACGCATTCAGATTGCCGTAGGACAGTATACCGCGTTAATCAACAATCGCTTCGATGGTCTGCGGCGCGTTCCCTTCCAGACGGTTGTTCACGAAGATGTAGGATGGCTCGCTCCGCTCTCGCGCGCGCGAAATCAGGTTTCGTAGCGCCTGCCTGGCTTCCGGATTTGGATCCTGAATTTGCTCGTACGGTGAGAATTTTGCGACGGCCGCCTCATAAGGCCGTCCCTTTCGCAGCAGCGCCCGCGCCACCGTGAAGTCGGCTGTATAGACTTCCGGTAAGAGCATCTGCTCGCTGAGCTCGGGCATACGAGTCCAGGCGTTGAATACGTGCGCCACGCGGTGCCCACGCAGACATTTGAAATATTCGCTGGTCAGGAATTCCTGATTCCGGATCTCAACGCCGTAACGAAACCCCGCCGGAAGAGCGGCCAGGAACGGATCCAGTTGGCCCAGAAAGGCGCCCACGTCACGATAGGTCTGCTTGCCGAACGTTCCGAACTCGAAAACGAGCACCGCGATCTGTTCCCGGTATGGTTCCAGCAGATCGAGAAATGCGTTGCGCAACAGCATCGCGTCCAAGAATGCCGGATTGCTCTCGCCCGCGCGCGCACCGTAGCGCGGATGGATGGGAAACATCTTCACGGTAATCTCTTCCGGTACTTTGAAAGCGTATTTCAACGATGCGGGCGCGGAGCGGAATAAGCGCTGCCAGTATTGTTCGGAAGGAAACTGATAGAACGAAAAATCTCCGCAAACCACCGGAAAAGTGGCGGCGTACTCAGCCAGGCATTCAGCTTGAAAACGTTTCTCGGAGAATTTGCCGCGCGACATGTAGCGGCTTTCGGTATAAACCTGCCCGAGCCACCCCGGATACTTCCAGGAACTGGTCCCAATGAACACGCCTTTGGAAGCAAGCGACGCGAGCTTCAAGCCTAATGGCGTGCGTTCGTATTCCGGAAGCTCATCGAAAAGCGATAGCGTTTCCCCAGGCACATTCAATACGCATGCGCCACGCGATAACCGTAGGGATCCGCGCCAGCCTCGATCACGCCGTCGGGCATCATCCGTACCATCACGGGAGCGGCGCCACTGGACCATCGCGATCGCGTGCCCACGCGGTGCCCGCGCGCTGAAAGTTCGGCGACGGTAGCGGCCGGGATGCGCTCGTCTAAAAGTAAATCGCCGCGATTCCAGGCGTGATTGTCAAAGCTTGAAACCAGGTGGCGGGTCTGGAAGCGGGGAGCTTCAATGGCGGCCTGCGCATTCATGCCAAACTCCACCACATTGAAGAACAATTGGATTAAGCTCTGCTCCTGATTGTCGCCTCCAGGCGTGGACAGCGCCAGAAACGGCTTGCCCTGTTCGGTAACGATGGTTGGGCTAAGCGTAACGCGCGGGCGCTTGCCGCCGGCCAGTTCGTTCGGCGATCCATCCACCAGGATGAATTGCTGGGCGCGCTCGGTAAGTGGAATGCCCGTGTCCCCCGCGATCACAGACGGCAGCCACGCACCGGACGGTGTCGCCGAGAATACCATGCCATCCTTATCAATCGCATCCACGCAGGTGGTGTCCCTGGCCATCAGTTCGTCGTCGATCTTGGTGCGCGCAATCTCCATCTCCGTGGGATGCCGTCCCTGCTTTCCATTGATTGTGCCCGGAACGAAATCGAGCGACGCGTTGTGGCCGATCTGCTTGCGGCGCTCGGCCGCGTAGGTCTTGGACAGCAGCACATCGGTGGGAATGTGGTTGAACTTCGGATCGCCGTAGTAAGTATCGCGGTCGGCGTAGGACAGCTTCAGCGCTTCCACCACTTTGTGGATATATTCGGAGGAATTCACGCCCAGCGACCGCAGATCGTAGCCTTCCAGGATATTCAGCGCTTCGATCATCGCGGGGCCCTGGCTCCAGAAACCAGGCTTGTAAACTTTGTAGCCGTGATAATCGGTGGAAACCGGCTCTTCAGGTTCCAGCTTGAATGCCGCCATGTCCTCGTAGCGCAACAGCCCGTCGTTGGCGCGCATAAAGGCGTCAATCCGGTGCGCGATATCGCCACGATAGAAAAAGTCCCGAACTGCGTCGATGGCTGCCACTCTGCTGGCTCCGGCCGCGAGAGCTTTTTTCTCGGCTGCCGCCATGGCTCGCAGCGTCTTCGCCAGGTTTGGCTGGCGGAAAATCTCGCCGGGCATCGGAACCTGGCCGTCGGGCATGAACGTCTTCTTCGAATCCGGCCAGAGATCGAGGAATCGGCGCACGCGCGCGATGGTGCCCGCGCGCATCTCATCAATGGCTAGTCCGTCCGCCAACTCTACTGCAGGCTGAATTTCCTCAGAGAACGATTTACTGCCGAAATCCCGCAGGGCAACTAGCCCCGCGTCCACCATGCTCGGAACCAGCGCGGGCATGATGCCGGCCACCGGAATGATGCCCTTCAATCCACCCGGTTCCATGGTCAGGATCTCACCCGGCTTCGGCCT
>CZKS01000220.1_pt1 | contig 10348 bp, 7 predicted proteins | sample 1122221 | NCBI WGS metagenome assembly CZKS01 (sample SAMEA3539301, study PRJEB10725) | soil metagenome | biome: tundra; feature: field; material: soil | place: USA | collected 2010-05 | depth 0.15 m
CGGTTATGACCGCGAGTGGCGCGCCGATCCGCGAGTATCCGGCGGGGGTGAACTGCTCGACCAGGGAATCCATTTGATCGATCTGTCGCGCTGGTTTTTGGGCGAATTCGAGAACGTGCAAGCGCACATCGCCACGTATTTCTGGGACATGCCGGTGGAAGACAACGCCTTCCTCATCCTGACTACTCGCGGCGGGCAAACCGCTTTCCTGCACGCCACCTGGACTGAATGGAAGAACCTGTTCTCGCTCGAGATTTACGGCCGCACGGGCAAGCTCGAAATTTCGGGACTGGGCGGCAGCTATGGCGTGGAACGGCTGGCCTGCTATCGGATGTCTCCCGAAATGGGCCCGCCCGAAACCACCATTTGGGAATATCCCACGGCCGACAATTCGTGGGAAACGGAATTTTCCGAGTTTCTCGACGACATCCGCCTGCATCGCGATCCTGTTCCCGGCATTCGCGACGCCCAGGCGGCCTTGGGGATCATCGAGAAGGTCTACCGGGAGGCAGGTGTACGATGAGAGGCGCCTCGCCGGGGAGTCACCCTTCCAGAAAAGCCGGCGTCCCGACGGTGTCGGTCATCATTCCGTCGCGGAACGCCGCACCCTATATCCGAGCGGCGATTGACAGTGCGTTGGCGCAAACACATCCCGTGCTCGAAGTGCTGGTGATCGATGGCGGCTCTACCGACGGTACTCAGGACTTGGTGAGGAGCTACGGTGAGCCCGTACGGTTATTAGATGAGCGAATGAATGGCGGAAAGGGCATCGCCGCTGCTCGAAACGTAGGCGTTCAGGCGGCGTCGGGAGAGTGGCTGGCATTCCTCGATGCAGACGACTGGTGGGACCCCGGGAAGACTGGCTCCCAACTGGCGAATATTGAGAGGCACCCCGGCGCAGCCGTGAATTACACCGCGTACTGGATGATTCGGGAGGGCTCCGAGGAACGCAAGTTCATCCCGTGCCCCGATGCCAAAGCCGTGTGGCCCACCCTGCGGTGGACCAACGGCATCGGCGCTTCTACGGTGTTGGCGCGACGCGACGCGCTGATCGAAGTGGGCGCATTTCGGGAAGATCTTATCGGCTTCGAGGATTGGGAGATGTGGGTACGGCTGCGGCTGCGCCATCCCTTTACGTCCTGTTCCGAGCCGTTGATGTTCTATCGAGTGCTGCCACAGAGCGTTAGTCACGACTTGAAGAAGAACCTCGATGGTATCCCCGAAGTTTGTGAGAGCACCATGGTCGCCGGGTTAAGCGGCTTCGAGCGATGGGTTATGAAGCGCCGTATCTGGGCGGCCCAACTGTATTACGCTGGTTTGGTCGACCGCGCGAATCGTCCCGGGGGCGGGCAATCTCTCGTTTGGCGATCTTTGGCGCACTGGCCCTTCCCCACCTTCCTGCCGGTTCGCTATAAAGTGCTCTTGAATTACCTAGTCGGTCATTTAAGAAATTCGCCAACGCCTTCCGGCTAGACCGTTTCATTGGCGACGGCAACTCAGAATGAAGCAGCGTACCGGCGCGCCAGCAGAATTAGTCGCCAACAGTTGCGGGGGCATGGTCTCTACGGTGAATACGTGGCTGGCGCTGTGGGAGGTGAGCCATGGTATTGATACTGATGGCTGCGATACGCCGTGAGTCTGCTGTGGCAGTGTGCCAAACCTGCATCCGAGTCGCCAGCGCCAATCTCGATCGAAGGGAAGCTTGCACTACCGCACGGCTCCCCCCAAGATTTAGTCGTAATTCGAAGTCTTGGCTCCCCGGCATAGCTTCGAAGCCCAATGGGCATCGGTACAACATCGGTACCGCCTGTCAAGGAAGGCTTCAACGCCAACTGCGCCGCGGTTTATGTGGGCGGACAGTCGCACGCCAGTCACAATCGTGACCGGGTTTTGAAAAAGGAGAAACGAACCTACTTGATCGGCCGCGACCCAGTGATGAGAATATCCACCAATCTCCGGGCGCTTTGCTGCCAGTCAGGGCTGGTCGCCACGTTCGCCACGCCGATCAGAGCCCGAAGTAGATCAATCGGATCGAGGTCCTTGCGTATATCGCCGCTCTTGATCGCACGCTTCACCAATGCACGAATCGCTTCCCATATCTGGTCGTGGGAAGCTTCGAACACCTTGGAGGGGCCTCCGACCAGGTTATTCAACGCCGGCGCGATGATCTTCTTTTTCGCGATGTAATCGACGAACAACAGCATCCAGGCCCGCAGCGCTTCCATGGGGGGCAGCGTCTCCGCAAACTTCTGCTCGGCTGAGGCCAGCTTTTCTACTTCACTTCGGTAAACCGCCTTTAGAAGTTCATCGCGTGTAGGAAAATGGCGGTACAAAGTCCCCGCTCCTACACCGGCCTGTTTGGCAACGTCGTCCAGGCTGGCATCCGCACCTAACCGGGTGAATGCCTCCCTCGCCACCTCCAGAACCCGGTCGCGATTCCGTTGCGCATCGGCGCGTGGCTTTCGTGCCGCAGATTGTAAACGTTTCGTGGCCATCAAAAAGAAACTTGCAACCGGAGACAGCCTCCGGTATTCTGTATATGCGGAGGCTATCTCCGTTTTATCAAATTCGTGAAAGGCTGGTCAAGACGTTATGCGTATCTTTGTCACCGGTGCTACAGGCTTTATCGGCTCTGCCATTGTTTCGGAACTCATTAACGCGGGCCATCAGGTGCTGGGCCTGGCTCGTTCGGATAAGGGTGCTGCATCCCTTGCCGCGCTAGGAGCCGATGTGCTTCGCGGTTCACTCGAAGACCTGGACAGCCTGCGGAGTGGAGCAGCCAACTCGGATGGAGTGATTCACACGGCCTTCATCCATGACTTCTTGAACTACGCGGCCTCTGCAGAAGCGGATCGGCGGGCAATCGAGACGCTCGGCACGGCGCTCGCGGGCTCTGATCGCCCGCTCGTCGTCACCTCCGGGACCTTGCTCCTTCAACGCAAAGGCTCCCTCGCAACGGAAAAGGATGAGTCCGACCCCAATTTTCCCCGCAAGTCGGAAACGGCGGGGCTTGCGCTAGCGTCGCAGGGCGTGCGCGTGTCCGTGGTTCGGCTTCCGCCATCGGTGCATGGAGACGGCGATCACGGCTTCGTTCCGCGCCTTTTTGCCATTGCGCGTGAAAAAGGCGTTTCGGCATACGTGGGGGACGGGCTCAATCACTGGCCCGCTGTGCACCGGCTGGATGCTGCTCGTCTCTACAGGCTGGCGCTTGAAAAGGGTTCCGCTGGTAGTCGATATCATGGCGTGGCCGATCAGGGTGTTCCCTTCCGAGACATCGCTCAGGTAATCGGCCGGCACCTGAATGTGCCACTCGTCTCCAAATCACCGGAGGAGGCAGCGGACCATTTTAGCTGGATCTCGCACTTCGTAAGTATTGACTGCCCGGCTTCAAGCGCGCAAACCCAGGAAGAACTGGGATGGCGCCCCACGCATCCTTCGCTGATTGCCGATATCGGCCGCCGCAGCTATTTCGAAGCCGCTACCGAGGTGGCGCCTGCGGCAGGGAGCAGATGAACATGGGAAGCCCACGGAAGAAAATCGCTCTCGTCACGGGGGCGAATAAAGGCATCGGATTTGAAGTCGCCCGCCAGCTCGCCGCGTCAGGCTGCACAGTCCTCCTGGGCGCGCGCAATAAAGCACTCGGGGAAGAGGCGGCAGCTACACTCAAACGTGAAGGCTGCGACGTTCGATCTCTCTCCATCGACCTTGATGATCCCGCCACCATCGCTACCGCCGCCAAGGATATCGATGCCGGCTTCGGCCATCTCGACGTGCTCGTCAACAACGCCGGCATCGCCGCGCAGGGTGACGGCCTGCCTTCAATTAGCAGTCTCGAGGCTATAGAACGGGACTTCCGCGTAAACTTTCTGGGCAGCGTGGCAGTAACTCAAGCCATGCTTCCCCTATTGCGCAAGGCTTCATCCGCGAGCATCGTAAATGTGTCGAGCGGACTCGGATCGCTAACCAAGAGCGGCGATCCAGCATGGACCCATGTCGCTGCGAAGTATCTCGGCTACGCTGCATCGAAGGCAGCTCTCAATATGCTCACCGTGCAACTCGCCTACGAACTGCGCGGCACGGCGATCAAAGTGAATTCAGTCGACCCAGGCTACACCGCAACCGATCTCAACCAACACCAGGGGACGCAGTCCATTCCAGAAGGGGCGGCGGAGATCATTCGCCTGGCGCTGCTCCCTGACAATGGTCCAACCGGGACCTTCTCGAACGCGCAAGGCATCGTTCCCTGGTAAAGTGCACGCAAGGAGGAAATTATGAGCAACGGAAACGACAAAACTGTAATCATCACCGGCGGCAGCCGCGGGCTCGGGCGCAACACGGCGATCAATCTGGCCCGGCGCGGCGTGGATATTCTCTTCACGTATCACTCGAATCTTGCTGAGGCCCAGAGCCTCATCCGCGAGGTAGAAACCGGGGGAAGCAAAGCTGCCGCATTTCAACTCGACTCCGGAAATATCAGCTTGTTTGACGGCTTCGTCGACCAGGTCCGCAACATGCTTCGAGTTTGGGGCCGTGACCAATTTGATTATCTGGTAAACAACGCTGGAACCTCTTTGCACAAACCGTTCGATCAAACCTCGGAAGCCGAATTCGATCAGATCGTGAATGTGCATTTCAAAGGCGTTTACTTCCTGACTCAAAAGCTACTGCCGCTCATGAAGGATGGCGGCCGCATTGTGAACATTTCGTCGGGACTGGCGCGCTTCAGTATTCCAGGGACTTCAGCTTACGGGGCGGCAAAGGGCGCAGTCGAAGTATTGACGCGTTACCTGGCCAAGGAGCTGGGGCCACGTGGAATCACAGCCAACGTGGTTGCCCCGGGGGCGATCGAGACAGACTTCAGTGGCGGGATGGTGCGCGACAATCCGGAAATTAACAAGCAGGTTGCGGCCATGACGGCGTTAGGACGCGTTGGCGTGCCGGACGATATCGGGCCGATGATTGCGGCGCTGCTGTCAGATGACAACCGTTGGGTGAATGGGCAGCGCATCGAGGTCTCAGGCGGGATGTCGCTGTGAAGTTCTACATCAGTGCTAAGCCAAGTCGACCAGGCTCCGGAGAGATCGCATCGAATCGCCAGGTTTAGCCTCACCCGGCGTTGCGAGTCCATTGCCGAATTCGTTTGCGGAAGAAGCGGCCTCGGGTCAAGTTTGACTCCGGAAACGCAGTTCGCCTTGTACCTGAACAAGGTGTCGCGAATTAACGTTTGGAGAAATCGCGGTCTTGGCTCCCCAAAAAACACGGTTTTACAACTTTCTCTCTCAAGATTCCTTTAATGTTTGTGGGGGCCCTAGATGGATTCGAACTTGCCAAGTAACTCTGCGTCCAGTCTGCCCGGCTTGGGCTACGTTGGGGCGCGTCACCCACCCGGCTCACCAAAGTAGTACAACTGACCTCATGAAGATCATCCCGGCCCTCCTGATGCTCGTCTTTTTCGCGATCAGTTCAAACGCGCAGAATCAGGCGATTCTCGGTGAGGACACAGTCCGAGTATCTGATCATGTTTGGGCGATCATGGGTTTCCCCAATATCGGTATTGTTGTAGGGCGAGACGCGACGTTGGTGGTAGATACCGGCCTTGGACCCCGCAACGGCGCCACCGCCGCGAAGGTGGCGAAACGCTTTGCGCCTCCGAACAAGCTGTATTTGACGACAACCCATTTTCATCCCGAACACGCCGGGGGCGCATCCGGGTTTCCAGCCGGTACGATCCTGATACGAGACAAAGTGCAGCAGGACGAAATGGAAAAGCACGGCGCGGAAATGATCGAAATGTTTTCGAGTCGCAATGCTCAGTGGAAGGAGTTACTCGCCGATGCAAAACTTCCGCCGCCGGATGAGACCTTCGACAAAGAGCGGGTTCTCGATCTCGGCGGAGGCGTGAAGGCACACCTGCTCTGGTTCGGTGGCGCGCATACCAAGGGTGACGAGCTCACGTTTGTAGAACCCGATAAAACCTTGATCTCAGGAGATGTGGTCCAGAATAAGGTGGTACCGAACATCTACGGCGATGGAGGTACGCCAGCGAGTTGGATTCGAGTGCTGGACCAGGTGGCCAAGTTAGGGGCGGTACACGTATTGCCCGATCACAGCGCTGTCGGAGACGGCTCTTTGGTAGCGCAAGAGAAGGCATTCATCACCGGCCTGCGGACACGGGCATTGGAACTCAAGCGGCAGGGCGTGGATGCCGACGAGGCTGGCAAGCGACTCACTGTGGAGTTCAAGACAAAGTATTCAGACTGGCCCATTAACAGCGTGTCGGGTTTTGTCAAGAGCGTATACGCCGAATGAACGTCACGCGATAACCACGCCGGCGTCACTGCGGCAGGGCGAACGCTACGTAACTCGCTCCGGACGGCTGTTTTGACTTGCCGCCGCCGGCCGCAATCACCACAAATTGACGGCCGTTTACTTCGTAAGTAGCAGGCGTGGCATTGCCTCCAGCGGGCAGCGTCGTCTCCCACAAAAGCCGGCCGTTTGATTTATCGTAAGCGTGGAATTTTCGGTCGTAGTCTGTCGCGCCGATGAACAGCAGGCCGCCGGCTGTGACTATGGGTCCGCCATAGTTTTCGCTCCCTGTATTGCGTAACCCTTTAGCGGCCAGTTCGGGGATTTCGCCGAATGGTATTTTCCACGCGATCTCGCCCGTGTTGAGGTTGATTGCGTTTAGCGTGCCCCAAGGCGGTTCAACGGCCGGGTAGCCATCGGTGTCGAGAAACCGATTATATCCATCGATTGTGTATTTCAAGCCGAAAGGCCACGGACTCTCCGAGGCCGGTGCATCAACCGGTACATCTTCGCCTGTCAGCAGGAAGTGATCGAGCGCGGTTATCTCATCTCTTGACAGCTTCGTAAATGCCGGCATTCGGCCACGGCCCTCATAAACGAGTGTGCGAATTTCTTCTTCGGAGAACTTGGCGCTGATGTTGGTGAGCGCGGGAAAATCGGGCGGACTACCCCGGAGGTCTGGGTGATGGCAGGTGGCGCAGTGGGCCAGATACAAGTTGCGCCCTGTGGTGCGACCCTCCACTTTGGGGCGCTCGATCAGCCGCAAAATCCAGGGCATCTCGTTAGAGTTGACGTACAGTAATCCCGAGGCCGGATCGAATGCCGCGCCGCCCCACTCGCCGCCACCGTCAAAACCGGGAAAGACGACGGTACCTTCGCGGCTGGGAGGAACGAACTGCCCGGCGCTGCGAACCCTCCGAAACACGTCCAGCACGGCCTGATGCGCTTCCCTCGTTCGATGCGTCAGCATGTCCTCGGTTAGGATTTGCCGTGCAAACGGCGGCGGCTTCAGCGGAAACGGCTGCGTCTTCGCTGTCAATTCACCTTCTACGTCGGACGCCGGCGCTGCACGATACTCGATTGGGAACAGCGACTTGCCGGTCACGCGGTCGAAAACAAACACAACACCGGCTTTCGTAATTTGCGCGACGGCGTCGACCAGTTTGTTGCCGCGCTTGACCGTTACCAGGTTAGGCGGCGCGGGAAAATCGCGATCCCACAGATCGTGTTTAACAGCTTGGAAATGCCACACGCGTTCGCCAGTCTCAGCCCTAACTGCGAGCAGCGAGTTGGCGAAGAGGTCATCGCCAATGCGGTTCGAACCGAAGAAGTCGAAGGCCGCTGATCCGGTGGGAACAAATAAGAGCCCACGCTTTTCGTCCAAGCTCATACCGGACCAGTTATTCGCCGCTCCGCTCGACTTCCACGCATCTTTCGGCCAGGTGTCATAGCCGAACTCGCCCGGATGCGGGATGGTGTGAAAGCTCCAGCGAATTGTCCCGGTACGCACGTCAAAAGCGCGGATGTCGCCAGGCGGGGCTGGAAGATCCTCTGCCATCAACCCGCTAATGATGAAAAGGTCGCGGTAGATAATTCCCGGACTTGTGGCAGAGATCGAGATCTCGCGCCGATCGCGGCCCAAACCCTCCCGCAAATCCACGCGGCCTCCGGCGCCGAAAGTTGTGATCGGCAATCCGGTGCGGGCATTGAGCGCGTAGAGCCAGTGCCGCGAGACGAAAAGAATCCGCCGATCGTGTCCGTCCGACCAATAGGTGACGCCTCGGTTTCGAATCGCATGGGTGACCGGTGCGCCTTCGTTTGGATCGAAACTCCAGCGCAGGGTTCCCGTGGCCGCGTCTAGAGCGATGACACGCAGTTTCGGGGTGGTCGCGAAGAGTACGCCGTCGACAACGATCGGATTGCACTGCATCTCCGATCCTTCGAACGCATCACCCGTATCAAATGTCCAGGCAACTTGGAGCTTCTGGACGTTGGCGCGATTGATCTGATCAAGACTCGAATAGCGGATGCTTTCCGGCCCGCCCCCATAGACGGTCCAATCACGATAGCCGCTCGGCGGGACGTTCGGTCGCGACGGCTCGGCTCCATGCGCAAGCGATCGAAGAACGATCAAGCAGAAAAGAACCGCAGCAAGGCGCGATCTCATGTCATCCAATATACCGGACCGATTCAGTATTCGAAGTCCTCATCTCGAAGGTGCTACCGAACCGCGACCGCAAGGGAGTTGGCATGGGCCTGCGACTCACCAAAGGTGATGAAGACGCCTGCGTAGCGCACGCACTTTTGCGTGCCGCGTTCACACTCTGTGAACGCTTGGGTTCGGTCGCCAGGGTGTTCGCAAGAGTGCGAACACGGCACGCATGAGTGCGTGCGCTACGGGCGTGTCCGGTAGAATCAATAATTTGGACCGGCGTCTTCAACGGAGTCGGTGACGCGGCAGTCCCAAGGAGAGTTCCGTCCACGGGTATCCAGCAGACCGGGACGCCTGGCCGAGGTTGCGATTGACGATATTTAGCATTCGGCCATGTCGCGGAATACGCCGGAGACGGTGACGCCAATTGATGTGAAGCCGCGGGGCATCTCTGTGAGTTTTCGCGAAGCGTGTGTAAGTGCCAGTGACCCTATTTCTGCGGGAAGTAGATCAGGTCAGAATTCGACGCACCGATGTGTGGCCGATCCGAAGTCCGGGGCTGTGAGGGCGAAATCGCCGAAGCGATTAGAGACCAAACGAAGTAAATATCTGCTTGGAGGAACCAACCTTGCTGACCTTCGCGCCGCCTGGAACTCCGGCCAGCATCCGATCGCGATGGCCTCCGCTCCACGTTCTGACCGGGACCTCAAACCGGCGTTCACGCGCACGGGGAGCCGGATCCCCTCAAAACGCGGAATGGCTACTTCGACGCTTCCACCACTTCGATGCCATTGACACAGAGTAACTTTGTTAGTGTTCATTACAAAGAGCGATTGTGGCGTAACTGGAGAAGGCGCGCCGCGGGAGCTCGCCAGCTCATGATTGCTATAATTCCGAGGGAACCGGATAAGGGTAGACAAAACCGGTATTCGAGTGACGGGAAAGAAAACAACGAGTCCGATTGGCCGGCCGCCGCTCCTGCGGCGCACGAACGCTCTGACTCTGCTGAAGCTGCTGCGTGAAGCGGGCACGTGCTCCCGCGCGGACCTGGTGCGCACCTCGGGCATGAGCGCGCCGACGGTAACGAATGTGATTGCCGACCTGCTGTCGGCGGAATTGGTTCAGCCCCTGGGTGAAGGTGCGTCGAACGGCGGGAGGCCGCCGGACCTGATCCGCTTCAAGGCCGAGCGCGGTTGTCTGGTGAGCGTGCGGATCACCGCGCAGTTTGTTTCGTTCCTGCTGACGGACTTGTGCGGAAAGGAGTTGGACACCTCCGAGGTGTGGCTCGCCGGCCGGAAGACGACGCCGGAGGCGATGTGCGCCCTGATCGCCGCGGAGATCCGCCGTATCCTCAGGGCCCGGGGCCTGAAGCGCGACCAGGTGCTGGCGCTGGTGGCGGGCGTACCGGCGATCACGAACGTGGACGAAGGCGTGGTGCTGGCGATCAGCACGCTGGAGAACTGGCACGACGTTCCACTGCGATCGATGTTGAAGCGGAGCGTCGGATGCCAGGTGACGGTGGAGAACGACACGAACCTCGCGGCGCTGGGTGAACGAATGGAGGGCGCAGCGCAGGGCGAGACGTCGTTTGTCGAGATTGACATCGGCGCCAACGTCAGCGCGGGCATCGTGCTGGACGGAAGGCTGTATCACGGGGCGCAGTGGTCGGCGGGCGAGATCGGTTATTTGAGGCTGCCTCATATCTCGCGGCGCGACCCGGTCTTGCACGAATTCGGCGCGCTGGAGGCGGTGCTTTCCAGCACCGGAATCCAGCAGAGTTGGCGCGAGACAACGGCGCAGTTAGGGACCACCATGCGCGGCGCCGGGCGAGTGGATGTGACGGCGATTCTCGACATGGCGCAAAGGGGCGAAGCCGCGGCCAAGCAGGTA
>CZKS01000529.1_pt1 | contig 10152 bp, 9 predicted proteins | sample 1122221 | NCBI WGS metagenome assembly CZKS01 (sample SAMEA3539301, study PRJEB10725) | soil metagenome | biome: tundra; feature: field; material: soil | place: USA | collected 2010-05 | depth 0.15 m
CCGGGCAGCGAATGCTCGAGCGACTCGCGATTAAAGTGCGGCAGGCGACGCGACATGGGAAATGCGCGGATATCGACCAGCGTCTCCATGCCATGCGCCTTCAGCGTCGACACTAATTCTTCGAGCGAGCGCGTGGAGTGGCCGATGGTGTAGACGGTTGCCACAGGTGCAGGTCTCAGCCTAAGGATGCCAGCGCGGTGATCAAGTTTGCATCCTGTTCCGGAAAAACTGTGCGCGGATCGAGCAGGACTCTCCCTTCCTCTACGCGAGCAATGACCGGCGGAACATGGGCGCGAAGGCGGGCACTCAGGTCGTCGGCGCCGAGATCCGCGTGGCTCACGGCGATCAGGCGCGTGGGCAAGACGGCAGACGGGGCCGCGCCGCCGCCGATTACCGACTCGCCATCAATGAGTTCTAACTTAAGGCCTCCGGACTTTGTCCGAGAGTCATTGAGTCCGGCAGATTCGACTTCAGAAACAATTTTCCTCGCGCGGCGCGCGATCTCGTCTTTCGGCAGCCGCATCATGCGCAACATCGGAACAGCCTCGTGATCGCGTCTTACGTAGGCGAGCAGCGTCGCTTCCAGCGCGGCGTAGGTGAGCTTATCGACCCGTAGCGCGCGAAACAGCGAGTTCGAACGCATGCGCGCAACCAAGTCCGCACGGCCGCTGATCAATCCCGCTTGCGGACCGCCGAGGAGCTTATCGCCACTGTAGGTAACGATGTCGATGCCGGCGCGCAGGCTGTCAAGCACGCCCGGCTCGCCGTTGACTCCGACCGACCGCAGATCGATGAGCGCGCCGCTGCCCAGATCTTCCATGAGCGGGAGGTTGCGGCGGCGCGCCAGCGCGACCAGTTCGCCGAGTTCAGGCTGTTCGGTGAATCCGCTGATTTCAAAATTCGAACGATGCACGCGCAGCAAGAGCCGCGTGCGCTCGTTGATGGCATGTTCGTAATCGCCGGTACGTGTGCGGTTGGTGGTGCCCACTTCACGCAGCGTCGCGTTCGACTTCGCCATCACCTCGGGGATGCGGAACGAGCCCCCGATCTCGACCAGTTCTCCACGCGAGACAATGACCTCACCGCCTTCAGCCAGCGAGTTCAAAGCGAGCAGAACGGCAGCGGCATTGTTGTTGACAACAATTGTTGAGATGGCGGTTGCGGTGGCTCCCCAGCTGCGCTCGGCTGAGGTGGGGCCGAGCCCCGCCATCACACGGTCCTCATCATTGAGCAGCTTTTGAAACAGACGATCCACATGGACGTCTCGCTTCCCGCGTTCGCCGGCGGCCAAATCGTATTCGAGATTGGAATACGTGCCCGCCGTCTCGCGGACGCGATCAAGCGCAGCGGCAGCGAGCGGGGCACGTCCCAGATTGGTGTGCAGAATCACCCCGGTTGCGTTGATCACCGGCAATAGGGAATAGCTCATTGACTGGCGGAGTTGACGCTCGATCGCTGCGGACAGGCCGCCCAGCGCGAGACTCAGCGCTTTCTCGTCCAGTCGGCCGCTGTTGATTTCATGGCGCAGGCTCGCCAGCACGATGCGAATGCTCTCAGCAACAGCGGAATGCCCCTCCTGTTCGATGAGGGACTGCATGTCTGCTTGGCGGAGAAGCTCATCGGTCGAAGGCAGCTTCTGAAACAGCGCGGATTTGTCAGTGGCAGACACCGAGGGCGATTATGCCATAGGCAAACCTGTGTCAGGGCAACTCTTGTGGCGCGGGCGCGCTCGCCCGCGTAGACATTGGAACAACGCGGAACGATGGCACCCGGCGAGAAACGCGGGCGAGGGCCCCCGCGCCACACTTGCTACAGCGTGTGCAGATACGCAATCAAATCTTGGACCTGTTGATCAGTCATCACCTGCCGGAACCCTTCCATTTTGGCGCGGCCATTTTTGATGATGTCGGTCATGCGCTCATCGTTTGCGGGGAGTCCGCTGAGCGACAGGTACTGCTGCTTGAAGACGCCTTTCAGCCCCGGCCCTTTCTTCCCGCGCGATGAGTAGGGTTCATGGCACCGGTCGCAATAGTTGTCGTACAGTTTTCTGCCTTCGACTTGTTGCGGGTTGAGTCCGAGTTCGGCATCGGACTTGCGGCGCTCAGCGTCGCAACCGGCAAGCGCCAGAACGGCGAAGATCACCACGGAAACACAAAGACACGGAGAAATCTGCTTCAGGAAGTTCATAAATGATTGCGGCATCGCCTGTGAACACTCAAAGGTAGGATAATACGGAACGAATGGCGGTTGCCGTCAAACGCGTTTACGAGCCCGTTTCTCCATCCGATGGAATTCGGGTGCTGGTGGATCGCTTGTGGCCTCGTGGGCTGACGAAAGAAAATGCGGCGGTCAAGTTCTGGCTCCGCGACCTGGCTCCATCGGATGAGTTGCGGAAGTGGTTCCATGCCAACCTTGAGGCACGGAGCATGTTCCGCAAGCGCTATCTCAAAGAGTTAGCCAGCGCGAAAAGTGTGGCGGCTATCGAGAAGCTGCATCATCTGGCCGAGGGCAAGCGGCGAGTCACGCTCTTGTATGCGTCGAGAAACGAAGAGTACAACAACGCGACGGTGCTGAAAGAATTGCTGGAAGGAATGCCCAAGCCTCCGTCAAGCGTCGGCCGCGCGGCGCTAGGTCGCGGACGCGTGCGCAAGACGAAGAACCAGTAACCACTACTCAGTACCCAGTACCCAGCAAGACTACGCGCCTCTTATTACCACCTCCGAGGCGCTGTCAGTTGCCGTTGGTTCTCTTGGGTACGGGTACTGACAACTGGGTACTGCCGCTCCGCACTATAATTCCCCAGTCATGTCCAGTTCCGCCCTCGAAAAGAAAATCGAAGCCCTGCGCGAGAAGATCCGGCACCACGAGTATCGCTATTACGTGCTGGACGATCCTGAAATCTCCGACGCCGACTTCGACGTGCTGATGAATCAACTCAAGCGCCTGGAGGTGGAGCATCCGGAACTGATCACTTCAGATTCACCGACGCAGCGCGTCGGCGGCAAGCCGCGCGAAGGATTCGTCAAGGCGAAACATTCCTCCCCGATGCTCTCGCTCGACAACGCGTACAGCGAAGAGGAACTGCGCGACTGGGAGCGGCGTGTGCACGAGTTGAGCGGTCGCATCGACCTCGAATACATGTGCGAACTGAAGCTCGATGGAATGTCGCTGGCCCTCGTCTACAGCGACGGACGCCTCGAACGCGGCATCACGCGCGGAGATGGCAGTGTAGGCGAAGATGTGACCTTGAATGTGCGCACGGTGCGCTCCGTCCCGCTGGTGATTGCAAAAGACAAGTTGAAGAAGGCCGGCATCCCCGCCGATTTCGAAGTGCGCGGCGAAATGCTGATGCCGCTCGCCGCCTTCCGCAAGTTGAACGAAGAGCGCGCGAGCCATGGATTGGCGACATTTGCGAATCCTCGCAACTTTACCGCGGGAACGGTGCGGCAGCTCGAACCGTCGATCACCGCACAGCGCCGTATGGACTATTTTGCTTACTTGCTGCTAAAGGATGGGCAAACCTTTTTCGACCGGCAATCGAAAGCGATGGACGCCATGGAACTGGCCGGGTTCAAGGTGAATCCGAATCGCAAGCTGGCGAAGAATCTGGACGAGGTTTGGAAATTCATTCGGAGCTGGGAGGGGAAGCGCGAAGCGCTGCCTTACGAGATTGACGGCATCGTCATCAAGGTGGACCGCACCGCCTGGCAGCGTGAATTGGGCTTCACCGGCAAAGCCCCGCGCTGGGCGATCGCTTACAAGTACGCGGCGCGCGGAGCAGTGACGCAGATCGAGGACATCGTTCCCCAAGTTGGCCGCACTGGAAAACTCACGCCGGTTGCATGGCTGAAGCCGGTCCCGATTGGTGGAACGACGGTCTCGCGCGCCACCCTGCACAACATGGATGAGATCGAGCGCCTCGGCGTAAAGGTCGGCGACTGGGTCGAGGTGGAGCGCGGCGGCGATGTGATTCCGAAAGTGGTCAAGGTAGTCGAAGATAAAGACCATCCTCGCGGTCACAAGCAGTTCGAAATGCCCGAGCATTGCCCGGTATGCGGCGGCAATGTAGTGCGCACGCCGGGCGAGGCCGACCACCGCTGCGTAAATGCAAATTGTCCCGCGAAGCTGCAGGGGACGATTCTGCATTTTGCATCGCGCCATGTGATGGATATCGATGGACTGGGCGAAGCGCTGGTGAATCAACTCACCGAACGCGGCCTGGTAAAGAATGTTTCCGATCTGTACAAACTGACCAAAGACAACCTGCTGCAACTCGAACGCATGGGCGAGAAGTCAGCCGAGAACGTGCTGGCCGAAATTGCGGCGTCAAAGCAACTGCCGCTGGAGCGCGTGATCTACGGCCTCGGGATACGCTTCGTGGGCGAGCGTACGGCCCAGTTTCTGGCGGAACACTTCGGATCGCTCGATGCAATCATGAAGGCGAACGCTGAGGAACTCGAAGAAGTCAACGAAGTAGGGCCGCGAATCGCAGAGAGCATCGTGGAATTTTTCGCCGATGAACATAATCGCAAGCTGGTTGGCGATCTGCGCAAGGCGGGGTTGACCTTCACCGGACACAAAAAAGAAAAAGGCACGAAGCTGGCGGGGGAAACGTTTGTCCTGACGGGCACGCTCGAGCGCCACACCCGCGACGAAGCGAAAAAAATGATTGAAGACGCCGGCGGACGCGTCTCGGGCTCCGTGAGCAAGAAGACGGACTATGTGGTCGCCGGAAGCGATGCGGGGTCGAAGCTGGACAAGGCCCGCGAGTTGAAAGTGAGCGTGATCGGAGAAGAGGAGTTGGAAGGGCTGGTGGGTCATGGGCCATGAGCACGTTCGCTGACCACGGCCTTTGTGCTAGAGTTGGGCGGCGAAGGGTAAGGTGTTGAGATGCGAAGATTCTCGTTGTTGTTGGTAGCGATCGGCGTGATTCTTGCTTCAATCAATATTCCATGTCTGGCCCAAGATTTTAAGCTTTATGCAGGCTCCAAACAGGATGAAAAGGCTAGTCGCGGGGCATCGGCAGCCGTCCCTGGCAAGGAATCGGAGGTGTACACCACAAGTGACGCCTTTGACCAGGTATACGCTTTCTACAAAACCCAGTACAAAGAGTACATAATGGGCAGCTCGGGCCCAAAACTGCCCTCTGGACAACAGATTAAGTGGGCCTTTTTCATCCTCGATGGAGGAAAGGATTTGGCGAGCTCCAAACACTGGATGAAAATCCAGCGGCCCTATGTTGGCGGGGCTGATGGCAAGGATGTCCGAGATGTCACGGTTATCCAGACAGTCCGGACAAAGTAACTACCCGCGGGCCCCTGCGCACAGCACCCACCCCTCACGCGTTACTTTTTCGCGGTCGGCGGCAATACGCCGTTCAGGCGCAGATACATTGCGCCTTCGGCGTAGTGGTCGGCCCAACTGCTGGCGAGCACCAGGCTGGCCCAGGCGCGCGAAGCCTGTCGTCCGGGAAAGATTTCCGCGGTCTCACCTAATTTCGAGTCGTCCATTTTCGCCAGCGTCTCGGAGCAGAAGTTGAAAGATGCCTTTAGCGCCGCAACCAGCTTTTCCTTCGAGTCCGTGTCTTTCACTTCGTCGACCTTCGGAGCGGCCACAGCGGCAGCCTTGCTGCACAGCACGTTATTCGCTTCGACCATGTGGGCGACGAGGTGTCCGAATGTCATCTGGTCGACGGTCGGCTTGAAGCTGAATTTTTCGGCGGGCATGGCCTCAATGGCTGCGACGGTGTTTTTCTGGCGGCCAGGTAGGATCTCTCTGAGGGCGCTGCTGACGGGGTTCGTGACCTGGGCGGTAGCAGCCGACGCGGCTAACAACATCAATGCCGGAATAACAAGAGTCTTCTTCATTTCTTCCTCCGGGTGCGCTGAGAAGGATACCGCGAGCGGCAGTGTCTACGCCACCCTTGATCCCCCTTGGGTGGTAGCTCAGTTTGATGAAACACGGACAACGTGTAGCGCGGACACTCCTGTCCGCGTGTTTGCAGCAATTCCGCCGCCGCGGACAAGATTGTGCGCGCTACACGATTATTGGTTTAAGGTTTGAGCAATTGAGTTACCACCCCCTGGACCAGTTTGACCCTCGCGGTCCCGTTTCCGGCGCACGCACGCGGGCGGGGGCGCCCGCGCCACACGGGCCACCTTGCGCTATTCTAGTTGCATGCACGCGCACGGCGGACACACGCATTCTCATGGGACGGGCCGGGTACTCCGCATCTCGCTGGCCGTCACCATGCTCTATGTTGTCCTGCTTTTGGTGGCCGGCATCCGCGCGCATTCGCTCGCCTTGCTTTCCGAGGCGGGACACAATCTCTCCGATTTCCTGGCGCTGCTGCTGTCGCTGGTGGCGGTATTTCTCGAAGGCCGTCCACCGAGCGCGACCAAAACTTATGGATACCGGCGCGCTGGAGTTTTGGCGGCGCTGGTCAATGCGCTGTCGCTGGTGGCGGTTTCGTTCTTTATTTTCTACGAGGCATTTCGGCGGATTCAGCATCCCGAGCATGTCCGCGCCGCGGTGATGATCTGGGTTGCGGCGGCGGGCGTGGTGATGAACGGCGTCATCGCGCTGCTGCTGTGGCGTTCGGGACGGGACGTAAATGTCCGGAGCGCGTTGCTGCACGAGGTCGGCGACACGCTCTCGACCGCCGCCGTCATCGTGGGAGGCTTTGCCATCCTCTGGACGGGGCAATACTGGATCGATGCGGCCCTGTCGTTCGGGATCGGCGCGCTGATTTTGTGGTCGAGTTTCGGCATCGTGCGCGAAACGCTGAACATTCTGCTGGAAGGCACCCCGCGCGGGATGAGCCTGGAGGCAGTGGAATCGGCAATGCGAAAAATCGCGGGCGTGAGCGATGTGCACGATCTGCATCTGTGGAGCATTGGCTCGGAAAACCACGCCCTCTCCGCGCATGTGAAGATCGCGGATATGGCCACTTCGGAGAGCGATACGATTCTTCGCGAGATCAACGAGAAACTAGGGCGGGGTTTTGGCATCCACCACACGACGATCCAGTTGGAACACGTGGTATGCGAGACCGCGCACAGCTGCGTGATTGCGGTGCGGGAAGAAGAACGCGAGCACGCGCACAGTGACCGCGACCACCACGATCATGCTCACTGATCTGGAAGAGTCGGTGGTCATTAGTCGTTGGTCGCTGGTTAAAGCGTTCCCTAACGACTATCGACCAACGACTAACGACTGCTACCGCTGTCGCCCATAAATCTCCTTCACCGTCGCGAGCGTGTCGGCATCTTCCGGAAACTTGTCCGGGCGCAGGCGCACGATGCGCGGAAAACGCAGGGCATAGCCACTTTCATGGCGCGTCGACCGCATCAAGTTGTTGAATGCCACTTCCAAAACAATCTTCGGCTCCACTTCGAGTCTTAGCCCATGTTCGCTGATCGTGTGCGCGAGAAACCATTGCGTCATTTCGGCGATCTCGGCGTCGGTCAGCCCTGAGTATGCTTTGCCAATGTTTACCAGGCGCTCGCCCTCCCAAACTGCGAAGGTGTAGTCGCTGAGCACCCCAATGCGCTTGCCATGTCCGTATTCGACGGCGGTCACGACCAAGTCGAGGGTGGCTAGTTCCCGCTTCATCTTGAGCCACGATTTGCCGCGGCGGCCGGGAGTGTACAGAGAATCGAGATCTTTGATCATCAGCCCTTCGTTCCCGCGATTGCGCGCATAGGTGAAAAGGGTCTCCAGATCCTGCTCCGATTTGGCGGTTGCGACTGGAGCACGCAGGACCGTCGCCAAGGGCAGTTCCGGGACCGCGAAGGCGAAGAGATTTTGCGACGGCCTCGTGGAGGCTGCTACGCGCTCGACTGGACGGACGAGGGCGTCCGTCCCTACGTGGACCCTAGTGGGCGTCACGAGCCCGTCGAGGAGCTTGGCTCGTTCGCGAAGTGGATGGTCGAGGAGCAGTTCGCCATCCGTGTACAGAATGTCGAAAACCATGTAGGCGACGGGGACATCCTGCATCAGTTTGGCGCTGACTTTTTTCCGGCCCAGACGCTGCTGGAGGACGCTGAAGGGCAAGGCGCGGCCATCCCCAGACGCAGTCCAGGCGACAATCTCGCCATCGAGAATGGCATCGTTGGGAAGCCCGGCCAGCGCCCCGGGCAATTCCGGAAAGGACTCCGTGATTTCATCGCGGGTGCGCGAAAAGATGCGCACCTCACCCCCACCGATGTGGGCCTGGGCGCGGATGCCATCGTACTTGTCCTCAACCGACACATTCGGAAAATAGCTCAGCGCCTCCGTCGAAGATTCGACCGGACTCGCGAGCATGAAGTCAATGGGATGGAACAGGCGAATTCGTGCCTCCTCCAATCTTCCCGCGGAGGCAAGGCGTAGCGTCTCGCCGATATCGCCGAGCAGCATGTTGGCGCGCTTGACCTGGCCAAGCGGTGCTTCAAAAGCGCGGGCAATGGCTTCCTCGACCAGGCTCTCCTTCAAACCAATACGCAAATCCCCGCTGATGATTTTCACGATGTACTTCGCTTCGAGCGGAGTGGATTGCACCAGAAGTTGCCTCAGGAGAGCAGCTTTAGCAGCGGGCCCACGCGCCGCGGCAACCTCTGAAAATACTCGCCGCACCGCCGTCAACGAGAGCCCGGAGTCCGCGCGTGCAGGAAGCGCCTCGGCCGCAACCGACCCGGCGTCGCCATGCCGCCGGTAAATCTCGGACAGTTCGTGTTCGGATTTTCCCGAGAGTTCCGCAATCAGCCGCCAGAGCAGCGCTCCGCCCACCTGAAGATTCGCTTCCTCACAGGCAGGAAAAGGACGCCCGGAAAGGAAGATGGCAGCGGGCGCAGCCACCTCCACTGGCAGAGATCGCAGATAGGTCGCGACCAGCGCCGTTTTCTCCAACTTCTTGGTGGTCGCGGCGATGGCCTCGCAGGTCTGTGCCAGGGTCAGCATGGTTCATTGGATTCTATGGCGGACAGCCGCGGCTTGCATTAGCCGTCCGATTGCAGTCCAGAAATTGGTGCGCTCTAACCCATTGATGGACAATAGTTTACAGTTAGGGCGCGCGACGAATCAATGCTCGAAATGTTCTACGCTGTGATATTCTAGTGCTTGGAGTCTTCCCTCCGCGAAGTATCATCCAATGCCTATGCGACGTTGGCGGCAAATCTTGCGTTTTTTGGCGGCGGTGCAGCTGCTGCCCGCTCTTGAGAGCGGCGAGGAAACCCTTGTCGGCGGCCAGGCAGTACTCGAAGGCGTAATGATGCGTTCCCCGCATGCCTGGGGAATTGCCGTCCGCAAGCCGTCTGGTGAGATTGTCACGCACAGCGAGCCGCTGGAACGGCCTTCCGAACAACATAAATGGATGGGATGGCCCGTTTTGCGCGGCGTCATGACGCTGGGCAATGCGATGACCCTCGGATTCCGCGCCCTCAAATTTTCTGCCAACGCGGCCCTGGAAGAATTAAACGCGGGCGATCCGGACAGTAACGATCCAGGTAAAGAACCGGGAAAAAAGTTTGAGATTACTGGCTGGATGGCGGGCCTGAACATGGCCTTCTCTATCGCCTTCTTCATCTTCATGTATAAGTACATCCCGCTGCTGGCCACCACGGAACTGAAAAGGGTGAATCCGGTTTTCGGACAGCAGATCATGTTCAACCTCGTCGACGGGCTGATCCGCATCACGATGTTCCTGTTGTTTGTGTGGGGAATCTCGCTGTGGAAAGACATCCGGCGCGTGTACGAGTACCACGGGGCCGAGCACAAAACGGTGTTTGCCTTTGAGAATGGCGATCCGCTCGAAACCACGGCGGTGCAGAAATATTCGACCTACCATCCGCGCTGCGGAACCAGCTTCCTGATGACCGTGATGATCATCTCGATGCTCGTGTACATGGCGATTCCAGTGCATACTTTCTGGACGCGATTCGCGATTCGTATCGCACTCCTCCCGGTAATTGCAGGCGTCTCCTACGAAATCATTCGTTTTGCCGCCAAGCATCGCGGCTCCCTGTTCGCGCTGATGACGGCGCCCGGCCTCTGGCTGCAGCGGATCACCACGCAACCACCAGACGATCGTGAAGTCGAATGTGCAATCATCGCCCTCGATGAAGCGATGAAGCTGGAAAAGCAGCACGGCGGCGAACTGGTCATTGCCTAGCG
>CZKS01000255.1_pt1 | contig 10091 bp, 9 predicted proteins | sample 1122221 | NCBI WGS metagenome assembly CZKS01 (sample SAMEA3539301, study PRJEB10725) | soil metagenome | biome: tundra; feature: field; material: soil | place: USA | collected 2010-05 | depth 0.15 m
GTCCGCAAAGCCCTAAGGGCCTTCCACTGCACTTACTCAATCGGTTTTCTGTAGCTACGGTCCCGTAGTCGTAGAATGGCCGGAAATGCTTTGCGCCTGGTCATCTCAATATCCGCATCGGCCGATTCCGCCTGAGCAGTCGCGCAGTGTAGAGGTTAATGGTACCGGCAGCGTCGTGGTTCCAGCCCCCGCCGTGTTATAGGGCTTGTCCGATCATTTCGTCTTCTCCAGCGACAGGGCTCGCCACAACGTATGGCGACCAGAGTACTCTTCGATTAGTTGTGTCAGTTTCGGAAGTGTCATAAGCGAGCACATCGCCAAGCAGGCAGGTACTACAATCGGCAGTATGGAAGCCTCAAAACGGGGTAACGTGGCGTACATCTTCCGAATTTGGTCGCGCTCCTCCTCCCCGTCCCCGTCAGTTCCGCCAATCTCCAGTTGCAGAAAGGCACCGCAAGAGAGTAGAAATCCTCTGGCGCCCTCTTCGCAAGTTGGAGCGTTCATTATGAAGTGGCACGCGAAGGCTGTTCTGGTTCGTCTATCTGTCGCTGCTATGATCGCTGGCGCTCAATCCTCGGCTCCTCTGCCGGACGTGGCGATTCTCATGCGGCAGGCAATTCTGCAGCAGCGGATCGCGGAATCCAAAGAACGGGGTTACGTCTTTCGCGCGGACACCAATGACATCAGATTAAGAAAGGAATGTACATGGGCGCCACAGTGTCCGGGTACCCCTACCCGAAGCCACCCTGCGGGCGTCGGTTTCCAGGTGGTCGATTATTCGGAGCGCCATTTCGAGATCTTCTGGCTTGACGGGATTCGTGTCGCTCGTGTCTTGTCGTCCTGCGACCACTGCGGATCTGGAAAGGGCCCGATTGAGGCTTATATCAGAAACATTCCTATTTCCGACGGCGAACTCGCCGTCGAAAACCAGCGTGTCGAAAGGGAGGTTGCGGAAGCCAAGGCGCTCCTTGCACAAGGAAGGGACGCCAGTTCCCCCGATGACCCACCTCAGATACTTCTTTCCAGAATGCTTGAGCTGTGTATCTTCTCAAACCCTCGCCGCCAGGTCGTAGACGGCCGCTCCACTATCTTGCTTGAATTGGTCTGGAATACGTCCATAAAGCCCGTAAGCACAAACGAAGCCCTTCTTGAGTTCTTCTCCGGAACGATTGGGATTGACGAAGAGGATCACGGTGTTCAGCATGTGGAGGGCCGATTTCTTGCTGACGTGAGGTTGGACGGGGGAAATATAAAGATCCGCAAGGGCACTCGCGTCACGATCACCAACAGGCGCGTGGACGCCGGCATTTGGCTGCTATCGAGATTGGACGCGTGGGGGGAGGGGCGCTATTTCGCATTTGCAATCGACGGCGCTGGGCACATTTTTTCCGGAAGTTATCGGAAGTTCGGTGCCGCGAGTAGAATTCTGCCCGGCTACGCAGAAGCGCCAACTGTTCCTCCCGCATCGTCTACCCCCACGCGTCCAATCTCGATGGAGGACAGAGGGTTGGCGCAGGAGACCCAAGTGCGTGGGTTTTGGACCGATCCATCCACAGGCCTAATGTGGACGGAGAGGGACACCGGCAAAGACGTGAGTTGGAACAAGGCGATGAAGTACTGCCGCGATCTGCGGTTGGCCGGGTACTCTGACTGGAGGTTGGCGACGCTCGCCGAGTTGGAAGGAATCTACGACAAAAGCGCCAACGCTCCCGGACTCGCCGGGCCTGGCAAGGGTAGGGATGTCACATGGCATGTGAAGGGCAATCTCTTCTTAACGGGCAATCAATGGAGCGGCGGCCGCAGAAACGATGATCGCGGGCATCCTTCGGGCTACGAGTGGTACTTCGACTTCAACGAAGGACGATCGAACAACCAGCCAAGCGGGTTCCCATACTCCTCCTCGTTTATGCGTGCGTTGTGCGTGCGAGGTTCTAAAGAATGATGTGGGTCATTATCGGACACGAAAGATCCGAATAGCTTGCCGGGAAGCGCGTTCGAGGAAACCACTCGCGATCAGTCGTGATGTGTAGAGGTTAATGGTACCGGCAGCGTCGTAGTTCCAGCCCCCGCCGTGTTACAGGGCTTGTCCGATCATTTCGTCTTCTCCAGCGACAGGGCTCGCCACAGCGTATGGCGACTGACCTCAAGCTCATCAGCGACCTGCACTTTGCTGTACTCCCCAGACCGCAGCAGTGCCCGCGCCTTCTTCAAATCCGCTTCATCGAGCGCCTTGGGTCTGCCGCCCACGCGACCCCGACGACGGGCGGCCTTGAGACCTGCGTTCACCCGTTGACGCAATATGTCACGCTCAAACTCCGCAAGCGCGGTGAAGATGTGAAATGTAAGCTTACCGCTCGGAGTAGTGGTGTCGATGTTTTCGGTGAGGGAATGGAGCTCAACCCCGTGCTCGTTGAGCATTACCGTGGTGTCGATAAGCTGGCGCAGAGACCGGGCTAACCGATCTAGCTTCCAAACAATCACAACATCGCCCTTACGCGCAGTGTCGAGAAGCTTCATCAGTTCCGGTCGTTCAGTTTTGGCCCCCGAGGCTTTCTCCTGATAGATACGGGCGCACTTTGCGCGTGAGAGCGCGTCCATTTGTAGGTGCGTTTCTTGGGCCTCGGTCGAGACGCGGGCGTAGCCGATCTTCATGTTGCAAAAACCAAAGAGATAGCGTTATTCTGCACCGTATCTTTTGCGCCGTAGTTTTGCAAATGGATTTGGAGCGTTTTGCGCATACTAGGTCTCCGACCGGCTGATTTCGTTCTGAAAACCGGGCCGTCCCCATGCTTACGCGCGGGGGCTACTCGGGGCTGGGAACGGGGCTGGGATTGTAGCCCCGCGCGTAAGCAAGGGGACAGATCAAGCGGTCAGAGACCTAGTGCCCTGCGCGGCGGACGGTGCAAAAACAATTCCTAAGCCGATCGATGGCCTCAATCAGTTGCTTGCTCTTGGCACTCTCCTTTTTTGTTGTCGCTTGCGATTGTTTGCGCTGCGCGGGAGGCTGTGGGGGAACCGGAGGCGGTGGCAGATGCGAAGTTATAACCTCGGCTGGTTCTGTTAAATAGCCAGAAATCACCGCGAAGACTTGTTGCTGGGGCCCAGTTAAGTACGTCACCGGCCCCCCTGAGAAACCAGCGTTGTTGATACCGTCCAGAGTCCAGAATCTCTTGTCGCCTTGTGGCAAAGCGGATACGCCACAGTGCTTCACATATGGCAACCACGTTAATGTTCCCTGATCAAAGGTGACGGGCCATCCGTCCCCGTAAGGATAGCCAAGGAATTGACAGTTTCCGCCCATCATCACTCCGTTTTTTTGATGGCGTCAAGCTCGGGAGCGGATTACTTAGTTAGTGCGGAGGCCACTTCTCAGTCGGCAGTTTGCCGACCCGTTCCGGTAACAGATCCTAAAACACTGCGGCTATGCGCATGGTTAGGCCGAGGTTGCCGTGTTGGCCGAGTGTCCCGCACGCTGTTCCGCTTCGGCCGCGCTCAGCCGGGACACAGCCCGAGCACCGGCCACGCCAACTAGGAGGTCGACGCCGGCATGTAGTACCTGGCCCGGTATCAAGCTTTCGACCATGACGTACAGGATCGCAAGTTGTAGGCCCACGAAAACTGTGCGCAGCATCGCTTTGGCGCCCTGATAGGCGTGCCCTATTCCGAATATGATTGCGCTGGCCATCACCGCAGCCCAAGTCGAACCGGTTGCCGCTCGTAGCAGGTTCACCATCCAGCCCCGGCACAGCATTTCCTCGCAGACGCCTGCCGTCAGACACACAACCACAAAGGCCACCATTTCCAGACCGAAGGCTGGCACCAACTTCCGCATACGGCCAAGTGTTCGAACGAGAGCCGCTGGCTGTGCGCGCCGCACCCGCCTCAGAATGATCTGGGACACAACCGCCAGGACAATGAGGAGCGCAAGTGTCACGCCGAGCGTCAGGTGTGAGTCTCCCAGGCGTTCACCCGCATCGCCCGCGGAAAGACCGTGACGCCGGAGGATCAGCAGCATCGCGGCTGAAAGGAACCATTGCGCACAGACGATCTTGACGTAAAATGTCAGTTTCATTCGCAACGAGACAACCTGATCGCCGCCAGCCAGCAACTGTTGGAATCGGATATAGCCTAGCGTTGGGACGATGACGGCAAGAACGAAGGTAAAGACCCACGCATCCCAAGATGACAGCAATCCGCGCCATGCCATCAGCGTCTTGGGATCGACCTCGGTAGGCAGCATGTCTCGGTCTCAGGCCTGACCCACGTTGATTGTACCCCGAAGAGGGCGCCGGTCCACCCGGCCGTCCAACGCCCGTTGCTCCCTTGTGGCGATGCCCAAACAGGTCTCTGACCTCAGTCGACGGAATGCCGTCGATCGCAAATGTGGATTACTTCCGCTGACCCACTCTTCCCGTTACGAGAATCGAACTTCCGGGCCCCAGTCAGTCGCGTCGCTGAGGGCGTGCTCGGCGCGATTCCCACCCTCGCCACAGTGGCCCTGCTCTCCCTCAGTACGGCTGGTGGCGGAGCACCTGTCCCGGACGCTACGGCAGCGAACGCGCTAGCCGACTTCCTGTTTAAAGTGCAAGGCTGGAACACGCTCATCGGCGCGACATTTTTCGCGGTGGGCAGCACTCTTTTCTCTTACCTGTTCCTGCGCGGCCGGATTATCCCTGTGCCGCTGGCTTGGCTGGGGGTCATCGCATCGGTCCTGCTTGTGGTGGGCCTCCCTCTACAACTGGCAGGTTTCCTCAACGGTCCGATTACCTCGCTCATGTGGATACCAATGGCACTGTTTGAGGTTCCGCTCGCGCTGTGGCTGCTCATCAGAGGTGTCGCCACGCCCGCGCCGCGCGGTTTGTTCGAATTGCGAACGATCTCCTGAGCCCCACCGCATCGCTGGCCGATTCTATCCTAAATTAAATGCATCGACGTATTTTCCTCGAAGCCCGCTTTCTTCGATTGCCGTCAACAACCTGCGGCACGCTCCGCATCAATCCGCACGCACCCACGTGCTATCCAAATGCCAGGACCATTCCACCGGGCCTCGAACCGAAGGCGGCAAACAGCGATCGGCGCGCAACGCTCTTACTCACGGACTAACTCGGCGGGCCACTGTCCTCTCCTCCGAAGACCCGGCCGACTGCGAGTAACACCGCCGCCAGTTCCTCGAAGAATAATCGCCCCGCGACCCCCGCCGCCCGCAGCATCCCAACGGCGCTGTGGTAAGCTCGTGGGCTTAGCACTCCTCCGGCAAATTCATGAAGAAGGGCAGGTCAAACTCCGGCCGGGCTCCAGCCGGACCCAATAGCAACGTGGCACAGCCGTTCCCACTTCCAAGCGCGTGGGTCTGGACTAGCGTGGGGGACGTAGGAGAGGTTCGTGTTGGCCTTCAGCGGTCGCCAAAGCGACGTCGTGGTCGCTTTATGACCAAATACCTTCGAAGCGCCAACGTCACGTCTGATGGACTTGACCTCAAAGAGATTTCCCAAATGGACATCAGTCCCTCAGAGAGAGAAATTTACTCGTTGAGGCCGGGAGACGTCTTAATCGTTGAAGGTTCCGGAAGCCCGGCAAAAGTAGGGCGAGCGGCTATTTGGCTTGATGATTCGGCAGCCTGGAGCTTCCAGAACCACCTGATCCGCTTTCGTGCCCGGGCGGCTATTCCTGGCTACGCCCTGATCGTCTTCAAATACTTCGCTGCGTCTGGCGCATTCTCTAGAATTGCAAGAGGAGTCGGCATTCAACATATCGGCTCGTCACGGTTCGCCGTGATGCCGTTCCCCCTACCGCCCCTGCCGGAGCAATCGCGAATTGTTAGCGAGATCGAGCGACGGACACGCCTAGCAAAGGAGGCCGAGCAGTCGCTTCTCTCCGCCATATCGCGGATAAACCAACAGGTATCTGCAGTACTCGAGGCTGCAACATTTGGAGAGCTGTTGCCGGAAGACGGCAGCGTGAAGCAGCTAGACATGGGAGCGGAGCCCAGCGCAGTGACACGTGTGGCTCATCGAGATCGCTTGCTTCCGACCTCTGCGGCGCGTTCCGACCAAGCCTGGACGATGAAGAACCTCCCGCCAGGTTGGTTCTGGGTGAAGGTCGAAGACGTCGGCGAAATCAAGCTTGGTCGTCAGAGATCACCCAAGCATCAACGAGGTCCCAATATGTATCCCTACCTGCGGGTGGCGAATGTATTCGAAGACCGGATCGATAGCACCGATATTTCGAGAATGAACTTCTCGCCATCAGAACAGCAGATCTATCGCCTGGAACCGGGCGATATTCTCCTTAATGAGGGGCAGAGCCCGGAACTCGTCGGCCGTCCGGCTATGTATCGGGGAACCCCGCCAGGCGTCTGCTTCCAAAATCACTTAATCCGCTTTCGTGTAGGAGATCGCCTAGAAGAAGAGTTCGCGCTGTTGGTATTTAGACACTATTTTCGATCGGGGAAGTTCACTGCGATCGCGCGCTGGTCTACGAACATCGCGAGTCTTGGCGTGAAACGATTCTCCCAACTACCTTTTCCATTGCCTCCGCGAGAGCATCAGCGCAAGATTGTCGAAGAGGCCAGGCGTAGACTGAAAGCATCGGAGGAACAACGTTCGGCGGCTGAGACCGCGTTAAGCCGATTGCAGCCCCTACGGCTTGAGTTGCTCACCGCAGCTGTATCGGGTCAGTTGGTTCCGCAATCACCGGACGATGAGTCGGCATCGCGACTGCTGGCGCAAGCCAGGGAACCTGACAATAGCACGCGCTCAATTACTGTTCGATCATCAGAGGAGATAGAAATGGATACCGACGCCGTGGTGGGATCTCGACGGTCTCTGCCTGACGCCCTCATTGAGCTTGGCGGCCGGGCGTCGGCGGAGGATTTGTTCGAGGCATGTGGGTACGATCGTGAGTTGACTGGAGACATAGAAGCGTTTTATATCACCTTGCGTCAAGAGATGCCCCAACGTATTCGGATCAAATCTGAACCGACAAAAGCGCCGATCCTGGAGGTGGTACCAGATGCGCCTCGATGAGCTATGGGTGGAAGACTTCAAGAACCTTCATGACATAACAGTGGATTTCGACGAAGAATCACCCTACACAGTTTTGGTGGGGGAGAATGGGTCAGGCAAGTCGAACCTCATCGAATCTCTAGCGTGGATCTTCAGAAATTTGGATCTGGAGGAACCCGCGCCTTTCGGCTACGAGATCAAGTACCGATGCCGTGGTCGAGATGTGCGCGTCAAGGCGACTAAGGACGCCATGCCGGAATTTTGGGAGAGATCCGCGGGCAGCAAGGACTATGCAGAGCTGCCAAAGCATAAATTCATGTCTCTCGATGACGACGACCGACCGAATTATCGTCCGGCCTTCGTCTTTGGCTATTACTCCGGTCCCAGCGACAGGCTGGCATCGTTATTTGAACGGCACCGCGAGCGGTTTTACCGGCTGATCATTCAGCCACAGTCCATCCGTGGCATGAAAATGGTGCACTCCAACGCATTGCGTCGTCTCTTTTACGCACAAACACTGCATGGCCAATTCGCACTCTTAGCATTTTTCATGAAGGTGGCTGGGGACGATGAGGACCGGAAATTCTTGCGTGAGCACTTACTAATTGAGGATTTGGATTCAGTATTGTTCTGTCTCAAGCGGCCGCCGTGGCGGCGCCGCGGAGGCGACCCACGCTTCTGGAATGCTGAAGGCGAGGTCCGCGCATTCTTGGGCCGGTTGTTTGACGCATCGTTAGTGCCGATGCGGATGGATCGCCGAATTCCCATCGAGCTTACGAAGAACCCCTCTGTTGAGTGTCTCTATCTGTTCCTGCCCGACGTTGCGGCTCTGGAGAAGGTTTATCAAAGCTATGAGAATCAATACGCCTTTTTCACGGCACTTGAGAGCACGCACATATCCAAACTGCTAGCAGAGGTTAGAACTCGGGTTCGGATCTCGAAGGCTGGGGGCGGTGGATCCATAACCTATCGAGATCTTAGTGAGGGTGAGCAGCAGTTGCTGCTAGTGCTAGGTTTGCTGAAGTTCACAGCTGAAGAAGAAGCCCTTTTCCTTCTTGACGAGCCGGACACCCATCTAAATCCTGCTTGGAGTGTACAGTACTTGGATTTTCTCGATCGGTTCATCGAGCGTCGCGAAAGTTGCCATATCGTGATGGCGACACACGATCCACTGGTATTCTCTCGGCTGCTGAAATCCCAGGTCCGGATCTTCCGACGTGATGATTCCGGCATAGTACACGTCGAAGAACCCCAGCAACACCCGCGCGGAATGGGAGTACAGGCAATATTGACCAGTGACTTATTCCGGCTACGCTCGACGCTCGACCTGGACACTCAGCGCGATCTCGACAGGCAGCGACAATTATCGAGCAAGAAGCAGGAACTGACCGCTGCGGAGGCAGATGAGCTTCAGTCGCTCAACGTGAAACTTCACCGACTCGGGCTGACCAGTCGCGACCCGTTGTATGATCTCTTTCTTAAGAAGTGGTCAGAGCGTGAAAAACCCGAATGGAGTAGGACCGCGGAGCTGACACCGGAGCAGCAGGAGGAGCGTGAAAAACTCGCAGCTGAGATCGCTCGCGAGGTGTCAGCGCAACGACGCGACCAATGAGATACATCAACCGGGACGTCCTTATCGGAGATGCAGAAGTGCAGCCCCTTATAACGGCCGCCGAAACGGCGCGCGCAGGGATCCTCGCGGAGACCGACCCTGACATCCGAGAACAGCTACTAGAAAGCCATAGGGGCGAATGGGTGGCCTTCCGGCCGCATCTCTCACGTCTGTCTCACGGCAAATGCTGGTACACCGAGAGCGTCAATCCTGGCACAGACGACGACGTCGACCACTTTCGACCGAAGGGTAGACTTGCTGATGATGAAACCCATGGGGGGTATTGGTGGGAAGCGCTGAACTGGCGAAACTTCCGTCTCAGTTGTCATCGAGCGAACCGACTACGCATTAATCCCAATACCGGGAAGACGCATGGCAAGGGGGATCATTTCCCGTTGCTAAACGAGGCAGACAGATGTCGAATTCCGGCGGAAGATCTCGGCCGAGAGCATCCAATGTTACTGGACCCCACGGACCCGAGAGATCCGCCGCTTTTGACGTTTAATATTGACGGGACTGTAGCTCTTTCCACTGAGTTTTTCGGCGATGCGGATGCCGAAAGACGATTAGACGCGAGCCGAATCTATCTTCATCTTGAATGGCCTGCGTTTTTGGAACAACGAAAATCTCTTTACCGCGACATCATAAGCAAAATAGATGATGGCGAGCACCAGGAGAAGCGGGCTCGTGCGGGTGATATCGGGAGCCACGCGGCCCTGACGACAACCGCGCGGGATTTGATTGACCTAACGAGGGAAGACCGCCCTTACTCGATGGCGGCGAAGGCGTATATTGCGATGTTTCGTCATCTTCCCTGGGTCCGACGAGCAGTACTGCCTCATTGTTAGTGATTAGTAAGGAATTTCGTACCGATGCCTACCGCCGCCGCCTCAATCGTCCGGAAGTTGTGGGAGTACTGTAATATTCTTCGCGACGATGGCCTATCTTACCCTGACTACGTTGAGCAGCTAACGTACTTACTGTTTCTTAAGATGGCCGACGAGCAAGGCGACCGACTGATAAGATCGACGTTTTCTTGGAGTTCGTTTGCTGGAAGGGACGCCGCATCTATTCACGAGCACTATTCGGCGGTGCTGCAAGCCCTGTCGCGCCGAAATGGAACTTTGGGGGTAATCTTCCGGAACGCTAGGAACAAGGTCAAGGACCCTGCGAAGCTGCGACTGTTAATCGTAGATCTTGTCGGCCAAACGACGTGGACCGACCTATCGGCAGACGTAAAAGGAGATGCGTACGAGGGCCTACTTGACAAGAATGCGCAAGACACAAAGAGCGGTGCAGGACAGTATTTCACACCTCGGCCACTTATTGACGCGATCGTCGCCTGCGTCCGGCCTCGGCCAGGCGAGGTGATCTGCGATCCGGCCTGTGGAACCGGGGGCTTTCTTCTCGCTGCGCGTGACTACATTCTGAAACATCATTCAAAGTTGACGCCAAAACAGCGTCTACACTTGGAT
>CZKS01000357.1_pt1 | contig 10040 bp, 10 predicted proteins | sample 1122221 | NCBI WGS metagenome assembly CZKS01 (sample SAMEA3539301, study PRJEB10725) | soil metagenome | biome: tundra; feature: field; material: soil | place: USA | collected 2010-05 | depth 0.15 m
ATCCACCAGTTCCCTCAGACCCTTAGTGGGAGCGATCCAACCGACAAAAACGACGACTTCCGATTCCGCGTCCAGGCCCAGGGCGGCGCGCGCCGCGGCACGATCCGCGAGCCGAAATACCGAGGTGTCGCAGCCGTTTCTGATCGCTCTCGTTCGCTCCGGAGACGCACCCAGCCTGACCGCCTGATCGCGCAGATGTTCGCTCACAGCCAAAACGAAGGAGGCTTCACGCAGAGCTTTTCGCGTCAGGAATGCGCTGATCCTGTCCGGGATACGGTTGATATCGGAACCGATGGCGCCCAGAATTACTGGAACGCCCAATCGCTTGCCTGCGGAGAGCGCGGCGTAGCCTTCCGGGTACACGTAATAGCTCAGAATCAGGTCAGGCTTGAACCGCTCCAGGTGTGGCAGCACGTAGTGGGCACACACCAGGCCGTTCAGAGGCCGGCTGACCAGCGGAAGCGCGGGATACTCAATGTATTCGGCGGGCACGTCTGGTGGGGAATAACTAGGGTCAGCCCGTACATAAGAGAAGTTCCGCGGTCGCCAGAAGAAGGGGTAGGCTGCGAGCGGACAAAATACTCGGATATCCATCCAGGAAGTCATCCGGCGGAGAGTCTGGTACGCGGAGTGCCCGCGATGCGGTTGGGCGCGGATCGGGAAGTATGAGCTGACGACGGCGAGTCGCGGCACGGCTAATTCCGGCCGAGCGCTTCAGCATAAACCGCTTGGTAGCTGCGCCACATTTGATCGAGGCTGAACTTCGCGATAGCGATTTCGCGCGCTTTATTTCCCATGACCGCCAGATCGCAACTGGTGGCCGCCCTGTACATCGCCTCGGCAAGGTCGCTCGCGCTCCCCGGCCTGCACAGCACGGAAACGTCCCCCTCCGGGGCAACTTCGGACACGCCTCCGATGCGGGTTGAAACCACGGGAAGTCCGGCAGCCATCGCCTCCAGAATAACCAGCGGCAGGCCCTCGCTGGTGGAGGACAGCACAAAGATGTCGAGTTCCTGCAACACGTCTGCGATGTGATGATTGAGACCTTCGATGCGGATGCGGTCGTCCAGGCCTACTTTTCGGGCCTGTTCCTTCAACTCGTCTGCGAGCGGCCCGCCACCCACAATGCGCAGTTCAGCATTGGGCAGCTTCCCGCTGAGTTGAGCGAACGCATCGATCAGAATCGAGTGCGCCTTCACGGGCACCATGCGGCCCACCGCGCCAAAGCGGACTCGCGGCGAAGCGCTCATCGGCGCGGCCGGTTTTTCGAGAAACCCTCCCAGCTCGATTCCGTTTAGGATTACCGCCGATTTGCCGCTGACGAGGCCACGTTGCTCCACCAGATAACGCCGGGAATCCTCACAAACGAACACGACGCGATCGGTCAACGGCATCACCGCCCGGAAATAACGTTCCTGGTAGGCGCGGCCGAACGATGTCGCCGGCCCATGGCGCGTGTTCACCACTGCGGGAACTCGAGCCATCCACGCCGATATCGCGCCATAGTGATGCACCCCCGGATTGTGAGTGTGCACCACGTCCGCCGCATCGCGCCGCAGTTGCCGTGCCAGCCTGAACAGCAGCTTCACCGAAAAGCCCGGCTCTTTGTGAAATTCAGTCACCGGAATACCAGCTCTGCGAGCCTCGTCCGCAAGCGGCCCGCCCGTGAACATGCAGTAAAGCATCGGGCTGTGGCCGGCCCTCTTCTGCGCCAGCGCGAGATCGACGGCGATTCGCTCGAGGCCCCCGGTCTCCAGCGTTTCTACTAGCTGTACTATTCGCATACGGGCTGAACGGCGGCGATGCCCGTCGGGCTCAGATACTCACCGCCCCGAGGATACTCACTGCGCCGAGTCGGTCCTTTTCTGTTTCCCCGCAAACATCGCCTTTTTTCGCCGAGCCAGAAACGAAAAGGAAGATTTTCTCACGCGAGCAGGAAGATGCGCGTACGCCACGTGCATGAGCACCAGCGCCAGAGCTCCCGTGAACCCTCGATATCCCGTGCGATGGCGAAACACGATCTTCACGGCGGATAGCACGTTCTTGCGCTGCTGCTGAAACGACCCGCCGCCGCTCCAGAGCGTATATCGCGCGAATACTTCCGGAAAATTGTAAAGCTTCCCGAGCCGGCCGAACCGAAGCCAGATATCCCAGTCCTGGTAGCCGGCCAGCGACTCGTCATAGTACCCGATCCCTTCGCCGAGCGAGCGCCTGAACATAGTTGTCGAGTGGGTCATGGGATTCGCGTACAGCGCGCGCGCCCGGATCTCGTCGTCCTGTTCGGGTTTCAGATACGACATCTGGACGTTCTCTTTGTCGTCGATAACAGTCATGCCGCCGCCGCAGCCGGCATAATCGGGATGGCTTTTGAGGAACGCCACCTGCTTTCGGAGCTTGTCGGCCGGCACCCAGTAATCGTCGTCATCGAGAATGGCAACATACTGGCCACGGGCACGCGCAAGGCCGTAATTACAGGCGTTCGCGATGTTGCCGCCGCGGTCGCGGTGGAAGTAGCGAATTCGCGGGTCGCGCTTCACCCACTGGTCTATGATTGCTGCCGTCTGCGGATTCGGCCCGTCATGAACAACGATCAGTTCCCAATCCTCAAGGCTCTGGTTAATGACGCTCTGAATCGCTCGGCCCAGGAATTGTGGGCGATCGCAGGTCAACATCAGGACGCTGACCTGAGGGGCTGCGACATCTTGGCCAGAAACAGGCCTGCTGGAGTCAGAGCTGTTACTGACGGTACCGATCATGGGGGACTTGAAGCCACTGAGGGCGATTTGGGTGCCAATCCAACCTAATGATAACAGCAGTCGGGCCGGGTTGATCCCTGCTGGGGCGTTGTCCTGTTTGTGTGTTGGGACAACACTGCGGGGTCGAGTAAGACCGATCGCCTTCACGCTGGCACTTACGCTCTGTGTTGCTAATATAATGCTATGGGCAATATTGAATTTGCCTGGAATCGACGTAAGGCCCGAGCCAACCATGTCAAGCACGGCGTCTCATTCGAAGAAGCGCAATCTGTTTTTCTGGATGAGAGCGCCCGCCTGATCGATGATCCTGATCACTCTGGGGAGGAAGATCGGTTTTTGTTGCTTGGCTACAGCTTCGACGCGCATTGCCTCATCGTTAGCCATTGCTATCGGGAGTCCGGTTCTATAATCCGGTTGATCTCCGCCAGGCGCGCAACAGCGCAGGAAGAGGAAGTGTATTGGAGTTTCAAATGAGAAAAGAATACGATTTTTCGAAATCCCGAAAGAATCCGTACGCCAAGCAGCTGAAGAGTCAGATCACCATCCGGCTCGATACGTCGGCCGTGGCCTATTTCAAGCAACTGGCGGCCGAGCTAGGAATGCCCTATCAGAACCTCATCAACCTGTTCTTAAGGGACTGCGCCCAGCAGAAACGCCGACCCAGTATTCAATGGCCTGTGGACGCGTCGAAGGTGTTAAGGTAGCGTTACCGCGGCGATAATTAATCAAAGGATGAGTTCAGCGGCCGCGAATCCCGAAGACCCGCTTCAGAACATGAGCGTCATCTATTTTGGCAACGACTGGTTTGCGGAGAATCGCACGTCCAGCCACCATATCGCGCGGCAGCTTGCCCGCCGCATGCCGCTCTTGTACGTGGACACTCCGGGCATGCGATCGCCCACGGCAAGTACCCGCGATGTGCGAAAGGTCCTCCGGATCGCGAGGAAGTTCCTGGCCAGGCCCAAGTCCGTGGGGCCGCAGTTGTGGCGCCTCACGGTGCCGCAGATACCGTTCCGCCAGTTGCCCTTTGTCGAAAGCCTCAATCGGGCGCTCGGCCGGTGGCTGGTGCGGCGCGCGGCCCGGTTTCTGCGCTTTGGCCGCCGTCTAAGCTGGTTCGCAGTGCCGCACCCGGCCGCGATGGCGGGCATGCTTGGAGACGAGTTGGTTGTGTACTACGTCGTCGATGACTACGCCGCGCTGGCGCAGATGGATGCTGCGCGGATCCAGCGCCTTGACGACGAACTTACAGCGCGGGCGAATGTGGTGTTCGTCTGTTCCGAAACCCTTCTGAAGCGCAAGCGGGAGCTAAACCGAAACGTCGAATACTCCCCGCACGGCGTCGATTTCGAGCTGTTCAGTCAGGCGCAGGATCCGGCGACAGAGATCGCTGAGGGTGCGCGGGGCTTTCCTCAGCCGGTTATCGGATACTTTGGAAGCATCGCGGGTCAAATCGATTTGGAACTGATCGCGTACCTCGCCGGACAGCGCAAGAATTGGACGTTTCTACTGATCGGCATGGCGTCGGTGGATGTCGGCGCAATCGCGGCGCTACCCAATGTGCATCTGGCTGGGCCACAGCCTTACGAATCGCTCCCCCGCTGGGCCAAAGCCTTCGACGTGGCAATTGTGCCTTACCGGAGAGATCGCTTCGTGTTGAATTCGAACCCTCTCAAGATCCGGGAGTACCTGGCCGCGGGGAAGCCCGTGGTCAGCGTTCGGGCGCCGGAGATCGAACGCTTGCGCGACGTGGTTTTTCTCGCGGACTCGGATGAAGATTTCCTGCATAAGATTGAGCAGGCGCTGCAGGGTGAAACTGCCGAAATCCGTCAAGCAAGAATGGATGCTGTCCGGAGCTCCTCTTGGCAAGCCTGCACCGAACGCGCTCTCGGCCGTGTTCAAAAGGCCTTTGCCGATCGTTGACTTTGAAGAAGTACACTTAGTGTTCCAATGAATTGGCAAGCGAAATGTGTGATCGATAACGCGAAAGGAGCCCTCCCATTTCAGGCGCAGTTGAGACGGCTCAAGGATCGCATATCGCCCTACCAACCCAACTTCCGCCGAGACCTGGATACCATCGTCCAAGGGATCCGCCAGGTGGAGTGGGTGAGCGAGGTCCTGCCGATCAAAGGCGCCTCCGTTCTGGAGATCGGCAGCGGTTGGCAGCCGATGATCCCGTTGCTCTATTCCCTGGCCGGCGCTTCCCAAGTCTTTCTGACCGACCGGAACGTGCTGCTTCGTCCAGACACACTCGCAGCCGCGTTGTGCAGCCTTCGGACACAGAGGCAGGTGATTTTGGATGGACTCAATCTCGACCCGAAAGTCCTGGACTATGCGCTTCGGGAAGATCCCGGTACCTCGATGGAAGACCGGCTCAAAGAGATGCATCTGGTCTACATGGCGCCCTGCGATTGCCGGAAACTGAATCTCTCTGCCGCTTCTTTGGACGTGGTCACATCCCGGAATTGTCTGGAGCACATTCCTCCCGACGTGCTTCAGGAAATTTTCCATGAGTCGTACCGACTGTTAAAGCCTGGGGGCGCTGCGTGCCACTTGGTGGACCACTCCGACCATTGGGAGCATAATGACAAGAGTCTCAGCCGGGTAAACTTCTTAAAGTACTCGGACTCATTCTTTCGTTGGACCTATATATTTAATTCGCTCAACTATCAGAACAGGCTCCGACATCCGGAGTACATCGAGATGCTCCACAAGGCCGGTTTCCGCTTGGCTCGCGAAGAGCACTATGTGGATGAGGCATCGCTGCGCTATCTTGCTCAGATGCGGCTAGCGGAACGCTTCCGCAAATTTTCGAACGAAGATCTTGCCACCATTGACAGCTTGCTTCTAGCCGTCAAGGAATGATAAGGGATTCAACCGGCAGGCTCATCCAGCCATGGATTGTCTTCTAGAAACTCCACAGTGCGCACCACGGCCTGCTGAATGGACAGTGTCGGGCTCCAGCCCAGGGACCGTATCCGATCGCAATCCAGGAGAATAAACGGACTATCGCCGATCCAGCCGCGCTTCCCTCCGGAATACATCAAACGGGGGCTTACGCCCAGGTGCTCACAAATCCAGCCGATCGAATCATTCACTGCGCAGGCCTGATCGGCGCCAAGGTTAAAAATATTCACTTTCGCCGACGCTTGCCGGGTAGCGGTGAGAATCGCCTCGATACAATCCCCTATGTAGAGATAGGATTTTCGCTGTTGGCCGTCGCCGAGGACGTTCAGAACGTCGGGATGCTCCCGCAGCTGGCGGTAGAAATCGATGATGTGACCGTGCGAATAGCGAGGCCCCAGCAGCGAGACGAAGCGGAAGATCCAGGCCTCAAAGCCGAAGCCCTCCGAATAGGCTTCGATAAATCCTTCGGCGGCAAGTTTGGCGGCTCCGTAAAAGGAAGTCTGGACCGGGAAGGGGCATCCTTCGGGGGTGGGAAAGATTTCGGGTTCGCCATAAACGGAACCCGAGGAAGCGAAGGCGATGCGGCGGACATTGTTGGTGCGCATGGCCTCCAGAACATTCCACGTACCGATGGTGCTCTGTTCCAGATCCTTACGCGGATGGCGAGTGCCAAAGCGGACGTCGGCATTGGAGGCGAAGTGATAGACGAAATCCGCGCCGGCCATGGCCTCGGAGAGCGCTTCGAGATCCAGCAGATCGGCGCGGTGCAGACGAAAGCGGGGATTCTCCAATGCGCGCGTGAGGAACTGGATGCGCCCGGTGGAACAGTTGTCGAATCCGACGACGTCGTGCCCGAGAGCCAGAAGCCGGTCCGTGAGGTTGCTGCCGACGAAGCCGGCGGCGCCGGTGATAAAAGCTGTCAATGGCTGGATCTCCTCTCGATTGCCGAAGCCGCGCGGTCGAACCCGAGGACTCCAACCTGGCCATTTCGGCCCTTCTGTTCCGTACGAAATGCCAGACGATATCCCAGCAGGTTGAAATGCTTCTTCAACTCGTCTGCCCGGCCGAAATGATACTCCAGACGGACTCGTTCGATGCGGCGCCAGATCTCGGGAGGCGTGCCGAATACAATGTCGTATTCGCTTCCTTCGCAATCCAGTTTTAAGACATCCACCTTCTCAAGATGGTTGCCTTCGACGATTTCGGTAAGAGTCAGTGCCTTCACCGAGATCCCCCGATTGTCGCCGGGTAAGGGAGCAACGTGTCCGCTGGCGTTCCCTTCGGGGTAGAAGGTCACGGTGGATGCCTCAGCGCCGACAACAGCAGCTTCACAGGCGAAAATTTGCGAACCCAAACTGTTGTCCTCGACATTCCGCAGAAGCGTTTTATACAAAACCGAATCTGGCTCGTACGAATACACGGCGGCAGTCCCGGAACTGACCGCGTACAGGCTGAAAGAGCCGAGGTGCGCACCCACGTCAATGCAGATCGCGTTCCTTGGGATCTGGCCGTAATCTCTTCTACCGAAGACAACCAGGAGGGTGGAAACATCATCCTCGTCGCCGGAGAGGTGGATACGGAGACCGGATCTTGTTTCCAGGAACAAGCCGGGTGGACAGGTCCTGAGAAGGTAGTGCCGCGCCATTCGTACAGGGTGGCGAAACTTCCCAACGCCGAGGACACTTCGCAATACCGTGGGCCCGTTCCATAAGGCGCCCAGAAGGCGGAGTGGTTCCCTTCCAAAAAACTTACTCACGTTGCGCCGCTGCTATCGAACCTACGGCCTCCGGTTGCCGGAGAAACAATTGGCGTGCGGCAGCAGCCATCCCGAGCAACACATAGAGCGTCATCGTGTAGGTTCGCGAAAGAAATAAAGCTGTTCCGAGGAACGTAAATAATGCAATTAGGACTCCATTGGCGCTGCTCACGAGGTCGGGCGCCTGCGCCAGGGCGGTACGATTTCGGACAATCCTGTACAGGGCCAGGATCGAGAAAACAATGAGACCGAGCCAAAACAGGGTGCCGAATATCCCCAGTTCCGCCAAGCACAGCAGAAGCGAATTATGTGCCGTAAGAGAGGGGTTGTGCACCATAAACTGCTGGAACCCGACGCCAAACACCGGCGACGATCGAAACATATCGACGCCGGTTTGCGCTACTTGGATGCGGCCGGCGGTAGAGGGGTCAGCGAGCGAGGTCGGACGTGGCCCCGCGGCGCCCACCAAAAACAGGAGGCGAAGCAAACCGCCCGCTAGCACCAGCGAAATTATTTTGCCGAATCTTTTCTCTAACAGAAAAAAAACAAGGATGGCGAGTCCGATCAGGCCGCCTCTGGAATGGGTGACAAGAACACCGTAAAGGAAATAGGCCCCCGGCAGCATCACCAGCGCCAGGTTACGCCGCCACCGCCCCGGCGACCAAGCCAGCGTCAGCAGGCTGGCCGCCACCAGCAGATATTGCGCGAAGCCATTGGCATCTTCGAGGAATCCAACGGACTGCAGACGGGGGAATTCGCCAACCACATCTGCCTGGGCGGTATAGAAGTGCTGCCGATATACATACTGGCTCGCGAGGCCATTCCGATACCAGCCATAAAGAGATTGTGAGAGCAAATAGATCGCCGATATAACCACAGCAAAAGCCAACACACGCATCTTCCGAACGGTATCCACGGCTGCAAAGACCAGGAAGAACACAACTCCGGAAATGAGAAAGTCTCGCAAACCCCGGAGAGCGCCGCCAACTTGACCGTTTGCGACCAGCGAGACCGGCACGGCTGCCGTCAAGCCCAGCATCAGATAAACCTCCGGAGATCGCCACCGGGAGGGATGGAAAAGAACCTGTGACAGGCAAGCCAGCGTAGCCGCGACGGCCAACCACACCATGATGTTGTAGTGCGCCAGATGCGGAAAAAGAGCGGCCGGCGAAAGATGGGCCAGCACTACGTAGGTAGTGGTGAGGGCGAAAGCCGCCGCCGGCAAAAACCGCCTTTTCTCGACACGTGCTGAAGATTCGGAGTGTGAATCACGACACTCATCCGTCATGAGATCAGTGGTGTTTCCTTCCGGCCAAGCCAACTTCCATGGCCCAGTAGAACCCGCGGACTCTCGCCAGACGGTATCGGGCAGCCCAGGGTAGCGCTCCCAGGATCCCTTCCGCGGTCCGCATTGCTACCGCAGGCACACGAACGCGGTGTGATCGCCAGGTCTTTTCTACCCACAGTTCGCGGAATCCGGCATCCCGAAACAACTTTGAGAGGTCCCCGACCGTGTATTCCTTCAGGTGAAGACCGGTGGCCTCAGTGTCGAAGTAGCAGGAAATATCGTGCGGGCCCAATAGCCGGTTCGGCGTGACGCAATAGTAGATTCCACCCGGCTTCAGAACACGATGCACTTCTGCCAGTTGCTGAATGATGTCATCAGGGTGAACGTGCTCCACGACGGAAAAACTGAAGGCTAGGTCGACAGTATTCGAGGGAATTCCGATCGAGCTTCCATCCGAGAGCACCAGTTGAAAATTTGGCGGCGCTGTTTGCGGCACCAGATGGTCCGTGATCTCCAGACCATACGCCTGCTTTACCCTCGGCGCCACCAGGAACGAGAGGGCGCAATCCCCGCCGCCAATTTCGAGAAACACGGTACTGGGATTCAAGAAAGGTTCGATCAGCCGCAGTTGGCTCCGCACCTTCACCTGATGCGCGGCCCTGTCCGGCGCGGTTACCTGTGGGTGATCCGGGACGCGGCGGAAGAGCTCGTCATAGACGCTCCGATAGAGCTGGGCGCGCTCCGGCTTGGCGGCATTGCGGAGGCGGTCTCCCAGCTCTCTTTCGACCTGGTAATGGTAGTAGAGGCGCTCCGCCGAACGATATTCGCTTTCCGGTATCTTCATCCTCATCGCGATCGAGGCCGCCGGACGCATATCAGAAGGCTCTCATAACGATGAGACCGAGATTTCCATTTTGGCCCCCCGGCATCGAGTAGTATACGGCAAGTCGCCTCGATTGCCCAAACTTTAGGGCAGTGCATCGCCGGAAGCCGTACTAGTACCCATGAACAGTGGAAGTTCGGAAAAATGTCGTACCACCGTGCAGCGCCATGAGTGGCGATGCGGCGCGCAAAGAAGTGACGTTGCTGAAAAAGTCTTTGACCACGGACCACTATACGCGATCGCGAGGGCAGGGTTGACCATTTCATATCCCTCCAAAAGGGCGCCGAGGGCGCATCCAGAGACTTTTTCAGCAACGTCGAGAAGTGCGTGCGCTACGCGTAGCGCGAACACTCGTGTTTGCCGCGTCCGCACCGTCGAAAACACCTTGTCTCGGATGGACGAATGCAAAGTGGGGCGGACCCCCTGGTCCGCGGCCGACGCCCACGTCGGCCT
>CZKS01000549.1_pt1 | contig 9986 bp, 10 predicted proteins | sample 1122221 | NCBI WGS metagenome assembly CZKS01 (sample SAMEA3539301, study PRJEB10725) | soil metagenome | biome: tundra; feature: field; material: soil | place: USA | collected 2010-05 | depth 0.15 m
CCCGCGAAACACTCGGCCGTCACTTCTTCGTCCTTGTCGCCAATCAGTGCCTTGTATCGAAGCAGCAGGACCCCAGCGAATTGTCCGGTTTCAGAAATCGCCCGAGCGGCGCCGGCGCGGGCCGCGGTTTCCAGATCCGCCAGCAGGGTCACGCATTCGAGCAGGGCGTCTGGATGCGACATCCGCACCAATCCCTGTGCGCAGATGCCGCGCAGTGCAGCAGCGCTGTCCACGGACGGGCCAAAACTGGCTTCCTTTTGCACGTGGCGAATACCGGCCATGTAAACCGCGGCGGCGGGATGGTCCATGGCAGCCAGGGTTTTCGCCATGGCGGTCAGCGCATCGCAACGGGGGTCGCGCTCGGCTGGGTTCTTCATCCATTCGAGAAACGCGTCCGCCAGATGCTGGCCCAGCGCGATAGCCTCCAGGCGTCCGACGGTATCCGCCGCGGCTGCGGCAACATGATTGCTCTTATGTAATAGAAATGGGGCAAGATCGCGCGTTAGATCGAAGGTTTCGGGCGCGTCGCGGATTGCCCGAATGGCCCGGAGCGCGTCTTCCGTCGAAGGACGTTTTGCCACGCCACCATTATGGCCGTGAAATCAATCACTTACAATAAGAAGCGTGGGAGCCTCCGCCGGAAACTTGAACCTGCACACCCTTCATGCACTTAGCGTCAAACGTTATGTGACGCGTATTGCGCTATGGGTGTCCCTCGCCGTGCTGCCGCTTCAGGCCGCCAATGCCGATCTGAACGTGTTGCTGAAGGGAATTGAGCAGCGATACAACCACGCCAAGACTCTGCAAGTCCAATACAATGAGAACTATACGGTCCAAGGTCAAGCGCGCAAGAGCGAGACCGGGACCCTCACGCTGCGCAAACCGGGGCGCATGCGTTGGGACTATAGCGCACCCGCCGGCAAGCTTTTTCTCTCCGACGGCAAGGATGTCTATCTTTACACTCCCGAATCGCATCGCGTGGAGAAGGAGCCGCTCAAAGCCAGCGAGGACATGCGCGCGCCCATGGCGTTCCTGCTGGGCAAGCTGGATTTCTCGAAGGAATTTCGCAATTTTGAGCTGAAGCCGGAAGGCACGGGCTACGTGGTGACGGCCAAGGCCAAGAGCGACAAGTTGCCGTATGAAAAAGTGGAGATGCTGGTAACGCCCGAGTACGAGATCCGGCGCTTGGTGGTGAACGGTCAGGACGGCTCCATTCTGACGTTCCTGTTCGATCAGGAGAAACTGAATCCGGCGGTGAACGACGCACAGTTTAAATTTCAACTGCCGGCCGGCGCGCAGCTTGTATCAGGAGAGGTGACCCAATAATGTCCGAGTGGGTACTGAAGTACGCCGATCCGCGTGGCGAGGTTCACCAGCAGGTGGCCGAAGCCGGCACCGAAAAAGAACTGCGCGATCGATACTCGCAGCAAGGTTTTCTGATCTATTCCATCAAGCCGCGTCACGAGATCGCCGGCGTTTCGATGGGTGGGGGACGCAAGAAGAAGATCAACCTGGAGAAGTTCCTGATCTTCAACCAGCAGTTTGTCACCTTGGTGCGCGCCGGTCTGCCTATTCTGAAGGCGCTCGATCTTCTCTCCGATCGTTTGACCGACGTAAGGCTTGCGCCTCACATCAAAGCAGTTCGCGAAGAGGTAAGGAACGGCTCGCTGCTATCGGACGCATTCGCGAAGCAGGGTGTGTTCCCGCCCATCTATGTCACCTCAGTCCTGGCGGGCGAAAAAAGCGGCGCGCTGGGCGAAGTGCTGGATCGCTTCATCACGTATCAAAAGCTGGCGCTGGCGGTGCGCAAGAAGCTGATTCTGTCGCTGGTTTATCCGTGCATACTGGTCGTACTGGTGGTTTGCCTGATGATATTTCTGATCACCTTCGTGGTTCCTAAGTTCGCCGAGCTGTACAGCAGCATGTCGGCGAAATTGCCGGCCGCTACTGAGATCCTGATCGCGGTGGGGACCACGGCACGCAGCTACATCCTATTCGGCTTCGCGGGCCTGGTGATTGCCGCGGTGGCGTTCCGGTACTGGTCGAAGACCGAAAAGGGCGAAGAAAAGATGGATCGCTTGCGCCTGCGCACGCCGGTGTTGGGCGAGATCTGGATCAAATACCAGGTGGCGCAGTTCTCTCGCGTGTTGGGCACATTGTTGGTCGGCGGCATTCCGCTGATGCAGGCGCTGGATACGGCATCGAGCTCCCTCGGCACCCGGCTGTTGAAGAAGACTTTGGCAGAGGCCGGCAAGATGGTGAAGGAAGGTCAGTCCTTATCGAGTTCCCTGACCAAGACCAAGATTTTCCCCGGACTGTCCATCGACATGATTGAAGTGGGCGAATCCACTGGAGCGCTGCCGCAGATGCTGGCGAGCGTCGCGGAGTTTTATGAAGACGACGTGAATACCAGAATGAGCGCGTCGTTGGCGCTGATAGAGCCGGCCATCATGATTTTCATGGGAATGTTTGTAACGTTTGTGCTGGTAGCTTTGTATTTGCCGATCTTCTCGTTGGCGGATACGTTGAGATGAAGATGAAGAAGAATACAAGGAAGACAAGGAAGTCGAGGGAGTCTAGGAAGATGGTTGCGCGCGCGCTGAGGCGCGACGCGTCCTTATTTTCTTCCTTGGCTTCGCTGGATTCATTGACTTCTTCGTATTCCAGAGGTACTTTCAATGTCCGCTAGCGACCGCACCAAGCTCGTAACTCCCCTGGAGGAAATCGCTCAGGCGAAGGCTGTCGCTTCGCGGTACCGGTGCGAGTTTGTGGATCTGCGCGAGGTGCGGATCGATCACGATCTGTTCCATTCCGTGCCGGTCGACCTGATGTTTCGTTACAACTTCGTGCCGATTCACTCGGTGAACGGGCATCTGGATATCGCGCTCGCGGACCCGCGCAATTTGAATCTGATTGACGAGCTTTCGGTTCTGCTGCAGAAGAAGCTCAAAGTCAAAGTCGCCACCCTGTCGCAAATTTCCGATCTGCTCAAGAAAACCGAGCAGTCGCAGCGTGTGCTGGAAGAGGTAACCGAAGGCTTCACGCTGGACGTGATGTCGGGCGATGAGGAAAATCAGGACGAGACGCTGTCCATCGACAAACTCACCGCCGACAGCGCCATCGCGCCGGTGATCAAGCTGGTGGACACCACCATTTTTAACGCCTTGGAGCGGCGCGCGAGCGACATACACATCGAGACGCGCGACCAGGAAGTGGCCATCAAGTACCGTATTGACGGCGTGCTGCACTACGCCATGCCGCCCATCTCGAAGGATTGGCACTCCACCATCATTTCGCGCGTGAAGGTGATGAGCGAGCTGGATATCGCCGAGCGCCGCATCCCGCAGGACGGCCGCTTCCGCGTGCGCTACAAGACGCGTCTGATCGACTTCCGCGTTTCCATCATGCCCACCATTCATGGCGAAGACGCCGTGCTGCGCGTGCTGGACAAAGAATCGATGAGCGAGAAGTTCGCCAAGCTGTCGCTCGACGTGGTGGGCTTTTCCGAGAATGACCTGGTGAAGTTCCGCCGCTATATCAAGGAACCGTACGGCATGGTGCTGGTAACTGGTCCAACGGGGTCCGGCAAAACCACCACGCTCTACGCCGCGGTGAGCGAGATCAAGAACGACGAGGATAAGATCATCACCATTGAAGATCCGGTGGAGTACCAGATCAAGGGCATCACTCAAATCCCGGTGAACGAGAAAAAAGGTCTGACGTTTGCGCGCGGATTGCGGTCTATCCTGCGTCACGATCCGGACAAGATCATGGTGGGCGAAATCCGCGATCAGGAGACCGCGCAAATCGCGATCAATGCCGCGCTCACCGGCCACCTGGTTTTCACCACCGTTCACGCCAACAACGTGCTGGACGTGTTAGGCCGCTTCCTGAACATGGGCGTGGAGCCGTACAACTTTGTTTCGGCGCTCAACTGCATTCTCGCGCAGCGGCTGGTGCGCATTATTTGTGACCATTGCAAAGTGCCGGTTCAATATCCGGATGCGTATCTGGTTGAGAGCGGCCTGAATCCAGACGAGTGGCGCGACGTGACGCTCTACGAAGGGCCGGGCTGTTTTGAATGCGGCGGCACGGGCTTCCGCGGACGTACCGCCATCCATGAGCTGCTGGATCTGAGCGAGCACATCCGCGAGATGATTCTGGACAAGCGCCCGGCGTCCGAGATCAAGCGCATCGCGCGCGATGAGGGCATGACGTTTCTACGTGAATCAGCCATCAACAAGGCGCGCAGCGGAGTGACCACGCTGAAGGAGATCAATAAGGTGACGTTCATCGAATAACGCCACTCCGCGCCCATGACTTCTTTCGCAAATCTTCTAAAGGACCCGCCGCCGACTCACGCGTTCGAGCTATCGGAAGCCGGCGTTGCCTTCGCGCGTGTAAGCGAGCCCAAGGAATCGAATTTCATGCCGTTCGACGCAGGCGTGCTGCTGGTCTCGCCGGCCCACGACAATATCCATCAACCGCAGGCGGTGCGGGATGTCATCGGCGCCATTGCGCCACCCAATGGTCACCGCAAGCGGCGCGCCGCGTTGATCCTTCCGGACTATTGCGCCCGCATCGCGGTGCTGGATTTCGATAATTTTCCCACGGACCCCGGCGAACAACTCGCTCTGCTGCGCTTCCGCATGAAGAAGAGCGTCCCGTTCGACGTCGATTCCGCCATTGTCAGTTATGCAGCGCAGCCGAGGAAAAAAGACAAGGAGAAGATTGAGGTGCTGGCCGCTGTAATGTCCGCCGAAATCGTGGGGCGCTATGAGGCTCCGTTTCGCGGCGCGGGCTTTCATCCGGGCCTGGTAACCACGTCGTCGCTGGCTGCTTTGAATCTCACGCAGCCGGAACAAATCACGATGCTGGTGAAACTCAATGGACGAATTCTGTCCGTGCTGGTGCTGGACGGAAGCGTCATCAAGCTGGCGCGCTGCGTCGAAATGGATGCCGGGCGTCCGGAAGAGATTGAAACTGTGCTGCATCCCACCGTGGCTTATATCGAAGACGAGCTCAAAGCCAAGCCGCAGCGAATCTGGTTGTGCGGATTCGGATCCCAGAGCGCGGATTGCGCGGAGCGCTGGCAAGCTGAGTGGAACGTGGCTGTGGAGCCGCTGCGGGCGCGCTTCGGAACGCCAGGACAGAACAATGCGGGGTTGCTAGGCTACCTTGAATCGGTGGGTGGGTGACAAAGGAAAGCAAAAGGCACCGACTCCCTTACGGTCGCGGTTCGGTAACGCACCGAAAACCGAACCGCGACCGTAAGGGAGCCGGTGCCGTTGGGTGACAAATTATTATGACTAGTATGGCAATCCAGGTTCCCATCAATCTCGCGACCGAGCCCTTCCGCCGGGATCGTCCCGTGTTGGTGGCGACCGCGGTCCTGGGCTTGCTGTTGGCGATGCTGCTCGGGTTCGAGGCGAAGACCATTGTTTCCCAGCGTCATGAAGGTGGGGAAATCCACGTCACCATCAATCGTTTAAATATCCAACTGCGCGGCATCACTTCTGAACAGGCTAAGCTGAACGCGCTGCTACGCAAGCCCGAAAATGCCGAGGTGATGGAGCGCAGCCTGTTTTTGAACGCTCTGATCGATCGCAAGGCGATCAGTTGGACCAAACTCTTCGCGGATCTGGAAAAAGTGGTGCCCTACAATGTGCGCCTGGTCTCCGTGCGATTGCCGGAAGTGGATTCAGATAATCGAGTAATGCTGGACATGGTGCTGGGTGCGAAAGAGCGTCCTGAACTTGTGGAAATGGTGAGTCATCTGGAGGCTTCGCCGCAGTTCGGACCAACCAGCGTACAGAGCTCCACGCCTCCTTCTCAGACCGACCCGTTCTACCGTTATCACGTGGTGGTTTCTTATGCTCAGAAACTTTAGCTGGAACGTCTGGCCTCCCAACAACGCAGCCGCGCTGATGCGGCTGGGAGTGGGATTGTTGGTGGCCGCGAATCTGGTGGCGGGCTATTTCGTGCTGCGGCCGATCGGAGGGTCGCCCGACGAACTGCGGCAACAGGTTATGGAGATGCGCCTGCAAATTCGCCAGCAACAAGGCGCGCTCGATCGGATGCGGCTGTTGTCCGGTAAGGTGGAAATCGGACGCGGCGAGGGCGATAAGTTCATGGGCAAGTACTTCATGCCCCGCCGCACCGCCTACTCTGTCATCCTGGCGGAGCTGAACCAAATTGCGAACGAGGCCAAAGTTACCCCCAAGGAGGGCGCCTATGCGCTTGAGCCGGTGGAAGGCAGCGATACGCTGCAGCTGATGCAGATCACGGCCAACTTTGAGTCGACCTATGAGAATCTCATCCGGTTTGTGAATATGATCGACAAGTCCGACCGGCTGCTAATTATCGAAGGTCTGAATGCGACCCCGCAACAGGGTGGCGCGAAGTTGAACTTAATGATGAAGCTGGACACTTTCGTGCTGGAGGACGGGTCCGCGCAATGAACTTGATGCCGGCCAAAATCGGAGCCGAACCCAAGAAGGTAGCTGTCGTTCTGGTGCTGCTGGCTGTCGCGGCCTACTTCTACATCTCGAATCGCAATTCCGGAGAATCGGATGCTCCGTCGCGATCCATTGCGCCCACGGCGGTGAGCACGGCGCCAGCCGCGGCTGCAGGTCAGAGAGCCGGGTCGCGGGGGAACCGATCTTCCGGACGAGGTTCGGCGGGCAATAATCCCAGGGAATTCCGGCCCTCCATGAAGCCGCCCAAAGGCGTGGACCCCTCGGCGACAGACCCGACGCTGCATCTGAATGCCCTGGCAAAATTGCAGGATGTGAAGCTGGAAGCAACCACGCGCTCGTTGTTTGAGATTTCCGCGACGCCGCCCGTCGCCTTAACGCAAAACGAGCCGGCAAAGATAAAATTGGCGAACGCTTTCCACCTTTATGGCCCTCCCCCTCCTCCGGCCGATCCACCGAAGCCTCCCACTCCCCGTGCGCCCGCCATTCCGCTCAAGTTCTACGGCTTCGTGAATCCCACGAGACCAGATGTCAAACACGCATTCTTCCTCGATAACGACGAAATCATCGTGGCCGGTGAAGGCGACTTGATCAAAAAGCGTTACAAGATCCTGCGGATCGGCGTGAATTCGGCCGAGGTGGAAGACACTACATTTAAAGGCGACAACACCAAGCAAACGCTGCCGCTCGAAACGGAGTTACAAGGATGAAACGCCGCCGCGATGAATCCGGATTCGCGATGCTGCTGGTATTCGTGCTCGCGGCGGCCATCGCTATCGGCCTGTACATGGAAATGCCGCGGCTAGCATTCGAATCGCAGCGCCAGCGCGAGCACCTGCTGATTTCGCGCGGGGAACAATACAAGCGAGGCATTCAGCTCTTCTACCGCAAGTACCACACCTACCCGCAGAATCTGGACGATTTGGAAACCACCCGCAACATGCGCTTCCTGCGCCGTCGCTATAAGGATCCGATGACGGGCAAGGACGAGTGGCGGCTCATCCACGTGGGGCCTGGCGGCCAATTGACAGATTCACTGGTGCAGCCGCTTCCACAGCCAGGGCAGCCCGGACAGTCCGGTCAAAACCAAGGCAATGCTACGGCGAGCAACGCGACACCGGACAGTTCGCAATCCCAGGCCGGTACCGGCCCAACCATCGATCCCGCCACGGGGCAGCCCGTGAATCCGGGCCTCAACATGGCGTTGAGGCGGCCGAGCGACCGCCAGATAGGCGGCGGTACGGAGCAACCCCCATCACCCGACGATCCTAATCAGCCGCAGCCGCAGAACCCGGTACCGCAGAACCCAGCGCCACAATATCCAGTGCAACCGGGGCAGCCGCAATATCCAGTGCAGCCTGGGCAACCGGGGCAACCGCAAAATCCGGGACAACCCGTTCAACCGGACCCATCGCAGCCAGCGCAACCACAGTATCCCGGACAGCCGGGGCAACCGCAATATCCAGGCCAGCCAGGCCAGCCACAGTACCCGGGGCAGCCCGTGCAACCTGCCTATCCGCTGCCTTCAGCGCCGGGAATGCCCCCAGGCACGGGCAATCCAATTCAACCGGGGCAGCCCTACAACCCCAACCAGCCGTATAATCCCAATCAGCCCTACAATCCCAATCAGCCCTACAATCCCAGTCAACCGTATCCGGGCCAGTCGGGGTTCGGGCCGCAGGGTGGCAACGGTCCACAGACATCCGGGCTATCAGGCGGAATCGCTGGGCAACAGAATCCAGCCATGGGTGCGATCAACTCCGCTCTGTTCGCGCCGCATCAGACTCCCTCAGGCCTGGGGCTCCAGGGCGGAGGCACCGGCTTGGCTGGAGTAGCGAGCACGGCGAAGGGCGTAGGAATCCACATAGTCAACGAGAGGAAGAAGTATCAGGAGTGGGAATTCGTCTACGACATCAAAAAAGACAAGACGACGGGCGTCGGCCAAATGATGCAGCAACAACAGAACATGATGCAGGGAACTCCGGGAGGAATGGGAGGAGCACAACCGAATGGAGCATTCGGCGGCACTCAATCACCGAATCAGACGCCTACGCAGACCACGACCCAGCCGCCGCCCAGCCAACCGAACCAATAAGACCGAGCTTCAGATAAACATTTCTTCGTCGCTGGTGGCCTGCGCAACGCTCGGCCGGTCGCCTCTTGAGAGGAACGATAACGCGGCTCTGATGCCGGCCGTAACCCCGTTGATCTCACGCAACGGCCGCATGATGCCGCTGTGGAGCAACGCCACGGTTTCGTGAGCCCGGCTGAGGGTGTCATCCAGCACCAGTTCCACACGGTCCATCTGGACCTTAGCGCGAGCCGTGGCGTCGCTGACCACTTCCTCCACCATGGCCAGTTGATTCTTGGTGGAATCCAAAATGTCGTTGGCGCGGGAGCTGATCTCAGCGATCTGCTTCCGGCTGAGCTCCACCGTCGCTTTGGTAGATTCCACCAACGATTCCACCTGCGGAACAAGCGGCGTAATCTTATCGTGAAGGTCCTTGGTTTTCTTGTTAACAGCCACAAGCATTCCCGCTTGAATCGAGAGAGCGACGGCGGCGATGATGACAAACGCCGTCATGACGTAGAGCAGTGTGGTCTGGTCCATAGTAAACCCTACCTGTTCATTAGATTCCTTCGGAAACGTCGCCGGCCGGAGTGGTGCTGACTGCTTCGCGATACGCCTGCTTGCCCGCTTCCACTGCCGCGCTGAGATGATCCCGCTGGCGCGTGACAGCGGATTTGCCTTTTTCCACGGCATCCACGGCCGTGTCTCGCAACTCGCTCGAACGCCGCTTCAAGAATTCCTTGCCTTCATCGGCTTTGGTCAATAAAAGGTCGCGTGTTTCCGACCCCGACTTGGGCGCAAAAAGCAAGCCCACCGCGACGCCGAGTCCCAGCCCCAAAAAGAAATACGAAAATTTGTTGTCGTCTTCCATTACGTTCCTTTCTTACAACCCACTTCTACAATAGCAGCCTCCTATCTGGTAGTGTTTCCATTGAGTGGCGACGCGCAAAACAAAGCTGCTGGATCAGGAAGCCCTGATGAATTATGCCCTCAGGCTGCTGGGTGGACGCGCGTATTCCCTGGGCGAGCTGCGCGAGAAAATGCGGCAGCGTGCCGAGCGCCCGGAGAGCATCGAGCAAGTGATGGCGAAGCTCAAAGAGCTCGGATACGTAGATGACCGGAAGTTCGCCGAAAATTATGCAGCGGCGCGTTTGGAAAACGAGGGATTCGGCAAGATGCGGGTGCTGCGGGATCTTCGCCGGCGCCGCGTGGCTCCTCAACTGGCCCAACAGGTAACCGAGCGGACCTTCCAGTCAACTGACGAAACCGAATTGATCGAGGCTTTCCTTAAGCGCAAGTTCCGAGGCAAGCAACTCGGCCCGTTTCTGAAGGACCCGAAGAATCTCGCGGCCGCCTACCGCCGTTTGCGCTACGCCGGATTCTCGTCGGGCGTGTCGATTCGCGTGCTCAAACGGTATTCCAGCCAGGCGGAAGAATTG
>CZKS01000803.1_pt1 | contig 9966 bp, 9 predicted proteins | sample 1122221 | NCBI WGS metagenome assembly CZKS01 (sample SAMEA3539301, study PRJEB10725) | soil metagenome | biome: tundra; feature: field; material: soil | place: USA | collected 2010-05 | depth 0.15 m
TGGCAGATTGTATTTATATAGTTCGTCTTCTCTACTTCAGGCCTTCGACCACATAGAGGTAAGAGAGTGTGCGGCCGAAGGTGTACAGGTCGAAGTTTCCGTCCGGCGTGATGAGTCCCAAACCCACCCCAGCAACGCCGGCCAGATCGCCTGGCGCATGTTGATGGTGCAGGCGTCGCTGACCAGTCTTACAGTCTGCAACGTATACTTTGACTGGCATCGAGGAAACGTCGCCAACGTAGATCGATTTACTGTCGGGTGTCCATCCAGCTACTACCTCATTGGCCTGAACGAAAGACAAAGGGTGAGGTGTTTGCTCCCCCGCGAACGGAATCATCCAGTAAGCGTCATCCCTGCGCCCTAGCACATAGTTCCTGTCCGGAGATACCAACGTGCCCCGGAAGCCTTCTGGCCCGAATGGTTTCGCCGGCGAACCGTCCAGCATTAGAACGTAGGTTCGCGGAGCTCCGCCTTTCTCCGTGGCAACCATAATCAATCCCTGACCATCTGGCAGGAAGTGCTGGTTTGAAGTATGAAACAGTTGACCGTCGCCGAGGGTGACCGGTTGTCCAGCGCCGGTCGGCAGCAAGACGGTGGGCGCGGGCTGTTTCACGCTTGTTGACGCTACCCACTTACCGTCGGGTGATATGGCGAGTCCCATTCCGGAGCCAAGCCGGATGGCTGGCGAGCCATCCGTTTTGCGGAGAAAGACAGTGTAGTCTGGGCCTCCTCCTTCGCCGTCTTCTTCCAACACAGCCCACTTACCGTCCGTGGAGAGCGCGCGTCCGAGCGTCCAGTCGAACCAGGACAAATCGACGTCTCGGTCTTGTCCCATTCTGTGGCCGTAGACCTCTTGTCGAGTGGCCTCGTTCGCGATCAAAACTTGCCCTTCCTTGCTGATGTCGAAAAGATGCAATCGACCGGGAATGTGCAAGAGGTCCCGCAACTGGCCGCTGAGATTGACCGCATAGAGCGCGCTGTTGATACCCGCGTCGCTGCCCGTGAACCAGATCTCATCCCCGGAGCGGGACCATGCCAGGCCGGTAAGATCGCTCCATTCCTTGGTCAGACGGCTTGCCTTGCCCGACAGATCCACCGCGGCCACGTATCCTCGCGTATCTCCACCATTGGGATGATCGAAAAAAGCGATTCGCTTGCCGTCGGGAGAGACCGCAATATCCGAAATGTACCCGGTGGTGGTGGAGTAGATGGATTTTCCGATCGGATATTCCAAACGCCACTGTGGACCCACGAAATGCACCGCCGCCAGAGATTCCCCGTCCCTACTCCAGGCAGCTTGCAGTACATCTCCCAGCAACTCGCGGGGTGAACCTCCTGTCAGCGGGACGACCGATAGCATCCCGCGGGGAACGTCACCATTGTCTGATTTCTGCCGGAGAGCCATTTCCCCTTTGGACGAGATGCTCAAGATCTCGCTGTCCTGGAGGTCGATTGCGCGAGACATCAGGGCGTCGGTTCGAGTGGTGTAAACCTGCTCTTTCGGAGCGCCGTTCCAGGCCGCGCTGTACAGGATGCTTTGCCCATCTGGAGCGAACTTTGCCCCGTAAATCGACCCCCGCTGAAACGTAAGCTGGTGAAAATGGGGTGTGAGCACTGGCGCATTGTTCTTGGCAGCGTAGTAAGTCCCAGCCAAGGCTAGCAGTACGATGAGGGCCCCGGCAGCTTGCTTCCAGTAAGATCTCCGCTGGTCGGTCACGGCCCGCAAACGGGGGGCGGAGCCCGATTGGTTGGAAAGGGACTCCAAATCAAATGCCACATCGCGCGCCGAGTGGAAGCGCTGCTCGGGATTCTTCTCCAGGCAATGTTGCAGTATCCGCTCCAGTGCCGGAGAAATATTGCGATTGGTCTCACTCAAGTCAGGAGGGTCTTCCTTTAGGATTGCGCTCATCGTATCCGCGGCAGTGTCTCTGTGAAATGCCCGTTTACCCGAAAGCATCTCGTAGAGAATGACCCCAAAGCTGAATATATCGGAGCGTGCATCCAGGGTAACGCCACGCACCTGCTCGGGCGACATGTATCCCGCTGTCCCCAGCACTGTGCCCAACTCCGTGGCGTGGGTCACTGTTGGCCCGGAGGTATGGCCGCCGGATTCGGCCTGCGTCAGTTTGGCCAGCCCGAAGTCCAGAATCTTGACCCGCCCATCTTTCGTGAGAAATAGATTCTCCGGCTTCAGATCGCGATGAATAATCCCTTTCTCGTGGGCCGCGGCCAGTCCATGTGCGATTTGCAAAGCGTAGTCCAAAGTCTTGCGGGTCGCGATCGCTCCACTGCGCAAGCGCTCCCGCAGTGTCTCTCCCTCCAGCAGTTCTGACACCACGTAGGGCGAGCCCTCGTTCTCGCCAATGTCAAACACCGCCAGAATGTTGGGATGGTTCAGGGCCGCGGTGGCCAGGGCCTCTTGCTCGAAACGGCGTAACCGGTCGGGATCAAGGGAAGTCGCTTGCGGCAAAACCTTGATCGCCACTTCACGTTTGAGCCGCGGGTCGCGCGCGCGATAGACCTCGCCCATGCCGCCTGCACCCAGTGGGGAGACAATTTCATATGGACCGAGTTTGAAGCCAGAGGTAAGGGCCACGCGTGGGCGTAATTATAACCTGCAGGACGTTGCTGCGGATGGGATGGCTCTGCGCGGTTTGTCGGCAACCCTTCCATTACCGGATTATGTCTGGGTTGCCCGTTATCCGCGAGCTATCGACAGAAGCCGCCGTTTGAAGCGCGTACTCTCTCAAAACGCAGGTCTTCTGTTTGGCTAACAGGCGCTGCATGAACTTGGACCCTTCCTTCTTGTAGGCCTGCACACCCTCAGACAGACCAGGTGCGAAATACTCATCACTTCGCACGAGTAGAAGTTGTTCAAAGTTGGCACGCGCATTCCACGCCCGGCTGAAAACAAACAACTTGTTGGCTTCGTTTCGCAAATTCGCGTTTGCCAACCTGCTCCGCTGCGTCACTCGTCGCCTTCTCTCCTTTCCGCCTGCCTCTTGCGCAGCGCCTCGATTGCATGGTAGAGAGCGCGCTTCAGTTTCGCCTGATAGCGAGTGATGTTCTCCAAGGCCCTTCCCATGACAGCCTCAATCTCGATGTGGTCGACTTTCTGGTGGCCGCTGCTTTGTGAACTCTTAATCGTTGGGACTAACTGGTTTTGTATGAGAGCTGGACCAGACATCGCGGTGGAGTTATGTTGGTCCGTGCCAGCAGTACCCCTAACGACCATCCGCTCACAGTCCCACCCGCGATTAAGCGGAAGATCATCGCCTATAATGGGCAGTTCAGGATTGTTGTGAAGAATGCTGGCCACGTTATCTGAAAGGTCTTGACGCCGCAAAAGTTCGCGGACTTCAAGGAATTCTGTAATCCCGAGCTTCCAGAACAGCGTCGCAATTTCTTCCACGATAAACTTCTCGCACAATCCCTTCGGACGAAACTCTGTATCACAATCTTGTAGCAGCTCCCGGAACTCAGCCCGTTGTCGGTGAGTGTCTAATACAACCTTTCTCGCAAGTATGCCGTGTCGAACAGCATTCCTGCTCGAATGCGACTTTCCTTACATTGGTCGTCGGACCGGGGGAGAATTTCGAGTTGGCTCGATTGGCAGCCCGAACAGCGTCAGTGACAGTCTTCTTGTGGTGCATATCACGTCTCCTTCGGAATTATAAAATCCGCGGCATCTGCTCTCGTGCCAGTCAGCCTCATCCGAGGTTTCCAGCGCGATGATGACCCGTCGGGTCCAGCGCCATACAAACAGTTCCACTTCCCAGATTTCAAAAATTCACTCAGAGAAAATCAAGATGCGTTCGCGACCATACTGCTTAAATTCGAAGCTTCACCATGCAACCAATGTCTCGGGTATTGGAGTCCCAAGAGGAATCGGCCTTCTTTCCCGATCCGCCTTCTACTTTGTACCGTCACGGCACGGTTTGTCAATGAGTGGAAGTAGTGCTGTTGAATCAGTCGCTTGGCTGTCCTATTTCGCAGACGCCCCAGTTCAGCGAATGGGGCGAAGTCTTTACCCGCCCAAATCATGAGTCTTGGACCTTGCCTTCTGCTTGGCGACCAGGCGTTGCATCGCGCATACTTGGACTCGGTTGGTCGTCGCCGTGCAACCGGCGTGCACAAACTTGGGGCTCAGTACGCTGTTCCACTCAGGACCAATGCCGACGAACGGGCGCGTTTGGTTTGGAGCCACGCTCGGGTAAAAGTTGGATACAAATCGAGGATGGTAGCCATCTGCGCACAAATTGATCCTAACGCGAACATAAGGCGAAAGTCAATAGTATGCTGCGATTCTTACGATCGGGACTGTCGTCGATCGCGCGATCCTAGCTTTGGTCCATCTGGCGGAGTGGGATGCGACCACGCAACGGTTGCACTACTTGCCCTTCTCTTTTGGCCGTTCTACAAAACGATGGAGGTATCTGGATCCTTCTCTCTCGTAGTAATGAATCCCGCCTCTGAGAAGCAGTTCGCATTCGTCGCGGACGAGATTTTGGCGAGGAAACACCTCTAACAGACCCAAGTGACCGGGGTCACTGCGCTTCATAGCAAGAGTATGTTTTTGTAAGAGAGGACATCGTCGCGGCCGACGATGGCAATCTTACCCAAAACGCCCTGCCGGTGGCATTTCGATATACATCGGACAAGAGCGTGAACAATAAGTAGCTGATAAGACTCGATGAGATGCCTTCGCGGGCGAGTCAACGTCGAAGGCAAGGAAGCCGCGGCTTCAGATTGAGTCGTCCATGAGTATGGGCAGCAGCGACGTTCTGTTTGTGTTTCCGCCTGGCGCGGGAAATGTGGGTGGATTCAAGAATCATCTCGGTGTGGCATACCTCCGCGCGGCACTCGCCCAAGAAGGTATGGCGACAGCCCAATATCTGAACGGCAATCCAGGTACGATCGACGCGGTTGCAAGGGACATCATTCGACGGGAGTATTCCATCGTTGGGTTCACGGTGTATGACAGCAACGCTCGCTTGTGTATTTCTATCGCCCAAAGCATCAAGCGACAAAAACCTGCAATCCGAATCGTGTTCGGCGGGCCCACGGTAACCTTTAGTGCGCGCCCCCTGATGGAAAGGCATGCCGTAATCGATGCCTGCGTCATGGGGGAGGCCGAAGAGACGGCAGGGCAAATCTTTACGAAGTTGCTTGGCAGTGGTGAACTCGGCGATGCAGAGCCGGGAATCGCTTTCCGCAGAGGCGAAGAGGTGGTTTGCACGCAATTGCCACCGCTGGCTGGTGCCATTCAACCAGGAGTACAGGGAACGCTGGACAGCAGTCCGTCACCTTACCTTTCGGGAATTCTGGCCGACGGTCAGGAAGGTGTGCTAACGGGCCGGGGCTGCACGCATCATTGCCAATACTGTTGTTTTGCCGCTCTGGGCAGGATGCGCCTACGCTTGCATTCCATTGACAGGGTGGTAGCGGAACTGGAATACATCGCGGAACACCAGAAACGCACGGGAGAGCATTTTCCGGTTTCTATCCAAGATGATGCGTTCACGCTACTGCCCCCGCGTGCCAAAGCCTTATGCCAGGCGATTGCGGATCGCAGGCTCAATCTTGTCCTTTCCTGCGTCACTCGCGCCGACACTGTCGATGAGGAATTGATCAAACTCATGCGCGAGGCAGGGTTCGGGAGCATCGCGTTCGGACTGGAAAGCGCAGTGCCCTCTGTTTTGCGAGCCACCGGCAAAGTCCGGCCCCCCGATTGGCATGATCCGGATTTGACGCCAGAGAGGCAATTTCTCGAACAGATGAAGAAAAGCATTCGTATAGCCAAGAAATACGGATTAACAGTAGGTGTGAGCATCATCCTAGGTTTGCCGACAGAGACACCGACCGATGGTGCCGAGACTCTTCGTTTCGTGAAGGAACTCCCTATCGATTTCTACGCGCACAATTTCTTGAAGGTAGTTCCAGGCACGCCCCTGTGGACGACACACGACAAGTATCGAATCAGATGCACGATAGACAAAACTGGCTTGCCCGAAACCACTGAATATTCTTACGACATCAATTCGCTGAAACCCGTCCCGAAATGCACGCTTGAGGACGATGCGCATCTGGCTCGGCTTTTGGCAATAGATGCGCTTTACAGCTGTGAGGCGTCGTCAACCGCAGGGAGAGGAATAAGAGCTGTGATTCTTGAGGGGTGGGAATTATCGCAAGAAATGACGGAATGGCTGCGCGGCATTCTCTCTGTCGGAGCTATCGTCGTGCAGGTCTACCCTGAGATTAAGAGGAGTGAAGGGTGGCTAAGGCTCGATCGAGACCGCAAGTTCTTGTATGAGCACAAAATTCCCACGCAGCAATACATCCAGGTCTTACCGAAAAACAAGAATAATTCCGATGGCGGAGATAAACGCTTGAAAATTGCATGTGCCGGCTTGGATGTCTACAGGAACCATAAGCCAGCGCTACTTGCGATCAGAACTTCACAAGGGGCTGCCCCCCTGATCGCCTGGGTCAGGGGCCACGAGACCAAGGCGACGGTGTGCGAAATATCCAAATATCTGGGCCATTCAGGGAAAATCCTTTCAATGGATCGAATCGAGCCAGAGGATTCACCTTCCCCTTTTCAGCGAATGCCTGTTCCGCCGCATGTGAAGTACGCAGGCCGTTGGCTTCGAGGAAGAGCCCCGTGTTTAATGCTGACCCGAATTGAGGTTTCCGACTGCGGGGAAATCCGCTGCTGCCGGCACAGTGAACCAATTGGAAAGATCGGAGACTCCCGAGAAGCGCTGTCGCGGCGATTGGCGAGGTTAGCAAGGACTGTGGAGCAACGACGTGGGTGTGCACAGTGTACGAACAAACAGTGTCCGCGATGTCCATTTCCCGGAATTAGCGATCGGAGGTATTGTCAAATAATGACTAGGCGAACGCGATCTCTACGGTTACTCAACTGGGTAATGGTGTATTCCCAGCTCCCACTGCTCTTAGCGCGTCAACAAGCTAGTTGATGTGGAAAAGTTGAAAAGGGACAATAAATAGAAAGACTGCGGAGGGTCCTTATGAAAACGAAACGTACCGTTCAGGCTCTGATACGCGAACAAGCGGGCAAGGATGCAGTAATCATCCTAAACAAGATCGATAGAATGCTTAAGCAAGGCGTGGCTCGCACGAAGATTGAGAAGGTGGTAGCGGCGGAGCTCCTCGTCTACATGAAGAAGCAAAACCGGATCATTTGTCCCCGGATCATTTTCCCCCCCATAAGGCCATAAGGGGAGGTTAGGCAAAATGCATCCGGGAAGGGCAATTAAGCGGCATCAATTCGACGGCCCAGCGTTTGACGCTAGGCGTGGATCTGCACAAGCGCAGAAGCCTTTCGCGGGGTTGCCCAAGGGCAGCGTGTTTCTACCGATCGACTTTAATTGGGAAGATCGAGCGTCCTAAGCATCCGCACATACCTCGGGTCATCGCGAAGAGATCTTAGCAGCAGATCGGTCTTCATCATGCAGATGCCAGCATCTCGCTGCCTGTAGGCGCGGCTCAGCCAATCGAAGGCCAGATCCACTTTTCCCCGATAAGCATAAACTTGCGCGATCTGATAGGCGCAAGTATTTTGATTCTGTGAGATCAAACTTGCCAGGGTAGCATCGGATTCCTGGTATCGTCCAAGATCCTGGAAGGCAAGTGCCATTCCAAGGTCGTGCACGCAACCTGCCGGTTCTTTTTCCATCTCGGTCAGCGCTTCCCGCGGGTGGCCCTGCACGAGATAAACCTCGCCCCGAGTTTCATGGGCCCACGCCTCGTTGGGATTGAGATCAAGAGCTCTTGCGAGAGCGACAAGTGATTCATCGTAATAGCCTAGGTTTCGCAAGTACTGCGCGCGCTGCCGATATCGTGAGGCCACGAGCGGATCGAGAGCGACAGCCTGATTCATAAGACCAATGGCCTCCTCCTGGCGGCCCAAACAGTTAGCGATAAACGCGCCCACGTCGAGATTGTCAGCGTCTCCCGGTGCAAGCTCCAGTGCTTTTTTCAGGGTTAACTCGGCGGCGCGGCAATTCAACTCCGTGAATACTTGAATCATGCCGAGAGTACGGTACCCGTCGGCCAGATTTGGATCTAACTCGAGGGCCTTTTCAATGTCGCGTTGTGCGTTTTCTATCGCTTCAGAGTGTTCGGTCCATCCAATTACGCCGAAACTTGCCGTGAGGCCAGCTCGCAAAGCGTACGCCGCCGCGTAGCGCGGATCGGCCCGGATTGCCTCATTTATGTAATCTAGAGCCTTTTGTTGAGATGCTTTGTCCAGGTTGCCGGCAAAATTCCGCGATTGCAAGAAGTCCTGGTAGGCTTCTGGGCTAACCGTTCGCGATGTCGGCAGGATGGCCGGAGACTTTCCCGGAAGCAGTTTGAGTTGGAGAGCGGAGGTCACAGCCTTCGCAATATCATCCTGCAGGTTGAGGACGTCCTTAAGATCACGGTCGTAGGACTCTGACCAGAGATGGAAACCGTCATTCGCCTTAACAAGCTGCGCGGTGATGCGAACACGTGTCCTTTCTTTCCGCACGCTCCCTTCAAGGACGTTTTCTACGTTGAGTTTTCGTCCGATGACCCGTAGGTCTTCGTTCTTCCCTTTGAACTGAAACGCTGAGGTACGCGCCACAACTCGGAGGTTTGGAATCTTGGCCAGATCATTTAGGATTTCCTCCGCTAATCCGTCCGAGAAGTACTCTTCATCGTGGCCAGGACTCAGGTCGGCAAACGGCAGCACAGCAATGGAAGCTGTGTTCACTGGCGTGGCATTCCGTTGGACAGACTTATGCCACAAGCTGGCTGCGGCAATCGCCAGAACGCAGATCACGGTACCGACCAGTGGAAGAATGCGGCGACGAGAAGAGACCTGCCGCGAGAATTGTCCCATAGAGACTTCGGTTTTCGATGCGCCGATTTCCGTAGTGCGCTCAAGTCGTCGTAAATCGATGGCCAGTTCTTTCGCGGACTGGTAACGGTTCTCGGGTTCTTTATCCAAGCACTTGCAAATAATCCTCTCCAATTCCCGAGACAACCTGGGATTGAGAGATGTAGGTGGTAGCGGCGACCTGCGCAGAATGGCGCCAATCAATTGCGCGCGTTCTACCTCAGCAAATGGGCGCTGTCCCGTGGCCATCTCGTACATCACGGCCCCAGCCGCGTGAATGTCGGTGCGAGCGTCGATCTCTTCGCCCAGCAATTGCTCCGGCGCCATGTAGGGTAGTGTCCCGGCCATTGCTTGCGTCTCGCTAAGACTCTCCGTTGCGGCAGTGTCCGTGACGGGACGCCACAGCTTCGCCAGCCCGAAGTCCAGAATCTTCAGCCGTCCGTCGCTCGTAACCCGCAGGTTGCCGGGCTTGAGGTCACGATGAATGACTCCGTGCTCATGGGCCGCTGCCAAGCCTTCCGCGAGTTGCACGCCCAGACGTAGCACTTCCTTCTCCGGCAGCGGACGACCAGCCACCTTCTCGCTGAGTGTGATTCCGGGAATGTGCTCCATCACCAGGAAGTCCACGCCCTGCTGCGTGTCGAAGTCGTGGATGGTCGCGACGTTGGGATGATTGAGTTGGGAGAGAATCAGACCTTCTTTGCGGAAATGCTTGCGGGCTGATTCGTCGGCTAGCGTACCAGGCGGAAGGACCTTGATGGCAACATCACGGGCGAGGTGCTGGTCGCGGGCGCGATAGACTTCACCCATCCCGCCAGCGCCGATCTTTTCGGCGATGCGGTAGTGGCCCAGCTCACTGCCGACGAGGGAACCCTGGTCTGACGCTCGGCTGGCCATTGGGAAGAATCTCCCTTGCCCTCACCTCAACCAACTATTCTAGGCCTTTGGCATAACGGAATCGACAAGAAACCGTACCCGGCCTTCGTGGGGGATGGACATCGAAAGGCAGCCTCTTTATTCAACGATCCGCGAGTCGAATGGTCCTGCCGGTTTTTGCCGACTCTCGAGCAGCATCCAGA